>Ga0182011_10003215_pt1 | contig 13460 bp, 12 predicted proteins | sample 711E1DmetaG_FD_120481 | JGI IMG/M metagenome (GOLD analysis project Ga0182011, IMG submission 120481) | Permafrost microbial communities from Stordalen Mire, Sweden - 711E1D metaG | ecosystem: Environmental > Terrestrial > Soil > Wetlands > Permafrost | place: Sweden: Stordalen | collected... | reverse complement strand
CGGCTGAGGCACGAGACCGCCGCCGCCCGCGTGCTCCACCCCGTCAGTCGGGGCCACCGTGGTGCCACCGGCATGGCGTCGTTGTCGGCCGTGTCGGGGACCCCCCGTCGGTGAACTGGTTACCCGTTGTCGGCCGTGTCGGGGACCCCCCGTCGGTGAACTGGTTACAAATAGCTGACTTCGGGGGACACCTAAACGTCGACTATCAGAGAGGAGGCTACAGGGTCAAGAACGTTGTCCGCACAATTAGACGAAAGCTTGCGCCCTGGCTGTGGCTTTGAATTGCTCTTTGCTTCACAAAGAACATGGACCTAGGTGTCAACAGCGGACACTCCCTTCGTCTCTGGCGGCGCTATTCTCGACCAAGATACCATTGCGGCTGATACTCGCTCTATCGAAAGCTGCTGGACAAGAACCCCGCCTTGAGCGCATGTACTCGAAGCGGCCTTTGCCCAGCTGTGAGCGACAACGCAGAATACCTGTGCGAATCATTGAACTACCTTCGGGTTCCCCGAATGGTGCCCAAGCGGCGTGCTAGAGTCTTGGCTGGCCCAGGCAGTCGGCCCGCAACCCTGGCAATATCTATCCGGTCCTGGTCGCGCAGGCCAAAGATAGCAATGAGTATGAGATTAAGCGTACCACTTACGGCGGACACGGCGAAAAGTCCAAGCCAGGTTGTGATGCCGAACACACATTTGGCCGAGAGACATATGAAGACTGACGGTAGTGCCGGCACCACTGTGGGGATGAGCACTTCACGAACCCAGGCACTTCCGGGCGTGTGGGTAATGCGCCAACTGAGACGCCAGGTCAGTACGGTGTCCAACCCGAGGGTGGCCAGCAGAGTTGCAGCGGCTGACCCAAACGCTCCCATCCGAAGATAAGCGACAAAGAGAATGGTGAGCAGCAAATTCACCGAGTGCACGATGATCTGCCGCGACGCGAATCCCCTCATTTCTCCCGCCGCCATAAGCGCAGCCGGTCCCATTACATTGAAAACATTGAGGATCGCCACGACCAGCAGGACAGCCATAACCGCCCCGGCCCCTTGATACTTGCCTCCAAGGTAGAGCAGCATCAATTCCTTGTTGAAAACGATGGCAGGTACGGCAACGGCGAGGACAACCCAAGCGTTGTATCTAGCTGTCCGCAAGTACGTATTCCGCAAGCGAGTGGAATCCCCTGTCGCATACAATGCCGCCAGGATGGGGATGAACGGACGGGTGAGGGGATTAATTAGCACGGAAAGTTGCCGCGGGACCATTCCTCCAACGTTGAAGGTCGCAACATCGATCGCCGACGCAAACCGGTTGAGGATAAGTGGATCCATCGCCATCCTGGCTGTCTGGGCGATCTGGTTGACCAGAGTCCATCCCCCGTAGTTGGTGATCTCGCGAGCCAAGGACCAACGGACAGCATTCCAACGGAACCGCTGGGCCGGAATGAGGCGAAGGGAGATTGGGACGGAAATGGCCAGGTTCACGAGGTCACTGGTCACGGACGCAACTATCACCCACAGTACCCGAGTGCTCACGCCGAAAAGTAGGCTGAACAAGACCAGGAATCTTAGAAGTTGGCAACTCACGCCGATCAGATCCTGGAGCACGAGCTTCTGTCGAATGATGAATCCCGACTCAAATGCTGCTGCTGGGAGCTGAAGCGCGGTTGAGAAGACCAGGAGAGCCATCATGATCCGGCTATCCCACAAGCGACTCGGGACGATCCTAATCAGGTGGTCGATGTACCACGCGCCGGTCCACCCCACAGCGAGGAAGGCAATCCCGCCAGCCGCTAACACCGGGAGCATAGTGGAGCAAATGCGAGTAACCTCCTCATCATCGCCTCTGGCGTAGGCAACTGTCACGAAGCGGCCGATTCCACCAGTGAGGACAGTCGAGAGTAGCGGGGCGAACGCCATGATGGCCGCCATCAACGGCACAAGACTGTACTCTTCGGCTGAAATGCGCTTGAGCAGGTACTGCTGCAGCCAGACAAGCACCGAGATGTTCAAGGCTATCGTCACTGCTGAACTCGCAGAGTTGACGAGCACCAGCTTTTTGCTTATTTCAAGCCGCGCCACGATTCGGGGGTACCGTAGTTAGTAAGAGTTCGAGCGGCCACATTGTCCGGCGTCACCATAGCAGGTCCCGGGCGGCTAGGGACCTGCGAATCATACCATTTCATCTTCTTCTGGCGCATTGCGCCTCCTGCCGTGCATCTCGCTGTCGTCTGCCAACGATTCGACGCGGGCTCCGCCCCGGCCCGTGCCTCCGGCATTGTCAGGAAACAGTTGTTTCCGTCGGCTCCAATTCCCGCAGCCGACGTGCTAGCAGCCCGCTTAGCAGATATGGCATCACGCTCCAAAGGCCGTTAGGAATCAGGTCCACCCCTGCCAACCCGACAATGAGTGCGACGCCCGCCAGGTGTGTCCTGTCAGGTTCGTCCCCATGATCGCCCAATCGGTAACGTGCCCAGATAACTGGCCACAGCAAGGAGCCAAAGGAAACCAGGAAGCCAGCGAGCCCGGCTATGCCCAAGGCAAGTATCCAGTACCCGTCCGTGACGGAGACGTCAGTCCCTGCCTCATCGTAGACCCGATTGCGCCCGTTTCCCCATCCAAACCAGATACGCTCGCGCGCGTGTGCGAGCAAGAGGTCCTCGTTGAGAAATCGAAATTCCATAGACCCGCGCCGCTCTTCCGACAATGAGCCAGCGGCGTTGAGAACTCCAGCTACCGGAAACACGTCCGTAGCGCGAAGCAATGGGTAGAGCAGCGTCGCAAGAGCCAGGACGGAAGCCACGAGTAGTTGGCGCCTCGGTCTTGTGAGCGATACCAAGAGAACGCCGACTAGAGCTTCGATTATTGCCCCGGTGCTCCTGCACAGAATCATTACCACAAGTTGGAACCATGCCAGAAGACGAACTGGCAGCCCGAAAAGGTTGCGTCGGGTCCTGCCAAGAACAAATAGTGCCACTGTGGTCGCCACGAAGAAGCGACCCAAGGTGAGCCCGGTTTCCATGAAGACCTTGGGACGATAGCCTCCCCAACGTATCGTCATCTCAAACCCACCCGTGTCGTACCCGTAGACCCAACTGTGAAACTGGGGACTCATGCGCATTTCGACGACGGCAAATGGACAGTAAATGAGCCCTGCAGCGGCCAGAGCCACCAGAACTCTCTCAACGTCGCCGGCGTCTCGAACAAGTGAGTATCCCAAATAGAGGGCCAAGAGGCTTGGAAAGAACTCAGAGACGCCCACGAAGATCCCATCCTTCAGAGTCATTGCGCGGAGGACACTTCCTCCTTCGCCTCCGAGGATTATCGCATCGCTGTTGGTCAATCCGGTGATAGCGCCGCCGACGATGGCAAGAACTGCGAAACATACAATCCACTGGCTTTTCGACAGCCTGCTTAATCTCCGCGGACACCGCAGCAGACAAGCAACTAAAATGCACAAATAGGGCAGATTCTGCTTCCCAAGTTGGGGGAGAAGGGGAAGCTTGAAGGCAGCCCCCACTGGAAGAAACATGTCGCTGCCCAAGAGAACTAGTAGAGCGGCGGTCAGCGGACGCATAACGAAGAAACTCCCAATCGACAAGGGGACAAAGAGGGCTAAAATGGCCAGAGCTAAAGTGCTGGCCATGGCTGCAGGCCGAAAAGGTTCATTGGAACTGCCATGCTTGCCCCCTTCCCAGGGTTGAAGCGGGCCTCCCGGTCTAGAATTCTCTGCGAGACAGCCAAAACCTGGGCATCCTGCGGGTATGCCTGCACCAACGGGGGCGAGCGAGTGAGCCTCGTCCCACCAAGGCCGCCGTCTTTGGGGCGCAATTCTTCACACCGCAGTCGGCCCGGCGATGACCTCCTGCCCCTCGACAATTGGACCGTTTCCACGAAAGTTCCTTGGGTCAGGGCCAAGTGCTCCACGCCAACCCCCTGGCGGCTCTGGACCATCTTCGGCGTGGACACGCCGGGCCTCCGGATATCTTCGCCAACCGTTGCTTCCAGCGGGACCATGGCGTTTCGCATCTGATGAGGGCGAAGGGTAGCCCATCGCGGGGTGCCTGGCAATGGTGAGAGGACCTGGTGGGAGGAATGGATCGTAGGACTGGATGCCATTTCGGTCGTGCATTCACTAGTGAAGTCGTCCCAGACTCGCCACGGCTGCCACGTGAATGGGGATGCTCTGCGCTCGGGTCCTCGCGGATCTTGCGTGGCCCATTTCTTCTTCGGCCGCTCGTTCGATATGTGGACTGACCGGTGCCGTAAACACTTTGCACAAACAGAGGTGCTTAGCACTACTGATTCAGAAAGTTGCCAGTCCATCGAGGAATCGGCGACAAGATGGGTATGGAATACCAGCTCGATTCTTCTGGTCAGCGCCGGCTTCGTAGGTACCTGGACCGAATCGGCGCGGTTCTGAACACCCTTCCACAACGCCGGGCGTTTGCCACCTACGCTATCGGCCTGATGAGCGATGGGGAGCGCAAGAGTGCCGAGCCCATGGCGGCGCGGCTTTGCCCCGACCCCACGCGCGTGAACGCCGAGCACGAGCGTCTGACGTACTTCACCCGGAGCGCCGACTGGAGCGACCGCGACGTTCGCCGCGAGGCCGCTCGCTACGCGGTGTCGGCGATGACAGCGCGCCAGCCGATGTCGGCCTGGATCATCGACGACACGGGGTTCATCAAGCAGGGCACACACTCGGTGGGCGTTCAGCGCCAGTACACGGGATCGGCCGGCAAGATCGTCAACTGCCAGGTCGGAGTGAGCCTGACCCTGGTGACATCGTCGACGCACATGCCGGTCGACTCCGCACTGTACTTGCCCGAGAGTTGGACGAGCAATCCGGAACGGCTCGCCGAGGCGCATGTTCCCAAGGATGTGACGTTCAAGACCAAGCCCGAACTGGCCTTGGACCTCATCGAGCGCCGACGCTGACGGCTTTCCCCACGGCCTGGTGTTGGCGGACAGTGCCTACGGCGACAACATGGAGTTTCGTCGCCGCCTCCGATGCCTCGGACTGGACTACGCCGTGGGAGTGCATAGCCCGACCACCATCTGACGACTGGACCGGCTCGGTCGACGCATGGGCGAGCCCGTCGCCGTCGGTGACCTCGCGGTCGCGGTCGGTCGGCGTGGCTTTCGCCGTTCGACGTGGCGAGCTGGGAGCAAGGAGAAGCTCTCGTCCAAGTTCTACGCCGAGCGCGTCGTGCTCGCGCAGGACGACGGCATCGACCCCTCCAAGCGCGAAGCGGTGTGGCTGCTGATCGAGTGGCCCGACGACGAAGATGAGCCGAGCGAGTACACCGTCGCGACGCTGCCGGAAACGATGACTCGGCGGCAGCTTGTGCGCCGTGTGAAGGAATGGTGGCGAACCGAGCGCGTCTATGAGGACGCCAAGGGTGAGCTTGGTCTGGACCACTACGAAGGCCGCTCGTTCCGAGGCTGGAACCATCACGTCTCGGTCGTACTCTGCTGTTTCGCCTTCATCATAGCCGAACGCGAGCACGCCTTTCCCCTCTCGGCCGGCAGAGCCGCCGCCGGGCAAGCGCGTCGTCGTCGAAACGGTGCACTCGAAAGCACGCCCGGAGCGCCACTTCGCCGACTCGCTCATCACCATTCGCCTTGCCATCGCACGGGTGCTGACGACATGGTTGCCACGATATCCCCTTTGCCACCGTCCCAGAAAACCGCCCAGCACATATGGTGCATGTGCCACACTGATCGCCGACGGACCCACTCATTTTTCAACCAGTAGTGTTAGCCAGCAATGGCTCGACCGCCTTGATCTCGTTCGTCTTGTCCGGTACCCGGACCTGCCCTACCACCAGTCCCTCACGATGGAGCACAGCGTTCACCAGATGAAATGGCTTCTCCGAGCCGTCCCCGCTGCCACGCAACGTCTTGCCGTCGATGGCGAGCCCCTGGTCGCGAAAGGCCGATTGCTTCGCCAACCACCCTCCAACCTCCCGCTCCATCGCCACCACGTCGATCTCCCCCATGATGCGCCGGAAGGTGTTCGCGCTGGGCGCTCTCTGGCGCCAGCCTCCCAGGCGGCGCAAGGTGCTCTTCGATTGGTCGCTGGCCCACTGGGCGATTGCCTCCACGCTCTGCGCCCCGGCCAGCGTCGCACACACCGAGATGGCCATCACCGTCACCAAAGAATAGCGAATGCCCCGGCGCTTGCGCGGGTCGGGCAGGCGGCGCAGTACCTGTATCAAGTCGCCTCGGCCGTCCAGCGGTAGTCGAGTCAGATCCAGCTTGATCATGTCGTGTACCTCCTGTGCGGGCTTCTCAGTCGCGGCCAGTGGGGCGCACAATCGCTCAAAGGCATGGGGCTGCAACGGATAGACGAGCACCGCCTTCGGCTGTCCGTTGGGCTGGTAACTCGCTCCCCGCCTGGAGAAGCCGTGCGTCTGTCCTAGGTAGATCCAGTTGCTTGCCCGGTAGCAGGTACCGCGAAAGCGGGACACGTCGACGAAGGTCTCGGCCAGCAGCACTGGGTAGCCGAACCTTGCCTGCCAGTCCAAAGCCAGGCGACGCAGGTTGGCCCCCAGCACCCGTGAAGCCAGGTGTGCCAGCTTGACCCACGGCAAAATCAGAAAACGGACGTTCTGCACCACCCCCGGCAGGCGCTTCGCCTTGGTCATCACATCCCAGCCCAGACGCTCATCCCGCGGCGGGTTGTGCAGGGCGGCCGCCCCCCAAGCCAGCAGCGCCACCAACTCGCCCCCGATGAACGCGGCATAACGCAGCGATTGACCCACCAGCGATGGACAGCCCAGGTAGTGGTAGCGCTCCATGTGCAGACGCCACCCGCGCGCCTCCGCCTGCGCAATCAGGCGGACATCCAGCGGTCCGGTCAGTTCCGCCGGGCACGGCATCTGGGGCATCAGCTCCAGCAGCGCCCGCTCTGCGCAACTAAACCGTCGGCGCGCAGTTCGCTCCACGGCCGCTCTTTGCGGTTCCGGCAGGCGAATCATTCCCCGCCGGTGCAGGCGGTCCATGAGCAACCGGCACGAGGTGATCGCAAGCGCACCGTCGGCGCTTCGCCATCCGAAGCGCCGGCACACCGCTTCCGCCATCTCCGCGTACGAGGCAGCCTTCAGCCCGTCGACGACACGCTGGATGCGGGAGAATTCGCGGCTACCAAACACCAAACCGCGATAGACGACCACCCGACGACCTCCACCCGAGGTCGGCTATGCGATGTTTGCCATACCCCAGACGGTGGCATAGCCACGCGCAGTAGTTCAGCCTTTTGTACCGAACCCCTCGTGCTCTATTCAGATTCCGCCGACTTCGGCGTGGTCCTGCCACCGAGGTGCCGCCCATGGCCCCCGCCCGAGGCCCACCGTTCTGGCAAAGCCGCGTCCGCCGCCGCCGCTACGGCGAGCCACCCGACGCGGCCGAGACGTAGGCGGAGTCCGCAGCCGCTGCTCCGATGGTCCCCTGCCAGCCGCACCGCTTGCCAACGCGGAGAGGCATCCGTCTGCCCTGAGACGCGAAATCGGTCCGCCTGGCCTCGGGTTCGCACGTGGATCCAGCTGCCCTCGCCCTTTTGGCCGGACTTCCAGGCCGCAGATCCTCAGCCTGCCATCGCACCTGACACGCCCAGAACGCGTCTATATGAGCTACGGCCCGCGAGGCCGTGCTCGATCACTTGGCCTTGCTCACCTCGCTTCACGACGTCAACGTCAGGCTTTGGGCCTTTCTCGACCAGCACTATCACCAGGCGGGAGGTTCCCCCCATCAGGGTCCTCCAGAGGACTTGGTCTATTTCATGACTTCACCTCTTTGTTCTGCGCCCATGCCGGGCGCACGAACTCCCGGCGGTCTGCCGCCGAGAGTTCGGTGCCTTCAGCCGGACCCCCAATTCAGGTAGGCACCCCTTCTTGTACCGCCTCTGTGTCCTCTGCGCGCCCCCCGTGGTAGAAGAGCAGGCTTTCACTCGCCGGCATGACTGAGAAACTCCCGACAGCGAACGGATCGTCACGCAGCCCGGCCCCGAAAGGAGGGGTGCCGAGCGTCGCCAGCACCATTCCGTTCAACCGTTCGGGCATCGAGGGCCAGGAAATCGGCCACATGAGCCAGTCGGTTTCCATCGGCCAAATCGCCGGCGACCAGAGTTATTCCCGAAAATGCCAGGCGCTGCTCGAACAGGTGCTGGGCGCGCCCAAGGTTCTGCTGACCACATCCTGCACCCACGCGCTGGAGCTGGCCGCGCTTCTCCTCGACATCGGGCCGAATGACGAGGTCATCGTGCCGTCCTTCACCTTTGTCTCCACGCCCAACGCATTCGTTCTGCGCGGCGCCCGCATTCGCTTCGCCGACGTTCGTCCTGACACTCTCAATCTCGACGAGAACCAGGTCGAGCCGCTGATCAGCCCGCGCACCCGGGCGATCGTTCCGGTTCACTATGCCGGTGTCGGGTGTGAGATGGACGCCATCCTGGCGATTGCGCGTCAGCACGGCATCGCGATCGTCGAAGACAACGCCCACGGTCTTTTTGGCAAGTACAGGCAGCGCTGGCTGGGAACCTTCGGGGCTCTCGCCACCCAAAGCTTTCATGAAACCAAGAACATCACCTGCGGCGAGGGCGGGGCACTGGTGGTGAACGACCCTGCCTTCATCGAGCGGGCCGAGATCATGCGCGAGAAGGGAACCAACCGCAGCCGGTTCTTCCGCGGCCAGGTCGACAAGTACTCCTGGGTGGACATCGGTTCGAGTTACGTCATGAGCGACGTCTTGGCCGCGTTCCTCTACGGTCAACTGGAGGTCTGGCGGCAGATTCAGGAGAAGCGCAGGAGCATCTGGCTTCGCTACGACGCCGAGCTTCGCGATTGGGCCGCAGCCCGCGACATCCGTTGCCCCATTGTGCCTGACGCCTGCGAGCAGGCCTATCACATGTACTACTTGATTCTCCCTTCCCTGGAGATTCGCCAAGCCCTGATTGCCTTTCTCAAAGCCCGCGGAATCCTGGCGGTCTTTCACTACCTGCCGCTGCACCTGTCGCCCATGGGTCAGAAACTGGGTGGGCGCCCCGGCGACTGCCCAGTGACCGAAACCATGAGTGACCGTCTGCTTCGGCTGCCGTTCTTCAATTCCCTTGATCCCGAATCCCAGAGGCGGGTTATCCATGCCATCCACGATTTCAAGTTCTAGCGAGGGCATAGACATCTCGGTGGTCGTGCCGGTGTATCGTGGCGCGCCCTTCTTGCGCGAGCTGCATCGCAAGCTGGTGGCCACCATCGAGCCGCTGGTCGCGCGTTTCGAGATCGTGCTGGTCGAGGACGGCGGCCCCGACGAATCGTGGAGCATCATCGAAGACCTCGCGCGACAGGATGGGCGCGTGCGCGGCGTGGCCCTGAGTCGCAACTTCGGTCAACACCACGCTATCACCGCGGGCCTGCGCCACGCGCGCGGACAGTGGATCGTGGTCATGGACGGCGATCTTCAGGATCCGCCTGAAGAGATCGCCAAGCTATGGGCCAAGGCGCAGGAAGGGCACGACTGCGTGCTGGCGCGCCGGGCGCGCCGGGACGATGCCTCCAGCAAGCGCCTGTCGTCGTGGCTGTTCTACAAGGTCTTCAATTATCTGGCCGACCTCAACTACCGGTACGACGGCACAGTGGCGAACTTCAGCATGATTTCGAGACGCGTCGCCGACGCAATCAACGGCATGGGCGAAGCAGTTCGCTTCTACGGAGGCTTTCTCACCTGGACGGGTTTCCAAAAAGCCTACGTCGACGTCACCCACGTTCGCCGTCCTTCGGGCGAGTCGGGCTACACCTTTTTCAAGCTGATGAAGCTCGCCACCAACATCATTCTGGCACACTCGAACAAGCCCCTGCGGCTTTGCGTGTATGCGGGTTTGCTGCTGTCTACACTCTCCTTTGCGGGCGGGCTGGTGCACATCGTGCGTGTGGTTGTGCACGGCTCTCCCGTGATGGGATGGACCAGCCTCATCGTGTCGGTCTGGTTCAGCACCGGCGCGATCATTTCGGCTTTGGGCATCCTGGGCCTGTACATCGACCGCATCTTTACCGAGGTCAAGCACCGGCCTCTCTACCTCGTGCGAAAGACCACCTTCGATGAATGATCCGGACGCGTACTCTGCTCTCGACAGCCAGCGTTTCGGAATCCGGGTTTTTCGCGCAGGCCCGGATAATGTCGAGGCGGTTGCAGAACTAATGCAGTTCGCGCGCTCCGGGGATGTGGATCTGTTGATCCTGCGCTGCCCGGTCGCCGCGGTTGCGGCTGCGCAGGAGTTGGAACGTGCCGGGTGCTTCCTGGCCGACACGCTGGTCTACTATCGCGGCCCGACCAGCGGCTTTACGGCGTCGCCGACTCTCCCTGGATGCATCCGCCTTGGCCAAGAGGCGGACCGCGCGGCCTTGGAAGGAATTGCGCGCGCGTCGTTTACCGGATTTTTCGGGCACTACCATGCGGATCCTCGTCTCGACCCGGTCGCTGCCACCGAGGGCTACGTGCAATGGGCCAGCTCGGCCCTGGACGATGCAGCGTCGCTGGTGCTGGTGTCCGAAACCGGGGGCCGCCTGTCGGGCTTCCTCACGGCCAAGAAGCTCAACGCGAAAACCTGGGAGATCCTGCTCAACGGCGTGGCGCCCGAGTTCCAGCGCAGAGGGATCTACGCGGCGTTGTTTCGCGAGGTCGGATGCCGCGCGCGCTTGCAAGGCGCCAGCGAGGTCCTGGTCTCAACCCAGCTGGCGAACCTCGCGCCGCAGAAGGTCTGGACCCGCGCCGGCCTCGAACTCGACCACGCGCTCTACACCTTCCACTGGTGGAAGGCCTGAACCGACGACGTCTCATCCTCGGAATGCCGGCTTTTTCACCATAGAGTTCAACCGAGATCACATAGCCCGACCGGAAATAGGCTCTCTCGACACAAATCATGGTCGGCTCCCATTTCTGCGGCATACAAGGACGCGATGAGATAAACTGTACCGCCATGATCGGGACCGGCCTTGCAGCAGACGCCACAAGCGCCTGGCTCCGTCGCACGGCAACCCCCTTTGACCGCGTTCCCGATGGTTCTGCGAGCGAGCAACTCTCATGACTGGTAGGCGCCCCTTGGTCGTGGGTCTGGATGCCTTCGCAGGGATAGGCTTGAGGGCCTCCGTCTGGCTCTGGGGCCTGATGGCGGTGGGGGCCGTCTTTCTCACGACTCTGGGGAACGATGAGGCATGGGTCCTGAACGGTCTCAAGAGCTACCTCACGCCTCCTGTCCCGGCTCTCAGCTCGGAACCGGTTTCCACTAGCGGTGGCCTTTTCGCCCTGGTCAACCTCGCCATCGAGTACGCATTCGGGAGCCGGGTGTGGGCTCATCGTCTCTTCTCCTTGGCCTGCCTATTCGCCCTCGTGGGCCTCGCGTCGTGGCAGGGAAGGGCGCGGCGCCAACAGGCGCGCCTCGACTACATTGCGATCGCCCCCTTGCTCGCCGTTCCGGGCACGGCAGAGGTCGGCACGGCGGCCATCGGCACCTCCACAGGGGTCACGCTGTTGGTCCTGGCAAGCTGGTTCTGGAGCGGGTCGCAGGCGCCGCGGAGCGGCCGCATCGTTCTCTGCGGGATCCTGTTTGGGCTGAGCGCCAGCTCAAGGTTTGACTTGGTCCTGTTCGCTCCCGCGCTGCTTCTGGCTGCGAGCGTTAGCCTCCCTGAGAGGTCGGGGTTCCGGCTGCGCATTCCCTGGGCGGCGCTCTGGGTCGTCGCCATCGGACTCGCCCTGTTTGTCGCCAGCCAGATGCTCATGAAAGCGGCCGCGCATCCCATCGTGATGGCCAGACTGAACGTGCAAGAGACGATGGCCGTCACCGGCCTGAGCACCTCGTTCATCGACTACCCGAGGCTCCTCAACCGCGTTCTCATCGGAACGGGTTTTGGGATCCCAGCGATCCTGATCCTTGGCTCGGTGGCCGCGTTTTGGGACCCGCCTTCGGATCGGGAGCCGAAATCGACAGGCAAACGTCGCTTTCTGGCTCTCATTCTCGCGATGGCCTGGGTCCTCTGGCTGGGTTGGGTTCTCCGCGCCCCGATTCCGCACCTGAGATATCTCTGGCCTTCGCTGGCGTTGTTCGGAATCCTGGGCGGCGCTGGGCTCTCTCAGATTCACCACGGGTACTCGCTACGCGGCGAATCGTGGCGCATGGCGGCGTGCAAGTTGATCGCCCTGGTCCTGGTCCTGGGGGGCGCTGCCGGCACTTTCCGATCGCTCGTCGTGGGCGAGAGCGACTACCTGAGCTGGGAGTGGTCACGCGAGATGGGCGTCGACTACTTTCGCAGGTTCCAGCATGCAAAGGACCAACACGCCGCGATCGCGTACCTGAGGAACGAGATCCCCAAGGATGCGACTGTCCTCGCGTACATTCCCTTTTCGCTTCGCTACCTCGGTGAACGCCCGGTCATCAACACGGACGACCCGGTCTTTATCCCACACGTCAGCGGACGCAGGACGTTTCTCGTGCTGACGCCTATGGTCGGGACGTATCTGTACCTTCCGCCCGAAACCTTTGCCTGGATCGAGACCCACGCCCGGCTCAAGGCCGAGTTCGGCAGGTACTCGCTCTACGAGCTACCAGATGGCCCTCCCGAGGACGCCACTGTGCTTCGCGTGGCCCGGACCAACTACGAGCACCACCCTCAGTCACGACCCTGGTTCGGCCGCAGCCCGGGTCGGGAGGGCGCCGTCACAGGACAGGCTGCATCTGCCGCAAAGCGATGAATTTGACTGCGAGTAGTGTCCAGAAAGCTATCGCACGAATTCTCGCATGGATTCGCAAAGATGAGTGGTTTGGATCGGCATGGGTGAACTGGCAGGCTGGTGAGCGTGATCTCGCTATCTGAGGGCGTGGTGGGCAGGGAAAATGAGGGGATTCCCGATTCCGGTTCCCGCACGCTGTAGGGATCGGCGGGAAGCGGAAGCGGGAATCGGCCTCCGGCTACCGGGAGGCGAGGAGGTAGCCCGCTGCGGTCTTGCGGACGCGGCCTTCGGCGGTGAGGGTCGCGAGGGCCTGGCAGGCGCTCGTGTTGCGGACGCGGCAGGCGCTGCGGAGTGCAGGCAGCGAGAGCGGCGTGGTGGTTGCGGTCAGCATCTGCTCGATCTTCTCGACCGCAGATGAGGCCACCGGCACAGTGGGCGCGGCGGGAGCGTCGATGACCCGCAGGGCGAGCGCGGCGCCGTCGTTTTTGAGGGCGACGTGGATGCCGCCGAAGGACTGTGCGGCGCGATGCTCGACGGTGAGGACAAGGTCGTCGCCAGTGCGGCGCAGGTAGAGGTTGGAATCGCCCCAGGCGTGGAATTCGGAGGAGCCGCGCAAGGCCTGACCGGCCCTGGCCTTGGATGCGCCCTTGCGTGCGTGGTGGACGAGGACGACGGCGACGGCAAGTCGGCGCTGTAGTTCGCGCAGATAGGCGAGCAGCGGGGCGACCTCGCCGGAAAT
>Ga0182011_10003214_pt1 | contig 13461 bp, 12 predicted proteins | sample 711E1DmetaG_FD_120481 | JGI IMG/M metagenome (GOLD analysis project Ga0182011, IMG submission 120481) | Permafrost microbial communities from Stordalen Mire, Sweden - 711E1D metaG | ecosystem: Environmental > Terrestrial > Soil > Wetlands > Permafrost | place: Sweden: Stordalen | collected... | reverse complement strand
CCGCAAACCCTTGTGCGCTATCGCGACAACTGGTATGTCGATGCCTATTGTCATTTGCGAAAAGGCTTACGGACTTTTGCGCTCGACAGGCTGAAAAACGTGGAAATTTCAAAAGAAAAGTATAAAAAGGTTTCCCGGCAAGAGCGGGAAACTTTCTACACAACAGCCTACGGAATATTTACAGGGCCGGCAAAAAATACCGCAATTATAAATTTTACCGGAACCGCTGCAAAGGAAGTTGCCCATGAACAATGGCATCCGAAGCAGCAGGGAATTTGGATTGATGACGGCGCCTATCAATTAAAAGTCCCCTATGGGCATAGCCGCGAACTCATTATGGATATTTTACGATGGGGACAGAATGCGGAAGTGAAAGGGCCCAAGGAACTTCGGAAAGAGATTATGGAAACTATTGCGGGGATGGGAAAGAAATATAAATAAAATGCTTCGGCTCTCATGTTTTGAGAGTGAAAGCAAGTAGATTAAAAAGGATGATGGCTTGCTTGGTTGAACTTTAAAATTGGTGAATGAAATTATGGGTGATATTCCGTTGTATTACAAATATTGGGGAAAGGCCCGGAAGAAGGATGATGGGGCGTTATGATTCCTGATTATCTATGGGCGAAAACAACTAAAAATGATGAACCCGGTAAAACCGTTTTATCCCATATGAATGACGTGCGAGCGGTAGCTTCTTTGCTATTGAAATCTTGTAAACAATTTATGATGGATGCAGATATGGCACAACTTGCGACATTTGTGGGTTTGCATGATATTGGGAAAGTATCTCCTGGTTTTCAAGCAAAGTGCGCAAAATGGATTGAAAAAACTGGGTTAGATTCCCACTTTGGAGATCCTTATGAGAAAGATCATTCCAAGGTCACTCAATTTACTATTCAAACTATTCTCCAAAAAAGAGGCATGAAAGCCGAGCCATCTGAATTATGGGCGGCAATTTTAGGTGCGCATCATGGCAGACTTCATAAACAAGGCCTTAACTTAAGACCATCTGATGAAGATTGGCAAAAAAGGCGTGAAGAAATTGTCTTAAATTTCATAGGCAATTCAAGCCTTCCAAATTTTTCTATTGATAATTCCTGGCCTTTTCTATGGTGGCTTGCCGGATTAGTTTCGGTGGCCGATTGGATTGGATCGGCTGAAGAGTGGTTCCCCGTGATTCAAGAAACTACGCCTAATCTGAGCGAGGAAAACGCTGTTTGTGCAATAAATGAAATTGGTTTTGAAAAGCCCGTTGTTAAACCCGGTATTTCCTTTAAGGATGCTTTTTCGTTCGAACCTAACGATCTTCAATTGAAAGCGGAACAAACAATTCTAAACCAAGGTTTGTATATCATTGAAGCTCCGATGGGAATGGGGAAAACGGAAGCAGCGCTTTGGTGCGTTTATAAACAGATGCTTTCAGGTAAGGCATCCGGGTTTTATTTCGCATTGCCTACGCAGGCGACTAGTAATCGCATTTACCTCCGGGTAAATAAATTTCTGGATAAAATTACAAATTACACCGCTCAATCGAGATTAATTCATGCAGGTTCTTGGCTTTTTGATGAAATAAAAGTTCCAATAATCAGTCCTGGAGTAAAAGATGAAAAAGAAGGAATTTACGATGCAATGGATTGGTTTGCATCAAAAAAACGAGGACTTCTTGCACCTTTCGGAGTTGGGACTGTGGATCAAGCGCTTATGAGCGTGATTGCCGTAAAACATTTTTTTGTTCGCCAATTTGGTCTCGCCGGTAAGGTTGTGATTCTCGATGAAGTTCATTCATATGATTTGTATACTGGAACGCTTATTAAAACGTTATGCGAACGGCTATTATCGCTTGGTTGCACGGTTATTCTTCTTTCAGCAACACTTACGAAAGAAAGTAAATGTCGTTTCATTAAAACAAATAACGAGCTTATTGAAAATAATTATCCTCTTATTTCTGGGAAGAATATTAAACCGGTTGAAGTTTTAAAGCCCCCGACCAAAACCATTCAAATACAAATGAGAAATGAGAATGATAGTCTTTCGGAAGCGCTAAAAAAGGCTCTGAATGGAGCATGTGTAATTTGGGTATGTGACACTGTAAATAAAGCACAGGAAATGTTTGATCGGGCACAAAATGGGCAGTCGATCATAGAAATTGGTCTTCTTCATTCTCGATTTCCTGTTTTTCGAAGAAAAGAACTTGAAGAATATTGGATGGAAAAACTTGGTAAAGACAATCTTGAGCGAAAAGGATGCATTCTTTTTAGTACGCAAATTGTTGAGCAAAGTGTTGACCTTGATGCTGATTTTATGGTGAGCGAATTGGCCCCAACTGATATGTTGTTGCAGCGAATGGGTCGGCTTTGGAGGCATGAACGAAAAAATAGACCTGTCGATTGCCCGGAATTTTGGATTTTAACGGAGCAAAATTCTTTTAAGGATTTTAAAAATGCTTCGGCAAGTAAAATTAAAAAAATGTTTGGAGCAAAAGCACATGTTTATTCGCCGTATGTTTTATTGAGAAGTCTTTTACTTTGGAAAAATGCTACCAAAATTAAAATACCTTGTCATATTCGAAAATATTTGGAAAGAACATATTGTTTGTTCTTCAATGAGCCTTCGGGTTGGAAAAAACTCCAAGAAGAATTGGATGGGGACAAAGTAGCTTTAAAACAAATGGCTATTGGCGAAACTAATCCTTGGAATCTGCTTCTTGACGATGAAGAAGGAAAAGCTAAAACAAGAATTGGTGGAATTGAAACAACTCAGCTAATACTGTGTGCAAAAAAAGAAGGTGAAAAGCGTTTTCTGATAAATGGCAATTCATTTAATGTTAATACAGGGGATAATTTTATTATTTCTACAGCACGGTCAATTCATAAAAATATCGTAAAGGTTCCTAAATATTGTTTCTCCGGCTACCCTGAAAAAGATAATAATCAGACTATTTACGCACATGTTCGCGGTGATTGGCAGATTGGATATGTGGGAACAAGAGAAAATGACTACATTGAAAGCAAATATCTTGACAATAATTATAAAATGCGATATACCCCGGAAAAAGGAGTCGAAATCATGAAAACCGATATAGGAAATGAGGCGGATTATGAACCTTGTGACTGATCCATGGATACCCATTGTAACAATTGAAGGTAAACCAGAGTTCGCAAGCCTTATGCAGATTTTTTCAGAAGGAGATAAATATGCAGATCTTTCAGTGCGTCCTCACGAACGAGTAGCGTTAATGAGGCTGCTTATTTGTATTGCACAAGCTGCGCTTGATGGGCCAGAGGATAAGGATGATTGGAAATTTGCCTCTAAGAAATTACCGGATGCGGTAAATAAATATTTGAAGGAATGGAACGACAAAGAAGCTTTTGAATTATTCCATGATAGCAAACCATTTTTGCAAATTGCAGCGTTAAAACCGAAAGAAAAAGAATACACCGATGGGACAAATGTAGGTAAAATAAAACTGAAGCTGGATAAACTGAAAATTGAAACATTTACTTCGTTAAGTAAATTGGATATTTCTTTAGCAACTGGCGCAAATTCGACTCTTTTTGATCATCAAGCATCCTCAGATGAAAACAGATTACTTGACGATATACAGATTGCAATTGGACTAATTACCTACCAAAATTTTTCTGCAAGCGGAAGAATTGGGGTTGCTGTATGGAATGATATTGATACACCAGGTAAAGGTGCCAGCTTCCCTGCTCCAAGCATAGATAAATTGATGATTCATAGTTTTTTGCGCGGCAAAAATCTTCTTCAAACTATTTGTTTAAATTTACTAACAAAACCAGCCATAGAACGACATTTTGGAAAAAAGGAAGCATGGGGTAAACCAATATGGGAAAATTTTCCAAATGGTTTCAATGATGAAATTGCAATTCAAAATGCAACCGATACTTATCTTGGTCGTCTTACGCCTTTGGCACGTGCTGTTAAAATACGGAGACAAGAAAAGGATCTTCTTTTAGCGAATGGTTTGAAATATCCCCTATCTGAAGAAGGTAGATACGAAACAAGCGCAACCATAAAAATCAGGGAAAATAAAAGAATTGTATTGAAAGTAAATTCCAATGCAATATGGAGAGAGCTTCATGCAATAATTGTTCGAAATGCAGACAATAATAATACTGCAAGGGGACCAAGAGCTTTAGAAAATCTCACCAATGAAGACTTCGACCTTTGGTGTGGTGGCATAGAATGGACAACAAAAGGCGGCTATATCAATTCGGTTGAATCCGTCTACAATGTTTCATCAAAAATGCTTTTTGATGCGTGTCGCATTATTTATCAAAATGAAGTTGCACAAGCCGAACATATTTCAACAAATTTGGGGTGGGCAATCGAAGAGTACCGTAAAAATGTTGATGGTTATTGGGAAACACGGTCTGATCCAAAGAAAAATAAAAAAGCGTTTCAAGATAAAGATCTTTTACGATCTAAGGCGACACGGTCTTATTGGACGGCAATAGAAAAACAACGCTATTTCCTTATGAACCATATTGATTCATGGCAAACAGAATCATTTGATGCAAGTCAAAAAGCCTGGCGCTCTGTTATTCACAAATCAGCGAGAGAGGCTTATATCTCGGCATGCGGGCAGGAAACGCCTCGCGAGATACGCGCTTTTGCTTTAGGTTGGAAAAAACTTTTTATGGAGAAAAAAAATGATAATGAAGACCCAAATCAAAATTTAGATGGAGGTGAAGAATGACTAACAGCACAAAAAATGATGCTCTTTTTGCATTCCTGCAAGGTTGTTTGGATCGAGATGACAGAGCGACTCTTTCAAATTTACGATGCACTCTTCGGAAAAATCTCAAGCATAGGGCTTGGCCTTATCTTGCCCGTTTTGGGGGCATTGAGGATGAGCTAAAGGAATATGACCATGAGGCAAAAGTAGTTCAAACCGTAGCAGGTTTATTTGCACTTCATCCAACAAAAACGGACCATGATTTTGGAATTGCTTGCAATAGACTTTTAAGTGATGAAGAACGAAAAGATATGTATGATCGTGAAGCTTTTAAAAAAGTCGGTCCGATTGCAAAGCGCTTTCAACATTTGCTTTCTTCCGAAAAAGAAGAGATTTGCGATCGAATAATACGGATTATACTGCGAATGAAAGCTCAAGAAATCCCGGTGAATTATTTCGAATTATACAATGGTCTAATGGATTGGGGAGATAAAATTAAAAACCGATGGGCAGGAAGTTTCTGGAATGTACCAGAGCTTGAGGAGGCTGCCTTATGAGCCATCTTGCGAGGTTAACAGTTGATAGGTACGAGGCCGCAAGGCAAAGGCTCCATGGTCTTTACGATTGGCATGAACTGTCCTGGAACCTTTTCCCGAATAAAAAGAACGATGATAAGCGGGATTTTGTCACTAGGCTTGATGCTGACGAACGTGAATTTAAATTCACAATCCTTTCCGCAAATAAACCTGAAAGACCCTCTTGGTGTCCTGCGGAATGTTGGAAAGAAAAAGTTGTGCCGGAAGCATTTTTTAAACGTGATCGTTATCTTTTTAAACTTTTGGCAAATCCGACAAAAACGCTTTCAAATCGAGACCCAAGAGGCAATAAAAAAAAGAATGGCAGCCACTACGCTATAACGAAAAAAGATGAACTTTCCGCATGGATTTTTCAAAAAGGAGAAAAAAACGGATTCCGAATAGATGATGAAATTGAGCTTGAAATTTCTCCACCAGTTTTTCATAAATTGTACCGGAAAAGTGACGAGGGAATTTTAGTAGGCGTAGAATTTAAAGGATGTTTAGAGGTAATGGACAAAGAAAAATTATTTAAAGCTGCTCACGAAGGCATTGGACGCGCCCGGGGTTTTGGGTTTGGCATGCTTGTTTTAAAACCGATTTTATAACCATCAATAAAAGGAGATTTACAATGAGACATATTGAACTTCATATTTTGCAATCATTTCCTGTTTCCTGCCTTAATCGTGATGACCTTAATTCACCAAAAACAGCCGTGTTTGGTGGAGTGCAACGAGCGCGGGTGTCAAGCCAGTGTTGGAAAAGGGCAATACGAGAAACAGCTCAAGAAGAATTGCCATTGTTTTTCAAAGGAATGCGTGGAAGATTATTTATTGAACCTATGAAAATCGCTCTTGTTAAAGAAGGATTTGATGAAATAAAAGCTTTGGAAATTGCTAAAGAGTTTGGTGAAAACCTGGCTAAATTTGATGCAGATGCAGAAAAAAAGACGGGAGTTTTAAGAGTAAAAACAGCCTATTTTACCACGCATAATGAAATCTCTAAACTTGCGAAAGCCTATAAAGAAAAAGGCGAAGTTAAAAAAGCGATAAAAGAATTAGCTCCTGAAGATTTGAAAGACGCAGCCGATATTTCTTTATTCGGTCGCATGGTAGCCAGTGACCATACACTTACAATTGAAGGGGCTGCCATGTTTAGTCATGCACTTTCCACTCATAAAGTAGAAAACGAAATTGATTATTTTTCCGCAATGGAAGATTGGCCAAATGCCGATGCTGGAGCTGCAATGACCAGTACTCTCGAATTCAATTCTGCTACTTACTACCGTTTTGCCGCACTGAATCTTGATATGCTTTTTGATAAAGATCATCTAGAATGTCTAAATTCAAAGGAACGAAAGGACGTAGTAAAAACATTCGTTAAAGCAACGCTTCAGGCAATTCCTGTGGCCCGCCGAAATTCCATGAATGGTAATGTTCCGCCCAGTTATGTTCTATGCGTTATTCGGGAAGAAGGCCATCCGATTCAATTAGTAAATGCTTTTGAAGAACCGATACAAAGTAAAAATGGTATTGTAAAAGAATCGATTAAGGCTATCGAAAAAGAATATCAAGGATTGAAAACCACGTGGGGACTTACAGGTACCGAAATCAAAATGCCGGAAAAAAGTATTATTGATCTCTTGGCGGAGGTCGAGAAACATGTCAACTGAAACCGCAGTACTTGCTTTGCGACTCCAAGGTCCTTTGCAATCGTGGGGCTTTAATAGCCAATTTAATCGCCGAGATACCGGTCTTTTTCCAACTAAAAGCGCTCTTGTTGGCTTATGTTGTGCAGCGATGGGGCTTGATCGCGGTTCTGAAAAAGAAAAAAATGAACTGGAATCATTTTCTAAAACAAAGTTAATTTGTGTTGCCATACCTTGCAAATCTCGAAAAAAGGAATTTACTGTTAAGAGAATTCAAGATTATCATACAGTTCAAAACACACGTGATGCAAAAGGCAGCATCAAAAATGATGCCGTTTTAACTTACCGGCAATATCTTAATGACGCTTGCTTTATTTCATTATTTAAAGGAGACAAAACATTTGTTGGCAAAGTTGCAGAAAGCCTTAAAAATCCGGTTTGGGGTGTATGGCTTGGCCGAAAAGCTTGTATTCCTTCTGCGCCAGTATTTGCCGGACTTTTTGCAACACAAAGTGAAGCTATATCAAAAATTCCCGAATTCGAAGGAAAACCGATTGAAAAATTTAGTCACGTCACAGAGGTTTCCTCGTTTGGCAATGGAATAGATTCTTATATGGATCAAGCTGTTTCTTTTAATATTCATGGGAGGCAATTCTCACCAAGGCGAGTAATGCTGCAAGAAGCCAAGGTATAGGTCAAAGCCTTCGGCTGCGGCCTGCTCTTGGTAAAGCCGATCTGAACCTAAACCTGGAGATTCTTTTAATGGACGATATTTCACTACACGGCTGGGACGACGGCAAAATTTATTATTACGAACGCGGCAAGGATGAGCGTTGCGTCAATGATGAGCCAGAATTGTTTGAGCGGCTTGTAAATAACTGTAAGGAATACTATGCCAAAAAAGACGAAATCTCCCCGGAACAGCGGCGGAGTTGCTGAAAATAAAGGAGACTCTTTTATGTCAAAGAAAGATGAAGCACCGACTCCCGATACGGAATCCAAAATTGCGGTTTTTAAAGGGAAAGAAATTCGTAAGACCATTTTTAAAAACGAATGGTGGTTTGTCGTTAACGACGTTATTGCAACACTGACCGATTCCCCGGATCCAGCACAGTATTTCAAAAGACTTAAAGAACGAGATCCAGAACTATCTGAGCTTATTTCAAAAGGGGGGGTACAATTTGTACCACCCCTTATGCTGGAGATCATGACGAAAGGCGGTTCCCAGAAAATGTACTGTTGGAATACTGAAGGAATATTTAGATTAATTCAATCCATTCCATCTCCCAAAGCCGAACCATTCAAACGATGGTTGGCCAAAGTCGGCTATGAGCGAATCCAGGAAATAGAAGACCCGGAACTTGCCATAAAAAGAACGCGCGCCACGTATCGGATAAAAGGCTATAGCGACGAATGGATAGAAAAGAGAATGCGCGGCATCGACGTGCGGAAAAACTTGACCGATGAATGGAAAAAACGCGGCGTAAACGGTGAAACCGAATATTCCATTCTTACATCTGAAATCAGCAAGGCCGCGTTCGGGCTTACGCCGGAAGAGTATAAAAAGCACAAGGGCCTTAAAAAACCAACGGAAAATTTGCGCGACCACATGACGGACCTGGAATTGATATTCAACATGCTCGGAGAAGCCGCAACCACGGAAATAACGCAAAAGAAAGACCTAAGGGGTTTTGAACCGGCAAAAAAAGCTGCAAACGAAGGCGGAACGGTTGCGGGCAATGCCAGAAAAGACCTTGAAAAACGTTCGGGAAGGAAGGTCGTTTCGGCAATCAATTACAAGGAATTGCCTGAAAAAAAGGTGCGAAAGATGCTTGAGTCGTGATCCGTCTAACCGTCGGAGAAAAATGAAGGATTCCTTAAAATGCAAAACTTCGAACAACTGGCAACAATAATCGGGCAATTGCACACCTCATTACGCGGTGCGTCTTGAAGATCCGTTAAAACGTGCCTTTATCCAGTATGGAGAAAAAAATAATGGACGGACTTCCGCCGCCAAAACCGATTATGATGAAAGAACGCTCGTCCATGGTGTTTTTGCAATACGGCGAGCTGGATGTTATTGATGGGTCGTTTGTTCTTGTTGATAAGAACGGAGTTCGCACGCATATTCCTGTGGGCAGCATTGCCTGCATCATGCTTGAACCTGGAACGAGGGTCACTCATGCGGCTGTCAAGCTTGCGGCATATGTGGGATGTTTGCTTATTTGGGTAGGGGAAGGCGGGGTCCGGCTTTATTCAGCCGGTCAGCCGGGCGGAGCTCGTGCGGACCGCTTACTTTATCAGGCACGGCTTGCGCTCGACGACGCGGCGCGGCTTAAGGTCGTCAGAAAAATGTATGAAATCCGTTATGGTGAAAAACCGCCGGAGCGCCGTAGCATCGAGCAATTGCGCGGCATAGAAGGCGCAAGGGTCAGAAGCATGTATCAGATGATGGCCCAAAAATATAAGGTAAAATGGACGCACCGGGATTACGATGTGTCCAATTGGAGCGGCGGCGACGATCCCAACCGTTGCCTGAGCGCGGCCACATCGTGCTTATATGGCGTTTGTGAAGCCGCAATTTTAGCCGCAGGATATGCTCCGGCCATCGGCTTTATCCACACCGGAAAGCCGCAATCGTTTGTCTATGATATCGCGGATTTAAACAAATTTGAAACCGTGGTCCCATTGGCTTTTAAAATCGCTTCAAAAAAACGCGAGGGAGAAGTGGAGCGCGAGGTGCGGCTTGCATGCCGCGACATGTTCAGGGAAACAAAGTTGCTTGAAAAACTGATACCTCTTATAGAAACTGTTCTTGACTCAGGGGAGCTTCCGAAACCCGAACCGCACGAAGAAGCCGTGCCCATTGCCATTCCTAACGAAGGAAGTATTGGAGATGCTGGTCATCGTAGTTGAAAATGTTCCGCCCCGACTGAGGGGCAGGCTTGGCGTTTATCTCATTGAAGCGCGGACGGGCGTTTACGTGGGAGACGTTTCCACGCGCGTCAGGGAAATGCTTTGGGAACAGGTCGAATTTTATATTCAAGATGGTAATGCCGTTATGATTTGGAGCACGAATACGGAATCGGGCTTTGATTTTAAGACCGTCGGCAAGAACAGGCGCATGCCCGTTGATTTTGATGGGATGAAACTGGTATCGTTTTTTAATCCTGAAGAGAAGCAAGAAAAGGCTTGATCTAAAGAAGCTGTTCTTTGACATAATGATATAAAATCGGCGCTTATTTAGAGGCCTTAAAAAGTCATATTTAAATCGGTAGCTTTTTTCATATTTTGTAAGTTATTGAATTTGAATGGGAAAGAACTTAGTATGTTCCCCGCGTGAGCGGGGATGAACCGTGCAATCTGTTGGGTCAGCGGAAACCTACGCCATGTTCCCCGCGTGAGCGGGGATGAACCGGATTGACTCGGGGAGTGATATGTTTTATATCAATGTTCCCCGCGTGAGCGGGGATGAACCGACACCGGAGAAGTTACCCTTGGTATACCGGCAATGTTCCCCGCGTGAGCGGGGATGAACCGAAATACCAGCGCCCCAGAACAAATTCAGGGGGATGTTCCCCGCGTGAGCGGGGATGAACCGTTGAGCGGGTATATGCGGCGCGATTTTTGAATATGTTCCCCGCGTGAGCGGGGATGAACCGGCTATGCGAACCCATCCAAACAATTCATTCCTATGTTCCCCGCGTGAGCGGGGATGAACCGGGATTTAATACCGCGTTTAGCGTTTAAAGCAGATGTTCCCCGCGTGAGCGGGGATGAACCGTACATCGTTTTCATCAAAGCCGATACCAGACGATGTTCCCCGCGTGAGCGGGGATGAACCGGGCACAAACCTAACAGCTACAATTCCTCTCGAATGTTCCCCGCGTGAGCGGGGATGAACCGAAAAGGGTAGTGATAGAACAGACCTTGAGGCTATGTTCCCCGCGTGAGCGGGGATGAACCGCTTTACAAAGAATGTAAAGAACTTTTAAAAATATGTTCCCCGCGTGAGCGGGGATGAACCGCGGTTGAGGAAAGTAAGAACTGGTTTGATAAAATGTTCCCCGCGTGAGCGGGGATGAACCGGCGTCTATGGCGTTGCTAATGCTGTATTCTGTATGTTCCCCGCGTGAGCGGGGATGAACCGCTGATGCACTGCGTAAGGAGGCCGAGGAGCTTATGTTCCCCGCGTGAGCGGGGATGAACCGCAGGGGCAGCAGATATAAATCTATTTCGGATCATGTTCCCCGCGTGAGCGGGGATGAACCGCTGTTTGCCATGTTCTTTTTTTTGGATTATGCATGTTCCCCGCGTGAGCGGGGATGAACCGTCCGGCGCCTATGTCAAAATCCATGCGTATCGATGTTCCCCGCGTGAGCGGGGATGAACCGTTGTTCTCGACATTGCCAGGTAGCGCGGCTTGATGTTCCCCGCGTGAGCGGGGATGAACCGGACGAGCGAACCTATTGAAATGGGACAGACAAATGTTCCCCGCGTGAGCGGGGATGAACCGAACGTCCGGCGACACCAATGCGATAGTGAACGATGTTCCCCGCGTGAGCGGGGATGAACCGCGTGACGTTCTCCTCCACGGGATTGCCGATAAATGTTCCCCGCGTGAGCGGGGATGAACCGATGGAGAACTATAATGAGCACTGCTGTCTTTTATGTTCCCCGCGTGAGCGGGGATGAACCGGCGCGGGAATCAGGGCTTATGGAATAATTCTTATGTTCCCCGCGTGAGCGGGGATGAACCGCCAGCCCGTGCAGTGTTTTGATCGGCAACTTTATGTTCCCCGCGTGAGCGGGGATGAACCTTTTCCGGATTTTGTTTTTCAAGCGTGTGAAGGATGTTCCCCGCGTGAGCGGGGATGAACCGTTCCATTTCGGAACCGGTGCGCACACGTCTGGATGTTCCCCGCGTGAGCGGGGATGAACCGTGTAAAAATATGAATGTGCATCCGATCCCGTTATGTTCCCCGCGTGAGCGGGGATGAACCGAGGGGAGGAGAGGAGGGAAGGGGAGGAGGGAGATGTTCCCCGCGTGAGCGGGGATGAACCGAATGCACCAAGGCGGAACCTGGGCAACGCAACATGTTCCCCGCGTGAGCGGGGATGAACCGCAGTTTCCATGCAGTACGTTCCGCCTGAGCCTATGTTCCCCGCGTGAGCGGGGATGAACCGGATTGAGGAGCGCAATGCTTTGTTTAAACCTTATGTTCCCCGGGTGAGTGGGGATGAACCGGATTTCAAATGAGCTCGCCTATATCCGTAGGTATGTTCCCCGCGTGAGCGGGGATGAACCGATATACACCCGCTCTTTGTCCGGATGCCACCACTATGTTCCCCACGTGAGCGCGGGGATTTATTTATTACCTTGATTATTTACAAGAAAAATAAAAATCAACCGTCTAATTCAGACAAATCTGTCTGAAACAACCTGCTAATATTGACATTAAATTACCGCTATTTCTTCTTTCTAATTCCCGAGAGTATTTTTAAAGTACATTCCAGTCTCTCAGCACCACTGAGAGAAATTAACAAAAGGGAAAAATCATGCAAAAGCCTCGTATAACATCCGTTAAAAAAGTGACTTCCGATCGATCAAAAAAAACCGCGCATCCGGCAAAGCCAAAAAAGCCGAAAAAACCGACGCATGTCCCATTCAACCGGTTCGCGGCCATTGACTTCGAAACCGCGGACTTCGGCCGCGACAGCGCCTGCGCCCTTGGGATAGTGGTCGTGGAGAATGGGAAAATCATTAAAAAGGAATATTCGCTGATTAAGCCGCCGCGTCGCGATTTCGTATTTTCGTACCTGCATGGCATTACCTGGGAAGACGTGGCGTCAAAGCCTGTTTTCGGCGATTTCTGGCCCACTGTGCGGGACCTTCTTGACAATGTTGATTTTATCGCCGCGCACAACGCATCCTTCGACCGGAGCGTCTTGCATGCGTGTTGCGACAGGCACGGCCACAGGCCGCCGCTTGACAAATATGTATGCACCATGAAGCTTGCGCGGCGGCTGTGGGACATCCGCCCTACGAAATTGTCGGACGTCTGCCGCCATTTCGACATCCGGCTCAAGCACCACGACGCCGCCTCCGACGCGCTTGCCTGCGCAAGCATCGTGCTCAGGGCGCAGGAGACCGGAGTGCCTGCCGGCGCATTTTTATCGAAAAGCAAAAGTATCGGGTAAAAAAATTGTTACTACGTCACCTGCAAGGCAAGGATAGTCAGGTCGTCGTGATAGGGCGCGCCGCGCGTGAATGATTTGATGTCGGCCATGATCGCGGCGATGAGCGCCTCGGCGTTGGAGTCCATGTCGCGCGCGAGGAGCCCGCAGAGGCGATGGAACCCGTAAGAGTTTTTCTGAGGGTCGGAAGCGTCGACCAGGCCGTCGGTATAAATGAGGAAGCGCTCGCCCGTTTTAAGCGGGATGGCGACTTCTTCGATCAACTCGCGGAATTTATCGTTTTCCGGGATCAGGCCGAGGGCGATGCCGTTACAGGCGATGTTTTCCGGTTGCTCTCCCTG
>Ga0182011_10003211_pt1 | contig 13467 bp, 6 predicted proteins | sample 711E1DmetaG_FD_120481 | JGI IMG/M metagenome (GOLD analysis project Ga0182011, IMG submission 120481) | Permafrost microbial communities from Stordalen Mire, Sweden - 711E1D metaG | ecosystem: Environmental > Terrestrial > Soil > Wetlands > Permafrost | place: Sweden: Stordalen | collected... | reverse complement strand
TGGAGATGAGGTGATCCTCGAGAGCCCGGCCACCGGGCTGCCCGACCGGCTGGTTGTGGCCGACCCGAGCGGAGCGTTCTCGGACTACCAGAGAGCCCTGGTCGAGGTGGCGCCCGCGTACGCACGGCCGGTCAACGTCCGGGCGGGTTGGATGCCCGACCCGCGCGGCTTCGCCGAGGGCTACGTTGAAGCGTTCAAGGCCGGATTCGTTCACGTGCAAGGAGACTACCGGAAGCACCGGCGCGCGTTCGACACGTTGTTCAAGCATTGCGTCTACGATCGTGCCGGCAGCTTCGCCTACCGGTGGGAGTGCGTGCTGCGGCGGCTCGATCAGGCGGACGTTGACGTCCTGATCCGCTGCATCCGCCGCAACATCGCCGTGCTCGGCGGACGAGATCGAGGCTGAGGCAAATGGCTGGAGCCATAGGTCTGGAGCCTGTGGACCGGGCGGGGCCGGTCTGAATCCCGGCCGGTTGGCAGCGCAGCTCCACGGGCGGGGAGTCAAGGTGACTCGGCCCGACACCGGGGTTTTCGGCGGCTGAAAAGTGCTCCCACCGTGGCGGCGCGGCCTCCCGCGCCGTCGGAGCCGGACGCGGCTCCGCTACGACATTGCATGTCCATCGACACGCTCGGAACCCTGAGGCCTGTCGACCAGGCAGGCAGCCAGGCAGCCAGGTCGAACTACTGCTTCCCCTTTGCGAGGATCGACTCAATCTGATCCATGATCGAGTTCATCCGGGCGACGAGCGCGCGGTACGGCGCCGGTGTGGCGAGATCAACACCGGCGCGTTTCACGAGCTCATACGGATGATCGGATCCACCTGCCTTGAGCATGGCGAGATAGGTGTCCACTGCGCCGGGTTCATTGCGGAGAATGCGGTCAGCGAACGCCTGGGACGCGGCGATCGAGGTCGCGTACTGGTAGACGTAGTAGTCGCGGTAGAAATGCGGGATGTAGGCCCATTCGATCGTGACCAGATCGTCGATCTTCAGCACGCCCTGGCTGTCGCCGTGATAGCGGCGCAGGATGTCACCGTAGATCTTGCTGAGCTGGTCGCCGGAGAGGGAGTTTCCTTTTTCAACCTGCTCGTGGATTGCGAGCTCGAACTCTGCGAACATCGTCTGGCGGAAATACGTGGCGCGCAGGTTCTCCAGCGCCGACCCAAGATAGTACAGCTTCTCCGAATCGCTGGTCGCGACCTTGAGCATATGGTCGAGCAGAAGGGTCTCGTTGAGCGTTGAAGCGATCTCGGCGACAAAGATGCTGTATTGGGAGGTCGGATAGGGTTGCGCGTGGTTGGCGAGCACGGAATGGAGGCCATGGCCCCATTCGTGGGCGACCGTGGAGACCGACTCGTAGTCGTCGTTGTAGTTCGTCAGCACGAACGGATGAACCTCGTAGGCCGCGCCGTTCTCGTACGCCCCGGACGTCTTGCCCGGCTTGGGATAGTAGTCGGTGAACCGGCCGTTGAGGCAGGCGGCGAACTGTGCGACGTAGTCGGAGCCGAGCGGCTGCACCGCGGCGAGCACCAGCTGTTTCCCGGTGGCGAGCGGGAATGATTTGTCGAGCTTCACGATCGGGGGATAAATGTCCCAGTAGTGCAGGTCGGTGATGCCGAGGAGGCGGCCGCGCAGCGCGAAATAGCGGTGCAGCGTCCCGAGGTTGGCGTTGGTCTCGGACACCAGTGTGCGGTAGACCGCCTCGGGAATGTCGTCGCCTGCCAGCGCAGCCGCGAGTGAAGTGGGGTACTTGCGCACGCTGGCGGTGAACCAATCGGTCTTGACCTGCGAGTAGAGCGAGACGCCGAAGGTGCGCTCGTATCCGCGAAACGCCTTCCAGAAGGCCTCAAATACGGCCCGCCGGTCCTCGCGGTTGGGCGCGGCGCGCCATTTCGTGTAGCCGGACTGGTCCAGCCGTGCCTCGGTGCCGTCGGAGAGCTTGATGGTCGGCCAGGAGATGTCGGCATTGGCCAGGATCCCGTAGAACGAGACCGGCGTGTCGGTGATCAGGCCGGAGGCGGAGAGCACTCCCTCGGCCTCAGCCCCCAGCGTATGCGGCGCGGCGCGCAGCACTTCCAGGATGGGGAAACGATACGGAGCCAGCCCGGGGTCTGCATCAAGGAAGGCCCGCAGCTTCGCCTCGCCGACGGCCAGCAGCTCGGGATTCAGGAAGCTGGCGGCGCGGGAGAACTCCGTTCCGAGGAGGTCCGCCTCCTGGCTGAGATCGAGCGCGGCCGAGTCTCGCGTGTCCACATCGCGCTTGAGCGACGCGTAGACCGCCATCTGGTCGAATCCCTTCCGCAGGCCATAGATGAAATCCATCGCCTCGCGGAGCGTGGCTGCGCTCTCTCCCAGGCGGCCCTGGTAGCCTTTGATTTTCGGGATCTCGGCGGCGATGTGCTCCTTGGCCGCCCGCCAGGCGGCATCGTCTTTGAAGAGCAGGGTGAGATCCCAGACGGCCGCGGGATCGGCCGGGTGACGCGGCGGTTCGGCGGCCGGAAGCGCGGCGGAGAGCAGGGTTCCAAGGGTCATGAGCGCAGCAGGGAGTCGGTGGAGATGCATGGTTTTGAGACAGAAAGATTGCCCCAAAAGCCGGGAAAAACCAGTGGAAACCGACTTTCACCTTGCCTGCGCGACCGGCAGTCTCGACCTTACTGGCCCCCGGAAACCATCCCTTTCCCCCGGGACGCAATCAAACGATTCGTCTATGAAATCCTATCAGCCTGCGGACATTCGCAATTTCGCGATCGTCGGTCATGCGACATCCGGCAAGACAATGCTGGCGGAAGCCATGCTCATGTGCGGCGGCGTCATCCACCGCATGGGCGGCATCGTGCAGGGATCGACGGTGTCCGATTATCATGTGGGCGAGCAGCAGCGGCAGATCTCGATCCACGCCACTCCGCTCAGCCTGGAATGGCAGGGCCGCAGGCTCAACGCCCTCGACACTCCGGGTTATCTCGATTTCAGCAGCGAGGCGCTCAACGCCCTGCGGGTCGTCGATTTTGCGGTCGTGGTGGTCAATGCCGGTCATGGGATCGGGGTTGGCACGGAGATGATGTGGGATTATGCGACGCAATTCGGCATCCCGAAGATCATTGTGATCAACGCCCTCGACAAGGAGAACGCCGATTACGACCTCCTGCTGGAAGAGATCCGGGAGCGGTTCGGCGCCCAGGTGTTCCCCATGCAGGTGCCGGTGAATCCCGGCCCGGGTTTCAATCAGGTGCTTGACGTGCTGCGCAGCGAGATCTGCACCTACGCGGCCGACCGCTCGGGGAAATACGAGGAGGTTCCCGCTGCGGGCGAGTGGAAGACGCGCGTGGAGGTCATGCACAAGGAGCTGGTCGAGCATATCGCGGAGTCGGACGACGCGCTGCTGGAGAAGTTCTTTGCCGACGGCAGCCTGACCGAGGAGACGATGCGGACCGGCATTCATCCCGCGGTGCAGAAGCAGGCGTTCATCCCGCTGTTCTGCACCTCGGGGGAAACCAACGTGGGCGTGGCGCGGCTGCTCGATTTCATCAGCCGGTTCGGCTCGTCGCCCGTCGACCGGGCCACCGTGGACGCGACCGACGCCGGGGGGCAGCCGTGCAAGGTCAGCCTCACGGGCAAGGACCCGGTGGCGTTCTCGTTCAAGACGCTCAGCGATCCGCAGAGCGGCGACCTGTCGATCTTCCGGGTCTATTCCGGCGACGTGCACACGGGGATGGACCTGTACAACAGCGATCGCCGCGTCAGCGAGCGCGTCGGCCAGCTGTACCGCCTGAACGGAAAGGCGCGCACGCCGGTCGACGTGCTTTCAGCCGGCGACATCGGGGCGGCCGTGAAACTCCGGGACACGCACACCGGCAACACGCTGTGCGACGCACACCGCAGCGTCGTGCTTGCCAAGGTCAATTATCCAAAGCCATACACCCAGGCGGCGCTGAAGCTCAATTCGCGCGGCGATGAGGACAAGCTCGCCGCGGGGCTCGGCGCCCTGCACGAGGAGGATCCGGCATTCGAATCCCGGGTCGACGGGGAACTCCACCAGACGATCATCTCGGCGCAGGGCGAACTGCACCTCGAGGTGCTGTTCGAGCGTCTGAAGCGCCGCTACAAGATCGACATCGAGCTCATCCCGCCGCGCATCCGCTTCCGCGAGACGATCCGCAGCAAGGCCGAGTCGAAATACCGGCACAAGAAGCAGACGGGCGGAGCCGGGCAGTTCGCCGAGGTGTGGATGCGCATCGAGCCGGCGCCGCGCGACAGCGGCGTCGAGTTCACCGAATCGCTCAGCGGCCAGAACGTCGACCGGGTGTTCGTGCCCTCCGTCGAGAAGGGCGTCATGAACGCCTGCACCGAGGGCATTCTCGCCGGGTACCGGGTGGTCGACACCAAGATCGACTTCTATGACGGCAAGATGCACCCGGTGGATTCGAAGGACATCGCGTTTCAGATCGCCGGCTACTTCGCGTTCAAGGAGGCGTTTCTCAACGCCCGTCCGTGCCTGCTCGAGCCGATCCACGAACTGGAGATCAAGGTGCCCGACGACTGCCTCGGCAAGATCGTCGGCGACCTGTCCGGACGCCGCGGCAAGATCCTCGGCATGGACAATGCCGGGCGCCTCCAGGTCGTGAAGGCCCTCGTTCCGGCGGCGGAGCTTCATCACTATGGCACGGTCGTGCGCTCGCTCACCGGCGGCCGCGGCCTGCACGCCGAGAAGTTCAGCCACTACGAGGAGATGCCCGCCGAGTTCGAGCGCAAGGTTGTCGAGGAAGCCAAGGCGGCGAAGGCCGCGGCCGCCGCCGAGCACGGGCACTGATTGTGCGGCGGCGCATCGGCCGCCGCCCGCCGCAGTTGCTTTCTCTGCGCGGGGCTGGCAGCGTCGCGGCGTGATTGCCTCGGTCCAGTTCAAGCATTTCAAGGCGTTGCGGGCGACGTGCCTCCGCCTGGAACCGTTCAACCTCGTGATCGGGCCGGCAGGCAGCGGGAAGACGAGCCTGATCCAGGCGCTCCTGTGGCTGCGGGCGCTGGCCGGGCGGCCCGGCGCCGGGCCCGCGGCGCCGCCCGCCGGCCCTTCGCCCGCGCCGCGGAAACCGGGCGAGCTGCCGGAGATCATCTTCCGCTTTGTCCCGCCCTTCGCCGACATCGAGGTGCGCCTGCGCGGCGAGTCCGGACCGGTCTGCGACGTCATCGACGTGCGTCATCCGCCGACCGATGAGGCGCGCGCCCGCTGGGAACGCCTGCGGACGAAGCTGGCGGGGATTCGCGCGTACCTGTTCGACCACTACGCAATGGGCGAACGGGTCGCGCCGGCCGACGGCCTCGAGCTCGCCTCGAACGGCCGGAACATCGCGGCGGTGCTGGCCGGAATGCGCGAACGGGAGCCGGCGCTCTTTGCGCAGCTGGAGACCGAGTTCTGCCGCGCCCTGCCGGATTTCTCCGCCGTGACGCCGCGGGCGGGTGGGGAGGGGATCGAGCTGGCCCTCCGCCTGAAGGACGACGGCACGGCGCTGACTGCGGAGAGCCTGTCGCAGGGGACCCTCTACATGCTGGCCGTGCTCACGCTGTCGTTCTCCCCCCGGCCACCGGCGCTGGTCTGCCTGGAGGAGGCCGACCGGGGCATCCATCCGCGGCTGCTGCGCGTGGTGCGCGATGCGCTATACCGCCTGTGCCAACCGGCGGATTCCGGACGGCAGCGGGAGGCGGCGCAGATTGTGGCCACCACCCATTCGCCGTTTCTGCTCGACCTGTTCCGGGATCATCCGGAGGAGATCGTCATCGCCAGCAAGGAGGGCCGGAGCGCGACCTTCGCGCGACTGGGCGACCGGCCGGACGCCAACGAGATTCTCGCCGAGGGCCCGCTTGGCGACCTCTGGTTCAGCGGAATCCTGGGCGGGGTGCCCGAGGAATGAACGGCCCTGCGAACCGCAGCCCCGGGGAAATCTGTCGTTTGACGGATGACATGAGTCCCTGCGGCCGGCGACCGGCTCCCGCCGCCGAATCGCAGGGGGGAGGGTGTGCCGTCCGATGAAGGTCGCGCTGCTGAGCGAATCGCCGGCGGACGAGGCAGCGTTGCGCGTGCTGGTCGAGGCGGTTCTGGCCGAGCCGGTCGCGCTGGTGCAGCCGGGGCTGCGCGCCCGCGGCTGGCCGAACGTCGCCCAGGTCCTGCCCGCGATCCTGCGCCACCTGCATTTCAACACGGACGCGGACGGGCTTGCCGTGGTTGTCGATGCGGATGACAGCGTGGTGCACACGGCGGAACACGAGGCGCCGGGCTATTTTCACCCCCGATGCCGGCTGTGCCAGCTGCGCGGCGTCTTCCGCAGGGTCCAGAAGCGGTTTCCCCGGCTGCATGGCCGCGACCGCGTGTTGCGCGCCGTGGGGCTGGCGGTGCCGGCGATCGAGGCGTGGTATCTATGCGGCCAGGACGCCCAGGTCACGGAGCTCGCCTGGCTGGAAGGCCAGGGCCGGGGCGTGCCGCCCTACACGCGCCGCGAACTGAAATGGCGCGCGTACGGCACGGACCGGCCGGGCCTGGCGTTCGAAATCCAGCAGGCGCTGGCGGGCGTGGGCCGTCATCATGGCGACCTGCGCCGGCTGGAAGCGGACTTCCCGCACGGATTCGGCGCCATGGCGCGCGATCTGCGGGGCTGGCGCGGGGCCCTCCTGAAAGAGGATCGGGGGCATCCGCCGGGCGCCGGCGGCGCAACTGGCATGGGCATCTCGCCCATGTCCGGCGCCCCGGCACAAACACACGGGCAGGATGCCCCTGCCACGGCGGACATCCAGACGCCACCGACATTCGGGAGAGGCGCCCAAACGAAACCCCCGGCTGCATCTGCGCTTGAAACACCGCCGCATTCTTTGCCATAACCTTCGGTTCCGCCCTTTCATGCCCCCCCCGAAATTTTCCGTGCGCTCGCTGGCCAGCCTGCTGGTGGCGCAGGCCCAGGACACATTCAACTGCAACGCCGCGAATTTCATGCTGCTGGCGCTGGTGCAGTTTCCCGGCGTGGCGGCGGGCACCGATGTCGATTGGAACAAGGGGATGCTGGGTGCGCTGGTGGCCTCCCCGTTGGTGGTGTTTGCACCGCTCGCCGGGTGGGTGACAGACCGGTTTGCCAAGAGCGGGGTGCTGAAGATCGCCGCTGCGGCGCAGATCCTCGTTTTTGCGGGGCTCGCGGCGGCGCTTCATTATCACCAGCTGGCGGCGGCCATCGGGTGCGTTTTTCTGCTGGCGATGCAAATGGCGGTCTTTGCCCCGGCGAAGCGTGGAATCCTACTGGAACTTGTGCCGGCGGAAAGGCTCTCCCGGGCGGTGGGCTTGATGGAGATGCTTTCGGTGGCCTCGATTCTGCTGGGAGCATTTTGCGGCGCGCGGATGTTTGACCGCTGGACGGCGTCGGGAGGCGGGCCCTGGCAGGGCGGATTTTGGACGGCCGTCGTCCTGGGCGGATTCTCGATCGTGGGTTGGATCGTGATGCTTCAGGTGCGGCGGACCGAGGCGCAGTCAGCGGAGCCGTTTTCCGCCAGTCTGTTCGTCTGCCATGGCGCGCGGGTGCTGGAGCTGTGGCGGGCGCGGCCGATCCTGCGCGCGACAATCGGGGTCATGTTCTTCTACGGCATGGGCGCCTACCTGAACCTGGTCTTCATGCAGATTGGCTCCGATGCCTACCAGGGCGGGGTCGGGTCGGGCACCGCCGGCAGCGTGATGCTGATGTGGGTGGGGGTGGGCGCGATCGTCGGCAATCTCGCGGCCGGCGCACTGTCGCGGCGCAGCGTGGAACTCGGCCTGATCCCGGTGGGCGGCGCCCTGCTCGCCATCGCCCTGACGGCCATGGGGATGACTACGCACGCCCCGGCGGTCGCATTCCACGCCTGGCTTTGTGTCGCGGGTGTTGCGTCCGGCCTGTTCATCGTGCCGATGTACGCGTTCATCCAGCGGGCGGCGGGCGATCAACGGCGCGGCCGGATCCTGGCCGCCGTGGGTTTGCTCGACAGTCTCGCCGGGTTTGCAGGGTGCAATTTCTTTGTGGTGCTGGCCTCCGACCACTCCCTGGATCTCAGTCCTTCCGTTCAGTTCCTGCTTCTGGCCGGGATCACGCTGGCGGGGCTGCTCTACGCGTTGCGCCATACCTCGTATCACGTGGTCAGCCTGGTGTTGCGCGGACTGAGCGCGCTGTTCTACCGGGTGCGTGTTGTGGGTGCGGAGAACCTGCCGGCGACCGGTGGCGCGCTGGTGGTCTGCAACCACGTTTCGTACATCGATGCGCTGATTCTCCATGTGGCCTTTCCCCGGCGGGCCAAATTCGTGGCGTTCACCGGCTCGAAGCCGCCGGCCTGGCAGCGGATCGCTTTGCGCGCCACCGGGGTGCGGGTGACAAGCCATCGCCAGGCCAGGGCCGCGGCGAAGCGGGCGGCGGAATGGCTGAGGGCCGGCGATCTCGTCTGCGTGTTTCCCGAGGTGCAGATCAGCCGCTCGGGCGTGGTGATGGAGATTCGCAAGGACTTCGAGCCGATCGCACATGCGACACGAGTGCCGGTCGTGCCGGTCTTCCTGGACCGGTTGTGGAGCCGGATGTTTTCATTCTCGGGACAGAAGTACTTCTGGAAGCAGCATCATCACCGCCTGCCGTGTCCGGTGACGGTGACCATCGGACGGCCGCTGCCGGGCGAGCACATCGACACGACCACGGTGCGGAAGGCATTGTACGACCTGGGGGAGGGCGCGTTCAGCGACCGGCCCGAGCTGCGCGGAAATCTCGGCCGGGAATGCGTGCGTTCACTGGCCCGCCGGCCATGGGAGACGCAGATTGTCGATTGCACGGGCGCCCGGAGCGTGGTCAAGGCCGGCAAGCTGCTGGCGGTGTCGGCGGCGCTGTCGCGCCGCCTCAAGGGCACGATTCCCGACCGCCGCGTCGGCATCGTTCTGCCGCCGGGCGCCGGAAGCTTCGTGGCGAATCTTGCCGTGCTGCTGGCCGGCAAGATCCCGGTGAATCTCAACTTCACCGCCGGCCGGGCAGCGATCGAGGCCAGCCTCCGGCTGGGGGAGGTCCGCACGGTGCTCTCTGCAGAGGCGATGCGGAGCAGGATCACCAGTTTCCCATGGCCGGAGAAGACGCTCGATCTTCGGGGCGAGATCCTCGCGTGCGGCAAGCCGGCGATCTTGAAATGGCTCGCCGCCGCGTGGCTGCTCCCGGGGAAGCTGATCGCGAATCTCCTCGGCCTGCCCCACGAGGGGGGCCGGGAGGAGGCGGGGTTGCTGTTCACAAGCGGCACGGCGGGCGAGCCCAAGGGCGTGCCGCTTTCCCACCGCAACATCCTGGCCAATTGCGCGCAGATTTCCGCGACCGGCATACTTCCGAAAGAGGAGAGCCTGCTGGGCTGCCTGCCGATCTTTCACAGCATGGGATTCACCGTGACGCTCTGGTATCCCATCCTGCGCGGCTGCCGCGTCGTGACGATCCCAAGCCCGCTGGACACGCGGAAGATGGCGGAGGTGATTGCCGCGGAGAAAGTCACCGTTTTGGTCGGCGCCCCGACATTCCTCAGGCCGCTGCTCAAGAAGGCCACGCGCGAAGAAATGAGTGTGCTGCGATTTGCGGTCTCCGGCGCCGAGAAGATGCCGGTGGAGCTTCACGAGGCATTTCGCGACCAGCTTGGCGTCGAACTGCTGCAGGGCTACGGCCTCACCGAAACAACGCCGGTGACCAACGTGAATCTCCCCGAGTCGCTCAAGATGGTCCGCGGCGGCGAGTCTCATCGCGGCCACCGGCTGGGATCGGTGGGCCGGATGCTGTCGGGCATGACGGCCCGCATTGTCGATCCCGACACCGGCGAGGAGTTGCCGCTGACATCGACCGGCATCGTCTGGTTCCGCGGGCCCAATGTGTTTGACGGTTACCTGCGGGACGAACAGAAGACGCGGGCTGCGCTCAAGGACGGCTGGTTTGCGACCGGCGATCTGGGCCGCTTCGACGAGGACGGCTTTCTCTACATCGAGGGCCGCATTTCCCGCTTCTCCAAGATCGGCGGGGAAATGGTGCCGCACGGCACGGTGGAACAGAAGATCCTGGAGACCTACCAGATCGATCAGAGCGATGGGCCGAAGATCGTCGTCGTCGGCGTTCCCGACAGCGCGAAAGGCGAGGCCATCGTGCTCCTGACCGCGATCGAGATGAACAGCGACGACCTGCGCGAGCGCCTGTTCAAGGCCGGCCTGCCCAACCTGTGGATTCCGAAGATCATCCGGCGCGTCGAGCACATTCCTCTGCTTGGTTCGGGCAAGACCGATTTCCGGGGCTGCCAGCGGCTGGCGGTGGAAGTTGCGAGGTGATCGTGTCCGGCCGGCCTGAGCCTGGATCATGCAGTTGTCGGAGCCTGCTTGCCCGTTCGACAGGCTCAGGGCCCCGAGCGTGTCGAGGGGCAGGCGATCCCTTGATCCTGCGGGGCTCCAATCGTCGCCTGCAAGCAGGCTCCTACAACTCGCACCAACCGGTTACGAGGGTCTCGATCGAGACCATGGTCCATCCGCATGCGCCCGGCCGGCGGGCGACGAGTTTTCCCGCCGCGGTTTTCAGGTTCGCACCACGGGTGTTTCGCTTGCGGCAGCCGGCGAGGGCTCCCGCGCCGTGTACGGAAGCTCCAGAATGAACGTCGCGCCCCTGCCGGGGCCGTCGCTATGCCCTGTGAGCCTGCCGCCCATCTCGTGCGCGGCGAGCGCGCTCGAGTGCAGGCCGAATCCGTGACCGTCTTTCCGCGTGGTGAAGCCGTGGGAGAAGATCCGGGTGAGGTTTTCCGGAGGGATGCCGACACCGTTGTCGCTGATGACAAAGCGGATGGTCTCACCATCCGGCTCGATTCGCAGGACCAGGCGCCGATTTGGATGGAGGCCGTCGTCGAGGGCGTATTTGGCGTTGCGGATGACGTTGATCAGGATCTGGAGCACCTTATGGCGGTCCATCCAAACGGCCGGCGCAGGATGGAACTCGCGGACGACCTCGATGTCATGCCGCGAGAGGGCGGCGGCGTTCATGCGCAGTGCGTCCTCGAACAGATCGGCGGGGGCAAGCATCTCCACGACGCCAATCACCTTGGCGTAGTTCTGCTGCATAGCGACGATGTCCTTGATGTGATCGATGTTTTCCCTCACCGAAACCAGCTCGGAGAGCAGGCGCTGCTGCTCGCCCGTCAGGTGGTCGGCCAGGGTGTCGAGGTATGGAAGAACGCGTTGACCGCGGGGATCCGCCGTCAGGAACGCGCCGAGGTCGCCGGCGTGTTCATGGAGCAGCGCGCTCAATTTGGCCACGCTGCCGATCCGGGAATGGTGGAGGCTCTCTGTGAGGAGATTGACCGAGACATTGACGCTGTTGAGCACATTGCCGACGTTGTGGAGCACGCCGGTGGCAACCTCGGCCATTCCCGCCACGCGGGAGGCGTCCATGAGGGTCTTGTAGGTCTCTGCCAGTTCCTGCTCGGTCCGTTTGCGGGCGGTGATGTCTTCCAGGATGGTGATCTCCTGGATGATGTGGCCGGTCTCGTCGCGCACCACGGCCACGGAAAGCCGGCCCCACACGAGGCGGCTGTTCTTGAGGACGAAGCGCTTCTCGAGCGTGTAGCTTTCGGACTGGCCGGTTTCGATTTGACGCTGCACTTCGCGGTGCCGCGGCAGATCCTCCGGGTGGGTCAGCTCCGTGAGGAGGGCGTAGTCCGGGACCGTGTCGGCCGGCAGGTCGAGAATCCGGCGGAAGGTGGCATTGAAATGGTGCTCGTCCCCAAGATCGGCTCGCTTCCACGAGACCCCGACCGGAGCGTGCTCGAAGATGAGCCGGAACAACATCTCGCTCTGCCGCAGCTCCTCCTCCGCGTACTTGAGGTCGAAGATGTTCTTGCTGATTCCGAACGTGCCGATGATCGCTCCAGTCTCGTCGCGCAGGGGCATTTTCGAGGTCAGCGACCAGCCGACGCGACCGTCGGCGAAAACCTCCTTCTCCGGCAGGGCGATCAGCGGTTGACCGGTGCGGATGATCTGCTGTTCGTCCTCGAATGCCGGCCGGGCGTGCTCTTTCGAGAAGAAGTCGAAATCGGTCTTGCCGATCAGCTCACTCGCGCTCGTCTTGCCGAAATAGGAGGCCATCGATTCGCTGCATTTGAGGAACCGTGACTGCAGGTCCTTGAAGTACACGGCGTCCGGGACCGATTGCATGAAGATGTCCATGAAGCTGCGTTCGCGCTTGAGCCTGCTCTCGGCCTGTTCGCGCTGGGCGATTGCGGCGCCCAGTTGCTCCCTGACTCGGGCGAGCTCCGTGGCGGCGGCGCGTGCGTTCTCTTCCAACCCGGAATTCCGGGCTGCGCGCTGGCGGACGCGCCGGCGTTGGGGGCAAACCGCGAGAACGTAAACCGCGGCGCCGGCAAGCGCCATCAGGATGACCATCAGCAGGAGCCATGGACGTTGATCCGGCCAGGACGGGAGGGTCGCGCACAGCATATCGGCCGGGGCGAGAGCCTTGATTGGACAAGCGATCATGGGGCAGAGAAGGGCGGGCGTCACACGGCCATCGGCACGACATTGTCTGGGGCAGGCTCAGTCAGAATCCTGCCATCGATCATCCGGCTGAGCGACGCAATCAGTTCGGAAAGTGCAACAGGCTTGGAGATGTAGTCATCCATGCCGGCGGCGAGACAGACCTCGCGGTCGCCCTGCATCGCATTCGCGGTCATTGCGACGACCCGCACCGGCGCCGGCCAGGTTGCCTTACCCGCCGCTTCCTCGGCCCGGATCAGCCGGGTTGCCGCGAAGCCGTCGATCTGGGACATCTGACAGTCCATCAGAATGACACGGTACGGCGTCTGGCGCAGGGCGCGGAGCACGTCGCGCCCATCGCTCACAAAGTCCGCGGACAATCCGAGCTTTCTCAATTGCAGCTTTGCGACCTTCTGGTTCACCGCATTGTCCTCTGCGACAAGGATCGGGAAGGAATGGGTCCCGGCGCCTGGCGGCATCGGCTTCGAGTCGGAAAGCGCAATCTGACTGCCCGGCTGGCATCCGGGTCCGGCCGGCCGGCGCGCGTCGGACATGGCGGAGGCGAGGCATTGAATCAGGTTGGAATGCTTGATTGGTTTTACGAGACAGGCGTCCAGGCCATGCCTGGCGCAATCCGCGGGGTTCAGCTGGTCGCCCATCGAGGTCAGCATGACCAGCTGCGGCGGGCGGCGCAGTCTTGTGATCGGGAGGGCATCCGCAACCATCAATCCGTCCATTTCCGGCATTCGCATGTCGAGCAACACGAGGTCGTAGGGCTGTCCTGCGGCATCTGCGGCGCGGAGCGCGTCCAGCGCGGCGGGACCGTCGGCAACCGCCAGATTGACCATGCCCCAGCGGTCCAGCCGGCGGTGGAGCACCTTGCGATTGGTCTCGTTGTCGTCGACAATCAGGGCGCGCAGTCCCTGCAGGTTCTCCCGCTCGGAAGCGTCGAAATC
>Ga0182011_10003210_pt1 | contig 13470 bp, 9 predicted proteins | sample 711E1DmetaG_FD_120481 | JGI IMG/M metagenome (GOLD analysis project Ga0182011, IMG submission 120481) | Permafrost microbial communities from Stordalen Mire, Sweden - 711E1D metaG | ecosystem: Environmental > Terrestrial > Soil > Wetlands > Permafrost | place: Sweden: Stordalen | collected... | reverse complement strand
TGAGACTATCGATCCACCGTCGAAAGGAGGGAGCGATGAGTCACGGGAGGAGAGCCTGCAGGGACCAAAGGGTGACACGCCACCCCCGGCCGAGACAGTCGTCCTCCTGGGAGACCACGGGCTGGCGGTCCAGGAGGCGGAGCAGCGGCTGGCGAACATCATCGATCGAGACCATTCGCACAACCAATCCCGGTGAAGCCACTGTGCTTCGGCGGATGGCGGATGAATTCGACTACGAAGGCATGCGAAACCTCTTGGGTCAGTGAAGGAAAGGACGAACACGGTGGACGACGATGTGCAAGGCAGCAGCATTCTCATCGCGGACGATGTCCCAGAGAACCTGCGACTCCTGGCCGCCGTTCTGAAACGCGGGGGCCTGGTGCCTCGGCCGGTCACGAGCGGCAGGCTCGCCATTGAGGCGGCCGTGGCGGACCCTCCCGATCTTGTCCTGCTGGACGTTCGCATGCCTGAGATGTCCGGGGTGGACGTCTGCCGATGGTTCAAGCAGGATGAGCAACTGAGAAACATCCCCGTCATCTTCATCAGCGGCCTCCAGGGTACCGACGACAAGGTCGAAGCCTTCCGCGTCGGCGGCGTCGACTACGTGTCCAAACCGTTCCAGGGCCAGGAAGTGCTTGCTCGCATCAAGACGCATTTGCGCCTGAGGCGGCTGCAGGTTGAACTCACGTCGCACAACCTGCAGCTCGAGCAGCGAATCGCCGAGCAGGTCAAGGCGGTCACAGCCTCGCAGCTGGCGACTATCTTTGCCCTCGCCAAGCTGGCTGAAGCCCGCGATGACGACACGGGCCAGCACATCGAGCGGGTTCAGACCTTCAGCCGAATGCTGGCCGAGCAGATGCGAGACATGAGATTGCAGGTGACGCAGCTGACCAGCGCGTTCATCGACGATGTCCGTCAAACCGCCTCTCTCCACGACATCGGGAAGGTTGGCACTCCGGACGGCATCCTCTTGAAGCCCGGAGCGCTGAGCGCGGAGGAATTCGCCGAAATGAAGAAGCACTGCGAGCTGGGCGCCAGTACGCTCAGCGCGGTGCTCAAACGACATCCAGACAACCAATTCCTTCGCATGGGCGTCGACGTAGCAAGGTCGCACCACGAGAAGTGGGACGGGAGCGGCTACCCCGACGGCCTCAAGGGCACGACCATCCCGCTTGCCGCACGCATCGTCGCTCTTGCCGATGTCTACGATGCGCTGACGTCGAAGCGTTGCTACCGGCCCGCGTTTGGCCACGAGGACACCTGCCGGGTGATCCAGCAAGGCAAGGCGACCCACTTCGACCCCGATGTGGTGACGGCCTTTGCAGCCCTGGATGGCCCATTCCGGCGCATTCAGCACGAGATGCAGCAATGAGGACCGTGGCGCTGTGCCCGCTGGTTCACCTACGTTGCGGCCTGCGTTTTCGTTCCTTCCGGCGTTGCGGCCTGGTCACCGACGGGCCGTCTGCAGGGAACGCGCAGCGCGGTCGCCAGCACCAGCGGAACTACGCCGGCTACGATGAAGATTGCGTCGGCGCCGATGCGCAGCCATTCGAGCACGTGGAACGTTCCCGTCATCTAACGTCAGCCGCCGGGCGTGCCAGTACCCATTGGCACGCGTGACCACCGCATTTGCCCCGGCAGCCAAAGTCCGTCATCCTGAAGTCGTGGTTACCGCCATCAAGCTTGTCGACGAACTGGCCAGCGTTCTGGCCACGCGACCCGAGATCTGCGAGGCGTACCTATTCGGATCTCAGGCGCGCGGGGACTCCCGGCCGCACAGCGACGTGGACGTCGCCGTCTACGTCGATCCGGCAGTGCCTATGAACACGGGCTTCGGAATCGACTGCGAGATCGCAGCCGACCTGATGAAGGCCCTGGGAACCAATGACATCGATGTCGTCCTGCTCAACCGCGCGGGACCGCTCCTGTATCACCGTGTGCTCCGCGACGGCATCCGCGTGCTGGCGCGGGATCTCGCAGCCGCCACCCGGCGCGAGGCAATGGCGCTTTCGCGCTACTGCGACTACCTACCCCAGCTCGGCAAGATCCAGAATGCCGAGCGACGGCGCACGCAGCAGGAGAGAACCGGCCGATGAGCCCCGGAAAAATCGACACGCAGACCCTGCGGCGACACCTCGCCTCCATGCAGATGGCTCTTGCCCAGCTTCGCCGACACGCGGGCCGGCCGGTGACGCTGTTGCAAACCGACCTCGACGAACTTTGGACGGTGGAGCGTGGTCTGCAGCTATGCGCGCAGAACGCTCTGGATCTCGCGACGCACATTGCTGCCAGCGCCGGCCGCGACGTTCCCGACTACGCCTCAGCCTTCGATGCCCTCTCGGCCATCGGGGTCTTGGACCCGGTTTTCACCGCCCGCTTTCGCGCGATTGCCGGCTTTCGCAACCTGCTGGTCCACGGGTACATCGAGGTCGACGTCCCTCGGTTGCACCAGCTTCTGAACCAGAGGTTGGACGATTTCGCCGAGTTCGCGGCCAAGATCACCGCCTACCTTGATCGCGTCGGGTAGACGTAAACCGATGGTCCAGGTCCCGACCCGAAGAATTTGCGCAAGAAGAAGCATAACGTCATCGCGAGTGCCGCTCCATAGAGGCTAAGAAACAGGGAGACTGTCGTGCGATTATGCAGCATGGCAAGACGTGCCGGCCAGGCCGATCCCCATCATCGCTGCCGTCGGAAAACCCCCGTCGCGGACGACGTCTGGTTGAAGGCTAGGCCCGGGGACAGGCCCCAGATGTTCCCTGTCCCGGCTGCCTCGCCCATCTGCCTTCCCAACCCTGGACGAAGGCAGAAATGACCCTTTTTGCAGTGCAGCTCCCCCTGATCGATCACAAGGAGTACTTCATGAAGTGCAAAGGCGCCTTTTCGACCGTTTTCCTCTCAGCGACGCTTGTCGCTTCCGCTTGCTCAACAGGTTCGTCAAAACCAGACGGCAGCACCACGAGTGGAGGCGGTGGCACGCAAAATTCGGGCGGTTCGCTGAACAGCGGAGGTACTGGGGGTGGCGGGGGCGGGCAAACCACGCCTCGCTCGGGAGGGAATGGCGCTGGCGGTCAAACCCTGCCGCTTGCTGGGGGCAGCGCTGCTGGCAGCCAGGCTGGCCGAGCCGGCGGTGGCGTGTCCACCGGCGGTCAAACAAGTCCGGGCGCAGGCGGTGTGGTCCCTGCTGGCGGGGCTGGCCGAGCCGGGGGTGGCGTGTCCGCCGGCGGTCAAACAAGTCCGGGCGCAGGCGGTGTGGTCCCTGCTGGCGGCCAGACCGGATCGAACCCAGGTAGCACTGGTGGGTTCATCCCATCGACAGGAAGCCAAGGAGGCTCCCTTGCTCCAGGCGAAGCCGACTACAGCATGGATCCCGGCTGGATGTTCATCAAGCAGGACCAATCCGGGGCCCAGGCAACAACGGCCAGCGAGACTGGTTGGACTTCGGTCAGCACGCCGCACACCTACAACGATACCGACTCCTTCAGAGGCTACATCTCGCACAGCGGCGGCGACCACGGCTTGTACCAAGGATCGGCCTGGTACCGTAAGCATTTCAAGGTTCCTGCAACATTCTCTGGCAACAAGTTCATCGTCGAGTTCGAACGGATCCGGCAAACCGCCACGTTCTATATCAACGGAACCTCGGTCGGAACCTTCAGCGACGGTATCTCAGCGGTCGGCATCGATATCACCGCGAATGTCAAGGCTGACGGGAGCACCGACAACGTTCTGGCGGTTAGCGTCAGCAACAGCGGGGGCGGTGAGAACTGGAACTCGAATGCCACCAACCCTGACTTCGGTGGATTGGTGGGGCATGTCTGGCTGCACGTGCCGGGCAAGATTTATCAAACCTATCCGCTCTACCAAAACCTGAAAACCTCGGGCATCTACATCTACGGCACTAGCTACGCCAATATCACCAACAACACGCCCAAGGGTGACACGGGCGATCTGACCTTGAATGTGGAAGCCGAGGTGAGCAACGAATCCGGGAGTGCGGCGAGTGCCACATTGGGCGTCAAGGTGATCGATCCGGCCGACGGTTCGACGGTGACGACATTCTCAGGCACCGCCGCTTCCCTGTCCACCACTGCCGCCACCACCCTCAAGGCGAGTGGGCCGCTGACCGGCGCCAAGCTGTGGAGCGACCTGTTCCCCAATCTCTACACGGTCGTCACCACGTTGACTGTGGGAGGGACAGTGGTCAACTCACGCAGCACTGTCACGGGATTCCGTCAGACGGCATTCAAGGGAGGCGCTGGCACGGGCGGCGTGTATATCAATGGGCGGTTTGTGTATATGCTCGGCTTCGCCCAGCGCTCGACCAATGAATGGGCCGGGCCGGGCCAGGCCGTGCCGGACTGGATGCACGACTACAACGCCAATCTGATTAGGGGCGCCAACAGCAACTACATTCGCTGGATGCACGTTACACCGCAGAAGGTCGACGTTCAGTCCTTTGACAGATACGGCGTGATCTGCATTGTGCCGGCCGGGGACAAAGAGACGACCAATCCGACGGATGCCCAGTGGACGGCGAGGATGGCCGTCATGCAATCCGCCATGATCTACCTGAGGAACAATCCGAGCGCTTTCTTTTATGAGGCCGGCAACGCCGCCGTATCCGCTGCCCAGATGCAGTCCTTGCAGACTCTCAGAAACACCTGGGATCCAAATGGCGGCCGCGGTGTGGGTGACCGCACCATGAGCGACACCGGTGGGATACCCTATTCCGATTGGTTCGGCACGATGCTTGGCAACTCCGGGTATCAAGACGCCTATCGGGACAAGGGGCCCGAGCTTGAAGAAGAAGACTACCGCGACGAAGCAATGCGAGGGATCTGGGACGACTACTCGCCCCCGCACGTGGGCGGCTTCATTCCAGGGGCCACCGACACCTATAACGAGACTTCGGAAAGCTTCGACACAGGGCAGATCGCCCGGCTCAATACCTGGTTGATAACCGATACCATCCGAAACACCTCTGCGTCGACTTCCAAATACTCGGGCTACGGCTCGATCTACTTCTCGGACGCCGATGCGGACGGACGCGAGCAGAGTAGCTGCGTCTGTCGGGTGAGCGGCAAGGTCGATGCCAACCGAATCCCCAAGGAGGCCTACTACTCCTTCCGCGTGGCCGGGAACACCCAGCCTGACATTCACATCATCGGGCACTGGACCTATCCGGCGGGAACGACGAAGACCATGTACGTGGTGGCCAACAACGTCTCGTCGGTGGACTTGCTGGTCAACGGCAAGTCACAAGGAAAGGTGACCAAAGCGACCAACGGCTATCAGTACAGTTGGGCGAGTGTCGCTTTCGCCTCGGGCACCATCCAGGCGATAGGGTACGACGCCAGCGGCAAGCAAGTCTGCCAGCATACCCTGACCACCGCTGGGGCGGCGGCCGCCGTCAAGCTGACCAAGACGGTTGGACCCAATGGCCTGCAGGCCAATGGTGCGGACTTTGTCATGTACGACGTTGAGGTCGTGGACGCGAGCGGACTGCGGGTTCCCACCTACGGCCCCACCACCAAACCAACGGACAACCAGCCAATCAACGAGCCCAAGATCACTTTCACTGTGACCGGGCCTGGAACCTGGCGTGGCGGGGTCAACGAAGCCATGCTCAATTCGACCAACAACCTCTATCTGTACACCGAGGGCGGAATCAATCGCGTCTTCATTCGTTCGCAAATGACCGCAGGAGATATCACGCTGACCGCTTCCAGCCCCGGGCTGACCTCAGCCACGGACACGGTGACGTCGAAGGCGGTCAATGTCGTGAACGGGCTTCTCTAACCGCCTGCTACGGCGACGACCACTTTTCCCATGGGGCCTTGGGCCAGGCGTCCGAACGCCTTCGCAAGGTCCCCGAAGGGGAAGACAGAATCCACCAGCGGCCGGGCGTCCACGCTCGATAGCAGCCGCAATACTTCCCCCCAAACCGCCCGGCTTTCGGCACGGGTCCAGGCTCCAACCGCAACGCCGCCGATCCGGATGCGGCGGAAGAACAGCGTCGCCGTGTTGAATTCCGACACCGGCCCGGCCAGGCGCCCGACGACGCTCACCTTGCCAAGATCGCCGAGCAGATCGATGACCTCGGGGAGCAGCTTGCCACCGATGTTGTCAATGGCCAGATCGACGCGGCGGGGAGCGATCGCGGCCTTTGCGGATCGCTGCCAATCCGGACTTCCCGGATCGAACGTGTTCGTCGCGCCAAGTTCCCGGAGCCGACGGCTCTTCTCATCGCTGCGCGACAGGGCGATCACCCTGTGCCCCATCGCCCGCGCGAGCTGCACGGCCGCAACACCCACGCCCCCCGACGCGCCCGTGACCAGCACGAGCGAGTCCCGCGGCAGCGCGCCCCACATTGTCAGCGCCTGATACGCAGTCAGGTAGACCAGCGTCGCGCCGGCTGCCTCGGGATCGCTCCAGCCCGCCGGAATTTCAACCAAGTCGTCGACGGGCACGGCGACTCGTTCCGCAAATGTGCCCGGACGGTTCACACCCACCTCACTCCGCAGAACGGCCCGCCGGTCGCCAGGCTGAAGCAGCGTCACCCCGGGGCCAAGTCGCTCTACGGTTCCCATGCCGTCGCGGCCGAGGATATGGGGCAAGGCGGGCTTGGCAGGATACTGCCTCTCCGCCAAATAGCGGTCCGCGGGATTCAAACTCGCGTAGTGAAGCCGGAGGATCACCTCACCCTGCTGTGGAATTGGATCGGGCACTTCCGCCAGACGCAAGCTGCCGATGCCGGTCAAGTCGTCGAGTAGCCAGGCGCGCATGATTCAATCACACCCCGCCGGCGATGGATGTCAAGGCTGATGCCATGCTACCCGCGGGAGGGGGCATCTTTTCGGTCTGGTTGCCGGCATCGCCACCGCGTGGGCAGAATTGGGGAGATTCCCGTAGCACCCGCAGGTTCCGGCGATCACCCGCCGTCGTGCATGTCGAGAATGACCTTGATGACGCCGGGATTCTCGCCATCCACCAACGCGAAGGCCGCCGCGACATCACGGACGAGCATTTCGTGTGTGATGAGCCGCTCGGGGTGAAGCAGCCCCTTGGCCAGCAATCGCAGCGCGCGCGAGAACTCGCCCGCCGTCACCCGGGTGCCAATGATCTCACCTTCCTTCATCACCAGGGTCTTGAAATGCACGGGCGTGAGTTGTTCGCCCAGGCCGGCCGTGACCACGCGCCCGCCCGGACGGATCATCTTCACGGCTTGGGCCAGCGGCGGCTCGCGTCCGTCGATCTCGTGGGCATGCCCCACGCACTCGATTACACAATCAACGCCCCCGCCGTCGGTCAGGTCGCGTGCGCGTTCCACGGGGTCATCATGTCGAATGTCGACCACGTGATCCGCGCCCAAAGCGCGCGCGGTGTCCAGGCGAAATGGGGCGAGATCGCACACGATCGTGAAGGCGGCGCCAGCGCTGTGGCAGAGCACGTCGAGCACTGACAGTCCCAGCCTGCCTGCGCCCAGGATGGCCACTGTCTCACCCGGTTGGACGTGGCCGCGCTGCAAGACGTGGTGACCGAGCCCGTACATCTCGACCATGGGCGCCACCTTCATCGCCACGTTGTCGGGCAGACGGAAAAGGTTGGCTTGCGGAACCGCCACGAACTGGCCGAAGCCGCCGTCGAGGTCCAGTCCCAGCAGCTTGAGCGTGGCGCAGCAGTTGATGTGTCCTTCTAGGCACGCTGCGCAGGAGTGACAGGGCAGGATGGGATCCACGGCAACGCGATCGCCGACCGCAAAGCCGCGCACGTCTGGTCCCACCTCTTGGATCACACCACCGAATTCGTGACCCAGGATTGCGGGGAATCGCACGCGCTCGTGAAACTCTCCCCGATAGACGTGCAAATCGGTGCCGCAGATGCCGACGGCACTGGTTCGCACCAGAACCTCGCCGCGCCGGATCTTCGGGTCGGGAGCGTCGCCGAAGTGCACGGTACGATCATTGGTGAGAACGGCAGCTTTCATGGCGTCTGGGTGTGATGCTGGCACGCGATGCCGAGGTAGACTGGGTCCCGTGATGCGAACACGCCTCCCAGGATACCTCGCCGGCGGCCCAAGGTGTACGTTCCCAAGTAGGACTGCTGCTGCCCCGACCCGCCCTGATTCCGTCTGGGGTCGGTCCCACAGGAAGGAGTCCTGCGCTATCTCCCATCGGAGGCGGCTTCGGGCCGCAGGAACACCCCCGCCTCCGCCGCGTTTCTCCACTGGTGTATCAGCTCCCGGGCGAACTCTTCGCTTTCCACCAGTACGCCGACTTCCACGTTGCGTTCCTGCCCCCGGCTGGTGAAGTTGGCTGACGTCACGAGCGCGCGGCGGTCGTCTACGACGATGCACTTTGCGTGCAGGCTGGCGGTCGAGGTGGGCTCGACGGTGCGGGGGTCGTAGTAGAGGCGGGGGATGGGGGCGCCGAAGGGCCAGTTGGCGACCAGGAAGGCGTCGATTTCGCGGCGGACGTGAGCGTTGACGTCGGGCTCGGTGCCGGGGGCGCGGTGGAGGTCCAGGAAAATGGATGCCTCGACTCCCCGGTCCCTCATGGCGCGGTGGAGGGGTTTGAAGATGTCGGCGCCGTGGTCGAAGGAGAAGCCTGCCACCAGGACGCTGCGCTCTGCCCGGGCGAAGAGTTCGCGGACCACGACGGCGGTATCGCGGGCGGCGCTGGCGGCCACGTCGGGGCCGGTCCACACCAGATCGACTTTGGTGTCATCGCCCCGACGGCGCTCGGCCAGGACGGCAACGATCGCGGCCAGGACGGCGTCTGCATCCAGCCCCACCAGCCATCCAGCGCGATCACCAACCGACAACTCGGCCAGTGCCGATGCCGTCATCGGGGACGGCGTGAGGCCCTGGCGGACGGCTCGGGCGATGGTCTCCAGTTCCATCTCGGACAGCGCCGTCAATCCGACCACGTGTCCCGCGCTCATGGTCGCTCGGTGAAGAACGCCACGCCGTCGTGCCCAAGCGCGGGGACGACAAGGGAGCGGTCCAGGTACTGGTTGAAACGCTCGCACGAGCACTCGGCGACGAACAGGCAGCCGTGGCAGGCGGCGCCCTCCAGGTTGCGCTCGGTCAGGCTGGATGGCTTGTGGCTGGCGCAGACCGGATCGTTCGAGCACAGCTTGCCCATATCGAAGGCCAGCCGCAGGTGGGCGCGCAGGTGGCGGCCTTGCTCGACCAGGCCGCCAAGCGTTCCCTCGGTCCCGGTGCTGCCAGTGCTGATCAGGATGGCGGCCATCGGGGTCGGATCAGTGGCGGGTGCGCAATAGATTCGCTCGGTCAGTGCGCTGGCGCCATAGCCACACTCAATGGACAGTGCAGTCATCAACAAATGCGACAGGGAATGCAGCAAATAGAAGCGGGTGCCGGGAAAGATGGCCTTGCCACCGTTGGACCACCGTTGGAAGCCGTCGTACAGCTCGCGGCTGCGCGCCAGCACTACGTCACGGTTCTCCCAACGCTGAACGGACTGCTCATCCAGTTGGATGAAGATGCCTTCGCCTCGTACCTCTGTGGCGGGCAACCAGTCGGTCTGCAAGCCGAGCGGCGCCATCGCGACGCCCAGATCGTACTCGCCCTGCAGATCCGGGGTCGCCGACTCCAGTCTGGTCAGGCCGACCTGGACCCGGACCTCGCGCAGGCGATGGGCGAGCACCAGCCTGGCGATGCCCGTCGGCAAGCCGTCGCGGGGCTGGAAGGTCCGCGCGAAGAAGTAATGGCCCTTGGGCGGCGGCAGATCGCCTATGCGCTCAGGCACCGACCCGGTGAACTGCTTGAACTCGGCCGTGCGCAGGGCATCGCGCGGCGGCTGCTTTCCCTGACGAATATCCTCGATGGTTTCCAGGACCTCGGCGTCGCCGCGGCCGTCGAGCGCAACCTGGACCTTGGGAATCTCGCGCAGGACCGCCAGATTCGATTCGTTCGCAATTTGCAGCGTGCTCCACTGCTCGCGGATCGCATCGCGCAGGCCCAGGCCAGGCTCTGGGATCGACAGGGCGCTGACCACTTGCGGGAAGTAGCTGTTGCTGGCCGTGCGCACCAGCAGGCGCAGTCTCTCGGAGCAGGCTTCTTGGCCTTCGCGGCCCAACCACGGGCGCTGGCCGCTGCACGTGGGGTTGACCTGTTCCACCAGGGCGTTCGACATTGGCCGACCGGCACCGCAGGCACAGCGCACGGCCACGTCGGCGAAATCGCCGGTTCCGCCCTCGTGCAAACGAAGCGCGGGCGCCGCGCATCGCGGCCTGCCTTGCAGACCGTGGACGTAGGAGATCCAGGGGAACTCCTCCAGGTGGCCGTTCTTGCACGCCATCACGAATCGCACCGGCACGCAGGGGTTGCCCTTTTTTCCATCGCACGAATGGATGTACTTGTCGCCCTTGCGCACCATCTGGTCGCTTTGCACCAGTGCCCGACATTCGGGGTTTTGGCAGATGAACCATTTGGGGAACTCCAGCACCTCGATGCCGCAGTTCCGGCGCGGCTCGTGATCGTCACCTGTGGGTGGCAGTCTGAACGAGCCCTCGTCGCGCAGCTTGCGCCCCGACTCCTCCAGCCGACTGGCAATCGCGTCGCGCAGACGTGGTTCAGAAACCGAACGCCCCTTGTCGTCGTAGCGCCAGAAATCCAGGCCGCCGACCACGACAGCATCGTGAACCAGGTCGATCATCGCGCCCGGCCCAAACGTGGAACTGGCCTGGCTTTGTCGAACCTTCCCGTCGGGTTCGACATGGGGATCGCGACCGCCGCGCCACTTGTTAGCCATTGCTTGGCCCTTTCTTTCCCAGCCGATGCCGCTCGACCCACAGATGCACGGACGGCTCAACGTCGCGCATGGATGTCGCCGCCGAGAAATCCTCCTCGTCCTCGGTCGCGTCCTCTTCCAAAACGGTGTGCAGCAGTGCCTTCTTGTTTCGGCAGTCGCGGTCGTAAGGAGAATAGACCCGCTCGCCAGCGCCTTCGGTGGCCTTCCTGGCGATCCTCTGCCAGGTGTCAAGCAGATGCTTGCACCGCCCCAGGACGGCCTCGCCCAGTCGGTCGGCATCGGCCGCGTCCCCTCGTTGCGGCTGGCGCCGCGCCCTGTCCGCGATGGTCTTGGCCGCCTCATCCCCGGTGCTTGCCCTTTCGGCCTCAAGCAGCCGCACGGCAGTCGGCGGCGTCAGCGCAGGGGTGCGAAGGCGGGCCAGCGCCACCAGCGTCCCGCACAGGCCGCGCTCAATGGCTGGCCCCGAAAACGGCGTCACACTGGTCGCCTCGACGAAACGATAGAAGCTCTCGTGGTAGGTGCGGAACCGCTCGTAGTGCGATCGATCGCGCGGCCGGTGGACATTCATCACCGTGACCACCAGCCCTGGCCGATTCACGTCGCGCCCGACGCGGCTGGAGGACTGGATGTACTCGCTGGTCGTCTTGGGCTGCCCGGCCACCACCATCAGGCCCAGACGTTCGATGTCCACGCCAACCGAGATCATGTTGCTGGCCAGGGCCACATCGACGTGCTGTTCGTCGGTGTGATGGCGGCCCAGCAGATCCTTGGCCCGGCTGATGGCGTAGGTGCTCTCGCGGCTGGTCAGCTCGACGGGCTCTACCTTGATCTCGCGGTTGGCGACCCACGGGTGCGGCCCCTTGAAGCCCACCGGGTGCCGGTCTTCCTGCTTCTGACAGCGCGACCGAACCTCGTCCTCGACCAGGCGGCGCATCCCGCCCAGCTCGCGCAAGCTGTTGAAGTACCCCACCAGGGTCATGTACGGGTCGGCGGCCTGGTCGCCCGCGCCCTTGCTGTCGAAGTGGCGCTGGGCCGCGCCCAGCAGCGACACGTAGACACGCAATAGGATCGCCTTGACTGCGCGGCCTGGGGCGGCGACGCCCAGGTATTCACGGCCTGGCCCGCTGTCCACGGTTGCAAAGAAGGATTCAGATTGATCGACACCGTTGGGCGGAAACACATCCACGCCAGTTCGCCCGAACAGCGCCTGGATCTGCTTGTCGGCCCGGCGAACTGTGGCTGTGGACGCGATGATCTTGGGCCTGACCACCTTGTCCTCGGGCCGCGTGCGCACGCACAAGCCCTCGATGGCTGTCTCGTATAGCCCGACCATCGTGCCCAATGGCCCTGAAATCAGGTGTAATTCGTCTTGCACGATCAGGTCCGGCGGGCGCAATCCCTCGGGCAATTTCGCGGACTGCGGGGGCGGCACTGCGCCATCCATGGGGCCAAAGAAGCGACGGCCGATGCGCGAGTGGACGCGGCCAAAGAAGGCGCCGGTTTCGCCCCGCCACGGCAGCATGGCGAACTTGTCCACAGTGGCGACGATGAACGAAGGCAACTCGCGGTAGATCTGCTCGTCGACGAACAGCACGGGCAGACCTTCGTGGTTTTTGGCGGCAGCGAAGTCGCAACGGAAGTCCGAGCACCCGATCAGAACCTCATCTGGGCGCGTGCGGTTCGGTTTGAGTTCCAGGCTGTCCTTGCCCAGCGGCCTTGCACACCACGGGCAGGCCGGAAGTGGAAATGGCGAGTGCGCGACCGCAGAGGTGCTGTTTCGATATTCGGTGATCGCCCGGGCGACCTCCTCAAGCGTGTTCGCCGTCGCAGACTTCCCGACCCACAGGCCCAGCGAGAAGCGCACCTGCCCCAGCCGTGGGTCCGCCTTGCGGATCAATTCGAGTGCGCAAATCAGGGTCGCCGCGCGGCCAAGCTGGTCGAGCGTCAGCAAGCGCAGGGTGTAGCGCAGCAGCACCGCCGTGCCGAGCCCACCATCCGGGCGGTCCTGGCCACGCAGCCGTCGCAGCACCAGGTTGAAGGCAATCACCCCCAGGTACGCCTCGGTCTTGCCACCGCCTGTGGGGAAGAAGATCAACTCGACGGTTTCGCGATCCTCGCGCGTCTCGTCGGCCAGGCCGGGCAAGGCGAGCAGCACGAACGCGAGCTGGAACAGGCGCCACGCGGGTTGCGCGCCCTCTTTGTAGCGATCCGGGCGCCTGCGGGCCGCATCCGCCATGGCTCGGGTGGCGATCCTGAACGCATCGAAGGCCAGCGGGTCTTGCTCCAGCAGATCGATCCCAGCCGCGATTCGGTCGCAGGCGAGTTTCGCCTTGCGCACGAGCCCCTCCAGTGTGCTTCGTCGTCCGGGAGTGTCCAGTTCAGTTGCCTTCTGCCCTGCGATCCACGCGGCGTAGTGCTCGACCAGTGGCGCCAGTTTCACCCGCGCGGTGGCGGCGTCCGGCAGCGCAGCCAGATCCTCCATGCCGACGAGCACGTCCGGGACGTCGTCACGGGTTTTCACCCTGGGCACGGTCGCAGTGGGAAGCCAAGTGGTCCTGACAGCGACCACGCGGCCGTCCTTCTCGACGGGCTCGGCTGCAATGCCATGCCCGACCACGTATTCAACCCGGTTTCGGAACTGAAGATCGGCGACCCGCTCGTCCCACTCCTCAGAGCCTTCGCCTCGGAC
>Ga0182011_10003207_pt1 | contig 13475 bp, 9 predicted proteins | sample 711E1DmetaG_FD_120481 | JGI IMG/M metagenome (GOLD analysis project Ga0182011, IMG submission 120481) | Permafrost microbial communities from Stordalen Mire, Sweden - 711E1D metaG | ecosystem: Environmental > Terrestrial > Soil > Wetlands > Permafrost | place: Sweden: Stordalen | collected... | reverse complement strand
TCTCGGCCTCTATGTTGCTGCATTCAAAGTGACTGATTTGGCGAACGCGTTTGTTGCCCAGATTGCAGTGGTACTATTTCCAACTCTTGTGTCGATCTGGAAATCGGATGACGCAGGTCGGCGTAATGAACAAATCGCGAAAGGTATAACACTTGCCCTTCCGTTGATGTTACTTCTGCTCGGATTGATGCTGATTTGTGGAGGTGAGTTGTTTTCCTTGTTGCTTGGCGCTCAATATTCTGCCGCTCGGAGTTGCGCGGTGCCGTTGGCGGCTGTGCTGGTTTTCAGGAGTGTCAGCATGTTCTACGCTAATGGCCTTGTTGCAGGAGGGCAGCAAAAAATACTTATGCTTATTGTCATGAGTTCAGCCGCTACAAATCTTCTTCTGACCCTGCTCTTCATTCGTTTTTTCGGCTACGCAGGAGCGGCTTGGGCAAATCTTTGCGCATTCACCGTCGAGCATTGTTTTCTGCTGTTTGCCCTTCGGAGACATCTTGCTGTATACAAACTTTTTTTGATTTGTGTGAAGATCACGGCAATATTCGCAAGCACTCTTGCAGTCATCCTCGGCGTTGAGGCCACACTCTCGAGCATTCAGCTAGAGGAACATTTCTTGCGGTTTGGATTTGGTCTCTTATTCAGCATTGCGTTCATCACGGTACTGATGCAGAGGAAAATTGTTGACACTTCTGATTTTCTGTCACTGTAGCTCTGAGTGTATCTGGTGAAGACAAAGAAAACGAGAAAAGAAATTGCATTTAAGGTAGGAGCAGTATGCCTCTCATTTTGTCTCGCTACCGGTGCGATCGAAGGCTACCTGGAAGTGCGGAATTCAAACCACTATATGATTTTTGTTCCGTATCGGCAAACTGCATTCAAACCAGATAGCACAATTATCTACGGAGTCAGCGGGGTATCGCATGTGCGCATTAATAGCCTAGGTTTGCGTGGGGACGAAACATTTGGTGATGCCGGATTTCATATTATAACGCTTGGAGCGAGTACGACAGAGTGTGTCTATCTCGACCAGGATAAGTCATGGCCCGCTCTCCTGCAATCTTCACTCAATGCAGAAATGTCGGCGCAGAAAACTTGGGTTGGTAATGCGGGAATAAGCGGACGGCGTTCCGCACACCATCTCATAGAACTCAAACGCTTGTGTGAACAACTTCCCTGGGTCGATATGATGATCGTCCTCATGGGAGTCAATGACCTTCAATATCGTCTCTCCTCGGATTCCGGGTTCATTGAAAAATCGCAGTCGACGCTATTACATGAGTCTTTCACATATGTGCCGCGCGATTCAAGTGTATCGTTTGTAAAGCGATCAGAAATTTTCAAACTCCTCTCCAGTGTAAAAAGAGTCCTTGCACCTGCGCCAACCGGCCAAACGCTGACTGGCGACCAATTATCGCTATGGCGTGAGAACCGTCATCATGCTCGCGCTTTTATAGACTCACTGCCGGACATCTCTGATGGTCTTCGTGAGTATGAGTCGAACATCAAACAAATAATTGCTGTCGCAAGAGAAAACAAAAAGAAGCTGCTTTTCTTGACCCAGCCGACAATTTGGAAAGAGTCTATGACCGAATATGAAAAAAGTATCATCTGGTTCGGATGGATTGGGAGATATCAAACAGATAATTCAGGAAGATACTATAGCGTATCAGCGTTGAGGAGGGGAATGGACGCATATAACGAGACACTCATCCATGTTTGCCAAGCATACAAGGTAGATTGTCTTGATCTGGCAGCTATTCTTCCCAAGGATACGACAATTTTTTACGATGATTGTCACTTTAATGAACATGGTGCGGAGGTGGTGTCGAAAGAATTGACCCGTCATCTTCTTTCCATGAGAAAAGACGGCATCCTTGAGATGAAGCAATAATGTCCATCCGGCATAAAAAAATGCTGAAGTTGTGCTTTGTCGGGAGATATAATCCAGGGGAGCTATTCCAAGGGCCGGAGAAGGTGGCACGAAGAATCGCAGATGAAATGATATTATTGGGCCATCATGTCTATTTCTATGAATATTTTTTTTCCGGAAGAAGCTATGGATATTGGACAAAATTGTTTGGATATGACACGATCGAGATTTCTGCCGGGAGATATATCTTTCGCGTTGGAATAGTTCCCTTTATTTTCGTGATATTGCGTCGTCGTTTCGATGTCATTCACATCATCACGTTCGAACGATTTGCAGTCATCGTTCTCCTGATGAAATGGTTTGTTGGAAGCAAAGTAGTATTCACCGTGCATGGTATTGTCCGGCACGAAAATCAATATTTGAGAAAGGGGTTACGGCAAAGCCTCATCATCAAAGACCGGATCATCGAACGTGCATTCATTGAGCGGAGCGATCTTGTTCTCTTCCTATCCGAGGAGTCTAGATTGCTCGCTGGAAAATACTACAAACTTGACTCGAAGAGAACTTCACTTATTCCAAACGGAATAGACTCAGCATTTCACGATAGTTTTCAACGACGTAAGATCATTCACAAGAAGACGGTTGATCTTGTCTTTGTGGGCGACATTGCGAGGCCTGAAAAGGGCTTCGATTTCTTGGTGAGGGTGTTGGACCAAACGAAAAGTCCCTTTCGACTCTTTGTGGTCAGCCCGCGATATGCTCACAGGCCTGCAGAAGCACACGGAGTCGAATTCATTTTCACCGATAAGATGTCGGGTGAGGACTTTGCAGATTGGCTTAAGGATAAGGACATCTTTATTTCGGCGAGTAGCTATGAGCAGTTTTCACTCGTTGCGGCTGAGGCAATGGCGGCTGGAATAACAGTCGTTGCGACAAAAGAAACAGGCTTTGCTCGTTACATTGTAAATGGCGTCAATGGTTTCGTGGTTTCGTTCGGGAATGTGGAACAACTGGCAACAGTTCTCACGCGACTCTGTGCAGATAAAGCCTTAAGACAACAGGTCGGAGCAAGAGGAGCAGAAATATATTCTGTACTATCATGGGAACAAGTCGCGCAACAGTACCTTGAGTTCTATGAAAAGTTAATCGCGTAAGGACTTAGGCTTTTGATGTGGTGAAAATGACCGTTAGTAAATGCCGAAGAAGAGGAATTGATGACACAACGAAATGTTGTCATGCACTGAGGCTCTGTAGCCAAATTAATTCATATGTCGCATAATCAGAGATCACTAAAAATATTATTTTTGACAGATTCATTTAATTATTGCTGCGGACGATCTCAGCATGTGCACTTGTTGGCCAAATCGCTCCAGGATCATGGTTATTCTGTTTTTGTTGCTTTTGGATCAGGCGATGGAGCGCCGATGCTCGAAGAAGATAACATACCTTTTGTAGACTGGGATTGTTTATTTCATCAGAACCGTTCTGTGAGCAATTTCTTACGTGCCGTAACAGCGATTGTCCTTCTCCAACGAAGAGAGCGCTACGACATTATTCATGCTCACCACAGATATGCAGCAGCAGCAGCGCGCTGTGCGGCCTGGCTATTTCGAGTTCCGCTGATTATGACAATTCACGGCATCGTTAAGAACAGAGGAATATTGCCTGCTTTTATCGGGGATAAATTTGTTGCGGTGAGTGAGAGCGCGCGATTTTTTGCAGTTTCAAGTGATCCCTCAATTGCGGAACATATAGAGACAATCCCAAATGGAATCTCCCTTTCTACTGACTCACCTACTTCAACCACAATAACTTCGTCCCGCCTGCAATGGGGCATCCCGGACAACGCTGTTGTCATCAGCATGATTGGCAGGATCGTGGAGCAGAAAGGCCATCATATACTCTTGGAAGCACTTCAACAGATCAAAACCGAAAAGCCAATCGTGCTGGTAATAGTCGGTGAAGGAATTGCAGAGGGGCGAATCCGATCCTACGCTGCGAATTCTGGGATTCGCACCATTCTTGCAGGAGTTGTCCGAGATTGCTCTCCATTTTTTGAATTTTCCGATATTATAGCAATCCCTTCGCTTGGTAACGAAGGGCTTCCAATCACTCTACTCGAGGCGGGGAAGTACTCAAAAGCGGTCATTGTCTCTGATATTGGCGGGATGCACGATATTATTCGCGATGGGGACAACGGATTGCTTGCCAAACCCGGAGACGCACAGGCCGTTGCATTCGCTTTGCAGAAACTCATCGATGATATAACCATTCGCCAAAAGCTTGGCAATGCACTTCATGCACTTGTTACAAAAGAGTATTCTGATCAACGGATGACTGACAGCATCGTCTCCCTTTATAAAAGATTAGCGGATAGAACCAACAATGCGGACTGAATTCAACACAGCTCCGAAAGTAAGCGTGGTGATGACGACGTTGCAATCGGAACGCTTCGTCCAAGAGTCGGTGCAAAGCATTATTGATCAATCATGGCGGGACTTTGAATTGATCATCGTTGACGGTGGCTCGAGCGACGCAACCGTGCAAAAGATCGCTTCTTTCAATGACTCACGAATCATTTTTTTAAATTGCGAAGGGCTTCGGCGCTCTGCACAATTAAACGTTGGCATAAGAAGGTCGCATGGAGAACTGATCGCCATTATGGATTCAGACGACGTCGCTCTTCCCGATCGATTGATGCGTCAAGTGGAGTTTCTTGATTCACATAGAATGATTTCGATTGTCGGCAGCTGGGCGCAGCTCATGTCAGCTGAAGGAGAGCCGATCGGGCGACTTATTCGACCGGTCACTCATGAATCAATTATTGCTCATTTGCTCGCGATGAACGGTGTATGTTTTGGAACCGCAATGTTTCGTCGAGAAGTTTTCGACATGATCGGTCCCTTTGAAGAAAGTCTCACACTCTCCGAAGACACAGAATGGTTTTTGCGCGGAGTTGAAAGGTGTCAGTTCGCGAATATTCCAAAGCATTTGATGCGTCTGCGGCAGACGACATATTCACGCTCTCGGTTAACAAGCATGCAAAACTCTCAGCTTGTACAGTCTCTATCCAACACTCTACTGCATCGTCTCAATTCTCCGGAGACGCGTGCCGGGAAGGCTGCACGAGAACGCGATAAAGGTCTCGTCCATTATTATTTCGGCGATATGCGCATTGCGCGAGAGCATTTCATGTCTTCGTTTTCTTTTGCCCCCTTCAAAGTTCTAACACTCCGCTATCTGATTGTTTCAACGCTGATCCCACAATCGCTCCTCGTGTCTCTTCGTCAAAACTCAACAATACGAAAAGTGGGCATGTTTTTCCGGAAGGCCGCAGTATGGAAAGATATCATTAGCAGGAGGCACACAGCATGAACGTCGGCATCATTCTCGATTACTTTAAGTTCTTTGTTCCGTTTTCTCATCAGAAAACTCTCCATCGCTATTGTTTCACAACAACGCGCAGTAGATTCAGGAATGCACATGTCAGCGTTTTAGACTACTGCAATCCAAACAATGCGCGAACTTTTCACAGCCAGTCATCGAAGGGAGACTGGAGGCACTATTTCAAGACTGCGATCAAACTCGGGTCTCTGCAACCAACATCCTCTGCCGAGACACTCGCCGTTTTATATGAAAATCATTTTGAACACTTCATTTCCGATCATCACATTGATCTACTCATTGCGGGAGGAACAACCGGGTTCGAGCGCTGCGGTCTCGCCACATCACAACGGGTAGGAATAAAGACTCTTTGTATGTGGGAGGGATTCTTCCGTCCTAATACGATCACGTATGACAGAAAGGGGATGAACGCGGAATCGGAATTTTGTTCTGTTCCGTTCGAGACTATGCTGAGTCACATTCCATCCAAAAAATTCAAGCAATTTTTCCCCGAGTACGTTAACCAACTCAAGAGCGGTGTCCTGAATCCTTCTTCGCTCCGTCGAATTCAGGGAGAACGATTCAACGTTTTCAGGCAGGCGCGCAATCGTTGGGTCGACAGAATGGATGTTGAACGGATAAGGTTACCGTTATGGCAACATCTCATTGCGCGTGCCTCATACGTGCGTCATAAGGGCAGCTATCGTTCTATCGAAAAAATCTCAAACCCATTCATTTTTTTTCCTTTACAGACACATACCGACACCAATCTTGTACTTAATTGCGATGTTTTTCCATTTTCGGAAATCGCAAAAAGAGTAGTCATGGCTTTTTCCAACGTTCGCAGGGAACTAGGCATCGAATTGATCATCAAAGAACATCCAATGGATGTTTTCAGAATCGACTACGATCGCCGGAAGGTTAATGGTGTTTCCTGGATATCTCCTGAAACCCCAACCGCGGCTATTCTTTTGAACCCGCACTGCATCGGAACGGTTGTCGTGAATTCTACTGCGGGGCTGGAAAGTCTTATTCTCGGCCGGCCTGTCTTGACGCTTGGCCGGTCGCTCTACGGACGGACGGAACTCGTGGATCATTTAACTAATTTGAATCTGGAAGAGATTAGCCGCCACCTTCTACAGCTCCCGTCGCGCAGGGTGAACGGTGAAGCTCTCCAAAGCTTTCTTTCATTTCTTTACGACAAAGCTCAGTTGGAGGGCAATCTTGATGTATTACCGACAGCAAGCGAGATCAATGACTTTGAACTTTTTCTGACGGAGCTGGTCCGATGAGACTTCCGTTAATTCGCCGGATTCTTCGAAAGTTAGGATACGATCTTGTTCCAATCCGCTCTACCTGGTATTCTCATTCAGTGCAGATCAAAGACGAGTTCCGACATCTCCGCTTTGGCGCGACAGCGATTCAATTGCTTCTTGCCGAATATAGGTTTGATACTGTCCTCGATATCGGGTCTGGTGGGGGAGAACATACGAGGATTTTTCGTGAGCATGGGAAGGAAGTGACCGCCGTTGATTTCGGTACTTCCATCTATTACGAACAAGGGAATCAGAAGGGGATCGAAATCATCCGGGGAGATTTCAACGCAGTTGTTTTCACTTCGCCCTTTGATTGCGTTTGGGCGTCACACATTTTGGAACACCAATTGAATGTAAACTTGTTCTTGAAGAAAGTTCATGCCGTGTTAAAAGAAGGAGGTGTCCTTGCGATCACGGTGCCGCCACTGAAAAATGAGCTCGTAGGCGGACATGTGAACCTATGGAACGGCGGATTGTTGTTGTACAACCTCATCCTAGCTGGGTTTGATTGCAGGGAGGCGCGCGTCTTGAAGTATGACTATAACATCAGCGTTATCGTTCATAAGAAGTCGATTATCCTTCCCACACTCTCCTATGATGCTGGAGATATCATGAAGCTTCGCAAGTTCTTCCCCGAAGGCTTCTCCGAAGGGATGGACGGTGATATTGCATGGATAGAGTAATCGAAAAGGGCTCTTCGTCAGTTGTAAATTCTGCGGCGTGTCTTTCAGAAACATGCGTGTATTAAGAGGAATGTAAAAACCTCAATTTTCCCCAACCCATATTCACTTTCAGGAAATATATTTTTCAAGAGAAGCTGTGAGTCGTGTCCGCAATGAAAACCTTCTGAAATTTAATTTACCTTGAGATCAATTTATGCAACAACTTTTCAGATTTGTTGATGCTAAACTATCTACGCCAAAACGTTTTCTAATTGTCACTTTCTTTGTTTATTGCGTTATTCTACTTCCTCTGAGTGTCGTTGTCTACAATTGGCAATTTATTGCTGATGACCTAACTCTTCTTCATGCAGCTCAAAAGAATCCCTTCCCATTCAGGAGTGATTGGATAGGTTCAAATTCAGGCCTGTATCGCCCTCTTGCTATTCTTAGCTTTTTTCTCAATTTCAGATTGTGCGGATATTCACCGTTTTCATTTTATCTTATAAATTTTGCTCTCCATCTTATCACGACATTGTCCGTTGCATTACTCGGGAGAAAACTCTTTCGGCATTCTCAACTACCATACTCAAATGTCTGCGGTTTCCTTCTGGGATTAGTTTTTCTTATTAGCCCTCAGGACATTCAAAACATTCTTTGGATTTCGGGGAGAACTGATTTGCTCTGTGGCATGTTCCTTTTCATCTCCGTGCTCATGTTTATAGATTATATTGAATCATCTAAAAAAAGTTTTTTTGTATTGTTTGTTTTGTTTCAAGTTGCTGCTTATATGAGCAAAGAAACAGCAGTCATTACTAATTTCTACGCATTACTGATTATCTTTGTCTATTCGCGGAAGAACAAAAACGTATCCACGTCGAAAACTTTGGTTCCGCCCTTAGTACTTACAGCAATGTATTTGTTGTTTCGAGTCATCATTCTGAGAGGGAGTACTTTTACCCATTTGGGAGATTTATCTTTCAGTATAATGAAAATATTCAAGTTTGTTTTTTACGGCGTATGGACAATGGCGGTGCCACTAGATTTGGTAGATGTGATTTCTCTTTTCGAGGTGAACAGATTCGTTGTCGTCGTTATTGTAGTGGGCATCATCATAGCATTAGCAGCAATCCTGAATCAAATCGTTCACAATCGAGCAAATAATTTAAGGATTGGGTTGATTTCGGTTGCGATCGGGTTTTCCAGTTTAGTAATTTATAGTCTGAACTACCCACAAATGCGGCTGATGTATCTGCACTATCCCTTCATATTAGTGGGATTGGTGTATTTGATGCTGGCAGGTAAGTGGCATCGATTCTCGAGCATATCTTCAGTTTTTATTTTTAGCGGTCTTATGTTCTTTGGAGTTTTCACTGTCGTTTCGCGTTCTATAAAAATTAACAACTATACACGTGCATTATATAGAGTATTGCCGGACAGTGATGATTATCAGAGCCAGAAGCAATATATTCTTTTGTCCGCCTTAGGCCGCATCGGACAAAGCTACGCTGTTCCCAATATTCAATACATGGCATCTCTGAAGTTGCGGGGTGACTTAGAAGAAATGAATCGATCTTTCTCTATTGTATGTTATTATGAAACGGATAGTTTTGATCCTCTTGACCAAACTGGTACCTTTCAGTACATCAGCCCGAATACAATTGAGGTTACGGCATCTCAAAAGGGAAGTATTCTGGTTCCTTCCACATCAAAGAAATTCAATTTTGATGATTCTCTTTATTGTTCTGAAATGACTAAGAATATCCAAATCATTCCCGGAGAAATGAACAGTTTGAGACCGGGAGGGGCAAACTCTTGTGAGATAGTATTCAATGATAAGATTATTGGAGACAATGTTGAAATATTAGCCTATGATAATAGCAAATTCACTCGAAAGCCTCTTCGATCTTTTATTTCGGACTTACAAGGAAAATGAAATAGGTGAAGGATTCAGTTCTATTAGTTACAGATGATTTATCGCCCGGAGGTGTAGCCCGCCACGTAGTGGACTTGGCCAATGGGCTTGAAGAGAGGGGTATAACGCCGATCGTTGCCGCGAATGATGGGCCATTTCGCCTTCGGTTGCACAAGCAAATAATGTTTGTGAATCTCCCGTTATTTTTGCCGGAAGGTGGCCGCAAACGTTTTCTAGGTTTCCTTTCTTCATACGCAATATTGGCGTCCATTATTCGTCATGAAAAAGTTATTCTCATCCACTCTCACAAGCGATACACGGACATGCTGGGACGTGTTCTTGCGCGGCGATTGTCCCTTCCCCACATATCGACATGCCACAACATTTTTAGTTCGTTAAAACATTTTTCAGTTTTTGGTGATATGACCATTGCTTGCAGCAAACTGGTGCAAGAAATGCTGATCAGAGATTTTGGGAAAGATCCGAAAGCTGTCACGCAAATATATTCCGGTATCTTGCCGTTCAAGGAATTCGATGAGGATGAAAAAAAAAGTGCACGAAAAGAATTAGATATTCCTATAGGGAAAAAGATTATCGCAAGCGTGGGTCAATTGATTGAATCAAAGGACAGATCGACTCTCGTCCGCGCCATAGGTATCCTCAAAAAAAAACTTGCCATCGATAACGTCCTTTTTGCCATTCTCGGGGACGGAGAACAGAAAGAGATGCTGGAGAAATTGGTCAGGAACGAAGATGTACACAACCAGGTAATTTTTCTTAACAGTTTGTTTAATGTGGAAGCACTCTTTAATATTGCCGATTTTATGGTCTTGTCATCGGTTCGGGAGGGATTGCCCTATGTCATCATGGAAGCTGCAAGCATAGGCAAGCCACACATTGCGACAGACGTCGGGGGCGTATCTGAATTCGTTATACAGGGCGAAACAGGGATTCTTGTTCCTCCGAGCGATCCCGCAAAGCTTGCCGACGCGATCAAAGACTTGCTGAATAATCCTGGAACGGTGAAGAAGCTTGGAAAAAGGGCGAGAGAAAAGTACAACCAGCAATTTACGTATGACAGGTTCATTGACCAAACAGTAGAGCTATACAGGACTTATTGCACGGATCATTCACATGCCTTTTAACCGGGTAGATATTCTCGGAATTTCGTATTGTACATACGATGACAAAAATGTTTTGGACTTGATTGACCAGTCTGTTCGTACAAGAAGCAGGTTGACAATTATTCAACCGCATTTTTTTCATGCGGTGCTTGGCCGGAGCGATCCCGGCATACTTACTCTTTATCGAAAATATGACCTTGTATTGCCCGACGGATATGGAGTGTATTGTGCCGGTAAATTCCTGTACGGAAAAGAGAAAGCGTTTCAGAAGATTTTCAACGGGACCGATCTTTATGAGCTGCTTCTGAAAGAAGCCGATCTCCGCCGCTGGCGAATATTTTTCGTCGGCGAAACAGAAAACGTGCTGGAAGCCTTACGACGAAGGCTTCATGATACACTGCCCGGTCTGGTTATAGCCGGTACGCATCACGGTTTTGTTGACCTCGACGACGAAACAGTCCTCTCCGCGATTAATGCGAGCAATGCCGATATTCTTTTGATCGGGATGGGGACGCCAAGGCAAGATTATTGGCTGTGGAAATACTATCACGACCTTCGCGTTCCGGTAATGATGACGGTCGGTGCCGGCATCAGATTCATATCGGGAGAAAAGAGAAGAGCGCCGAAGGCGTTTCGCAGCATTCATATAGAATGGTTATTCAGATTTTTTCAGGAACCGCGACGCTTGTGGCGGAGATATTTTCTCGGTATTCCGAAATTCATGTTTTATATTTCTCTTCAAAAAGTTGGCTGGAAATGAGAAGAATGGTTCGAATATCAACTCTCATTGCATGGATGATTTTCTTCCAATCGGAAATCCTCGTTTCAGCCGGTCAAACCGTGAAGAAGTATCCGTGGGGATCAATGCAAGTGCTGGCACAGGGGTCTGGTGTCGTGACGATGAAATTGCATCTTGAACCAGAAAACTTCAACGCCGGGCCCACCGTGCTTTCCCAAAGAGTCTTGTATTATGCACTTTCTCCCTCCGAGGAAATTAAGTGCAATGTGACAGGGTTTGTTGCCGCTCCTACTTCCTTGAAGAATGTTTATCGTGTGCAACGCACTCCCGCGACACACGACACAACTACCGTCAGGCAAACACTTGAGCAGATTCCCGCAGGAGATCTGCCGTCAGCTCCAAGCGCTCGGGTTATCGGTTACGGGTGGTATCGCGGATATTATTTGGCGCGGATTGAGGTTACTCCACTCTATGGCATCTCCGCGACCCACACGGCATCGGTCGCACAATCCATCGACGTACAACTTAGCACGGTGAGAACAAAGGCCGCCACAACACGTCCGCAGATAAAGATGAGCGACCCTCATTTCAACCATATCCTTCGTGAACTTATTGTTAATTTTGATGAAGCACAGCCCTACCAAATGCCAGTAGCCAACGATACAACAGGCGGTTGGTTTAATACATCGGCGAAGTACGTCAAACTGGCGATCCCTAATGACGGAATCTACCGAATTACTCAACCCCAACTAGACTCGATATACCCTTCTATTGTCGGCATTGACCCACGAACATTTCAGGTTTTTGATCGCGGTAAAGAAATCCCAATTTATGTTTCGGGTGAAAGCGATGGCATTTTCGACCCCGCCGACTATCTCGAATTTCCTGCTTTGCGCAATTACACGGGAAAGCACCGGATTATAACGACAGCACTCACTCAAGAGTATAACGAATATCTCAATCGCTATACCGATTCGACAATCCTTTGGTTGACGTGGGGAACAAAAAACGGCATGCGTCTAAGCCAGAATCCCATCGGTACTTCAACACCCGACACATTAAAAACGTATACTGCTTTTATGCATTTGGAAATTCAAGGGCCATATCCGGGTTTGCAGAATTCGGCGACCGACATTTATTCCGCCCAAGACTATCACTGGAACCCCTTCGACATCTGGCCATGGAATTTTTTAAACGGTTCTGGTACAGCCGCGACAAATTTTTCTGTGAGCAATGTTGTCTCCAATACGGACAGCGTGACGCTTTATGCAAAGATTGCAAGCGCCGGAGCCGATGTGACTACAGCCGCGCACAAAATTGCGATTCGATTGAACAACGGGAACGATTTGAACACTGTGATTCTCAATCGTGGAGATCAAAGCGTCTTATCGGGACGAGCTTCGGCGGCCTCTCTTCAGGCTGAGTCAAATTCTGTTTCGATATTTTCATATCCGACCACTGCGACCACGAACGTCATTATTTATGATTGGTTTGAAATTGAATATCCTCGGCAGCTCAATGTTGTGGGCGATACGCTCCTTTTTGATTTCCGGACTCTTTCCGACCGGCATCTTAGGAACGTTCAAATAACCGGTTTGCAGTCGTCGAATGTTCTTGTCTATAGAGTAAAACCGACTGCAAAAAGAATATCGAACTACTCACTTTCGGGCTCGTCGCCGTACACCCTGACATTCTATGATACGGTTGGTTCTCAGGAGCAATATGTCATTCTTCCGCAGTCAAAAGTATACAGCCCTGTCTTTAAAACGATAAAGAATTTCTTAGATCTCAGGTCGAACAAGAGCCAAACAGATTACATTGCCATTACCCATCCCAAATTTTATCCTGAAGCAGTCCAGTATGTTCAGAACGTGGCTGCCGCTAAACACCTTACGGCGCGCCTGTTCAGTGTTGACGATATCTTCGATGAATTTGGTTTTGGCTACCCGACTTCAGAGGCCGTTCAGGCTTTTGTGCAATCGTCGTCGCAGTGGAATAGTCCGCTCCCATCGTATCTTACGCTTCTGGGGGATGCATCGTATGATTATAAATATTATTACAATAGCTTCAGCGCAATAAATTATGTCCCTTCTGTAGGGTATCCGGTCAGTGATGTGGCCTATGCTCTTCTTGACACAGTTATGAATCTTCCTCAGATGTATGTCGGGCGAATTCCTGTGAACAATGTTGGAGATTTGACCCAGTACCTCTCTTTCTATAATTCTGCTATAACAACACCGAATGATGATTGGAATAAACATTATCTATTTTTTACCGGCGGCGATCCTACGGTCCCAGGGCAAATTGATCTTTTGAAATCGGTGAACGACGAAGTGGCCTTTACCCTGGTAACTCCTGCGCCTATCGGCGGCCTTGCGACGCACTTCTATAAGACAGTGAACCCCCAGTCAGATTTCGGTCCATACACACCTCAGCAAGTAACGGAAGCGATTTCGACAGGCGGGGTT
>Ga0182011_10003206_pt1 | contig 13476 bp, 8 predicted proteins | sample 711E1DmetaG_FD_120481 | JGI IMG/M metagenome (GOLD analysis project Ga0182011, IMG submission 120481) | Permafrost microbial communities from Stordalen Mire, Sweden - 711E1D metaG | ecosystem: Environmental > Terrestrial > Soil > Wetlands > Permafrost | place: Sweden: Stordalen | collected... | reverse complement strand
CCTGACGATCGTCGGCGAGACGGCCGCAGGTCTCATCGCACTCGGACCGACGATGGCCCCCACAGGCGACACCACGACCATCAACTTCGTCAAGGGCGACACCCGGGCCAACAACGTGACGGTGGGGCTGTCTCCCGACGGCTCGCTCTCGGCCGTCTATCGCTCCTCCACGGCGGGCGCGAGCGTCGATCTCATCTTCGACGTGACCGGCTACTTCCTGCCCTGGACCGCCTACGGCTCCACGTACCACGCGGTCGCCCCGGGCCGGGTCCTCGACACTCGTAAGACCGGCAGCGGCCACACCAACATCGGGCTGGTCGGCAAGTTCGCCACCAAGGTGCCGCGGACCTTCCCCGTGGCCGGCGTCAAGGGTCTCGGTTGGACGAGCGCCCAAGTTCCATCCAGCGCCACCGCGGTGACGGGCAACCTGACTATAACCAACGCCACCAGCGTCGGCTACGTCTCGGTTGGCCCGACGATCGCTGCGGTGCCAAGCACCTCCACCCTCAACGTCGCCCAGGGTGCCAACATCGCCAACGGCGTCACCGTCGCTCTCAACGCCGGCAAGCTCCAGGCCGTCTGGGATGGCACGGCCGGCTCTTCGGCCGATGTGATCTTCGATATCACGGGCTACTTCACGCCCGACACGAGCGGCCTCGCCTACCACCCGATCGTGCCCGATCGGCTCCTCGATACCTCCACCAACAAGGGCCTCACCGGCGCCTTTACCAACCTCGTCTCACGACCGCTGGTGGTTGGTGGAGTCGACGCCATCCCCGCCAATGCGGCAGGCATCAGCGGCAACCTGACCGTCGTCAATCCGTCCAGCAACGGCTTCGCCTTCATCAGCCCCGATGCCGTCGCTTCTCCCACCTCCTCGACGATCAACATCAACGCTCACCTGAGCGGCGCCAACGGCTTCGACGTGGCGCTCGATACCGGCAACCTCTCCCTGATCTGGTGCGGCACGGTCGGCTCCACGGCCGACCTGCAGCTCGACGTCACCGGCTACTGGAAGTAGCCCCGGCGGTCGCGCGATGCGGCCTACCCCAGTAACACCGAAGGCCCCGGCAATCGCCGGGGCCTTCTTCTTTGGCGAGCAGCTCGGCCGAGCCAGGGCTCCGAGCCAGGGCTTACCGGACTCTCAGGAAGGACGCGTAAGTCGCCGTGTCGTAGGCGACGAGGACGGCCGCCTGGTAGGCGTTGGAGGCAACCAGCTTCAGCTCGAGCTGGTGGCCCGCAGGCAGCGTGCACGCAGCGGCGACGGTAACGGTGAACGGGTGGTGGTAGAAGGTTCGACCGGCCAAGCGGCGGGCGCGGCCCGCGACCTAGGCCTCGGCCGCCCGGTGGTAGACCCCGGCCACCCTGACCATCACGGCTTCGCGCAGAAGGGAAGCCAGCGCCGCGGCGCAGTCGGGCGCTTCGGGGTCCGCGTCCATGTCGGCCCAGAAGACGTACTCCCAGCGCACACCCCGGCTGGGCCGCGATTCCAGGCGCGACAGGTTGATCCTGCGTTCGGCGAAGCAGCCGAGGCATCGGTACAGGCTGCCCGGGACGTTGCGGACCGCCCAGACCAGGGTCGTCTTCATCGGGCCCGCCAGCGCCGCCGGCACGAGCCACGAATCGGGCAGCGGATCGCGAGTGAGGACCGCGAATCGAGTCCGATTGGTGGCGCCCGTCTGGATGTCGTCCGCCAGGACCTCGAGGCCGTACAGCGGCGCCACGCGCGCCGCGGCAACGGCGGCGGCGCCCATCTCGCGGCTCTCGGCGATCGACTTGGCAGCGCCGGCGGTGTTGTAGCTGGTCATGACCTGCCAGGGCCGGGAGCGCAGGAACTCGTCGGCCTGGTCCAGAGCCTGGGCGATGCTGTACACGCGCTCGATCTGGTCGAGCGTCTGGCCCGGCAGGGCCAGCAGGGCGAGACGGACCGGCACGGTCACTTCGGCCGCGATCCGAATCTCGTCGAACTTGAAGAGCAAGTCGTAGATCTCCCGCACGCTGCCGCCGGCCGATCGTTCGATCGGGACGACGCCCGCATCGACCGATCCGTCATGGATCGCCTCGAAGACGGCCCGCCATGTCGGCATGGCCACGGCCTGCGGGGCGGCGAACGCCGACAGGACGCCATCCTCCGAGAAGGCGCCGGGCTCTCCCTGGAACGCGACGCGCGGAGAGGCTTTGGGCGGCTCCGGCAGGGCCCGAGCACCTGACGCTGGCGATGCCATAGAACCCTCCTCGGCTAGTCGGGGCGCCTGTTCCGGGCGGCGCCGGCCGGCCCGTTGGCGGGCGCGACGGTGGTGAAGTGGCGCTCGTCACGCCGGCGCAGCTCCGCGCCGGTCTTCCAGATGGCGTACTCGAGCGAGTCGCACAGGGCCAGGCAAGAGGCCGCGATGATGTTCGTGCCGCTGCCCATCGTCGACCACTCAAGCACGCCGTTGGACGAGTCGATGATGACCCGCGTCTGGGCTCCTGTGGCCTCCTCGCTGTCGAGGATGCGGACCTTGTAGTCCACCAGGTGGACCGAGTCGAGCTGTGGATAGAAGGCGCCCAGGGCTTTGCGCAGGGCGGTGTCCAGGGCATTGACCGGGCCGTTGCCGTCGGCGGCAGTGTGGAGCACCTCGCCCGCGACCTCGACCTTGACCGTGGCCTCGGCGAGGAGTTCGGCGCCGCCGCGCTGCTCGACGAGAACCGTGTAGTCGCACAGAGCGAAGGGCCGCTCGTAGCCGGCCTTGTGGCGTTTCACGAGCAGCTCGAACGATGCCTCGGCACCCTCGAACGCGAGACCGTCGGCCTCCAGCTGCTTGATCATCTGACTCAGCGCCTTCGGGTCCACGCCGTCGAGCTGCTGGCCGAGCTGCTCCGCCCGGAGCTGCGTGTTGGCCTTGCCGCCGAGCTCGCTGACGACCAGGCGCATGACGTTGCCGACCACGCCCGGATCCACATGCTGGTAGGCGCTGCTGGCCCGCGCGGTGGCGGAACCGTGGACGCCGCCCTTGTGGGCGAAGGCCGAGCGGCCGACATACGGCTGGTGATCGTCCGGGGCGATGTTGACGATCTCGGCGACGTAGCGGGCCATCTCCGTCAGTTCGCCGAGGCGGCCCGACGGCACCGGCTGGTATTGGGTCTTGAGCTCGAGATCCGCCAGGACGGAGACGAGGTTGGCGTTGCCGCAGCGCTCGCCGTAGCCGTTGATCGTGCCCTGGACATGGCGAATGCCGTTGGCGACCGCGGCCAGCGAGTTGGCCACCGCCAGCTCCGAGTCGTTGTGGCAGTGGATGCCCCACACCACCTCCGGGACGCCGTCGCCGGCAATGGCCGCGGTGGTGGCTCGGATGATCGCGACAAGCTCATCGGTCAGCGTCCCGCCGTTCGTGTCGCACAGGACGAGGGTGGCCGCTCCAGCGTCCCGCGCCGCGCGCAGAGTGGCCAGGGCGTAGGCCGGGTCGTCCTTGTAGCCGTCGAAGAAGTGTTCGGCGTCGTAGATCGTCTCCCGGCCGGCCGCGTGCGGGAACGCCACGGAGTCGGCGACCATCGCCAGGTTTTCATCGGGCGTGGCGCCGAGGACGTCGCGGACGTGGAGCAGCCAGCTCTTGCCGAAGATCGTCACGACCGGCGTGCCGGCGGCGACGATGGCGACGAGGTTGGGATCGGTTTCAGCGCGGTTGGAGCGGTGTCTGGTGGAGCCGAAGGCAGCGAGCTTCGCGTTCTTCCATGCCATCGAGCGGGCGGCGGCGAAGAAATCGACGTCCTTGGGGTTGGAGCCCGGCCAGCCGCCTTCGACATAGGCCATTCCAAACTCGTCGAGTCGGCGGGCGATCTTGATCTTGTCCGCCAACGATACGACCAGGCCCTCGCGCTGGGTTCCATCACGCAGCGTCGTGTCGTAGAGGATCACGCGGTCGTTCATTGCACTGCCCCTCTCGCTCCGCCGCCGGCGCCGAGGGCGGCGCCCGCCTCGAGCGCCGCGACCACGGCGTCGGCCATGGCCTGCGTCCCGACCCTCATCTGGCCCGGCTGCTCGCCGGTCGCGGCAACGAGATCCGGCGTCCGGTAGCCCTCGGTCAGCGCCGCGGTGACCGCCGTCTCGATCGCCTCCGCGGCGGCCGGCTGGCCCAGCGACCAGCGCAGCATCATCGCGCCCGACAGGATCGTGGCGAGCGGATTGGCAACGTCCTTGCCGGCGATGTCCGGCGCGGAGCCGTGGATCGGCTCGTAAAGGCCGTGCAGTCCGTAGGCGGTGCGACGCTCGCAGATGGACGCCGAGGGCAGCATTCCCAGAGAGCCCGCCAGGACGCTGGCCTCGTCCGAGAGGATGTCGCCGAAGAGGTTCTCGGTGACGATGACGTCGAAGACGGCGGGTCGCTGGATCAGCATCATGGCGCAGGCGTCGACGAGCCGGTGCTCGACCATGACGTCCGGGAATCCGGGCTTCATCTCATCGACGATCGTCCGCCACAGTCGGCTGGACGAGAGGACATTGGCCTTGTCGACGCTGGTCAGCTTCCTGCGGCGACCTCGCGCCAGCTCGAAGGCCAGCTTCACGACGCGACGGATCTCGCCCTCGGTGTAGAACAGCGTGTCCACGACCTCGCGGCCGTTCGGGCCCTCGCGCTGCTCGGAGGGCTTGCCGAAGTAGAGGCCGCCGGTGAGCTCGCGCACGATCATCATGTCGACGCCTTCGAGCAGGGACTCGCGGACCGGCGAGCTACCGCGCAGAACCGGCTGGACGGTGACCGGCCGGAGGTTGGCGTACAGCCCGAGACCCTTGCGCAACGCCAGGAGCGCCTGCTCGGGCCGGACTTTCAACTTCGGATCGTCGTACTTCGGATCGCCTATGGCGCCGAAGTAGACCGCGTCGGCGGCGGCGCAGGCTGCCAGATCCTCGTCGCGCAGCGACACGCCGTAAGCGTCGATGGCCGCGCCGCCGATCAGGACCTTGCTCCATTCGAAGCGGAAACCGAAGAGCCGACCGGCGGCCTCGAGGACGCGCCGGCCGCCCGCGATCACCTCGGGGCCGATCCCATCACCGGGAACGACGACGAGGCGGTAGGTGGGCGGTGGCGTAATCACGGGAGCTTCTCCACTCTATCGGGGACACGGCCGGCGGCTCGTGCCGCCGGCGCCATGTCACTGATTCGAACAGACCACGGGCCGACTCCCCGATCGGGAAGGGGGATCAGTCCTTGGACTTTGCCGAGGCCTGCGGCTGGCCGTCGACGACCTCGACGGGATTGAGGAACGGCATGGCCTTGCGCAGTCGGGCGCCGACCTGTTCGACCTGGTGGTCTCGACCGGCCTCGCGCATCTTCTTGAAGTTGGGCTGGCCGGCCTCGTTCTCGGCGATCCATGCCGCCGCGAAGGTCCCGTCCTGGATCTCGCGCAGGACCTTGCGCATCTCGTCGCGCACTCGGGCGTCGACGATCCGCGGGCCCGACACGTAGTCGCCGTACTCGGCGGTGTCGCTGACCGAGAAGCGCATGAAGTTCATGCCGCCTCGGTACATGAGGTCGACGATCAGCTTGAGCTCGTGCATGACCTCGAAGTAGGCCAGCTCCGGCTGGTAGCCGGCCTCGACCAGCGTCTCGAAGCCGTTCTTGATCAGGCTCGTGACGCCGCCGCACAGGACGACCTGCTCGCCGAAGAGGTCGGTCTCGGTCTCTTCCTTGAACGTGGTCTCGAGCACGCCGGCGCGGGTGGCGCCGATGCCACGGGCGTAGGCGAGGGTCCGGGCGCGGGCGGTGCCGGTGGCGTCCTTCTCGACGGCGAAGAGCGCGGGCACCCCGCCGCCCTGCTCGAAGACTGAGCGGACGAGGTGGCCGGGGCCCTTGGGCGCGACCATGCCGACGTCGATCCCCTCGCGCGGCCTGATTCGATCGAACCGGATGTTGAAGCCATGGGCGAACATGAGCAGCTGGCCGGCGTGCATGTTCGGCTCGATATCCGTCTCGAACACCTTCTTCTGGATGGTGTCCGGGACCAGGATCATGATCACGTCCGCGGCCTTGACCGCGGCGGCGATGTCGGCGGTTTTGAGGCCGGCTTCTGCGGCCAGTGCGCGGGCCTTCGGGTTGGCCTCGACCACGGTCACGTCGTAGCCGGAGTCGTGCAGGTTCTGGGCGTGGGCGTGGCCCTGGCTCCCATAGCCGATGATGGCGATCTTCTGGCCGGCCAGGGCCTTGGGATCGGCATCGTTGTCGTAGTACATGCGCGCGGTCATCGCTTGACTGCCTCCTCGATCGACCCGGCACCCCGGGACATGACGACGGTACCCGAGCGGACGAGCTCCTTGATCCCGAACCCGCGGAGGAGCGCGATGAGCGCGTCCACCTCGGCCTCGGTCCCGGTCGCCTCCACGATCAGCGACTCGGCCGCAAGATCCACAACTTTGGCCTTGTACATGTCTGCCAGGGTCAGGACCTCGCCGCGATTTCGATCGTCGGCGCGGACCTTGATCAGCGCGATCTCGTGCTCCACGGTCGGGTCGCTGCTGACATCCTGGACCTTGAGCACGTCGATGAGCCGATAAAGCTGCTTTGCCGCCTGCTCGACCGCCACGTCGTCTCCGCGCAGCGTGATCGTCATGCGGCTGACCTCCGGCTGATCAGTGTGACTGACGGCGAGGGTCTCGATGTTGAAGTTGCGCGCCCGCATCAGGCTGGCGACGCGGTTGAGGACGCCGGGCTTGTTGAGGACGATAGCAACCAGGACGTGGCGGTGCGCCTCGCCGTGGCCTGGCAGGGCCCGCGCGGGCGGCGCGGTGTGGGCCGGCGCCGGGTAGGCCGGATCGGCGCTGCCGCCGGGGGTCGAACCGGTGGGGCTCATTGCTTAGGCTCCTCGAACTGTTCCTCGAGCAGATCCGACAGGCCCTTGCCGGCCGGCATCATCGGGAAGACATTCTGTTCCTGGGCGATGCAGAACTCGATCAGCGCCGGGCCGTCCACGGCGCGGGCCGAAGCGATTGCGGTGTCGACCTCCTCGGGCGAGTCGGCCCGGAAGGCGGCGACGCCGTACGCCTCCGCGAGCTTGCACCAGTCGGGACCGAGCAGATGCGAGGAATGGTAGTTGCCCGCGTAGACGAGCTCCTGCCACTGCCGGACCATGCCCAGCTTGTGGTTGTTCAGCAGCGCGACCCGGAGCGGGATGTGCTCCTGAACCAGGGTCATCAGCTCCTGAACTGTCATCTGCAGGCCGCCGTCGCCGACGATCGCCCACGTTTCCTTGTCGGGTCTTCCGACGGCGGCGCCCATGCCGGCCGGCAGCCCGTAGCCCATCGTCCCGAGGCCTCCGGAGCTGATGTGGCTGTTGGGCCGGCGGAAGCCGCCGTAGCGGGCCGTCCACATCTGGTTCTGGCCCACGTCGGCCACGATCGTCGCGTCGTGGCCCGTGGCTTCGCCGATGCGGCTGACCACGAAATCGGCCGAGAGCTGGCCGTTGCGCCACGCCCCCGAGCCGTGCCACGGGGTCTTCTGCGATTCGGCCCGCCAGGCGGCGATCTCCGCCAGGTAGCCGGCGCGCGCTTCCGGAGCCACGGCCTCGACCTGCGGGATCAGGGCCATGAGGACGCGCTTGACGTCGCCCACGATCGGGATCTCGACGGCCACGTTCTTGCCGATCTCGGCCGGGTCGATGTCGACATGGACGATCCGGGCGTAGGGCGCGAAGGTGGGCACGTGGCCGGTGACGCGGTCGTCGAATCGCATCCCCAGGGCGATCAGCAGGTCGGCCGACTGGATCGTCTTGTTGACGTGCTTCCAGCCGTGCATGCCGACGAAGCCCAGGCTGAGCGGGTTCGTCTCGTCCATGGCGCTGACGCCGAGCAGCGTGTGCGCCACAGGGATCTGGGCCTTCTCGGCCAACTCGCGCAGCTCTTCGGTGGCGTCGGCGATCAGGACGCCGTGGCCGGCCAGGATGACCGGGCGTTGTGACTTCGCGATCTCCTGGGCCGCCAGCCTGATCTGGCGGGGATGGCCCTCGAGGTTGGGCTTGAAACCCGGCAGATCGACGCTGTCCGGGTGCTCGGCCAGGCACTCCCCCATCAGGGCATCCTTGGTCAGGTCGATGTGGACCGGGCCGGGACGCCCGGTGCGGGCGATGTGGAAGGCTTCGGCGAAGACGCGGGGAATGTCGTTGGCCTCGCGGACCAGGTAATTGTGCTTGGTGCAGGGCAACGTTATGCCCGTGATGTCGATCTCCTGGAAGGCGTCCTTGCCGAGCAGCGAGCCGACGACGTTGCCGGTGATCGCCACGATCGGGACCGAGTCGAGCATGGCGTTGCCAATGCCCGTGACCAGGTTCGTGGCGCCCGGGCCGGAGGTGGCGAGGCAGACGCCGACCTTGCCCGTGGCGCGGGCATAACCCTCGGCGGCATGGGCGCCGCCCTGCTCGTGGCGCACCAGGATGTGGCGCAGCTCCGGGTAGTCGCCGAGGACGTCGTAGAACGGCAGAACGACGCCGCCCGGATACCCGAAGAAGACCTCCACGCCCTGGCGGAGCAGGGCCTCGCAGACCGCGTCCGCGCCGATGCGAGGACGCTTTGCGCCGCGCTCGGCCAGGCTCTTGATGTGGAGGCGGTGACTGTCGGTGAGCATCTCGCGCCGGCCGGCCGAGATCGCGTCCGCGCGCGCCGTACCGGCGCCCGGCATGTGGTTGATGCGCCCACGCTCGGCGGCGGAGACAGCGGCCGCGCCCCCGGCCCCGCCGGCCGCGCCCCCGGCGGCCGCGCCGTTCGACCCTTGCGTCTGGCCCGATGTCGCCGTCGGCGAACGGCCCGGTCCGTCGTCCGTGGTCCCCATCGCTTCGCCCTTCCTTTCGCCGGCAACCGTCTACTGGCGGCGCCTGGCTCTCGACTCTCGATTCCTGGTCTGGCTAGCTCATGAAAAAACCCTCGCCTACCGGCGAGGGTTCTGGTCGTTCGGGCTTGCGTCGTCAGCGCTTGTCCCTGGGTCCAGCCTCCCGCCGGGAGCCGGTAATGAGTACGAGTACGCGCTCAATTCCGAACTCGATGGTGCGAAGTAGACCGAGGAGGGACACGTCGACCAGGCCGAGGTTATCGGCAGGCACCTGCACGTGACTGCCGTCCGACCTGATGGCAACGGCGACGTGGCGGCGGTTCCGGCTGTTGAACAGACCCAACCTGGTTCTCCGTAACAGCGACTACACCGACTCAGGATGGAGCGGTGTTTGGCGAGTGTAGCAGCAGGGGTCAATCCCTGCGCTATGCCCCAGTCGGGGGGGCGGACCATGGTACGGGAGGTATCGCCCGTGATGGCCGGGGGCTGGAGACGATCGTGGCACGGGAGCCGCGCCAGGCCCATACCCGTGGCAGCGCCGTCACGTGACCGTGGCCCGCTATTCTGCCGGCGTGGGCGGTGACGGCGGTCTGGGCGACACCTCGGTGCCAGAGATCGGGCCGCCGCCGCGGTGGAACGGCCACCAGGCCCATTCGCCGATCAGGGCGGTGATGGCCGGGACCAGCAGGCTCCGGACGATGAAGGTGTCGATCAGTACACCCAGCCCGACCGTGACCCCGACCTGGAAGAGTAGCTGGAGCGGCGACGTGATCAGCGCCCCGAACGTCCCCGCCAGGATCAGGCCGGCCGAGGTGATGACCGTGCCGGTTCGAGCGGAGGCGGCGCGGATTCCTTGTCGCAGCGGCCGGGTGGCGCTCTCCTCGCGGACCCGCGACATCAGGAAGATGTTGTAGTCGGAGCCGAGGGCCACGAGCAGCACGAAGACCATCAGCGGTATGAAGTAGTTGATCCCCGGCTGGCCGAACACGGTCTGAACCAGGAACGCCGAGAGGCTCAGGCTGGACGAGTACGACAGCAGCACGGTCAGAACGAGGTAGGCGGGTGCTGCCAGCGCCCGCAACAGCAGAATGAGAACGATCAGGATGCCGACGATCGTGATCACGGCCACGCGCAGGAAGTCGGACGAGATCGTCGATTGGACGTCCGTATACTCGGCCGTCGCGCCGCCCACGTAGGTCGAAGCCCCCGGCCCGAAATTGGCCGCCTGGCCTGCCATCAGCGTCCGCAAAGAGCGGACCGTGTCGAATGCCCGGGTGTCGTAGGGGTTGGCGACGGTTGTGACGTACAGCCGCGCGACGTCACCGGCGCTCGACTCGTAGGCCGCCACCAGATCCGGCGGCGCGTACAGGTCGCCGGCGCCGAACGCCGCCGCGAGCTGGCTCAGCTCCCCGGGGAGACGGGCACGGGCAGCGGCCGTGGCCTGCTGGGCGGCCAGCTGTTCGGCCGTCGGCGTCGTAGTCGTGGGGCTGAAGTAGAAGGCGGTCGGCTGCGCCTCGAACCATGTCTTCATCTGCCCGATAGCCGAGACGAGCGACATGAATGCGCCGGCATCGCGAGTGGCGGCGACCTGCGGGATGGCGCTCTCCGCCGCCTTGAACGCATCGGTCAAGGTCAGCGCCGGCACCGCCGCGCCAAGCTCGTCAAGGTAGGCCTTGAGCTGGGCCAGTTGAGTAGCGGCGTCGCCGCTCGAGGCGGACGAGCCGGCGGACCCGAGCGCGGCGGCCTGCAGCCTATCGGCCAGCGCGCCCAGCTGGTTGGCCGCGCTGGCCTGGCTCCTGCCGTTCACGACGCTCTGCTGGAGCGTGGCCAGATCCGCCTCGGCGGCGGTCAGTGTCGTGCCCGCAACCTTCGGATAGACCTTGTCCAGCCCGCCCACATATGAGGCCGTGGAGTCGATCCCCGCCAGAGAGGCGTCGCTCAGCTGAACGTTGATGTCGGCGCTCGGCGGCTTGGCGAAGGCCTGCGCCATGGCCGCCAGCTGGACGGCGGGCTTCAGCACGGCGGAAACGCCGCCCTGGCCCGTAGGGTCGACGACGCTGCTGACCGACTGGATATCCGGCAGGGCGGCGATCTTCTGCTCCAGCTGCCCGATGCTGGTCAGCTCCGCGGGGCTGGCCAGATTGCCGCCGGGGGCCTCGACCAGGACGTTGAGTGGCATCAGCCGGCCCTCGGCCAGGTGCTGGCTAAGCTCATCGAAGCCGAGGCGCGACTCGGCATTGCCCGGCAGCTCTTCCAGAACGTTGAAGTTCTGTTTGAGCTGGGGCAGCGCCAGAAGCGGCGCCGCCAGCGCAACCAGAACGACCGCGGTCAGGAGCCCCGGGTGGTCCGTGATGCGCCGGGCCACCGCCGCCCAGAAACCCTGGTCGTCCGAGCCGGCGGTTCGGGTCTGTTCGTGGCGCGGCCAGAAGAGGCGCCGGCCGAAGATCGCCAGCAGCGACGGCGTCAGGGTCAGGCCGGCCAGCAGCGTGATGAAGATCGTGATGGCCAGAGCCGGGCCGGTCGTCTGGATCATGCCGAAGCTGGCGACGATCATGGAGCTCAGGCCGACGATGACGGTCGCCGCGGAGGCGGTGATGACCGCGCCAATTCGGCTCACGGTGACGCGGACCGCGTCGTCGTGGCTGTTGCGGCCCAGTTCCTCTCTGAATCGCGATATCAGGAAGATGGTGTAATCCGTGCCGACGCCGAATACGAGCACGACGATGAACGAGTCGAGCACGGACGAGAGCTGCCAGCCGCCCTGGGCCAGGAAGCCGAGGACGCCGCGCGAGACCAGGAAGGCGCAGCCGATCGTGGCCAGCGGCACCAGGGCCGCCAGCGGCGCGCGGTAGATGAGCAGCAGCACCACCACGACCAGCACGATCGTGACCAGGGTCGTGCTGCTCGTGCCCTGCTGGATGGCGTTCAGGTAGTCGCGGCCGATCCCCGCCTGGCCGCTGACCTGGGCCACCAGCCCGGCGGGCAGCACGCCCGGCGCGGCGAGATGGGCCCTTATGGCGTCGATGGCGACGTTGGTCCGCGGCAGGAACGAGGGCGAATCGAAATCCACCTGGGCCAGCTCGACCACGCCATCGCTGCTTCGCAACATGGTGGCCAGGCTGGGCGTGCCCTCGGCGGTGACGTAGCGCAGGACCGCCGCCGGGCGACTCGTCCCTCCGAACCAGGCGCCCAGGCCCTCGATGGCGGCGCGGTCCGCGTCGGTCAGGCCACTCTGGCGGGAGAAGACGATCAGCGCCGTCGACGGCGACGAGTCGTTCGGAAAGGCGGCCGCGATGACGTTTCGAGCGGCCAGCGACTCGGCGTTCTTGGGCAGGAAGCTGGTCTCGTCGGCGGACCCGACCTGCGCCAGCGATGGGCCCAGGACTCCGAACAAGATCGCGCCGACCACCCACCCGGCGATGAACACGAAGCGGAGCTTGAGCACGAGCCGGCCGAGTCGATCGAACATCCTGGTTCCCTGCTGTCGATGTCTCGCACCCGACGCGGCGCGCAGCCGGGCGCTCTGGCTGGGACGGCGAGTCGGATTGTAGGTCCGCTACGCGGAGTTCGCCGATTCGGGGGTGCCCTTGCTCGCCGGCGCGGAAGGCTTCTGGCGCAGCCGCGGGATGGCCACCAGAACCGCCGGCGAGGTGATCCACAGGACCGGCATGGCCAGGACCGTGGCGACGGGCACGACCCAGCGCCGATCGGTCCTGGCTCCCCACACGATCAGCACCGCCGCGAGGGCCAGGCGAAGGACCAGGGGCGGGATCAGCCACTGGTACGAGGCGTTGTCGACGGGCCCGGTGGAGCTGGAGCTGGTCAAGAAGGAGACCCAATCGAACCACGCGCCAGGGGCGATGGCGAACGAGACGAGGACGATTGCGGCCGTGGTGCCGAGAGCGATGGCGAGCGACCGCCACTCCCTCCGAACCACGAACCACAGCAGAGAGATGCCGGGCGTGACCTTGGTCAGGATGCCGATCGACCACAGGCCGGGATAGCTGAAGCCGAGCACGCACACGGTCGCGAGCAGCAGGTGGACGTTGGCTTCGTACAGCTCGAGGGAAACCGGAATGAACGCCAGCCACAGGAACGCGTGGCGGCGGGTCAGCCAGACGAGGTTCGCCGCGAGGAAACCGGCCCAGAGAACGTAGAAAGCGCCGAACATGAGGTTGTGGGCCGGCGCGAAGAACAGGGCCACGGCTGGGGTGTACGTGAACGAGCCAACCTGACCTAGCGGCGTCGCATACGGATGCCAGGGCGAGACGGCCCAGTAGGCGAAGGCATCGAAGCCGGTGGTCCCCTTCTCCGGTCCGATGATCAGGAGCAACCAGCCCAGGAACACGACGCCGAAGCACGACAGGCCGAGCACGGTCGGGGCGCGGTAGATGCGGAGGCGATCGGCCAGGCGATCGATCGGCCGCCTCGGGGTTGCCCGGCGATCGGCCGTCGGGTGCTCGGCCGTCGGGTGCTCGGCGCCGGCGTCGACTGAGCTCATCCGCAGCGGCGGCGGCGGCCGCGCAGGATCCAGAGCAGCCCGAATGCGGCGAGAACGATCGGAACGACCCAGAACCGGCCGCCCGGGTCCTCGGGGCCAGCCGCGATCCCGGTCGCCCGCACCCGCACCAGCGGCAGACCATCGAACTTGGCCGAGATCGCTTCGGGCGTCATCTGCCAGACGTTG
>Ga0182011_10003205_pt1 | contig 13487 bp, 12 predicted proteins | sample 711E1DmetaG_FD_120481 | JGI IMG/M metagenome (GOLD analysis project Ga0182011, IMG submission 120481) | Permafrost microbial communities from Stordalen Mire, Sweden - 711E1D metaG | ecosystem: Environmental > Terrestrial > Soil > Wetlands > Permafrost | place: Sweden: Stordalen | collected... | reverse complement strand
TAGCCTCCCGGCTCATGGAAGGCACGATGAAGGAGGGCGAGGAGCTGGAGCATCCGTGGCTCAACCGCTCGATCGAGAGCGCCCAGAAGAAGGTCGAGCAGCAGAATTTCTCCATCCGCAAACGCCTGCTGCAATACGATGACGTGCTCAACAAACAGCGCGAGGTCATCTACGGCATCCGCAACGGCGCCATCCACAGCGAGCGACCGAAAGACATCATCTTCGACATGGTCGAGGAAGAGCTGGCCGTGCGCCTGGAGGCCGCCGGCTTTGACACCAAGACGGGGCCGGTGCCGGCCGCGGTCGAGAGCTTCGTCGGCTGGATCAATCTGCATTTTCCCGTCGCGCTCAAGATTGCGGAGCTTGACCGGAAGGACGGCAAGGTCGCGCTCGCGCTCGTGGTGGAGCGGATCAAGAAGTCTTATTCCGTCAAGGAATCGGTCGAAGTGCCGGAGGCGCTGGCCGGTCTGGAGCGTTACGTGGTGATCAACGCCATCGATCACCATTGGCAGGAACACCTGACGGAAATGGAAGAATTGCGCCGCTCGATCGGCCTGCGGAGCTACGGGCAGAAGGATCCGCTGCAGGAATACAAGGGCGAGGCCTACCGGTATTTCGAGGAGTTGATGAACAACGTGCGCCTGCAGATCTGTACCGGACTCTTCCGGTCGACCACCAATCTGCAGGCGTTCGAGAACATGCTGTCGATTCTTTCGCGCAGCGCGCGACTGCAGGGGCCGGAATCGCCGGCGCCGAATGGCGGCGCCGTGGCGGCGACCCGCACGACGACGGCGTCCGCCGTCCCACCCAATGCGTCGCCCCGCCGCCTCGGCGGCGTCGAAATGCCCGTGCCGGACGATGAGCCCGTGCCGGGGCCGGCCGAGCGCGAGGTGCAGCTGCCCAAGATCACGGTCCGCCGTGAGACACCGAAGGTCGGCCGCAACGAACCGTGTCCCTGTGGCAGTGGGAAGAAATACAAGCAATGCCACGGGAGATGAGTTTTCCGCTGGGCGCGAAAAACTCATGAATTCCCGGCCCGGGTGTAGGAGCCTGCTGGCAGGCGACCTGGCCAGTGGCCCTTCGTTTGCCGTACGTTCTTGCGACGGATAGTGGAAATTACCTACTTGTAGGAGTATCGCCTGCGAGCAGGCTCCTACATCGCCATGCCACTGGATCGCGCCAAAGGTCATGCGGCGCTTCGCCGAGGGCGTGTTTCCACTCCGTGCGCCACCTATTTCCTGACGGTTTGCACGGATCTTCGGGTAGTGGGTTTGATCGATCCGCGGATCGCGGGACGAGTTCTCAGGGAGATGCAGGCGGCGCAGAAAGACGAGGTGTGGCTCGTGCGCTGTGCCGTCGTTATGCCGGATCATCTGCACCTGTCGGTCGATCTCGGCGCCAAACTCGCACTCGGAAAGGCAATCTCGCGCCTGAAGGCCAAAACCTCGGCTGACCTACGTGGTGCCGGATTATATTGGGAGCGGGGTTTCTTCGATCACCGTCTCCGTGCAGCAGACGACGTGCTCGACGTCTTTCTATACATCTTCCTCAACCCCTATCGCGCCGGCCTCTGTGCGCGCACCGAATCATGGCCATGGTTTCATTGTCATTCCGACGACTGGGTCTGGTTCCGCGATCGCCTCGACGAGGAGCGTCCGCCGCCGGAGTGGCTCGGCGTGTAGGAGCTTGCTTGCAAGCGATGAGGGTCGCCTGTGTGATATTTCTGATCGCCTGTAGGTGGCTCCTTCGGAACAAAGAATCGCCTGCGAGCAGGCTCCTACACATCGCAACCGTGCCAACCGACCCTAAAGTGATCTCCCGCGCCCCCGATCCCTATGATGTCTTGCCGCCGTGGTGGCAGCGGCATGCCGACTGGGTGTGGGCGGTGAGTGTCGGGGCGTTGACCGCCATCCTCACCGTGGCGTCGTTTCCTCCGTTTAGCGCGCCGCAGTGCGCCTACGCTTTTGCAATTCCGGCGATGCTCTGGGCCTATCGCCGCCCGTCGTTTTCCCGGTACGCCGGCACGCTGTTGGGAGCGCAGGCGGTGGCGTGGACGGCCATCCTGTGGTGGTTGCACCCGGTGACCTGGGTCGGTCTTTTTCTGATCGGTCCGATCGTCGGCGCCTGGGTGGGCGTGTGGTATCTGGCGGCGTGGTGGGCGATGCCGCGGATGGCCGGCCGGCCGGCGTTCACGCGGTTGCTGAGCGTGTTGGCGCTCGCCGGCGGATGGGTCGTCGTGGAATGGACCCGGACCTGGCTGCTGGGCGGATTCCCGTGGCTCCCGCTGGCGGCGAGCCAGTGGCAGCGCACGAGCGTGCTGCAGATCGCGGCATTCACTGGCGCCGGCGGAGTGTCGTTCGTGCTGCTTGCGGTGAACATCGGTTTCTCAGCCGTGGCCCATAGCCTTTTCCACGACCGCCAGACCGGCTGGCGTCTGCGACGTCCTGAATTCCTCCTGGCGCTGTTCCTGCTGATGGTGTGCGTAAGCGTGCAGGTGCAAGTGGCGTTCAACCGCGTTCGGTTCTCGGTGCCGCTGGCTCATGTCGCTTTCGTGCAGCCCGCGATTCCCCAGGAGGTGAAATGGGATCCGACGAGAGGGAACTCCATCTTTGCCACCCTGGAAAAGGGCACGCTGGTGGCGGCGGCGAACGAGCCCGACCTCATCCTGTGGCCGGAGGCGAGCACGCCGTGGGCGGTGCGCGGCGACGAGCAGGTGCGCGCGCGCGTCGAGGCGCTGGTGGCCAGCGCCAAGGCGCCGCTGCTCCTCGGGTCGATCGTGATCGAGCACCGCGACCAGCCCGACGAAGCCTGGTACAACGGGATGCTGGTCGTGACACCCGATCTGGGCTTGCAGACCGCCTATTATGCCAAGCGGCATCTGGTGCCGTTTGGCGAATATGTGCCGCTGCGGTTTCTGTTCGGCTGGCTGAATAAGTTCGTCCCGGTCGGCGATGATTTCGCCCGCGGTTTTTCGGCCGCTCCGCTGCTCGTCCCGGTGCGCAAGGAATCGCTGGCGGTCGGCCCGCTGATCTGCTTCGAGGACATCTTTCCCTCGCTGGCCCGCGCCGACGTGCGCGACGGCGCCGATTTCCTTTTTGTGGCGACCAACGACGCTTGGTACGGCGAAGGCGGCGCGGCCTACCAGCACGCCGCGCATTCCGTGCTGCGCGCGGTCGAGACCCGCCGCCCCGTCCTGCGTTGTGGCAACAACGGGTGGAGCGGATGGATCGACGAATTTGGCGCCATCCGCGGTGTGATGCTCAACGATTCCGGCAGCGTCTACTTCCGCGGAGTAAAGAGCCTGCCGGTCAAGCGCGACGCCCGCTGGATCGGCCGCCAGAGCTTCTATGTTGAACACGGCGACTGGTTCGTCGCAGTCTGCGCGGTGCTGGCGGGGTTGGGCTGGTTGACCCTGCGGACCGGCCGGGTGGAGGCGCCCAAGCCCGCCGACGCGAAGTAGCGCGGGCGTATTCGATTGGAGGGCGCGGCGCCGTCAGCGCCGTTCGGGCGACTCAAGGCCCCGGGCGGGTCGAGAGGCTTGTCGCCGGGCCCCGTTGCGATCCGAGAACGGTCCGCCGACAAGCGGCGACCCTACATCCGATCGCACCGATCCGGCTGAGGCCGCCACGCTCTGGCGAAATCACTGTTTCCCATCAAATGGCGGACGCCATTTGTCAGGAGCCTGCCGGGCTTTGACGGCAGGATCCTCCGCTTCCCGTGCCATCAGCCAGAGCAGATCGGAGACCCGGTTCAGGTACTGTAACAAGAGCGGTCGCACGGTCTTGCCGTGGCGGGGGAGGGCGACGAGCCGGCGCTCCGCCCGCCGGGCGGCGGTTCGCGCGAGGTCGAGTGCGGCGGCGTGGTCGGTGGCCCCCGGGGTGGCCCAACCGTCGAGTTTCACCTGCTTTTCCTCGATGGCGGCGACTGCCGCATCAACCCGTGCGAGTTCCGCTTCGCCCACCTTCGCAAATTTCGAGGCGGCATGGCGCGTCGCGTCGGATTCCGCGCAGACGATTTCGCCCATGAGCGCAACCAGGTCGTGTTGAATCAGCTCGATCGTGGCCTTCCGGCTGGCGTCGGGACTGGTGGCTTTCGCTAGTCCCAGCGCGGCGTTGAATTCGTCGATGCTGCCCACCGCTTCGATTTGCGGATGATCCTTGGGCACGCGTTGACCGTAAAGCAGACCGGTGGTGCCGTCGTCGCCCGTGCGAGTGGAGATGGAACGAGACATTGACGGAAAAGGGCTGAAAGATGAAAAGCTGAGACTCTGAAACACTCGAGAGCGGGCGGCGGGCCTTCCCTCAAACCATTTTCTTCTTCGCGTCGCGCGTCTGTTTTTTCAGGGCCTTCAAGGCGGGTTCGAGCGTGGCCAGGGTCGACTTGTCCATGCGATCGATGAAAAGCACCCCGTTGAGATGATCCGCTTCATGCTGAACGCAGCGGGAGAGCAGACCGGTGCATTCCAGAGTATGCGCGTGGCCCTGTACATCTTGATACCGCACGCTGATCTGGTCGGGCCGAATAACGTCGCCCCGGATGTCCGGGAACGACAGGCAGCCTTCCTCGGATTTCGTGGTGGGCTCGCGTTCGGCCGTGAGCGAGGGATTTACCAGCGTCAGCGGCATGATCAATTCCTTTGGCGGCTTCTTGCTGTCGAGCCGCCAGGTGTAATCCACCTCGGTCTGCCGCAAGTCGACGACGCAGATCTGGATTGCCCGGCCAATCTGTTGCGCGGCGAGTCCGATGCCGCCCGCCGCGTGCATGGTTTCCACCAGATTGTCCGCCAATTCGGCCAGGGAGGCATCGAAAAGAATGATTTTCTCACCTTTTTTGCGCAAGACGGGGTCGTTGAAATGAACAATTTGCAGCAACATGGGTCGATGGCATTGTTAGGGTGCTTCAGTATTTCGACTCCGCAATTAAATTGTGATCATTCCAGAGTTCGTTTAGGTTTGAAACGTTCATGAACGATCCTTCTCCACCGGGCGCCGGGTTGCCTCCAGCAACCTCGTTGACGCTGATCTTTGCCGGGGTGCTCCTGTTGGTCGGTTCGTGGACGCTGCCCGTCAATTTGAAATCGCTCAGTCCGGCGCTCTTGCGGGAAGCCGGCCGTGGCACGCCTTCACTGACGGATTTTGGTCTGCAGTTGGTGGAGTCGGAGAAACCGGGTCCGGCGGCGATGGTCCTTGCCGCCGCCCAAAAGGTCGGGGACCCCGGCGCGGCGAAACTAGCGAACGCCCTGACGGCGTTTGGCGAGCGCCAGCGGGAATTCGTCGCCTGGGGCGGTTGGGATCCGATTCTCGACCCGCTGTTCAATCTCAAAGAGAACACTGGCCGGACTGGGAGCACGCCGGTGCTGACGTTTTTCATCCCCGAAGAAGCACGAAATTCTTTGCGCCGTTATCTGGCGAAGTCCCGCTCGCCGGGCGTCCAGGCGGTGTTGCAGACGCGCGAGATCACGCGGATGGCCCGCTTTGTGCCGGCGACCCAGCCCGGTGGGCAGCCTCTGGATTCGGTCATCCTCCTCACCGCCCTCCTTTACCAAGGCGAACACCTTTCCCCCTCGCTTCAGCGCGAGATCAAGCGGATGGCCGATGACGCGTTGCGAATTCGTCAGTTGGGCGAGCTCGAATGGACCTACCTTGACTTGCTGGCTCTCGGACGCCGGCTCAACTGGGTCCAGCTCGGCGAATTGCTGCGCCTGACCAACGATGCCCAGACGGTGAACGAGTTTGCGCATCTGGCGCAAGTGGCTCCCGATCAACTGCCGCTCCTTTATGCGGCGGCGCTGTTCACCGGGTCGGCCGACAGCGTGGAGCGATACTTGCTCGCTTATGGCAAGGTTGGCGCCGCCGACCTCCAGTTGGCGCTGGGGTTTCGGCAGGGGGCGGTGGAACAACTGTTGCTCCGGCAAGTGCCGGTCAACCGGGGGATGACCGCCCCGCTAGATTATTTTGGGGCGTTCCCGTTGTTGCATCCGAAGCTGGCGCTCGTGGCCAAATACCTCGGCTATTTCCTGGGCGCCTTCCTCCTTTTGCGCGCCTTGGACCGGTGGTTGTTTGCCCCGCTGCGGCGGGCCGCTCAGCGGGCCGGCGTAATCAAGATGCTGCCGCGCGTGCAGAGCGGAGTCTTCGCCTTGCTCATTGCCTTCGTAATCATCATCACGACCGAACCTTTTCTCCTCCGGGCCGCTCCGCCGTCGGAATACCGGGTCAAGCTCGTTATCCCGGTTCTGGGCAACGCCGCCACGCCGGCGCCAGCACCTTCAACCTCGAATCCCTCCACCATGGACAAATCCACTATCATCTCGATCGGCATCTTCGCGTTGTTTCAGGTCGTGATCTACCTGATCTGCCTGATGAAAATCAGTGAAATCGACCGGCAGAACCTTCCGCCCGCGCTCAAGCTGCGGCTCATGGAGAACGAGGAGAACCTTTTTGACAGCGGATTGTATGTCGGCATGACCGGCACTGCCACCGCCCTCGTGCTGCAGGTGTTGGGCGTGATCGAGCCGAACCTGCTGGCCGCCTACTCATCCAACCTTTTCGGCATCGTCTGCGTGGCCTTTGTGAAGATCCGTCACGTGCGGGGCTATAAACGGCAGCTCATCATGGAGGCCCAGCAGATTTCGGCCCCGACCGCCCCGACTGCCCCGACTGCACGGACCGCGCCGCTTGCGTCATGAACAGGACGCTCTTATTGATCATCGTCGATTTTCTCTTCCTGAATCTCATCGCGCTGACGCGTTGGGAGAAGGCGGAGCCGACCCATCCGCGACAACTGCCGGTTCCGGAGATGGCCGGCAACATGCTGCCGCACGATTCGGACCTCGTCGAACTCATGCGCCTTTCGCTGGCCGATGAGCAGAAGGTGCGCGAACAGACCTCGACGCAACTTCAGGCTGCGCAAGCCGAGATCCAGTCCAAGGGGCAAAACCTTGCCCAGCTCCAGGCGTCCAGGGCGCAGATCGAGTCCGCGCTGACCACCACGCAGCAGAATGTCCGCGAATTGAACAACCAGGTCGCGGCGGCCGCGCAGGAAACGAGCGTCACGAAGGAGCACCTCGCGCAGATCCAGCGCCAGCTTGAGGAAAAACAGGCCGAGGCGGAGCGCCAGCGCCTGCAGATCGCGGCATTGGCCCAACAGCAGAGCGAGGCCCAGCAGCGCATTGAGGGTCTCAATGTGAAGGTGAAAGTCGCGGAGCAGGCGCAGTCGCTCCTGCAGTCAAATCTCGATGAGGCCAAGCAGCAGGTCGAGGCGGAGCGATTGGAACGGCAGAAGGTGATGGCCCAAACCGACCAGTTGACGGCCGGGGTCGGGCAATTGGCGCAGAAGTCGGGCGAGATCGCCCAGGAAATCCGCTCCAATCAGCCGATCAATGCCAATACCCTTTTCAGCGACTTCCTCAGCAACCGCGTCACCGCCAAGCTCTCCGCCTATCGGAAGGTCCTGATCGGATCGGGCAACCACGTGGGGGAAACCAAGACGGTGCTGGTGACGGACGGCAAGGCCATCTATGCGCTGTTGCACGCGAGCGAGACGCCCTTTGCCGTGACCATTACCGAGGAAAAACCTGTCGATTGGGAACGGATCGCCGGAGATTTCGGCCGCCCTCCCGTGACGGCGCCCATCAGCGAGTTTCAGTTTCTAGCCCTTGACCCGCGCCTGATTGTGATCCAGGTCGATGCCGATCTGGTTGCGCGTTTGGGCGTGAAGGTGTACAAGACCGCGCTGGATCCATATAAATTTCCCGAGGCGGTCCTGGTCAGTCACGGCGGCGCCGGTTACGGCGAAGTGACCTTCCAGGTCGATTCCCAGACACCGCGATACGTCCGCATGGACAACCGGCTCATCAAGCACTTGATCGGCGAATTCACCCCGACGGCGGGCGATCTGGTGTTCGCGAAGACCGGCGAGTTGATCGGCATCATGGTGAACAGCGATTATTGCGCGGTGGTCGACAATTTCCTGTCCGTCAAGACGATCAAGGCCGGCGATGACACCCTCGACCAGCATACGGGCAAACTCATCGCCGAGATGAATTCCCGGTTGCTTCGCCTGCCCTCGCGTCTGCAGTAGCAATTCTCCTCGTGCGCTCGCGAACTGATTGGTGCGCGGGTGTAGGAAGCCCACTTGCGGGCGATCATCGGTCGCAAGTGACCTTCCTCCCTCAGCTTTTGGCTCAGAGTTGATCGTCGATGCCGGGAATCCGGGAGAGAAAGAAGACCTCGAGCCGCTTTGCGAAATTCATCGGTTCGTGGAACAGGGTGACCGGCTCGCCGCCGACCTCGCCCGTCCACGTGACGATCGGTGGCGGCGGGCCGCGGTGGTGGGCGGCCGCGGGTCGGGGATCGGGCTGCATCTGGATCCGCCAGCTTCTCGTGGGCTGGCGGTCGGCATTGATGCTCTCGGAGAGTTTGGCGGACAGCTCCGCGCTGTTGACGACCACGGCGACCTCCGTATTGAGATCGTAGGAACGCGGATCCAGGTTGAAACTTCCGATCCAGGTGATCTGGCGGTCAACCACCAGCACTTTCGAATGCAGGGCGGAGTAGGACGGGCGGAGGTGGTACCATTTCCGATCCCGGCGCCCTTGCGCGGGATGGACCTTGTACTCATACAAGTCCACCCCCGCTTCAACGAGATCGTGCCGGTATTTCTGGTAGGCGCAGTACGCCATGGGAACATCGGTCGTATCCAGCGCGCTGGTGACCAGGCGGATGGTTACGCCGTGCTCGCGCAGTTGCTGGAAGAGTTCGATCCCATTCTGGCCGGGAACGAAATAGGCCGCCTCGATGAGAATCTCCTGTTTCGCCCCTTCGAGTTCCTGGTCGAGCCGTTGGCCGACTGGCCGCGTCTCGGCCGAAGAATCCGCGATCTTGCGCGGCGGGTCGGTGACGATCTCCCCGTGCGCCCAGACGAGCGATTCTCCGTCATTGGCGAGGTCCGAGACGTAGCGGTCGTGGCCTTGGGAATATTCTTCGTCAAACCGTTCGGCGTTCTTAACCCGTGCCTGCAGTTTGTGTCGTAGCTTTTCCAGATCCGCGGGCGTCCGCGTTCGCATGCCCAGAGCCACGGCCGGGACTGACCAGGCGCTGTTCCAATAGAGGTCAAAGGCGGAAGACGCCTGGGCGGTCACCGGACCTGCGATCAGGACATCGAAGTCGCGGAAAACGCTGTTGGCGCGGACGTTGAAATAGTCATTGCCGACATTTCGTCCCCCGAGAATGGTAAACTCGTTATCGACGATGAAGAGCTTGTTGTGCATGCGGCGGGTCGCACGGTGGAAGTGCAGCGCGTATTCGAGGAACCGGGCCCACCGCGGCCGGAAGGTCGTGGGATTGAAGACCCGGACCTGGATCTTCGGATGCACGGAGAGGGCGATCAGATCGCTGTCGCTGCCAAGATTATAGTCATCGAGCAGCAGACGCACGCGGACTCCGCGATCGGCGGCCTCCAGCAGATGTTCCGCGAGAATGCTGCCCGCCTCGTCGGAATCGTAGATGTAGTATTGGGCATCGATCGTTTGGTCTGCGGCGTCGGCCAGGGCGGCGCGCGCCACCAGGGATTCGAGCCCATATTCCAGAATGCCGAACCCCGATTCGCCGGGGTGGCGTTGTTGAGCGGGGGCCAGCGCCCGCCCAAGGCGCGTGGCTTCCGGTTGTTCGAAGGCGAAAGAAGGCGGTGCGGGTGCCGTCGGGTGCAGCGTGGCGCACCCCGAAACAAAGGCAAAAAGGAGTCCCGGTATTAGGAACCGGGCGAGTCGTCCGATGCCACGCGCCTGTTCACGCTGCGATCTGGCGGGCATGGTTGGCGGGCGGGATTATCGCTAGCATCCCGTGCTGCGGCGGGTCATGGGCTGGGAGGCGACGGCGTCCGGGGGACGAGTCATCCTGCGAACTTGAGGCCGATTTTCGCCGGGTTCAAGGGCCATGATAGGGAATCGAGGAGATTCGAGTCCACAAATTCCGTCGGTGCGGTTGTCGCCCCGATTGTCCCTCGCCGTGCGGCAGGGTCGGGATCGCAGGACAGGCGGGCTCGCGCGGCCAGTCTTGCCTCCGGCGTGGCGGTTCACCATACTTTGTTCCGTCGGAACGCATCGCGCTCGGCGTCGGGACAAGCGCGGTCATGACACTAACTTCCCGAACCCCTCCCGATCTTCTCCCTCCATGCTCCGTTACAATGCTGGCGAAACCTCCCAAAAATGGACGCGCACCGAACTCAAGGGCGTCGCGGGTATCGTCGTTGTCCTCCTTCTTATCTGGGGTGCGATCAGTTGGAAGAACTACCACGGGGACCAAACCAAGCAAGCCCTCACCCGAACGCGCACCCAGTTGGCCGCCGCCAATGAGAAGATCGCCTCCCTCGAGAGCCGCCTGGGGCAGGAGGACAAACAGCTCGCTGAAGCCAACGGCAAGATCACGGAGCTGACCTTGGTCGCGGCCCGGGCGCCGCAGCTTCCGATCTCGGTGAAGCAATGGAAAGATAGCGGCACGACGTATGCCATTGCCCTCGAGAATCAAAGTGACGAAGGCCTCTCGGTCCACGTCACGGTAAGTAATCCCAATCGCAGCCGGCCGCGCGAACAGGGATGTTATGTTCCGGCGCACCAGACCATCAACACTCCGTTGAGGATCTTTCCGGACGACACGACGATCCTTACCGCTGACGGTTTTGCCACCCGGACCGAGAAGATGGATTAGCAGTGGGTCTGACTTCGTCCGCCTGATCGCGGATGAAATTGGATCGGCCATTTTGCAGGGGAATACGGATCGACATTTTCTGGATTTCCCGCCGGGCGCTGACTGAAGACTTCCAGCTGGCCGGCCCGGAAACGTTTTCTGAATCCGGATCTCGCCCCCGCTGAGGGATTCAGGGTTCTCCAAATGGCGGACGCCATTTGTTCGGAGCCTGTGGGCAAAGTCCGACAGGCTCCGGGCGACATGTTTTGACGGGCGACGATGGCTGTGCCATCAATCGGTGTGCGCTTGCCGTCCTCTCATCTTCCGGCTGCGCCGTTGTGGTCACGGCTGTGGCGCCGCCCGTTGTTCAAGCGGGGATTCTACGAGGTGCTCGGGCTGGTGCTTTGGCGGCGCAAGGGCCTGCAGTTGCTGAATTGCGGGTACGCCGACGCGAATTATTCCCGCTTCCCGTTGCCGCTGGTCGACGAACCGGAGCGGTTGGGTTACCAGCTTTATCACCGTCTGGTTCGTGACACCCCGCTGGCGGGCAAGGATCTGGTGGAAATCGGCTGTGGTCGCGGCGGCGGTGCGCACTTTCTTGCCCGTGAGTGCGGTCTCCGCCGGCTGATCGCGACCGATGCATCGTTCATGTTGATACTCGGCAACCGGCGACGCCCGGGTCCCCCGAATTTGGAGTTTCGAACGGCGTCCGCCAGCCGGTTGCCGCTGCCCGCCGAGTCGTGCGACATCGTCGTTAGCGTCGAGTCGATTCATCCCCAGCCCGACAAGAGCGCGGTGCTGGCCGAGGCGGCCCGGGTATTGCGTCCGGGTGGCCGGCTGCTGGTCGCCGATTTTTTCTACACGCGCGATTCGTCGACCAATTCCGCCAGCGGGTTTCGCGCGAGCGTGCAGGGCTCTCCGTTCGAACGAGTGGAGGAGGACTGGACCGACCAGGCTGCTGCCGCCTTGGAGGAGGATTCGCCGCGACGGTTGGCCGAAATTGACCGTTTGCCGCGATTCCTGTGGCCGGCCGCGCTCTCGTTTGCCGGCACCGTGCGCAGTCCGCTCTACGCCCAGCTTCGCCAGGGCCAGGCTCGCTACCTCCATTTTCGTCTCCAAAAAGCGCCCGCGCCCGCCAGGACAGTCTGATCAGGATCGGTCTTTGCCAATGCCGCCAACTTGAGGGGGCGTCCTCGTCGGAAAGAACCAGCCGAGCGAGGTGAGTTTGCACCAGAAAAACACCAGCATCAGCCCGATCAACGCCCCGCTGGAATCGATGAGCACGTCATTGAGATCGGCCGTGCGGCTCGGCACGAACGACTGGTGCCACTCATCCGTCGCCGCATAGGTCGCGGCAATGAGCAGGGCAACCGCCGCCCTTTGCCAGGACCATCGGCGAGCGGTGGGGCGCAGGGAAAGCTTGATGGCACGCAGGAGCAGCAGCGCGAGAACCGCATACTCGGAAAGATGAGCGGACATTCGGACCAGGAAATGCACCCGCTCGATCTCCTCCGGCGAGGCGTTCGGCTTGATCCACAATATCAGCGGCTCCAAAATGGCTGACGTATGCGCACCAGAGCCAAAGTCTGAAGACATCACGAAGATTAACCCCATCCAGAGGGCAACGGGCAGCCACTGTTTGTGCGCGCGCCATCGACTTTGGATCCGCATTGGCATCGGTCTTCCTTGGTCGGCCATCGCACCTGTTTCAATTGCTATTCTCAAGGCACAATTACTGACGTTCGGATGAAGCCTTCGGAGCTTCTGCAGCCAGTGTTTCTGCGGGTCGTGCATGGCCGATTAACCGAGGGAATGGCCCTGATGCCACTCAAGGAATTCGCGCGCGGGACGCTCCTGCTCCGAGCCGGGCAACACCTTGAGGGGCTGACCATCGATGGCGTAGTAGTCACGACCGTTGTCGAATTCGTCGTGGAAGAGATCAATGGGGATGGCGCTCACGATGCTGCTAACGTATTGTGTGGATTTGCTGCGGGCGAGGCGCAACGATATCCGGCCGGCGCGAGATGGGGATGTGGGAAGCGTTTAGTAGACTACTGGAATGCCTTGCGCAACGCGACTCTCTGCGATTTAGTGCAACGATCGAAGGCAGCGAGATGCCCCATTCTGTCGCTTTGTCCCTGGATCGAGATTTCGTGATCCTGAACGTTCGTGGTGAGATCACGGCTGCTGCTGCAATAGAGTTCAACAGGGAGCAGCATCTGCTTGGCGTGAAAAGTGGCGTTTCGCGCTACCTCACGGACCTCTGTGACTGCAGGAACGTCGACACCGTCACCAACAATCTGGATTTCGCGCTTCACGGGATGGCGGACGCTGCAGTCGACAAGAATGCGCGGGTGGCGGTTTTGGTCAGGCCAGACGACTATTCCCACGATTATCTCGAAGGCGCGTTTCGATGCGCTGGCCTTGATGTCGTTTTCTTTACCGACCGACTGCTTGCCGAGGAACATCTGAGGGCCGGATTGTCCATGCCGCGGAGCCTTATGAGATCGTAATCGCTGGCGTTGCGCCCGTCCTTTGCCTCAGGCGCGACGATCTCTGGCCGGCGCGATAAGATGGGGACGGGCTGAAGCGGCTGGGAGGATTTGCGGGGCGCCTCTCGCCAATCCGCCAGCAAAAAAACTGCCACCCGGTTCCTGTCTGCGCGGGGACTGCCGAAGGGGGCGATTTCGAGTAGGTGGTGTTTCTTGGAATCGCCTATTGGGGGTGGTGGGGTGCCGGAGGGGGTAGCCGAGGAGGCGGCCATCGATTCCTCCGAGTCGCAAGTCGCCGACCTACTCAGCACCT
>Ga0182011_10003204_pt1 | contig 13487 bp, 5 predicted proteins | sample 711E1DmetaG_FD_120481 | JGI IMG/M metagenome (GOLD analysis project Ga0182011, IMG submission 120481) | Permafrost microbial communities from Stordalen Mire, Sweden - 711E1D metaG | ecosystem: Environmental > Terrestrial > Soil > Wetlands > Permafrost | place: Sweden: Stordalen | collected... | reverse complement strand
CTAGCAACAAGGATTTCCAACACGACCCGGAAGAAGGTCCATATTCTCTCGATGTCAGAAATGTTTTGGAAGAGCATTAATGATTCTGAGGGTATCGAGGCAATAATTAAATTGGAGAGAGAACGCGGGTTCCTTGTTGCCGAGCGCCAAGTGAATGCATACCTAGAGGATGACGAAGAAGAACAGTGGCGAACAATAAGAAGCCTGCTCATCGAGCAGACTAATACTCTCGACCCAAAGAAAGATATTGTGTTTCTTTCAAGAGCCACTGTTTTTGCTCCTTCGAGCTATAGGGTTTCAGCACTATTGGAAAAGATCATCAACAAGGTTACGGTGCCGATTGTTCTATTCTATCCTGGCACATGGCAAGCGTCACTTAATTACATGGGTCTTCGGTCCGAAGAAGAACCCCTGGGCAGCTACAGAGTCAAGATATACGGGAGAGATTAATGAATACCATCGGTGAGTTGCTCAATAGAGATTTGTCGCACAGGATCGAAGAGATTGTTAAAGTCGATCAACATGATGAAGAATCCGTCTATGCGGAAATAAGCGAGTATGTCGCTACTGATGGGATAAAAAGGCAATTCCAGAAGATTCTAAAGGCAATTGCAGAGGCTCCTGCAGAACCAACCGAGGGTATTGGGGTCTGGATCTCGGGATTTTTCGGATCTGGCAAATCTTCGTTTGCAAAACTTCTAGGCTATGTCTTATCCAACAGAACGGTCTTGTCGAAGCCAGCGGCAGAACTGTTCAAGAAACAACTTGACGATGCTCATTTGAGCAGCCTTATCGATTCTGTCAATGCTCGTATACCTACCGAAGTAATTATGTTTGATGTTTCTGTCGATAGAGCTGTCCGCACATCATCTGAGAGAATTGCTGAGATAATGTACACCGTTCTACTGCGACAATTGGGTTATGCTGAAGATTTTGATGTCGCAGAACTTGAGATCGAATTGGAGAAAGAAAATCGGCTCGATGAGTTTTTGAACAAGTGCTTTGAACTTTACGGAATTGAATGGAAGACGGTAAGAAAAGGTGCACAGAAACTCTCGCGATCAAGCGAAATCTTGCACCGTCTCCATCCTGGTACGTATCCATCAGCCGATTCATGGGCTAAAACGATAAGAGAGAACAAGACCGATATCACGGTCGGCACATTTGTAGAACGTACGTTCGAATTATGTTCAAGGAGGAGACCCGGTAAAGCGTTGGTCTTTATTATCGATGAAGTTGGGCAATATGTTGCAAGAAGTGCTGAGAAGATCGAGGATCTGCGAGCAGTCGTTGAGCAATTCGGTAAATATGGCAAGAATCTTTTGAAAGCAAAGAAGATCGTCGCTCCTGTTTGGGTGATTGTCACATCACAAGAGAAGCTTGATGAAGTCGTATCTGCATTGGATTCTAAAAAGGTCGAACTGGCAAAGATGCAAGACCGGTTTAACCATAGAATCGATTTTGCTCCAAATGAAATCCGCGAAGTAGCGACCAAAAGGGTTCTGTCAAAGAAGAACTCTGCCATTCCTCTCTTGACCAAACTATTCCAACAGTCTCAAGGGCAACTGAATGCATCATGTCATCTGACCCGGACTTCGCGTAAATCAGACATAACAGAACAAGAGTTCATTCATTTCTATCCCTACCTCCCGCATTTTATTGAACTATCGATTGATATTATGTCGGGGATTCGTTTGCAGCCAGGAGCCCCTCGTCATCTGGGGGGAAGCAATCGCACAATTATTAAACAAACCTACGAGATGCTTGTGTCAGACCGAACCAATATGGCTGGTGCGCAAATTGGCTCCTTGGTTACAATGGACAAAATCTATGAACTCGTGGAAGGTAATCTGGCAAACGAAAAACAAAAAGATATCAGTGACATCAAATCGAGATTCAAGGGTGACGCAGAATTGGGAGATTGTATTGTCCGAGTTGCGAAGACAATCTGCCTCCTGGAATTCGTTCGCGATCTCCCACGCACCGAAGAAAACATCTCCGCTCTTTTGGTTGATGGAATCGGAAAGCCATCGCCGATAGAAGAGGTGAAACAATCTATTGAGAAGCTTGTCGCTGCTGATTTTGTCATTCAAAAAGAAGATGGATATGAACTCCTAACCCCAACAGACAAGAATTGGCAGAGGGAAAAGAGAGGATTCTTGGATCCGAAGCCAAGAGACCGAAATGAAATTGTTCGTGCCACGATTGGAGACATTTTTAATGATCCGCGTATGAAGATCTATCGATATCGAGATCTTAAGAACTTTAAAATCTTTTTGTCGGTGGATGGCACTGACCTAGGAGAGTCGGGTCATATTCCATTGGCAATCCTAACCGAAGACGATATTCAAGATCTGCCCGCAAAAATAGCTGAAACACGTGAGGAGAGCAGACGGGAAACAAAAAGGAATCAAATATACTGGGTGTTCTCTCTCACTAGTGAGTTGGATGAACTCGTAGCGAACCTCTTCGCATCTCGCGAGATGATTCGCAAATATGATCAACTTCGTTCTCAAAATCGAATAACTTCTGAAGAGGCCGATTGTCTCCTAAATGAAAAGGTTGAAGCCCAACGGATTGAGACGCGCTTGGCTAGCAAGTTGTCACTTGCACTCCAATCCGGGACGGGTTTGTTTAGGGGCATAGCACGTGATGGTGCGACTCTCGGGAAAACACTAGAAGAGATTATTAAGAGACTCTCTGATGCTTGTGTGCCTGAACTTTATGGTAAACTCGAAATGGGAACAAAACCGCTAAAAGGAGACGAAGCAGAAGAAATTCTCAAAGCAGCCAATTTGAGTGGGCTATCGTTAGTCTTTTATGATGGGCCTCAGGGATTGGGACTAGTGAAAAAGGACAATCAGGTGTACTACCCAAATCAGGAAGCACCTGTAGTGAAGGAGATTTTGGACTATCTCATTCGTGAGCATGGTTATGGAAACAAGGACAGCAGGTTCGGCAAAGCAATCGAACATCATTTTGGGGGAATCGGTTACGGGTGGGATATGGAGGTTGTTCGCCTCGCCCTCAGCGTTCTCTTTCGTGCAGGAATTATTGAGGTCAATCATGGTGCAAAACGGTTTGACAGCTATTTGGATCCACTGAGCCGAGCACCCTTTTCGAACACTCCCGCATTCCGTTCATCCTTATTCACTCCGGTAGCGCCTCCGGATATAAAGATTTTGACTCAAGCCGTAGAGAGATATGAAGAGCTTGTCGGTAAAACGGTAGATGCTGAACGCAATTCAATTGCTATTGCATTCAAGGCATTTATCGACACTGAGTTATCTTTCCTACTCCCCCTTGAAGCAATAACGAATGCCAATAGGCTTCCACTTCAAAAGACTATTCGTGACTACAAATTAATCTTAGAAGAGATCAAGAAATGTGGTGTTGATGAAAGCGTGTCAAAGCTTGCAGGCGAGGGGACAACCATAAATGAAGCTCGGCAAAAGATTCGCAAAATAGCACTGGCCTTAGATAACAAGGGATTACTGCAGTTTAAGACAGCACGAATTGCGCATGATGGGCTCTGGCCTCAGCTGGAGAACGAAGCAGGTAACGGGACTCTGAAGAAATCTGCAATAAGGCTAGGCGAGCTTTTATTATCTGAAGAATTCGTGCTCTCGATGGATGAAATCAAATCTTTGACGGAGCAGATATCAAATGCATATCTCAAAGCGTTTCTTGATCTGCACGTTAGAAGATCAGACGCATTTGTCCAAACGATTGAACAGATCAAAGGACGTCCAGAATGGGTCAACATCCCTTTAGAAATGCGAGATCCGCTTCTTGCCTCCCTGAAGGCTCGTTCTTGTGAAAACTATGGAGGCAATGAGTTTTCCACTTCATGCAAGTACTGCAGTGCCACACTGAGCCAGATGGAGTCAGATCTCGCAGCACTTGGTGGATTAAGAGCCCAGGTATTGGCAAGGATTCAAGAAATTCTCACTCCAAAAGAAAAAGTTCAAAGGATTCGACTCTCAGAATACTTCTCGGATTCTCTAGATTCTGAAGACTCAATTAACATGGCAGTAGAACAACTTCGAGAGCAGCTACTGAAACTCCTGGCTGAAGGTGCAAGAATCATCATTGAATAGGTCCCATGGACAAGAATACAAAAGGTGTATTGAAATCTGTTGTAACGCAGTGCCGTAAACTACTCGAAGATTCCACGAGAGAACAACTCGAAGGAGTTTACGGTATTCGTGTTGGACATGATGGAAATATCATCGTTGAACCATTAGAGACACTCAATCATTTGGCCGACGATGAAAAGATGTACCGCGAACACATAGAGATCCACCTTGGACATATTCAATCAGGTGGATTCAAGCCCAAAGACGCCTATGATCAACTCGTCCGTGAAATCGCATTTACCCATCTGAACAGGATTTGCGCGTTTAAAATGATGGAACGACGAGGTCTCATGAGAGAAGCGGTAAGTCGTGGTGTGGATTCACAAGGACTCAAATTTTACCTGGCTGACCATCCAGAGGATGAAAAAGCGTGGATCTCGGGAAAACAAGACATTGCATATCACCACTTCTTAGAGTTCTTGGCAAAGATCTATTCTAATGAGATTAAGCCATTGTTTTCAGAGAACGACCCAGCCAACAGGTTGTTTCCACCTCATCGTGTTATAGAAGTATTACTATCTCTAGTGAACTGTCCCGGGCTACAGACTATTTGGTCAGAGGATGAAGCGATTGGCTGGATTTATCAATACTTCACTCCTAAAGAGCTTCGTGACAAATCGCGTAAAGAAAGTGAAGTCCCGCGAAATTCCTATGAACTCGCCTTTCGAAACCAATTCTATACACCACGATATGTTGTCGGTTTCTTGGTTGATAATACCTTGGGTCGCATTTGGTACGAAATGATGAAGGGTAAGACATCCCTTAGAGAAAAATGTGGGTATCTAGTTATTCGTCCCAATGAATTGTTCCTGGATGCGGGGGTTATGTCACCGAATCAACCAAATGTTGAAAAGTCTAAATCAGAACTTTTAGGGCGACAATTTTCCGTCTCGCATAGATCCAAGAAAGACCCCCGGACGATTCGGGTGCTTGATCCCGCAGGTGGTAGCGGCCACTTTATGATTTACAGCTATGACCTCTTTGAAACCATCTATTTAGAAGCATATCAGGATGATGAGCTAGGTCCCGCCCTCAAGGCTGATTATCCATCAATTGATGAATATAAAATCGCAATACCGGGCCTTATCCTAAGGCACAATTTACATTGCATTGATATCGATCAACGCGCGTGTCAAATGGCTGCCCTTGCACTCTGGCTTCGTGCGCAGCGTTCATATCAAGAATTGAATATTCGCTCTCAGGATCGACCCAAAATAGAAAAAGCGAATATTGTCTCTGCAGAGCCAATGCCGGGTGAGGGGGATTTATTGGAGGATTTCATAAATGAACTTCAACCTAAGCTATTGGGGCAATTGGTGAAATTCATATTTGACAAACTGAAGTTAGCGGGAGAAGCCGGATCATTGCTTAGGATTGAGGAAGATCTGCGAAAAGCGATCCAAGATGCAAAACAACAATGGCAAGAAGAGTTTGATCGTGCTACGGATAAGAAGGGCAACGAGCTGCTGTTTTCAAAGGCTGAGCTTATCAGGGCGACAAAGGGTTCGATAAATGTTCAAGAAGGGTTTTTTGATGTAAGTGGCATTGGAGACTCCGATTTCTGGACGAAGGCTGAAGAACTAACGCTTGTGGCGTTAAGGCAGTTTGCCTCTCAACTGACAAACGGTCAAGGGTACAAGCGAAAGCTCTTTGCAGAAGATGCTCTCCTTGGGTTCTCTTTTGTCGATATTTGTCTGAATCAATATGATGTTGTGCTAATGAACCCACCATTTGGTAAGTCATCCGCAACAATACGCTCGTATATAGATAGATTCTATCCGCATTGGAACGATAACCTCCTTTGTGCATTCATCCAGCGGGGGTGGCAGTTAACTCTCCCAGATGGTATGGTAGGAGCGATTTATGACAGGACCGCAATCGTAAAGAGCACATACGAGCAGTTCCGAAGTCACCACCTTATCCCTAACCATCGTATGACTGTAATGGCTGACCTTGGGTGGTATGTATTGGACGCGAACGTTGAAGTAACAACCACAGTATTATCTCATCATTCTGTTGCGGCCCCTTCGTTGTTCTTTGACCTACGAGAAATCGATTCAGAGAAAAAAGGACCCATTCTTGAAAAAGATATTAAATCGGTCCAATCGAACGAATGTACCTTGAATACTTATGTGGTAGACACGAACACATTCGACTCTCTTCCCAATTGCGTAATTGGATATGATTTCCCAGAGTTCTTAACCAGAGCATTTACTAATGGTCTATCAATCGAAAAAGCTGGTTACCAAGCATATCAAGGCCACGCATTGAAGTCAGACAGGCATTTCCGTTTATGGTGGGAATGTGCTGATCAACGAAAGAAAGGTTACTCTGCGAGACTTTTCAATGGAGCGGGATTCTCTCCTTATAGTACACCGCTAAGGGATGTAGTCATCGCAGAATCCCCTCTTGAATCCTTGAAGAAAGACAGTGCGACTGTCCTGAGGAATAAAGAAAAACACTTGTTGCCTGGTATTTGTTTTGGCAAGCGTGGTGACTATTTCTGTGCACACATCCTTCCTACGGGCCATATCTTTACTGTTGAAGGCCAATCAATTCCTGTTAAAGACTCCGGATCAGCTCTCGAACTTGTTGCACTCCTAAATACTCCTTTAGCTCGCTACTCCTTGAACCGTTACTGTGGTCAACACAAGTATTCGGGCTATGTCAATATGCTTCCATACAAAACATTCACTAATGTGAATGCAATTGTTGCTGAGGTAGTCAAATCAATCAAGGCCAATATTCAGTGTGGGCGTCTTGATGAGACACAAAGTCAATTTGATATCCTCTTCGCAGGCGATTCTCTTACTGCCTACGCCAAAACGATCGAAGATGCAATTCGTTTGGGACGGCAATTGAGTACGGAATCGGAAACGTTGGCACATTTGAGTTCATTCGAAGCATATAATGTATCAGAGGCTGAACAACAAATACTTGAAATATTTCGAAATAGCCAGCCAGGGATTGAATCACCTTATGAAGACGCCGATCTTGATAACAACTGTAAATGGATAGCAGCCCACTCTTTGGTGTCGCATGCCGTGGGTGTCGCGTTTGGGCGATGGAATATTCAGTATGTTCCATCCGAACAATTGAACCTCACACAAGATGATTTGTTCAAACCGCTTCCACCTGTTCCACCCGTTGCCCTAAAAAGGTCTGATGACGATCCAAGTTCATATCCAGTGGCCACCAGCAAAGATGGAATAATGGTAGAGGATTCCGATAACGATAATGATATCGTTCGAATGACCGAAAGCATTTCGGGCCACATGTGCAAAAAGAAGGCAGATTCGATCCTCTTAGATGCCTGCATAGAGCTGAATGTCGATGGCCTAAGAAGCTATTTTCGGAAGACCTCGAAGCACGGGTTCTGGCAGGACCATATTTCAAGATATTCGAAAAGCCGACGGAAGGCACCTATCTATTGGCTCCTTCAAACGCCAAGTCAAGGATACTCTATCTGGGTATACTATCCACGACTTACAAAGGACACCTACTTTAAGATTCTGTCGCTATTTGTAGAGCCAAAAATTCGGCTCGAATCAGACCGAATTGAGAAATTGCGGAATGAACGGATTGCAGCGGGTATCACTGGACGTGAAGCGAAGCAATTAGAGAAAGCCGTTCAGAATCAAGATGCCTTTGTGACAGAGCTGTTAGAATTCCGTGATCGCATTCGCAAAGTTGCTGATCTGAATCTTGAACCAGACCTTAATGACGGTGTTTTGCTGAATCTGGCACCATTGCATGAACTGGTCCCTTGGGCAGAACCGACCAAATGCTGGGAAGAACTTCTGGCCGGCGAATATCAATGGTCATCAGTGTCAAGACAACTCAAGTCTTGCAGTGTAATCAAATGAACATTGAAAGCTGGAACATATGGTCTGTTGCGGCAAAAGATACTGAATGCAACTACGCTCAAATCATATCAGAGAAATAAAAGATCATAATCATGGGAATTATCTCAGAAGAGCTCGGCCAAATTGTCGTAACCCAAATACACCAGCATGGAATAGTTGTGTGGTATGATCCGGAGCGACAATATGAATCTATCGTTGATGGACTCAAGATCGAAAGCTGTTCAGTAGTGAAGTATGTTGACAGCTTCTTTACCATTAGAAATATTACCGAACCTCTTCTCAACTATGATAATGCTCCTAGACTGTTGGTCTACGTCCCAATGGACCAAGCAGCGACACATCGCGCATTGGCGGAGCTCGAATCCCTTGGAGTCGTTCTACAACCTGGGCAACCTCAACCGGAGCTGAACACACGTCTTTCCTATGTTGCAAGCATAATACTTCGTCCCATATTGGGAAATGAAACCTCCGCTACGTTAGAAAAACAGATTGATCAAGGCAAATTATCGCTGCAGAATGTGGATGAATTGGCTTCTAAGGGCGCAGGTATTGGTAAGGGTATCATTTCGGTGATCTTTGGAACGGCGAATGTCCAAGAGATTGCTCTCATGTTTCTCACATCAGACCGATCGGACCAGGAAATCATTCAGAAACAGGCTATTGCCGAACTTGTCCTTCTATTGTCGAGCGAGTATGAAATACAACTCAATGCTGATAAACAACCGATTGAGATCCGTCAATCCCTCAGAAGGCATATCCTCGCGGCAGATTATCTTCTTACCTGTTTTCAAGTGGTGCCCCCTTCCTTGAGATCAGTAACGCTGCCGACGAATTCGCTGTGCCGTACGGCATGCATCGATATCGCGCGTAAATGGAGGATGAGACGCGACCTGCAGTCAAACTATCTGACTAATGCGAAAGTCATAGAGCAACAGTTAATGGTCGCGAGTATTGAAATAGAACTTGACGTAGCCAATAATTGTGAGACATTTCAATATGTTGATGACCAGCTGCGGATTCTTACAGCGAGAAGTATTCTTTCCAATACAGGATCATCAGTCACTGAGATTATTCTCAAAAGACAACAAGGATTTTGGTCTGCGGCGTTACCGGAATTTCAAAGCCGATGGTCTCTTCTTGCATCTCTTGCCAGGTTAAAATCAGAAGTCGACCGAATCTCTCAGGAATTCAAGAACGATAAGCTCAGCGCAGCTACGATCGCTCAACATTATATCGATGCTACCACACCATGGTGTGTGATTGACACATTACACCGAAATGTGGAACGCATGTATCAAGCATTGGACATCATAAATAACGATAAAGAGCTTGAGCAGTTGTTTGTTGCTGTACGCGAGCAGTACTACAGGTTAACTTCACAGATGTCAGAAGTATTCGTCTTCGGATTGTCAGAAGCCAAGTATCAACTTCCACATTTTATCAAACAGAGAGAAGTATTCAACAAACGGGTTAAGCCAGTACTTGACGAAGCTAAGATAGCTTACATTTGGGTAGATGCTTTGCGATATGAGATGGGTGTTGAACTGGCCGCATCATTGAGAGACGATTTTGAGGTAACGATTGAAGCCGCTATTGCCTCAGTGCCGACAATAACTGAAATCGGAATGTCGAGCCTGCTGCCCATCATAGATCAACGGCTATCAGTCGTACCGATTGCTGAAGGTAAACTAGCCCTTCAAATTGGGGACAAGGTTATTAAAGATCGTAAGGCGCGAATCGACTTTTTCAGGGCACAATTCCCCTCTACATTCTATGTGAGTGCTGCAAAACTCGAGGAGCTGTTGCCAAAACCGAAGAAGAAACTCCGTGAAGAAATTGCAAAATCGAGGTTGGTGTTAATTACGTCTCAGGAAATTGACGAATTGTGTGAGGGTGATAACGTGTCGCTTGCTAGAAGGGCGATGCAGGACATTCTCCATGAGCTAAAACGTGCAATAAGAGTCCTTCAAGAATTGAGAGTGACACGATTTATTATAGCAGCCGACCATGGCCATATTTTTGGTGAAGAGCTAAGCCCGGAGATGTTGATTGATGCACCCGGCGGTGACACGAAGGATCTGCATCGTCGAGTATGGTTGGGCAATGGTGGTGCGGTGAATAGTGCCGTCGTAAGAACATCTCTTAAGTCCTTCGACTATGAATCAGAACTGGAAATGGCAGTGCCTCTTTCCCTCGGGGGATTCAAGGTGGCAGGAGGAGCAAGGAATTATTTCCACGGCGGGATCTCACTGCAAGAATTGCTCATACCGGTTATTGATTTGAAACCGAAGAAGGGACCCCAAAGAGCTGCGAGTGACTTAACTCTCCAGCTTAAACCAGGCAGCAAGAAAATAACAACTCGGTTTTACTCTGTTCAAATAACGGGGAGTGCGTCTACATTTATGGATGTCCAACCTCCGGTTGTCAGAGTTGAAGTAATGACTGGTTCGGAATCTATCTCTACTCCTATCAGCGCTTCGTATGGGTTTGAAGATGCAACTGGTGAGGTCCGCCTGCGCTTTGAACAACAAAACCCTCAAAGTATCGAGTCCAACACTATCACCCTCCAGATTGAGAGTGTCAAAGAGACAAGAACTGTTTCTCTTCACCTTTTCGACTCGAACGGTGTGGAGCTTTCACGATTAGAAGACATAGAGTTTGCTATTAGCATTTGAGGAGTGGTCAATGTCACAACTTGATCAGAAGTCGATTTCTGTCTTTGCCGGAAAAGTAGTCCGCAAGGATCTGGTAAGAAATATCAAGGTAGGCACAAACGTGCCTGTTTTTGTGCTTGAATACCTGCTTGGTAAATATTGTGCGACAAGCGATCCCGTTGCCATAGCCGCCGGGCTAAAGGTCGTCAACAATATACTTGCTGAGAATTTTGTCAGACCAGAGGAATCGAACAAAGCTCAATCCAATGTGCGTGAAAGGGGCACGCACTCGATAATAGACAAAGTGAAAGTTCGATACCTCTCTGATGACGACAAGTATTGGGCCGAATTTGTTAACTTTGGGCACAAATACGTACATATCCAGGATAAGTTCATTAAGCAATACGATAGGCTCCTTATGGGAGGAATTTGGGCCCAAGTTGACCTAAGACATCATTACGATGATACGGCAAGTGGAAAACGCAGTCCTTTCTACATTGATGATATCAAGCCCATTCAGGTTGCCACGTTCGATTTGGAGGAATATCGTCGATGTCGTAAGGAGTATTCCACAGACGAGTGGATTGATTTATTGATTAGAAGTGTTGGATTGGAACCTTCATGTTTTGACAGACGACTAAAACTGCATTTTCTTATCAGGCTAATACCCCTTTGTGAACAAAACTTCAATCTCGTCGAACTCGGCCCGAGAGGCACCGGCAAATCGTATGCATTTCAAGAGCTGAGTCCGTATGCAATTCTATTGACGGGACCAACCACAGTAGCAAATCTGTTTTTCAATATGGCTTCTGGCAAAGTGGGTTTAGTAGGATTATGGGATAGCATTGCCTTCGACGAAGTCGCCGACCTAGAAAAAATGCCCAAAGAGGTTGTCACTACTCTAAAGACCTATTGTGAGTCCGGCACATTTGCCCGAGGTAAAGACGCGATTACCGGCGGCGCATCGATTGCTATGTTTGGCAATACTAATCAACCAGTAGAAGTAATGGTGCGAACGTCGCACCTCTTTACCCCAATGCCAGACGTTATTCGCGAGGACTGGGCATTTTTGGATAGGATTCATTTCTATATTCCCGGTTGGGAAATCCCAAAGATGCGAATCGAGTTCTTTACAGAGCATTATGGCTTAATTGTCGATTACTTGGCAGAGGCTCTTAAGGAACTTAGGAAGCACAACTTCACGGAGATGATTGATCATCACTTTTCTCTTGGCTCACACTTGAATGCACGGGATGTCAAAGCCGTACGGAAAACTGTAGCCGGACTGGCAAAGCTTCTTCATCCTCATGGCGAGTGTACGAAGGATGACCTGAAGGAAATCGTCGAAATCGCTATTGAAGGGCGACGACGAGTTAAGGAGCAATTGAAGAAGATGGGATCTTTTGAGTATCACCAGACCTCCTTCTCGATCATTGACAATGAGACGCGAGAAGAGAAGTTCGTTGGAGTCCCAGAAGAAGGTGGAAGGAATTTGATTGCTACGGACCCATTGGCGCCAGGATCGGTCTATTCAAGCTCCGTAGATGATCAGGGGAAAACTGGATTGTATAGACTCGAGGTGGGTTGCTCAGCCGGCACAGGTAAATTGAAAATCACCGGTAGTCCTGACGGTTTGATGAGAGATTCCATCCAACGAGCCTTTGCTTATTTGACTGGACACAAAGTGAATTTTGGAATTGGCCAGGTCTTAGATACGACTGACATTCACATCGAACCAATAAACCTTTTAGCAAATCAAACGTGGTGTGAAGTGGGAGTTGCAGTGGTGATTGCGATCTATTCAGCACTCAAGAAACAGCCTGTATTGCCGGCTTTGTTGGTCCTCGGCGATGTTTCCATTCAGGGTAATATCAAGCCACTGATATCTCTGGTTGAGTCACTGCAAATTGGAATGGATAATGGCGCCAAACGAGCACTCATTCCAATCGAAAATAAGCGCAATTTCCTCGAAGTCTCTGGAGATATCATTGAAAAAGTAGATCCAATTTTCTTCGGAGATCCTTTGACAGCTGCAATGAAGGCTTGTGGATTGAACTGATTCATAACAGCAGTAAAGCATACGTCCCGTGTACAGAATCTAGAGAATACAGAACAAAAATCTCTGGAAAATGTGTGCTTTCTGACATATTGGGCCCGGTCAAATGGTCGTTCGGTCATTCGGCGATCATTGTTCCCACGCATCCAAGGTTTTGGTCGGAGGGATGGTCGAGCTGAAACAGAAGGACTATAGCAAATGGATGCTAGAGCGAAGTTGGTTCGGGACATTCTGCATACTGCTGACCAATACCTTGTACCATTCTTTCAAAGACATCACGCCTGGAAGGAAAAGCACTGGGAGCGACTTCACAATGATGTTCTTGCGCTGCAAGAAGATGATGCATGCACACAACACTTCCTCGGCCCTTTAGTCTGTACTCCATCGATGCATGTGCCAGCGGAAGTCACTCCGTATCAACTGATCGATGGTCAGCAAAGGCTGTGTACCCTTATTGTCATTCTGGCGGCTTTTCAAGACCTTGCAAGAGTGCAGGGCTTGAAGAGCAAATTAACTAACTTACCATTGGCACCACTACAGGGGGCTGGTCAGACGCTGGCCGCCAAATCCATGATTATCTTCCGTGCAAGATTGTCCGTGTTGCTACTCTTCAGTAATCCCGTCTTTATCATTCCGATGAGGTGAGCCGTATATTGGCCCCAGTTCCAAGTGAGCAGTTTTTTGTCTTAATTCTCACAGGTGTTTCTCACAGGACTGGAGGCAGGGATGCAGGACAAGCAAGAACGGTGGAGTTCCCAGAAGAAGGCCGACG
>Ga0182011_10003202_pt1 | contig 13494 bp, 10 predicted proteins | sample 711E1DmetaG_FD_120481 | JGI IMG/M metagenome (GOLD analysis project Ga0182011, IMG submission 120481) | Permafrost microbial communities from Stordalen Mire, Sweden - 711E1D metaG | ecosystem: Environmental > Terrestrial > Soil > Wetlands > Permafrost | place: Sweden: Stordalen | collected... | reverse complement strand
GGTCTATTTCCTGACCGACTCACCCGGCGGCAATCCCGGGGAGACCGTGACGGCGAAGGTGCGGCTGTACTCGAACCAGGAGTACTGGCAGGACGCGACCAAGATGACGACGGTCGTCCTGCAGTCCGGCGTGAATCCTTTCCACAACACGCCGGCGAGCGGCGCGGTGACGGTCGATGTCTGGAAGGCCACGTGGCTGCCGACGCGTCAGTTCAACGGAACGGTGTACTACTCGTGTCAAATCCTGACCGCCAGCAACGGTGCACAGACGGATTTCCGATTCCTTCTCAAGTCGCTCGTGACAAACAACACCGGCAGCGCCGTCGGCACCAACAGTTCGTTCTGGGTCACCAACCCGCAACTGATCGGCACGAACGAATTCAATGTTGACTACTCGTTCAGCTGGACCAACGCGATCCCCTATGATTTCGGCTGGGTCTACTTCAACAACACCAACGCCGCGTTGCCGCAGGCGGAGAGCGTCCCAGGCCTGCCCGGCCACACGTTCCTCGAATACAACTACGCTTCGAACGTGCCCAGCTACGCTTATGTCCTGACGCCCAACACAGGCATCGTGTCGATGACGCTGCGCACCTATTACGGCGGCGGCCCCGGTGAAGTGTTCCAGACCGGATCCTTCTATACGAATGTGGTGATCAGCTCCACCAACCAGTTCCACGGCGTGCCCGCAGCCGGCGACGTGACGGTGAGTGTCTGGCGCGCGGCCTTTTACCCGCCATCGGGCTGGAGCAACGACCTGTACGTTGCACCGCAGATCACGAAGGCCGGTGACGGCACGATGTGGCTCGTGAACAACCTGAACAGCATTCCGAACGGCTTCACCGCCACGAACAACTTCGTCTCCAATCCCCAATACTTCTATTCCGAAGGTTCCGCCACCCGCGACTGGTTGTACCAGCCGACGGCGACGATCATTCGCGCAAGCGTGAACCTGGACTGGGCTTACGGCGGCAGCACCAACCTGAACCCGCGACTCGAGCCGATTCCCGGCTACGGCAATCACACGTTCCTCGAGGTGAACTACCCGACGACCACGACGACGTTCTATGTCCTGAGCGATTCCTCGGTGAATCTCGTGCCCGGCGAGACGGGCCAGGTGTACATGCGGACCTCGTGGTTCAACCCGGAGACCACGAACTGGGACGGTTCGTTCCCGCAGATGACGCTGGTCACCAATCTCGTGTTGGACTCCGGGGCACCGTTCCACGGCCTGCCCGTCGTGGGCACCCACACCGTGGCGCTATGGAAGACGGATTGGCAGCAGCCGACGTCCAGCGGCGGCGTGGCCTTCACCAACGACATCACCATATTCTACTCGCCCTTCATGAAGACGCTCGCCGGCCCGGGGAATTTCCAGACCGACTACCGATACCTGACCAAGCGCATCGACGGCGCGACGAATTACTGGGGCTACAACAACTATCCCGTCAGCCCGCAGTACTACGGAACCGACCCGACGGGCAACCACGACTACCGCTACGAGAACAACCCGGTCAACCTCGACTGGTTCTATTTCAACAACACCAACGCCGTCGCCCAGCCGCAGGACGAACCGGTCCCCGGACTGCCGGGCCGCAAGTTCTTCGAGTACAACTATGGCACCAACCAGCTCTGCTACGTCCACGTGCTGGTGCCGACGTCCGGCGTGCAACAGATGCAGGTGCGGTTCTGGTTCAACAACGGCGGCGGCGAGGTATACTACAACGCGTCGTGGCTCTCGAACGTCGTCATCGACTCCGGCAGCCCGTTCCATGGCCTGCCGACCAGCGGCGCCGTAACGGTCGGTGTTTACGAGGCGGCGTTTTATCCGCCCCCGAACTGGCTGGACGATATGTACTTCGCGCCGCGGATAACCCTGGCCAACGGAACGACGCTCTTCATGGTCCGCAACATCGACGGCGACCTCTACAGTCAGTTTGAAGTCAACAACTGGACCGCGAACCCGCAGTTGTTCTTCACCGATTACGGCAACCGCGACTGGTACTTCCGCCCGACCTCCCAGGTCCAGCGGGCCGGCGTTTCCTTCACAACCGACTGGGCGTACCACGGCAACACCAATTCCTTCAATCCCGACACGGAACTGATTCCCGGCTTCGGCGGAGCGACCTTCCGCAACATCAGCTACGCAACCACCACGACGGTCATCTACATCATGACCGAGAAATCGTTCGGCCTTCTCGAAGGCGAAAGCGCCACCATGGACCTCCGTGTGGCGTGGTCGACGAACGGGACGAGTGGTTGGACAGAGGAGTTCATGCCTTTTGCCTGGATCACGAACCTGGTGCTGGATTCCGGGGCGAAATTCCACGGCCTTCCGCTCGCCGGCAAACACACCGTGGACCTCTGGCAGGCCAACTGGCGCCAACCCCTCGACATCGGCGGCCAGCCCCTGACGAACGACGTGCACGTCTTCTACGCACCGCGCATGCAGTCCGTGCTCGGCAACCAGAGTTATACGACCGAGGTCACGTGGGTCGTCGCCGCCCTCACCAACGCGGCCGACGGAAGCTCCAACAATTACCCGGTGGCCCCGCAGTTCTTCGGCAGCTCGCCGATCAACCAGGACTACTTCTATCTGCACCATTGGACTCCCGGCGGTCTCGTGGATGGAATCCCGCTGTCGTGGTGGCAGAAGTACGGACTGGCCGTGACCAACAAGGCCGCGGCCGACAACGACGGCGATGGATACAACAACATGGAAGAGTATCTCGCGGATACCAGCCCGACGAATCCCGCCTCGTATTTCCAGAACCCGACGAATCTGGCCGGAACCGGCGTGATGCAGATATCGATTCCGCAAACATCCACGGGCCGCGTCTACGATGCGTTCTTCAAGGCGAACCTGATTCCGGAAGGCGCCGACTGGATCGCCGAGGGGCTGAACACGACCGGCAGCGGCAGCAGCATCACGCTGACGGTGACCAACATCGGGACGAAGGGCTTCTACCGGACCGGTGTGAGGCTGCCGTGATCAGGGCGTCGTCGTGAGCGGTTGATGGTGGGGCTTCGCTCGATCCGCGGGAGTGTGGCCCTTTCGTCCGTTGTCCGTATCGGATTTTATGCCCTTGCTGACGGCGCTCAGCTCGAAATCGTCGAAGAGGAAATAATTCCCTTCTTTGCCGGGCTGCTTGGTCATGTGCACAATGCCGCGGATGGCCAGCAGCTCCGCGTGTTTGGGCGGTTCCGCATTCTTGATCTCCACCTGCGTGTACGCCTGATCGCCCGATACCGCTTCCGATTGCTTGAACTCCATCACGTTCTTGTCCTTGTCCAGGAATTGAAATTCGAGCATGGCCTCCCCGTCTTGTCCTTTGAAGGCCCTGATCCAGACGGATCCGGAGTAGAGCATGCCGTGCTTGACCGGCAGAACCTGGGAGATGCCCCGCCATTCGTCCTTGTCGCCTTCCTTGACATCGTCGACGGCGCCGAAGGTCCCGCTGTGGGCGTCCGATCCCGTCTCGTTGCTGTACGAACTGGTCCGCCAGCCCGGTCCGAAGGTCTCCCAGCCTCCAAAGGCTCCGGCTTCAAATCCGGCGTTGCTCAACAGTTGAGTTTGGCCGCGAGCCGTGCTGCTGAGCACAACACCGATCAACGCGCAAGTCGCGATCCGTATGGCAAGACCTGTCCTCATGGCTATTCCCCTCTTTGCGTTCCCGACCAGGGATCTGAATCCTGTATGCTAACTAGTTGTTAGTCACAGTCAACCACGAATCAGCGACGACGCGGTTATGCGTTTCCAGGTCGCCGGATGTTCCCGCTAAAGGGCTCCTTCTTCTGAAAATCGGGGAGAAAGTCGATGTCATGCGCCAAGGTCTGCAGGTAGACGTGCCGGAAGTCCAGTTCGAGGACGAGATCGTGGATTTGCCGGTGTTCGTCCGGCGTAATCGGCCGGGCGAGTTCGCCGCGCTCGTAGCAGGCGGGTGTCGGATGGAATTGGCTCATGACCGACAACGGCAGAAGCTTTCCGAACTCGTGGCGCAGGAGTTTCAACACCGCGACGGAATTATCGGCATGGCCTGGAAGAATCAGGTGCCGGACGAGTACTCCGCGCCGGGCCGGCTCCTGCCCCATCGGATCCCATGGATCGAGAAATCCTTTGAGCTCAACCATCTTCCGCAGGGCGCTGACGGCAATCTCCGGATATCGCGGGTCGCCCATGCACTGCTTCGCGACTTCCGGCAGCGCGAATTTGAAGTCGGGCATGAAAATGTCGATGACCTCGGCATACGAATCGACCAGGTCCGGCCGCTGGTAGCCGGAACTGTTGAACAGGAACGGGATCGCGATTCCCTCGCGGCGGAGCTCGCGGCACACGTGCAGGATGTGCGGCCAGAAATGGTCCGGCGTGACGAAGTTCAGGTTGTGGACGCCCTGGCGCACCAGCGCCCGGGCCTCGCCGAGCAATTCCTCGGGCGAGAGGAGCCGGCCCAGGTGTTCGATGGAGATCTGGTAGTTCTGGCAGAAGAAGCATCCGCTCGAACAGCCGCTGAAGAAGATCGTTCCTGATCCGCGCGTGCCGGTGAACGAAGGCTCTTCGCCGAAGTGCGGACCGATCGACGAAATGCGGCACGTCGCCGATTCACGGCAGCATCCCAGTTTGCCCTCGACGCGATTGACGCCGCAGTTCCGGGGGCAAAGTCTGCATTCGCGGTAGAGATCGAAATTCACAGGGCTCCGGATCCCAGTGTTGTGTAACAGAAATATCTTTGCAATGGCAGAGGCAGGTTTCTGTTACACAACACTATGGCTGACGCGGGAAATCCGCCACGTTGTCTCTTGCCGGCACGGGAGAAATCAGGCGGCCCAGCCCGATGCGGCGGTTCATAGCCGTCAGCATCTTGCGCATTACGAACGCCGTGCCCTGCGCGTCCGGCTCGCGAATCCGCCGCAGCAGGAGCAGGGCCGGAATGCGCAGCAGCGTGGTTATGACGAACAACACCTGATAGTTGATGACCTGCAGCGAGCCGAACTGCCAGTGCACGCCGTCGAGCCGGTGCGCGAGCCAGCCGCCCAGTATCATCGAGATGAAGTTGGTGACGCCACTGAGCGCCCCCATCAATGCCACGTACATCGTCCGCTGGCTGGACGGCAGGACGTCGATCAGTTGCGTGAAGCTGGCCAAACCGAAGCCAGCCCAGAAAAGGCCGGTGAACAAGGCGTTGGCATACATCGGCCAGCTCACCGTCCACGGACAGAAGACGTAGTACAGCGGCAGGTGAATGATGCCGATCGCCGTGATCATCAGCACCGGCTTGTTGCCGTAGCGGTCCAGCAGGTGTCCCCAGCCCCGCTGCGACAGGATGGCGCTCACGGAGGAGATCACGCCGAACAGAGCGAGGGTCTTCTGGTTCCAGTGCATGTACTTCAGCAGGTGCGCGTTGAAGAACGGCGACGCCAGATTCACCGCGAACAGCCAGTACAGGTAGAAGAGAACAATGCGCCGGTAGTTCGTGTCGGCCAGCGGCCGGAACAGGTAGCGCAGAAGCGGCGGAATAGCCTCGGGGCGATACTCCGGGTCCGGCTGTTGCAGGATCATCCGGAATGCCATGAGCCCGCCAAACACGGCGACCGCCATGACGGTCAAGAAGCCGCCGTAGGCGTGGCCGTGGTCCCGGAACGCGTCGATCACGAAACCGCCGGCCAGGCTGCTCACGATGGTGACCAGACCGATGATGTTGTTCCGCGTGGCGAAGTACCGCCCGCGAATGCGGTTGGGAACCAGCGCTGACATCCAGGCAACCCAGCCGGCCCCGGAAAAGTTCATCACAATGCTGGAGGCAAGATAGAGCGCCACAAAGAGGCGAATGCCGTGATCGCGGGTGAACAACGGGATGAGCGCAATCGGCAGCCAGAACGTCCGTGAGACCACGGAGAACCAGCCGACGATCAGGCGCCGTTTACCGGTCCGCTCGACGAGCCACGCGCCGGGAATCTGGATAACCTGGGCCAGCAGGGGCATCGCCGAAAGCAACGCGAGCTGGAAGTCGTTCGCGCCCAGAAAAAGCACATAGGCTGTAAAAATGCCGCCGGACGTCAGGACCGCGTGGAGCGTGGCCCACGATCCTTCCATCGTTGAGATTCGCAAGCCTTGCCGCTTGGACACCCTTTTGGACATGACACTGATCCGTCCTTGATCAACTTTCTTCCGCTTCGGCCGGTGCGATGGAAACGGTGCGAATAGTATTTGGAATAGCCTGAAATGTAAAACGGGCACCCGGGCAAAAAGGCCCAAAACAAGTATACGACAGGGGCAAGGGTGGTGTAACTTGATGACGGGAACAACATGGCGGCAGCTGGGGTCCATAAGTTGTTCGAGCCCTCGCACGCTTCGGCGAGCACGGGCTTTCAGGTCACCCTCCTCGGGGTCGGCGACTTGCGTGACCGGTATGCTCCCCCCAAAAACCGCCTGTGGAGCGGCCAAGAAATGAATGCGGTATTTGGGACCAGTCCCCATCTGAAGCTGGTACAGGAAATGCATCATGTATTCGTGAACGGTGAGGCTTCTTTTGTTGTAGCGGGGCTGGACCGTGACGAGAACGGAGGTTGCTATGCCTCAGGATAGTAATTTTTCGTCTACGATGCGGATCGATATTCCGCCGGACCTCATGACCGAGGGAAAACCTCGGGCTGGCCGGGTGGAGACGACCAAGATCCGCGTGCGGCCCGCCACGCGGCGAATCGGTGGAGGTGCAGCGGCTGATGCGAGCGCATCCAAGTACGATCAACTTCTTCAGAGCATGTACGACGCGTCGTTGATCACCGATCTGAACGGCCGAATCATGGACGGCAACGCCCGAGCCACCGAATTCTTGCTGTACTCTCGCAGGGAGCTGAAAGGCCTTACAATTCTCGACATCGTATCAGGTTCCGATCGCTCGCTCCTTAATACGCTTTGTCAGAATCTTCAAAACGAGAAGTTTGCGCTGCTTCAAGCCTACTGTGTGCGGCAAGATGGGTCGTATTTCCCTGCCGAGATCGCCGTGAACATCCTGAAGTTTGAAGAACCCCTTTTGTGTTTCTTCCTCCGGGATGTCACGCTCCGCCGGCAGGCCGAGGAGATGCTGCGGACCGAACACAATGCGATTCAGAACGCCGGTACGGGCATCGCCATTGCCAACGTCGAGGCCAAGCTCCAGTACATCAACCCGTCGATCCTGAAGCTCTGGAATTTCGAGACCGCCGAGCAGTTGATCGGCAAGGATGTCCGCCACCTTTTCCAGGACTCCGAGCAGGGCGAGCAGATGGTGCAATCGGTGCTCGTCGATCATACCTCGTGGTCCGGTGAACTCGCTGGAAAGAAAGAGAGCGGCCAGGAATTCACGGTCCAGGTTTCCGCCGGCTGCAACCGCGACAGCGAGGGCGAGGTGGTGGGCATGGTGCTTTCCTTCGTGGATGTCAGCGACCGCAAGCGGGCCGAAGAGGCCACGAGGCAGGCCGAGCGGCAGCGCGTGATGCTCGCCAGCGTCGGCGCAGCCTGTCATCACCTGGGCCAGCCGGCGACGGTGATCATGACGAACCTCGAGCTGATTCGCCGGATGACGATCGAGTTCAAGAAAGAGGACTTGAACGAGATCCTGAAGATCACCAACGAAGCCACGGATACCCTTGCCGAAGTGCTCCACAAGCTGAACTCGGTGAACGAGTACAGAACCGTCCAGTACCTGGACACGCAGGACTCCGAATCGCCGGAAAATGTGATCCTGGATATTTGATTCCGCGTCCGGCTCCTGCTATTTCCTTATCCATGCGTGAAGTCCCTCCGCGTGGATGGGATGTTCCCCAATGAAAACGATCTACAACAGCTTGCGGATCCTCGGCTACCTGACGGGCATGGCCGGCGCCTATCTTTTTGTCACCGGCCAGCACTCGGGCGGACCGGCTTCCGCACGAGTCAAGGCCGGCGGCGTCCTGCTGACGGTCACGCTCCTCTGCTTCGTGGCGACGTACGTTCTGTCGGTCTACGACCGCCTCAGAAAGAGGCATTGACACTCCCGGCGGCCTCGGATATCTTCTGCCCCTCTGTTTTTGGGGAAAAGGCATTACAATGAAGACGACTGTAGTAAAGGATAGTGAAGTCAAGCGGGCGTGGCACCTCATCGACGCGGCCGACAAGCCTGTCGGTCGGATCGCCGTGAAAATCGCGCACCTACTTCGTGGCAAGAACAAGGCTTCGTACACGCCGCAGACCGACATGGGCGATTTCGTGGTGGTCATCAACGCCCAGAAGGTCAAGCTGTCCGGCGCGAAGGAAGAGCAGAAGCTGTACAAGAAGTTCACCGGCTTCCCGGACGGACTGAAGCTCATGAAGGCCAGCGAGATGCGGGTCCGGCATCCGGAGTACATCGTTTACCATGCCGTTCGTGACATGCTGCCGAGGAACACGATGAGCCGCCTCATCATCAGCCATTTGAAGGTGTACGCGGGCGCGGAACATCCCCACGCGGCGCAGAATCCACAGCCCTTGAAGATTTAACCCCGAACAGAGGGAGTCGGTCGTGGTACAGAAAGTGGTAGAATATTCAGCAACGGGCCGGCGGAAGACCGCCGTCGCCCGGGTCCGCCTCGCGCACGGCGTCGGCAAGATGGTCGTGAACGGACGGGAGTTCAAACAGTATTTTCCTTCGGAAGCCCTCCGGAACTATATCGAAGCGCCGCTCAAGCTCACCGATACCCTGAAGCGTTTCGACGTCATCGCCAAGCTCAACGGCGGAGGGATCGCGGGCCAGGCCGGGGCGCTGCGGCACGGCATTTCCCGGGCTCTGACGATCGCCGACATCGCCCTGCGAGGGAAGTTGAAAGAAGCGGGCTGCCTCACGCGCGATCCGCGCATGAGAGAGCGCAAGAAGTACGGACAGCCGGGCGCCCGGAAACGGTTCCAGTTCTCGAAGCGATAAAACACCGAATCTGCAACGACCCCGAATGTTCCGGCGTTCGGGGTCGTTTTTTTTGTTGATCTGCCGTGGTGCCGAACAAGAATGACGCGATTGACCCGGGCACGAAGGAGTAAGCGCGATGAGTAATCACAAGAAGAGTTCAATAACGGAAGAAGTCGTCCTGCCGAAAGGCTTCAAGGCCGCCGGCTCGGCCGTCGGGCTCAAGAAGGGCAACGTCAAGGACATGGCCCTGCTCTTCTCGGAGAAGCCGGCGGTCATGGCCGGCACGTTCACCACCAACCAGGTCAAGGCCGCCTCCGTGAAGCTCTGCCAGAAGCGGCTTTCCGGCAAGGGACACGCGGTGATCATCAACAGCGGCAACGCCAACGCCTGCAACGGCGCCCAGGGAATGCTCGACGCGGAACGGATGGCGCAGGCGACCGCCCGGTTGCTCGGCGTCGACGAGCGGACCGTTTTCGTTTCCTCCACCGGGCGGATCGGCGTGCGGCTGCCCATGAATATCATCGAAGACGGCATCCCCAAGGCCGTTAGGGAGCTGTCCAGGGACGGCGGCAACAGCGCGTCCGAGGCGATCATGACCACGGACACCAAGCCGAAACGGTGCACGGTCCGGTTCCCTGTGGACGGCAAGCCCGTGACGGTCACCGGTATGTGCAAGGGCGCCGGGATGATCGAGCCGAACATGGCGACGATGCTCTGCTACCTCCTGACCGACGCCGTCGTCGATTCGGATGCGCTCCAGTCCTGCCTGACCGACGCGGTGAAGAAGAGCTTCAACCGGATCACGGTGGACGGCGACCGGAGTACGAACGACACCGTCCTGCTCATGGCCAACGGCGAGGCCGGCAACAAGCCGCTGAAGAAGAGTCACCCCGATTGGGACGCCTTCTGCGAGGCCGTGAATACGATTACCATGAACCTCGCGCTGAAGATCGTCGAAGACGGCGAAGGCGCGTCCAAGGTCGTCACGATCCGGGTCAAGGGCGCACGGAACGAGGCCGAGGCCGACATCGCCGCCCGGTCAGTGGCGAATTCGCTGCTCGTGAAGACGTCGTGGGTCGGCGATTACCCGAACTGGGGCCGGATCATGGACGCGTTGGGATACTCGGAGGCGAAAGTGGATGAAGGGCGCGTCGAAATCCGCTACGACGATATGCCCGCCGCGAAGGATGGCGTCGCCGCCGGGACCTCGCTGGAAGACTTGAAGCGGGTTCAGCGGCAGAAGGCGTTTACGATCGACATCGACCTGCACCTCGGCGCCGGCGAGGCGGTCGTCTACACCTGCAACTGCACCGAGGAGTACGTCCGGATCAACATGTGATTGATTGATCTCCGTCGTAATCGTAATCGTGATCGTAATCGCTATGTTTGGCCTGCGATTACGATTATGATTATGATTACGAGTAAGAGTCGAAAACATGCAAAAGGTCATTGAAAAAGCCGACGTTCTGATCGAGGCCCTGCCCCACATCATCCGGTTCCGGGGCGATGCCGTCATCGTCAAATTCGGCGGCAGCGCCATCGAGGAGAAGTCGGGCGTCGAAAACGTTTTGAAGGACATCGCGTTCATGGAATGCGTCGGCCTCCGGCCGGTGGTCGTCCACGGCGGCGGCAAGGCGATTTCCCGGCGGATGCAGGAGAGGGGCCTGCGGCCGAATTTCGTCCAGGGCCTGCGGGTGACGGACGAGGACTCGATCAAGGTGGTCGAACAAGTGTTGAACCGGGAAGTGAACCCGGAGATTGTCCATATCCTTGAGACCTATGGCTGCAAGGCCCGGGGTATTCACGGCGAACACATCATCAAGTGCGTCAAGCGCACCGCGCAGGATCCGCAGACCGGCAATTTGCTGGACTGGGGGTACGTCGGCGAAGTGGTGGACGTGGATATCGAACCGATCAAGGCCTACCTGGAGGCCCGGATCGTACCCGTCATCACGCCGCTGGGCATCGGCGACGACGACAAGCTCTACAACATCAACGCGGATGAGGCGGCCGCGGCCATCGCCGAGAAACTCCAGGCGCGGAAGCTCGTGTTCCTGTCCGACGTCCCCGGGCTCCTGCAGAACCCGGAAGATCCCGAATCGATCATCTCGACCTTGAAGTTGAGCGAGGTCGAAGAACTGATCCGGCGGGGCGTGATTGCCGGCGGCATGATCCCGAAGATCAGCGGCGCGATCAAGGCGCTCAAGGCCGGCGTCAGAAAAACGCACATCATCGACGCGGGAATGCCCCACTCGCTCCTGCTGGAGCTGTTCACCGACCAGGGCGTGGGGACGGAGATTGTTCAGTAATGCGCGAGTGATCAGTGATCAGTTGTCAGTTATCGGCTAGCGGAGGGGCGGGCCGGAACTAATAACAAATTACCGATAACAGATAACAAAAATCAGAAACGGAATTACAACCATGTCGACCAGTAACGAAATCATCGATCTTCACAAACAATATGTCATGCCTACGTACGCGCCGGGACTTGTCCTCGTGAAGGGCAAGGGCGCGAAGGTCTGGGACGCCGACGGGAAGGAGTACCTCGACTTCCTCGCCGGCATCGCCGTGCTCAGCGTGGGCCACTGCCACCCCACGGTGGTGAAGGCCATCAAGACGCAGGCGGCCAAGCTGATGCACGTGTCGAACCTGTACTACAACGAGAACCAGCCGCGGCTGGCCCAGGCGCTGTCCACGCGGTCGCTCAACGGCAAGTGTTTCTTCTGCAACTCCGGCGCGGAGGCGAACGAGGGCATGATCAAGCTCGCGCGGCTGTGGGGCCACGCGCAGGGCAAATACGAGATCGTCTCGATGAGCAACTCGTTCCACGGGCGGACGCTCGCGACGATCACGGCCACCGGCCAGACGAAGTACCAGAAGGGTTTCGAGCCGCTGCCGGCCGGCTTCGTGTACGCCGATTTCAACAACCTCGACTCCGTCAAAGCGGCGATCAATGAGAAAACCGTTGCTGTGCTCGTCGAGGCGGTGCAGGGCGAAGGCGGCATCGTCCCTGCAACGCCGGAATTCATGAAAGGACTGCGGTCCTTGTGCGACGAGAAGAACATCCTTCTCCTCTGCGACGAGGTGCAGTGCGGCTTCGCGCGGACCGGCCACTGGTTTGGCTTCCAGGCGTACAGCGTCCAGCCCGACGCGTTCACGCTGGCGAAAGGACTCGCCAACGGATTCCCCATCGGCGCGCTTGTCGCGGGGCCGAAGCTGTCGGATGTTTTCCAGCCCGGCAACCACGCCAGCACGTTCGGCGGAAACCCGCTGGCCTGCGCGGCGGCGCTCGCGACCATCGACGTCATTGAGAAGGAGAACCTGATCGGGAACGCGGCGACGTTGGGCGAGCTCTTTCGGCAGAAATTGAAGAAGCTCGCGAAGAAATATCCCTTCATCAAGGACGTGCGGGGGCTGGGCCTGATGGTCGGCATCGTCTGCGACCGGCCGGCCAAGCCGCTGGAAGTGATCCTGCGGGACAAGGGCCTGATCTCAATCGCCACGCACGACGTCGTGATCCGGTTCCTGCCGCCGCTCAACGTGAAGGCGTCGCAGATCCGGCAGGCGGTAAAGATCGTGGACGAAGCCTGCGCCCAGTGGCAGGCGACATTCACCGGAGGAAATCCATGAAAGTCGTCCTCGCATATTCCGGCGGCCTCGACACGTCCGTGATCCTTCAGTGGCTGAAGGAAACGTACAAGGCCGAGGTCATCGCCTTCGCGGCGAACATCGGGCAGGAAGAGGAGCTGAGCGGCCTGCGGCAGAAAGCGCTGAAGACCGGCGCCAGCAAGATCTACATCGACGACCTTCGGCAGGAGTTCGCGCGGGATTTCATTTTCCCGATGCTGCGGGCCGGCGCGGTGTACGAGTCCGGCTACCTGCTCGGCACGTCCATCGCGCGGCCGTTGATCGCGAAGCGGATGGTCGAGATCGCGCGGGAGAACAAGGCGGACGCGATCAGTCACGGCGCCACCGGCAAGGGCAACGACCAGGTCCGGTTCGAGCTCACCGCGTATGCGCTCAAGCCGGACATCCAGGTCATCGCCCCCTGGCGGGAGGCGAGGTTCCGGCAGCAGTTCGCGGGACGGCAGGCGATGATCGATTATTGCCGGAAGCATGGCATCCATATCGAAGTCACGTCAAAGAAGCCGTACTCGACGGACCGGAACCTCCTGCATATTTCCTTCGAGGGCGGCATTCTCGAGGACGCGTGGAATGAGCCGCCCGCGGATATGTTCAAGTTGTCCGTCTCGCCGGAGCAGGCGCCGGGCAAGCCGGAATACATCACCGTGGAATTCAAGGCGGGCAACGCCGTCGCGGTGAACGGGAAGAAGATGAGTCCGCTCAAGATCATGGAAACGCTGAACCGGATCGGCGGCAAGCACGGCGTCGGCCGGGCCGATCTCGTCGAGAACCGGTTTGTCGGCATGAAGAGCCGGGGCGTGTACGAGACGCCCGGCGGAACGATCCTGCACAAGGCGCGGGAGGCGGTCGAGCAGATCACGATGGACCGGGAGGTCCTGCACCTCCGGAATACGCTGGTCCCGCGGTACGCCGAGCTGGTCTACTACGGATTCTGGTTCGCGCACGAGCGGAT
>Ga0182011_10003201_pt1 | contig 13494 bp, 11 predicted proteins | sample 711E1DmetaG_FD_120481 | JGI IMG/M metagenome (GOLD analysis project Ga0182011, IMG submission 120481) | Permafrost microbial communities from Stordalen Mire, Sweden - 711E1D metaG | ecosystem: Environmental > Terrestrial > Soil > Wetlands > Permafrost | place: Sweden: Stordalen | collected... | reverse complement strand
GTCTTTGGCTATGCCCGGGCGAAACTACTAAGGGTAGGCAGCGTGCTTGCACGCGCCCCAAACGCGCCAGCAAGCTGGCTGCCTACAGTCACACATCCATCACAAAAGACCATGGGCGGCCGTGGATGACGACGGGCGGACGTCAACGCATGCCAGGCGAACCCAGGTCGAGGGGGTGGGCGGCGTCGGGTCCGGTACCCCAGGCGGGATTCGGCTCCGGGCCGAGTTCGAACTCGAGTTGTCCCCCGGCGACGATCTCGGAATGGTAGACCCAGGGCCGGGCGAGGGGACGGCCATTGAGACGCGCGGATTGGATGTAAACGTTGGCGGGGGCGTTCCGGTGCGCCTCGATGACGAAATCCCTCCCACCGTAGTAATGCGGATCGAGGTGGATCACGATGCGATCGAAAAGCGGGCTGCTCAAGTCGTAGGTCGGCTTCACCGCGCAGCCCCCGTCCATCTCGAAGAGGCCCAGGGCCCAGAGTACATACAGCGCGCTGAGCTGGCCCTCGTCTTCCTCGCCGATCCAGCCGTGGAGCGGCGAGGTACTGTAATCTCGCTCGAGGCACTGGCGCGTGAACTTCTGCGTGAGCCAGGGTTGGCCGGAGTAGTTGAAGAGAAACGGTGCCTGGAGATTAGGCTCGTTCGTCAGATCGACGTAGCCCTTGGCAAAACCCTCCTCGAGGCGGCGGTTGAATTCGTCGCGACCAATCGCGGCGATGAGGCCCCCGGGATCCTGCGGCACGAACAGCGTGTAGATCCACGCGTTGCCTTCGACGAAACCCGGGCCATTCCACCCACCCTCGGTGCCCAAGTGAAAGACATCGGGCGACTCCCCCCAGCGGCCATCGGCGTGGCGGCGGCGAGCATACTTGGTGGCGGGATCGAAGTTGTTTCGCCAATAACCGGAGCGCGCGAGAAAGGCCCGGTAGTCTTCGTCGTGGCCGAGGGCGCGGGCGAATTGCGCGGCGCACCAATCGTCGTAGGCGTATTCGAAGGTGTTCGAAGTCGGGCCGTCCTCGTCGGGCACGTAGCCGTGGGCGAGGTAGGTCGGCAGATGGCGGTCGCCGGCAAAGCCGCCGTTGGACACGGCCAGGCCGGGCGTGGTGAGGTCGTGCCGGATCGCACGCCAGGCGCGTTCCGCATCGAAATCGCGGATTCCCTTTTGGTAGCTGCTCACGATGAGCGCGTTTTGGTGCTGGGCGACCATGACCGGCGAGTAGGCGCCGTTGACCGGGGCCTCGGGGATCCAGCCGCCCCGGTCGGCGGCCTCGAGGAAGAAGTGCACCCAGGAACTCGCGACGTCGGGGCGGGTGAGCGTCCAGAGCGGGAAGAGCGTCCACTGGCAGCCCCAGAGGGCGTCGCTGCTGTAGATCGCGGTGCCGGGCGGGGCGTGCTGGATCTGCCGGTTCATGTCGACGTACGAGCCGTCCACGTCGCTGATCACGCTCTTGGCCGAGTAGGCGCGGTAGAGGCAGGTGTAGAACATCGCCCGCTGTTCGGCGGTGCCGCCGGACACCTCGATGCCCCCGAGCACACGAGCCCAGGTGTCACGGACCTGCCGCGCGACGGCGGCGAAGTCCCAGCCGAAGGGTTTCAACTCGGCGTCCAGGTTGAGCCGCGCCTGCGCCTCGCTGACCAGCGAGATGCCGGTATGCACCTGAATCTGCTCACCGGCGGTCGTATGAAAATTGAGGACGAGACCGCAGGTGTCGTGGCCGGTGAAGGTGCGGACGCCGCGCTGGTAGTGGACGGTGGCGCGCCAGGCGGTGCCGTAGTTGGTGGTGTCGCCCGTGTAGGGATCGCGCTGCCACGCGTCGAGCGAGGCGAGCGGCTTGTCCGTGCGGATGACGAAGTGGACGCTGTATTCGCCGGTGTAGTTGTTGGACTGGCGGATGCGGCCAGTGATCTCGTCCGGGCCGGTTTGGGTGGCGGTGGCCTCGATGATGCGACACAGTTCCTCGGTCGGGAAGGCGAAGTCGAGCAGCAAGTGCGCCTCGTCGGTGGCGGGGTAGGTGAAACGCATCACCCCGCAGCGCATCGTGGCGGTGAGCTCGGCCTTCACGTGGGGATCAAGCAGCCCGACGCTGTAGAAGCCGGGCGCGCCGTGCTCGGTGGTCTTGTCGATGCGCGAGCGGTAGCCGGAGGTCCACATCCGGCCGAACGGTCCATCGGGCGCGCCGGGGAAAACGCGGAACAGGTCGGGATTGTATTCGATCGGCCCGGTCACGGGCATGAGGCTGACGCCGCTCAGGCAGAACGCGTGGAGGTGGCTGAAGCCCGAGATACTGTTGACGGTGTATTCGTAGCCGCCGTTCCAGACGTTGGTCTGGTTGTCGGGGCTGAGCTTCACCAAGCCGAAGGGCAGGGTGGCGCCGGGAAAGAGCATCCAGCGCGAATTGGAGGTGCCGGTGAAGACGTTGACGGCGTCGATGGGATCGGGCGGCCCGGGATCGGCCGACCAGACGGCCAAAGACGTTGCGCAGACAGCGACAGCTACGATCAAAGGGTGAAAGAGGCGCCGGAGAGACATGTCCGCAGATCAGTCGAGTTGTTCCAGTTGGAAATAGTCCACGGCGATGAGGCCCGAAAGATGTTGCATCAAAATGAAGGAGCAGGAGCGGATGTTGGTGCGTTCCGCATAGCCGGCGGGCGCGCCCGTCGCAACGTTGGATTTCCCGGCCCGACAGCACGGTCTTTTGTTTTGGATGTGCAACTGTAGCCAGCCAGCTTGCTGGCGCGTTTTGGGTGCGTGCAAGCACGCTGCCTACCATTCAACGTCTTGCCGGGCCATAGCAAAAGACCATGGGCCCGACGGTGCGGCGGCCCGTCGCGCCTTGCCAAGGAGCGCGGGAGACGGTTGCGTGGGGGCGTCGCCATGGAAGTAACCATCCTCGGATCAGGCACCTCGCAGGGCGTGCCCATGATCGCGTGCCCGTGCCCGGTCTGCGCCTCGGCGGATCCACGCAACCGTCGCACGCGTTGCAGCGTGCACGTGGTGATGGACGGCCTGCACATCCAGGTCGATGCCGCGCCGGAGTTCCGCGAGCAGTGTGTGCGCCATGGCGTGGACTGGCTGGACCTCTTCATCCTGACCCACGGCCACGCGGACCATGTCGCGGGCATGGACGATCTGCGGCGGTTTTGCGACCTGCGGGGAGGGGAGGCCCTGACGGTGTATTCGACGCCGGAGGGAATCGGCCGGGTGCAGGCCATTTACCCGTATGCGATCAGCGACAGGCCGATCAGGCACGGCTATGCCGCCTTCCGTCTGCGCGAAATGCCACCTGCGATCGAGTTCGAGCAGGGGACCATCCACTCGACACCGCTGCCGCACGGCGCTCTCGACGTGCTCGGCCTCGTGTTCACGGAGCGGACCAGCGGCGCCAAGTTCGTCTATTACACGGACTGCAAGGGGATCCCGGCCGAAGCCCGCGCGCTGGCGCGCGGAGCGCATGCGGTGGTGCTCGACGGTTTACGGCCGGAACCGCATCCGACCCACATGAACATCGAGCAAGCCGTGGCCGTCGCGCGCGACTTGGCGGCGCCCGTGACCTATCTCACCCATCTCACGCACGCGGTGGACCACGGACCTTGTGAGGCCGGGTTCCCTCCCGCTGTCCGGCTGGCGTATGACGGGCTCAGATTGACGCTGTAGGGGCCTGCGCGACGCAGGCCGTCGGGCCCGCGGCGCGAGGATCCGCTCACCGCAGCGCGCGGATCGCCGGAATGCGCCAGAATATGTACAGGCCGTAGGCTAGCGCGATCACGCCGCCGAACGCCGCCCCAACCTGGATGCCAAAACGCTCTGCTACCGCGCCGGCGATCAGCGATCCAACCGGGAAAAAGCCGAGGAACACCATCATATAAACGCTCATCACCCGGCCCCGCAGGCTGTCGGAAACGTTGGTCTGCACGAGGGTGTTGGCCGTCGCATTCTGCGTCATGAACCCAAGACCCGCCACGACCAGAAAGCCCAGCGTCAGATGATACGATTTCGACAGCGACAGGGCGATGACCATCACCGGGAACAACAGGTTGCCGACCGTCAAAACCAAGCCTTTGCGCTGATAGTCGCCCAGCGACGCGATTCCCAAGGCGCCCGCCAGCGCGCCGACGCCGATGGCCGTGCTCATGAATCCGTAGCCGACCTTCCCGGCATGCAGGACATCCTGCGCGAACGCCGGCAGCAGGGCCATGTAGCCGAGGGCGAACATGTTTGACACTGCCACGAGCGTGATCAGCGGTCGGACGGCGGGATGATGCCACATGTAACTGATGCCTTCCCGGATCTGCCGGATGGGGGACTCGGTCGAAGGTGCACCGATGTATGGCCGCACGTCCATCAGAGCCAGACCGGCAATCACTGCCAGAAAACTGACGCCATTCAGCACAAAGCACCAGGCGGCGCCGACCGCGGCCAGCGTCACGCCGGCTAGAGCGGGCCCGATGATCCGGGCGGAATTGAACATCGCCGAATTCAGCGCTATGGCATTCATCAGCTCGCGCCGGCCCACCATCTCCACCACGAACGCCTGTCGAGCCGGCGCGTCGAACGCATTCGCGGTGCCCAGCAGGAAGGCCAGCACGGCGATATGCCACCATTGCGTCGTACCCAGGAACATGTCCGCCGCGAGAATCAAGGCGAGGCTCATCATGGCGGTCTGCGTCAATAGCAGCAGCCGGCGCTTGGGCATGCGGTCGGCGACGACCCCGGCCCAAAGCGAAAAGGCCAGCACGGGGACACCCGCGCAAAACGACACGACCCCGAGCTTGAACGGCGAGCGGGTTAAATCGTACACCAACCAGGCTTGGGCGACATTCTGCATCCACGTGCCAATGAGCGACACCAGCTGGCCGAAGAAAAACAGGCGATAATTGCGATGCTGGAGAGCGGCGAAGGTATGGCGCAGAGCGAAGCCCTTTGGTGTCGCGTCGGCCTGCGACGAAGCGGTGTGAGGGCCGGAATCTCCGGGTTGTGATGGGTCTTTCTCCATGCTTGGACTGGCGTAGGCCGCTCAGACCGAATGTACGGTTCATCGGCTCCGCGGCGATAGCGGATGTTGCAGCACACACAGCCAGGGCTTTTCGCGTTGAGAAGGGCCGCGTGGCACAAGCAGTGTTCTGGGGACGCGGCGCACTCTGCAAAAAGTGCTTGCGGAATGTCTACTCGCGTAATCTAGATTAAACAAGTAGGCATTATGAAGGTGTCCAAGAAAGGGGAATACGCGCTTCGGGCATTGATTGATCTCGGCATCGCCGCTGAGGTGGGCCGGTCGCTCCTGCAGGTGACCGAACTGGCGGCCAGCGAGCGCATCCCGGTGAAATTCCTCGAACAGATCATGCAGTTGCTCAAGGAAGCGGGGATGGTGGAGAGCCGGCGTGGGAAATTCGGCGGCTACCGTCTGGCCCGGCCGGCCGGCTCAATCACGATTGGCCAGATTGTCCGGCTGGTCGATGGCCCGCTCGCGCCCATTGGGTGCGTCAGCCAGACCGCCTACGAGAAATGCTCGTGCCCGGACGAAACGCACTGCGGCCTGCGGATGGTCATGCTCGATGTGCGCAATGCCATCGCGAACATCGTCGACCGTTATTCGCTCGCCGACGTCGTTGAGGTGACCCTGCGCAAGATGCGCCGCGACGGCGTGGCGCTGCCGTTTTCACAAACTGAACGTCGACCGGCCGAGGAGCCCGAACGGCGGGTGGTGATGCGGATCGGTTCACCGGCGCGCCTGCATGCCGTCGAAGGCCTGATCGACAATCTCCCAGGAGACTACGCGATATGACGCTGCTCTCGCGAAGAATTATGCAGGCGTTTCTGAGCGCCGCGGTTTCACTCAGTGGTTTCGCCGCGCCGGCCGCCGGCGATGATGCTGAGGCGGAGATCAAGGCGTTGCGCGAACAGATCCAGACGCTCGACCGGCGACTCCAGGAATTGGAGCAGAAACAGAAACACAAGGAGGAGGAAGCCGCCGCGGCGGCCGCAAAGACCCTGCCCAAGATCGACCTCACGGAAAACGGCTTCCGGTTCGCCTCGGGCGACGGAGCCTCCTGGCTGCGTCTCGGCAGTTTAATCCAGCTCGATTCTCGCCTGTTCTTCCACGACGGCGGCATGACGAACAACGCCTTCGTGCTCCGCCGCGGCCGTTTGATTGCGGAGGGCGCGTTGGGGCCGATCTACTCCTTCCAAATGGTGACGGAGTTTGGCGGCAGTGCGGTGAGCGTGCTCGACGCCAACCTGACCATCGCGCCCAGCAATCGGCTGCAGTTCAAAATCGGCCGGTTCAAGGCGCCGGTGGGTCTCGAGCTGCTGCAATCCGACTCGGCGACTTTCTTCGCGGAGCGCTCCCTCGTCACCAATCTCGTGCCCAACCGGGATCTCGGCGTGCAGGCGGGCGGCAGCCTGCGGAACGGCGCGTTCACTTATACGATCGGCCTTTTCAATGGCGTGGCAGATGCCGCGAGCACGACCAACGCCGACTATGATAATGACAAGGATGTGGTCGGGCGGGTGTTCGTGCAGCCGTTCAAGAATGGTCCGGAGTCGCCGTGGCGGGGTCTCGGCCTCGGCCTCGCTGCCAGCAGTGGACGCCAGAAGGGAACCTCGGCGGTCACGGCCGGCTACAAGACCGACGGGGAGCAGACTTTCTTCAAATATGGCGGCACGGTGCTCGCGGATGGCCAGGTCTGGCGCGTTTCACCCCAAGCCTATTTCAGCGACGGGCCATTCAGCGTGCTCGGGGAGTACGCGGTATCCGGGATCAGCGTCCGCCCGGCGCCCGGCGCGGCCGCGACGCCCTTGGAACACCACGCCTGGCAGATGGCCGCCGGATGGGTCTTGACCGGGGAGGACGCCAGTTTCACCGGGCTCCAGCCGTCTCAGCCGTTCAATTGGGCGAAACGCAATTGGGGCGCCTGGCAGGTGGTGGTTCGGTACGCGGACCTCAAGCTCGATGATCGCACGTTTCCGCTCTTTGCCGCGCCCGCGACCAGCGCCGGTGGGGCCTCATCGGTCGGACTCGGCGTGAACTGGTACCTGAGCCGGATCATGCGCACCTCCCTTGATCTCTTCCAGACGCGGTTCAGAAACGCGGGCCCGGGACCGGTCACGAATCCGGTGATCCGGCAGGAGGAAACTGTGCTCATTTCCCGTTTTCAGCTGTCGTTTTGATCGCTGCCAGCTTGCCCCATGAAAACCCGACTCCTTCTGTCCGCGCTGCTTGCGCTGCCCGGCGCCGCCCATGCCGCCAAAACGGTGATTCGTGTCGGGTATTTTCCCAACGTCACGCACGCCCAGGGGGTGATCGGCAGCCGCCTGACCGCCGAAGGCCATGGTTGGTTTGAGGCGCGGCTGGGCCCCGGCGTCGAGATCCAATGGTTCGCCTTCAATGCTGGTCCCAGTGCGATGGAGGCCGTTTTCGCCGGCTCCATTGACCTTACTTACGTCGGCCCGAATCCGGCGCTCAACGCGTACATCCGGTCGGGCGGCGATGAGATTCGCGTACTGGCTGGCGCGGCCGAGGGCGGCGCGGCGCTCGTCGTCGCCGGCGACGGAAGGATCAAGGTGCCGGCGGATTTTCGCGGCCGGAAGGTCGCGACCCCGCAGTTTGGCAACACGCAGGACGTGGCGGCGCGCGCCTGGTTGAAAAAGCAGGGATTCCAGATCACCCAAACGGGGGGTGACGTGACCGTGGTGCCCGCGGCGAACCCGGACCAACTGGCTTTGTTGAGCCGCGGCGACGTCGACGCCGTCTGGACCGTGGAACCGTGGGTGACGCGGCTCGAACAGGAGGCCGGCGGGAAGGTTTACTTGGAACAGGGGGACGCCGTGACCACACTGCTGGTGTCGAGCGTGCGTTTCCTGCGGGAGCACCCGGACCTGGCCGCGACATTCCGCGCGGCGCATGCCGAACTCACAGCTTGGATCAACACCCACGAGGTCGAGGCGCGGGGGTTGGTGCGCGCCGGGTTGAGCGCCGCCGTCCACCGCGACATGCCGGCGGAGCTGGTTGCAGGCGCATGGCACCGGCTCCGCTTTACCGCGGAATTGCGGCCGGCGCAGATCGGCGGCCTCGTGGCGGATGCGCAGAGCGTCGGGTTCCTGCGCGACGCCCTTCCGCTCGACCGTCTTTTCTCCGGGAAACCATGACCCTGCAACAGGAACTCGCTGCCACACCCAGCGCGAAGCTGGTGGTGGAAGGGGTCTCGAAGACCTTCGTCACCGGCCGCGACCGGGTGCACGCGCTGGACCGCGTCACCCTGCGCGTGAACGAGGGCGAGTTTGTCTGCCTGGTGGGACCGAGCGGCTGCGGAAAATCGACCCTGCTCAACGTGATCGCCGGGCTGGAAATCCCGGATGAGGGCACGGTTCTTACCGATGGCGCGCCCATTCGCGGCCCCGGCCGTGATCGCATGGTCATGTTTCAGGAGGCGGCCCTGTTTCCCTGGCTCGATGTCTTCGACAACGTGATGTTCGGCCTGCGCCTCAAGCCGGGCCTGACCAACCGCGAGCGCGAGGAGGTGGCGCGGTACTATGTGCACCTGGTGGGACTGGAGCGGTTTCTCCACGCGAACATTCATGAACTCTCGGGCGGCATGAAGCAGCGGGTGGCGCTGGCCCGGGCCATGGCGCCCAACCCCCGGGTGCTTCTGATGGACGAACCGTTTGCGGCGCTCGATGCGCTGACCCGCGAGCAGCTCTACGGCGATCTGCAGCGGATCTGGGAGGAGCGCCGCAAGACGATCATTTTCGTGACTCACAATGTGCGCGAGGCGGCCTGCCTGGGTGATCGCGTGGTGCTGTTTTCGCCCCATCCCGGCCGGATTCGCGAGGAATTCAGAATCCCGCTGCCGCGCCCGCGGGACATCAACAGCGTCGATCTCGCGGAACACGCCACGGAGATCATGCGCGCGCTTAAGGGACACCTGCGCGCCACGGAGGTTCAGCCATGAAACGCCTGATCACCGCACTGGTCTTTTTTGCCGCCCTGCTCGTCGCCTGGCAGCTGGTGTACAACGCCCGGATCTGGTCGCCGGTGCTGGTTCCGTCCCCGAAATCCGTGGCGCTCTATCTGTGGGAGAACACGTTCAAGCCGGGCGACGGCGCCGGGGGAGCGAACCCAAACCGCTGGCAGTTGTTCTTCGCGGTGGGCATCACTTTGAAACGCCTCCTGGCCGGTTACTTCATCGGCCTCGCAGCGGGCATCCCCCTTGGAATGATCACGGCCCGTTTCCGGCCGATGCGGGACACGCTGGGTGTGCTCGCTCTTGGGCTGCAGGGGCTGCCGAGCGTCTGCTGGGTTCCGCTGGCCTTGCTCTGGTACGGGCAGACCGAGGCGGCGATGCTCTTCGTGGTCGTGATGGGCACGGTGTGGTCGGTCGTCCTCGCGACCGAGGCGGGCGTGCGGAACGTCAATCCCATCTTCGTGCGGGCGGCCCGGACCATGGGTTCGCGCTGGCTGCATGTCTGGGTTAAGGTGATCATCCCCGCGTCGCTCCCCTTCATTGTCAGCGGCATGAAACAGGGGTGGGCCTTTGCCTGGCGCTCCCTCATGGCGGCCGAGATCTTCGTGTCGATCCTGACCGGCTTTGGTCTGGGCCAGTTGCTCCACTACGGACGCGAACTCAACGCCATGGACCAGGTCGTTGGAATCATGTTCGTCATCGTTTTCATCGGATTGCTGGCCGACAAGGTGTTCTTCTCTCCATGGGAGCGATTCCTTCACCGGCGTTGGGGCACCGGGTAGCAGGGCGCGGCCTGGCCCAGCCAATCCTCCGCGGCGGCATTTTTCGTATCGACATTGAAAAGATAAGTATTTGGGTTAACTTACTAATCTTAAATCCAAATCCACTCTTACCCATGGCCAAAATCTACGACGACATCACCCAAACGATCGGCAACACCCCGCTGGTCCGGCTCAACCGCACCGCCAGAGAACATGGCGCGGAGGCCGAGGTGCTCCTTAAACTCGAGTTTTTCAATCCGCTGAGCAGCGTGAAAGACCGGATCGGCGCCGCCATGATCGACGATGCGCTGAAGTCCGGTCACATCAACGAGAGCACCGTCCTGATTGAGCCCACCAGTGGCAACACCGGCATTGCGCTGGCGTTCGTCGCCGCGGCCCGCGGGCTGAAGCTCATCCTGACGATGCCCGAGACCATGAGCCTCGAGCGCCGCAAACTGCTCAAGGTGCTGGGCGCCCGTCTCGTGCTGACCGAGGGCCCGAAGGGCATGAAGGGCGCGATCGCCAAGGCGGAGGAACTGAAGAAGCAGATTCCCAACAGCGTCATTCTCCAGCAGTTCGCCAACCCTTCCAATCCGGAGATTCATCGCCGAACCACCGCGGAGGAAATCTGGCGCGACACCGACGGCAAGGTCGACTTCGTCGTGTCGGGCGTTGGCACTGGCGGCACTATCACCGGGGTGGGCGAGGTGCTCAAGGCCCGCAAGCCCGGGGTGAAGATCATCGCGGTGGAGCCCGACGCCTCACCGGTGCTTTCCGGAGGTCAACCCGGTCCGCACCGGCTGCAGGGCATCGGCGCCGGCTTCGTGCCGCAGGTGCTCAACACCAAGATCTATGATGAGGTCATCCGCGTGAAGGAGGCCGACTCAGGTCCCGTCTCCAAGCAGGTCATCCAACTCGACGGCATCCCGGTCGGCATCTCCTCCGGCGCCGCGGTCTGGGCGGCCCTGCAGGTCGCCCAACGGCCGGAGAACAAGGGCAAGCAGATCGTCGTGATCATCCCGTCGTGCAGCGAACGCTACCTGTCGACGTGGTTGTTCGCCGACGTCAACACCGAGAGCGACTCGGTCGACGACCTCATCCAGAAGTGATCCGCGGCCGTTTGTCGCGCGAGCGTCTCTTCCGGGCGGACGCCGGACCGCCCTTTTTTAATCCAATCTACGCCTGGGGATCGAGGGAGAAGGATGGGCGGTGTCGGCCGTGCGCGCCTTGCTTTATCCGGTCCGGAAGCGCATGGTTCCGTCCCATGAATGCTCCAAGCGTCATGTCCCCCCTGCGCCGGGCCGCGTTGGTTGCGCTGGCTGGGCTGTGGGCGGGAACCGCGTCTTCCGCCACCGCCGCGCCAGCACTCGGCCTCTTCACGGACCACGGTGACGTGGGCCAGACCTTGCATGGCGGCTCGGTGACGTTTGACGCGGCCAACGGCACGTACGTGGTCGCCGGGGGCGGCGAGAACATGTGGGCCGCGCGCGATGCGTTTCATTACGTCTGGAAACGGGCCTCGGGCGACCTGATGCTGGCGGCCGACATTCGGTTTGTGGGATCGGGCGGCAACCCCCACCGGAAGGCTTGCCTTGTGATCCGCCAGTCGCTTGATCCGGATTCCCCCTACGCGGATGTCGCGCTGCATGGCGAAGGTCTGACCTCGCTGCAGTATCGCGAAACGGCCGGCGGTCCGACGCGGGAAATCCAGTCAGACGTGTCGGCGCCATCCCGTGTGCGCCTGGAAAAGCGCGGCGGCTATCTTTCGATGTCCGTCGCTTCCGCCAGCGGGCTGGTCGAATCGGCGGGCGGGTCGATGCGGCTGGCGTTCGCCGATCCCTTTTACGTCGGGCTGGCGGTCTGCGCGCACGACAACAACGCCTTGGAGAAGGCGGTGTTCACCAAGGTCGAGTTGGCCGCCGTGCCACCGCTGGACCCGACCGCGGCTGCGGTGCAAAGCACGCTGGAGGTGGTTAACATCGATTCGAAGAACCGGCGGGTGGTGTATCATACCAACGCCCGGATCGAGGCGCCCAACTGGTCGCGCGACGGCCAGATCCTTGTCTACAACGGCGGCGGCCGCCTTTACCGGCTGCCGGTTACGGGGGGCCAGCCACTGCTGATCGACACCGGTTTCGCCGCCAAATGCAACAACGATCATGGTCTCTCGCCTGACGGCACGCAGCTTGCCATCAGCGACCAGTCCACCGGTGATCGGTCGCGAATCTACGTGCTGCCATCCGGAGGAGGAACTCCTCGGCTCGTTACCTCGCTCGCGCCTTCCTACTGGCACGGTTGGTCACCGGACGGGCAAATCCTGGCCTTTTGCGCCGAGCGCAACGGCGAGTTTGATGTCTACACCATCGCGGTCGGCGGCGGCGAAGAGCGGCGCCTCACCACGGCGCCGGGTTTGGATGATGGCCCGGAATACACCCCCGATGGGCGGTTCATCTATTTCAACTCCACGCGAACCGGAAGCATGCAGATCTGGCGCATGCAGCCGGATGGCTCCGGCCAGGAGCCGGTGACAGCCGACGAGTACAACAACTGGTTTCCGCATCCGTCGCCCGATGGCAAATGGCTCGTGTTCCTGTCCTATCCGAAAGGCGTCAAAGGACACCCGGCCAACCAGGATGTCACCCTCCGCCTGATGCCGCTGGAGGGTGGGGAGATCCAGACGCTAGCCACGCTGTTTGGCGGGCAAGGGACGCTCAACGTGCCGTCGTGGTCTCCTGACAGCCAGCGCGTGGCGTTCGTCAGCTATCAGCCGGTGCCTTTTTGAACCAAGCCTCCGCCATCGGTTGCTCCGAGGCCCGGTACCAACGGTAGAAACTCACGCCGAAGGCGGTCATCGCCACGGCCATGCCGACCAGCTTCATCAGCACGCCGGCCAGCAGCTGGTCGTCGGCCGGGCTGAATCCGGCGATGATCCGCGGTGCGTATTCATAGGTGGGGTAGAGGATGTCGCCGGAGAACGTGATGAACGCAAACACCGGGGTCATGCCGATCACGACGACCACGAGGTAGAGCATCTGACCCGCGTAACTGATCGGTGGAAACTCGCGCGACGGGCTGTAAAGCGGCCACCAATAAAACAGCGCGGCGCCGAAGAACATCAGGTGCTCCACCACGTGCACCAACTTGTCCCGCAACGCCCAGTCATATAACGCGGGCACATGCCAGAGGGAAAAGGTCGCCACGAAGACGAAGCCGCAGACCAGCGGGCGAGTGAACACCCACAGCGGTCCGCGCAGAGCGCGCGCGGCGGTGAGCGGACGCACCAACCAGGCGGGCAGTCCGAGCAGGAACAACACCGCCGCCGGGTACATGAGCAGCTGGTGCTGCACCATGTGGGCGCTGAGCAGGAATCGCTCGCCCGCCTGGTCGAGGGGCGAACCGACCGCGAGGTAGAAAAGCAGCAGCGCGGAATAGAACAGGATTGTCTGCCGGCGCGGATACGGAGCCCCGGCCGCGATGCGGCCGCGCAGCGGTCCGGTGAGAATGGCATAGAGCCAGCCCAGAAAGATCAGGCCGCCCACCAGGAAGGGCTCGTTGTGCCAATGCCGCCAGTCGATCATCGGAGGGATTGACCGCACCTCAGGGCTGAAACGTCAAGGGGAGGCTGTCCTTGACGCCGAAGAGTGAGACCAGCGCCCACATGATGCCCCCGGCCAGCACGAGGCCGATGAAGAAGAGGATCGTGCAGAAGATTCGGTCCCAACGCAGGTGCATGAAGACGAAGATGACGAACATGAACTTCACCGCCGAC
>Ga0182011_10003200_pt1 | contig 13495 bp, 8 predicted proteins | sample 711E1DmetaG_FD_120481 | JGI IMG/M metagenome (GOLD analysis project Ga0182011, IMG submission 120481) | Permafrost microbial communities from Stordalen Mire, Sweden - 711E1D metaG | ecosystem: Environmental > Terrestrial > Soil > Wetlands > Permafrost | place: Sweden: Stordalen | collected... | reverse complement strand
GCATAGCCGCCGTAACTGGCGCCGTAGATCGCGACGCGCTCGGGATCCGCGATGTGCTGGTCGATGGCCCAATGGACGGCATCCGTGAGATCGTCCTGCATCTTGCGGCCCCACTCATGTTTGCCGGCCAGCAGGAATCTCTGGCCGTATCCCCCGGAACCCCGGTAGTTGACCTGGAGGACGGCATAGCCGCGGTTGGCCAGGAACTGCACCTCGGGATTGAAACCCCAGTCATCCCGGATGCCATAGGGCCCGCCGTGCGGGTTGAGGATGAGCGGCACCGGTTTGCCGGTGGCGCCAACCGGCAGCGTGAGGTAGCCGTGGATCACCATGCCGTCGCGCGCCGTATAACTGATCGGCTGCATCGGACGCATCTGCGAGGCCTTGATGAATGGATTGTACTGGCCGATCGGCATCAGCGCGGTGCGCCGAAGGTCGAGCAGGTAATACGCCCCCGGGGAAGTGTCGCTTGCGGAGTGGATGACAAGGACCTTCTCGTCCGGAGTCTCACTGATGACCTGGTTGAATGCGCCGGGCAGCGCGGCGTCAATTTGTGCCTGGAGGCGGGCCCGGGAATCGTCGAACCAGTGATAGTACGACTTGTCCGTCGTGTAGGACACTCCGTAGAGCTTGCCGCGGTCATAGGAAAGCATGATCCCGTTGATCTCGCCATCGGCGGGCGCCTGGAACAACACGGGGCTCAACACGCGGTCCTGTAATTTGTAGGTCTGCAGAGCATTGGTGTCGGTGGTGTCGTGAGTCAGCAGGTAGAGCGTCTCGTTGTCGGCGGCGACTTCCGAATGAACGCTCCAACCGGGGTCGGTCACCGGGAATTCGCGGACCTTCTTATAAAGTCCGTCGGGTCGGCGGGCTTCAAAGATGGCCTTGTCGCCGAGCATGCGAAAGCGTGCGCGGACATTTCCCACGTTATCGACCACGAGGTCCGAGGCATCCTCCGCGGGGTCGTACGGATGAGCCGTCCGCTCACCCGTGCGGATGTCGATTTTGAACAGCCGGAAATTGAAGCTGCGCTGCTCCTTGTTTCCGAAGATCAGGATGTGATTGGGATCGAAGCGCAAGAAATCGGCGATATTGGCCTGATTGGCGTCCTCGAAATAGCGCTCGCGGAACGACTGCGAGAGCTCGATCACCTTGCGCGTGGAAATGCGGATCGACCGGAGGGAAAGGGACTCGTTGCCGCCGACGTCGCCGCCGAAGAGAAGGTAGTCGGGGTTCTTCCAGAGGATGAAGTTGTAACTCTCATCCGTGCCGCCGACGAGCGGCTCGGTCTTGCCGGTTGTCAGGTCGGTGAGGGCCACACCCACGCGCCCTGTGCCGAGCTTCGTCAGGAATGCGAGATGGTGGCCGTCCGGGGAAATCTCCGGCGAGCGCATATAGGGATCGGCGAAGAACGTCTCGACCGGGACAAGTTCGGCCGGCGGGACCGGGGCCGGGGCCGCGACGGTGCACGCCGCAGCGGCAACAAGGGTGCAAAGCAAGATGTTGTGGAGGCGCATGGTAGTCAGACGGTTCGGGGAAAAGCTTGGAAGGTCACGGCGGGGAGCGCAAGGGGACGCTTATCAATGGTCAGAATGCGGGATGAATGGAAGATTCGGCTTAACCATGAATCGGACGGAGGCGTTCCCGAAGAGGGCGTCCGTCGCGACCGGCCAGCACCGATTGCATCTCAGCGAGGATGGCAAGCGCAACTTCTTCGGCGTTATTGGCGCCAAGATCAAGGCCCACCGGTGCATGCAGGCGCGCGCGCATCTCGGGCGTGACGGCGAACCCGTCCGCCGCCAGATCTGAGATGATTTTCTCGGCCCGCTTCCTGGGTCCGAGCAAGCCAAGAAAGGCGAGGGGATGGGGCAACAGCTCGCGCAGGAGCGGAAGGTCGTGGCGGTAATGGTGGGTCATGATGACCGCCAGCGAATCGAGGCCGAGAGCAAGGCGCGCTGACACTTCCTCCGGCCGGGCGATGACTATCGTATCGGCCTCGGAGAAACGCTCCGGTGTTGCGAGGGCGAGACGGGGATCAACGACCGTTACCTGCCAGCCCAAAGCCGTGGCGAACCGCACGAGCGGTTGCGCGTCGTCGCCGGCTCCAAACACAAACAGGGCAACAGGAGGAAGAATTATCTGGCGGAATGCCGTGATGGTTGGTTCCCGCGGCAGTTCGGCCGCCAGGCAGGTGCCGAGGCGGGTTCCCTCCGGTCCCTGCCAGACAGTGGCAAGCTCGGTCGGCGCCCGGCGGCGGATGTTTTCCCGGAGCGCATCGGCCCAGGCAGGCTGCGACGCCAGTTTCTCCAAAAGCACATGAACCACGCCGTGGCAGCCGAGTCCCACACCCCACACCAGGTCGTTTTCAGTGGTGGTGTCGTAAGTCACCTCCACCGGCCGGCCGGTGACCCGAACTTGGCGGGCGTGGGCGACGACGTCGTCCTCCAGGCAGCCGCCGCTGATTGATCCGACCCGCCGTCCATCGGGCATCAGCAGCATCCGCGCGCCTGGGCGCCGGTAGGAGGATCCCTCCACTTTCACCAATGTGGCCAAAACCCCGCCACCGGCCGGGGTGGAACCCATCATGCGGAGAATCTGTTGTAGTTCATTCACCGTTCGCGACTAACACATGAAGCTTAATCGGAATGTTTCACGATGCGAATAAAAATGGAACCTTCGGAATTGTCCTGAGTCAGGCAGTTGATAGGTACCTAATGATCATTTTAGCGCAATTCACAGTCATCTAGCAAACGTAGTTGCATGGTGGCAAAGATTGTGCTTACGATTCGCCTTAAGAGGACTTGGTGGTGTTTTAGTCCACAAACTCTTACCAACCAAAGCACAACTGATCAAACAATGAACTTGAATTCCGTAAGGAAGTCATGGGCGGCGCTTGCGCTGTTTTTAAGCGCCGGCCTGCCATATCTCGCGGTCGCCCAGACCGCTGCCACCACCACCACTGCCGCCGCCGCGGATCAGCCGGTGAAGATGGAAAAATTCGTCGTCACCGGTTCGCTGATTCCGTTTGCCGCGGATGCGCCGGCGATCCCCATCGTCTCAGTGGACGTTTCGCAGATTGAGCGCACCGGAACGGCGAGCAGCGTGCTCGAAATCCTGCGCAAGGCTGTGCCCCAGTTCATCGGCAACGGCAACCTCGGTGCGACCAACGCGAACATTTCATCGAATTCGACCAACGGTGGCTCGATGCTTTCGCTGTTGAATGCGCAGACCCTGGTGCTCGTCAACGGCCGCCGCGTGGCGAACGCCCCGGTCGGTGCTTCGGGCGGCTATGTGTTCGTGGACACCAACCTCATTCCCATCTCGGCCATCGAGCGGATTGACGTGGTGACAGACGGCGCCTCCGCCATTTACGGCACCGATGCCATCTCCGGCGTCGTCAATATCATCCTGAAGACCGACTATGCCGGCGCCGAATTCGGCGCCCGGTACGGTTTCTCGGACAACAAGGGACATTATGCCGAGCGTTCGGCCTACTTCCTGTTGGGCGCGTCCAGCGGAAAGACCAACATCACGGTGTCGGCCGAGTGGTACAAGCAGGACCCGATCTTCAATTACGAGCGCCCCTATTCGGCGGTGACCTATGGATCGGTCACTTTCCCGGGTTCGGTTAGCATCGGTTCTGCCTATTACCTCCTAAATCCGACGCTCACTGCGCCGCCGACGGGTACACACCAGTCTGCTGCCGCCCTGGTGGCTGCTGGCATTTACTCGGGCCCGAACACGAGCACGGTCCAGATGACTAATTTCAACCTCTCCCAGTATGTGACACAATTGCAGTCTGACGACCGCGCCAGTATGACGCTCGCGCTCGATCATAAGATCAACGACAACGTTACGCTGTTCGGTGATTTCATGTATTCCAACACGCAGACGTTCTCGCAGCTGAACGGCCAGCCGTTCTCGTCGAGCAGACCGGCGACCGATCCGTATAATCCGTTCAACGTCACGGTCACGGCGCGCAATCGTCTCTTCGCTGACCCGCGGCAGTACTACAACGACGACACCGCTGTGCGCGGAGTGATCGGCCTCCGGGGTAATATCACCAGCGACTGGACGTGGGAAGCTGCCGCTGACTACAACAAGATCTCGGGGAACTTACTCAATCCCGGGCTGATCAATACCTCGCAGCGCATCGCTGCGGTGTCCGCCGGCATTATCAATATGTTTGCGCGGACCCAGAGCGCGCAGGCACTGGCCGATGCCGCCATGCTCGGCACCGCGATCGGTGACTCCGTGTCGAAGCTCACGACCTATGACGCCAAGGTCACGGGCAAGCTGTTCGACGTGCCGGCCGGCGAGGTTAAGGTCGCCGTCGGCGCCGAGCATCGTATTGAGAGCTACCTCCAGAACGCCGATGTCAACAGCCAGACCGCGACGTTCGGCTGGGACTCCGGCACCTCGCTGGATCCGTTCTACGGTTCGCGCACGGTCGACTCAATCTACGGCGAAGCCCGCGTCCCGGTGGTCAAGGACGCGATGGCCGGCTTGCACTATCTCGAGGTGTCCGGCGCCGTCCGCCATGAGAAATACAGCGACACAGGGACCACGACAGTACCAAAGTTCACCGTCCGCTGGCTGCCGGTGAACGACGAAATCGCCTTCCACGCCACCTACGGCAAGTCATTCACCGCCCCGACGCTCTTCGAGTTGTTCGGCCCCGGCGGATTGGGCTATACCAATCCGCTCGCCCTGACGTCAATCAGCGGCGGAGTGATCGACGGCCAAGCCCTGACTCAGAGCGGAGCCAATCCTAATCTTGTTCCCTCCACGGCGGAGAGCTACACCGCGGGCATCGTCTACTCGCCCAAGGCGATCAAGGGTCTCCAGTTCTCGGCAGACTATATCCACATCCGGCAAAGCAACTTGGTCAGCACGATCGGCAATGAGAACATCCTCCAGAGCGTCGAGTTACTCGGCACGGCATCGCCCTATGCGCAGTTCGTGCATATCGGCGGCTTCCATGGCACGCCCATCACTGCTGCCGGTCAGGTCAGCGGCAACGCGATCGACAATGTCTATGTGACCAACACGCTGGTCAATATTTCCTTCCAAAAGTTTGCCGCCTATAACTTCCAGGCCAAGTACGGCTTCGATGTTAACAATGTCGGCCGGTTTGACGTGGGCGCCGCCGCTCTTTGGTGGAGGCGGTATACCGTCAAGTTCCTGCCGGATTCCGACCCGTATGAGACGGCGGGCAAGGTTACCACGACCAACGGCACCCTGCCGCGCTGGAATGGCAACTTGGGCGTCGATTGGAAGCGCGGCAGCTGGAGCGCTTCCTCGAATCTCCAGTACTTCCCGGCCGTGACGGACGACAACGACGGCAGCCGCATTCCGCCCGTCTCCCTGATCGATCTGGGCGTCGCCTACACGTTCAGCTCGACCAACCGCTACCTGTCAGGCCTCAAGGTCACGCTTGGTGCGAACAATGTGTTCAACAAGTTTGCGCCGCTTGATCCGGCAACCTTCACGGATGCGAACGCCGACATTGCCACTTACGGTGCGATCGGCCGCCTCATCTACCTCAAGGCTCAGTACAAGTTCTAAGCGGATTCTTCAGAATCCTTCCCTCTCGCGGCCCGGAGCAATCCGGGCCGCTTTTTTTTGGGGTGCGAGCCCCGGAGGGCGCCGGCGCCGCTGTGCCCGACATTGGTGAGGAAGGCGGGGGCGTCGCCGTATATCGGCCCCGGGTGGCACGGGTCTCCTGACCCGTGGGTCTTGGGAACACGGGTCGGGAGACCCGTGCCACTTCGATCGCGGCCAATCCACCTTAGTCACGGACAAAAGAGGATCTCGACCGCAGCCACATTCCTCGTCCAATCCACCCTTGGAAACCCCCGTGTTGGCGCGGGCTGGCCGAGAATCCTCTTCTTGACGGACGACCATCCGGCCGGATGCAGGCGAACCACGCCATCGGTGAGTTCGACGCGGCTGATCGCGACCTGCCCCACGCCGCGCACAGCCAGGCGAAGAAGTGGAAAGCTGCCTGCAGCGGTACGGGCTTCCGTGGCACGGGATTGTAGGGGCGCAGGCTTGCTGCGCCCAGCCGCCAGGGCGCGACAAGATCGCGCCCCTACCGGTGCACCAACCGCAACCGGCACGCTGAACTCGCGTTTGATCCCTGTCCGCGGGTGCGCGGCAAATACCCGGAATTCGATGAGGTGCAGTCCGTGCAACAGGGTCCACGAGCCGTCGGGCTCCTGCTGTTCGACCACCACTTTCTGCAGTGCCGGGGCGAAGTTGTGCACGGTGAATTGCAGCTGCCACGCGCCGCAGACCGGAGTGGCCTGCCAGATGATGTCCGGATTCCGACCGGCCCGCTTGAGCCACAATCGCCACTCACGAAGGCGGTCCGCGTCGCGTCCGAGGATAATCTCGTTGGGTCCGCGCGCACGTGGGTCGCGGGAACGCCTCCACATGATTCGCGCCGCGGTGCGCCCGGCGCGCAGCGCTGCAGCGAAGGCCGCGGCTTCGGCGTGGAGAGACGAGAAGGCGGCGAGGACCCGCGACTGGCGACCAATGGCGGGATCGGGAGATCCCGCCCTACAATCTGTGACCCGCGAATTGTAGGGCGGGGTCTCCTGATCCCGCCTAGCCACTCGAAGACTGGCGCCACTCGACCGCCGCAACTGGAACACCGCCTCGGCCGCCCGCCGCACAAAGATGTCGCGCCTGGCGAGGTAAAGCCGGAAGGCGAGGCTGGCCGCCAGGGCTGGCGGGAATGATAGGGGCGCAGGCTTGCTGCGCCCTTGCAGATGTAGGGCGGGGTCTCCCGACCCCGCCGCGGGTTGTGACGTTATGACGGGGTCAGGAGACCCCGCCCTACAGCTCTCCATCAATGCGGGCGGGGACCTCTTGTAGGAGACTGCGAGCCGGCTCTTGCAGATCTTCTGCAGCGCTTTCTCCTCGTTGACATACGGCGCCACACCTTCGCGACCGAGGCAGACATCCCAGCGTTCGTTGATCTGCCAGCGATGATAACCGGAGAATGGGAAGGCATCAGCCGCGAGCGCGGCTTGGGCCCAATGCCGAGCTTCCGGTGGGTAGGGCGCGTTGACCTGCCCGCCGAAGCCTCGCGCGAAAGCCGGGTCCCTAACTCGCCGCAAATGTCCCTGATCGTGCCCCGGCGCGTTATCGCTAACGCGCTCTACCTTGATCCCTTCAAACACGCGTGCAAAACCGCGAGCGAGCATTTCCCGCGGATCGTGGACTTCCGGATCGAGCCACAGACTGGCTGCCGCGGCGTCGACAACCGTGGTCATCTCGAGCGCCAGACGATTCGACTCCCAGGAGGTAATTAGGAACCCAGCCGCGCCGACGCGACGACAGCGCCGCCACAATGATTCGATGTTGGCCATCCGCTCGCCGAACACTGGCAGCGGCTCGAACCGAAAAGCTCCATTCATCGGGCAGCCCCAGTACTCGATGCCCTGGGCTCTCAGCGGCGTGGCAAGATCAACTTCGGCGAAATTATACAGCTCGACGCGCGGATGACGGGCAAACGGGTAATAATACCAGTCGTAGGCGATCACATCCCGCGGCAGCCGTGGAATGGCCGCGGGGAGCAGCGCGAGCATGTCGGCCCAGAGGCCCATCCGCAGTCCGAGCGATCGGGTAAGCTGGTGCAGCCGGTTGACGTGAGCGGCAAAATGACCGGCCAGCCCCGCGCGCGCGACCTCCGCCCGGCAGCGCGGACATTTGCCGAGATGAAAAGATTCGTCGAGGCCGACGTGCACCTTCCCGGCCGTACAGAATGGCGCCATGTCCCGCAGGAGCTTTTCGGCGATCTCCAGCGTGCGCGGATGCAGCGGACAAATCTGGCCGCGTTCGAGCGGCTGGCCTTCGGCGTCGCGCAGCTCATTCAGATCGCGCAGTTCGGGCACCTTGATCAGGTATTGCGTGTGGCCGAGCAGATTGACGATCGGCACGACGCGGATGCCGGTCGCTGTCGCCGCCGCCACGAGCCGGGCAAACTGCCGGTAGCTGTAGGCATCAGGTCGCGCCACCGCCGGCAGGCTTGGATACTCAACCGCATCCTCGAGGTGAAGATAGAGCTCCTCGTAACCCCACTCCGCGTAGCGTGGAAGCAACTTCAGGAGAATATCGAGTCGCTCCACCTGGCGGGCGAGATCCCACTGGAAGGCTCTGGTGATGCTATCGCTAGGCATGTCGTTTTACTGCGCTCATCCTGCATGGACACTGAGTTCACAGAGGTGGCACAGAGGCCACGGAGTCTAGGGCATTATTAGCAAGAACCCACCCTCTGTGCGCTCTGTGGCAAAGTCCTTCTGTTGGGATGATCGCTTGCAAGCAAGCTCCTACATGGTCGTCGGTCCGCCCTGGGCGTGCGTCCGTAGGTATTCTCCCAGCCACTCGCATCCGCCGGTTTCGTCGGTGAACGCCCCCTCCAGCTGCGCCTCGGAGCAGGCGGCGAGAATGGCTTTGAAGTGCGGACCGGGCGGCAGGCCCAGCTCCAGCAGATGCCGGCCGAGGATCAACGGACGGGGCGCCGCGTCGCGTACGGCGAGGGCGTGCGCCTTTTCCCGCAACGCCTGGATGCGGAGCTCCGTCTCGGGTGAGATGAGCGGCGGGCGCCCGAGATGGTCGGCCCACATGACCAGGCACAAATCGCCAATGGTGGCGGGCGCCAGCTTGCGGGCCAGCCGGCGCACGGCGTTGTCGGTGAACTCTGGCCGGCCGTGATGATGCGCGAGATGGTGCCGCACCAGCGGGCCCACCCAGTCGATGAGATCAAGCGGTGCGCCGATCCGGCGAAGAAACGATTCAGTTGGCGGGCCGCCGGCTTCCTCATGTCCGGGACTCATCCAGCGCAGCGTGCCGCGCCGGTCGGTCCGCACCGTGGTGGCCGGCTTCCCTAAATCGTGGGCGAGCACGGCGAACATCAGGTAACGCCGGCGGGGCGCGTCGCTTTGCCGCCACTCCTCGAGGCGGGCGAGCGCGTCGAGACAGTGATTGGTGTGGACGAGCACGTCGCCTTCCGGGTGCCACTCGGGTTCCTGCGGCACACTTGCCAGCACGGCGATCTCCGGAAAATGCGCCAGCCAGCCGGCCTGCTCCAGGACGGCAATGCCCCGCGAGGGCACCGTCGATTTCACCGCCCATTTCTCCCATTCACCCCAGACGCGCTCGACGGGCAGTTCGCGAAACGCTCCGGCGATGCTCCGGCAAAGCGCGGCTGTTTCCGGCGCCAGGGTGAGATCGAAGCGCGCCGCCAATTGCATCGCGCGCAGCACCCGCAGCGGGTCCTCCCCGAACGCCGCGCTGGTGTGCCGCAGCATCCGGGCGCGGAGGTCGGCCTGGCCGCCATGCGGATCGATGACCTCCTTCGTTAACGGATCGTAGGCGATCGCGTTGATCGTGAAGTCGCGCCGGGCCGCCGACTCGGCATCGGAGAGGGTCGGGTCGGGTGCGACGGCGAAGCCACGATGGCCGGCCCCGGTCTTTGATTCGCGCCGCGGCAGGCTGAAATCATACTCCGTTCCGGCGAGGCGCAGTTTGACGATGCCGAAACTGCGGCCAACGAGGTCGGCGTCGCCAAATGGGGCGAGCACGCGCACCAGCGTCTCGTAATCGGCGCCGGCCACCTCGATGTCGAAGTCCTTTGGCTCGAGTCCGAGCAGCCAGTCGCGCACGCAGCCGCCGACAAGCCGCGGCCGACCCACGGCGCGGACGGCGTGCAGGATCGCCAGCAACTCATCGGGCAGACGCATGGCAGAATCAGCTTCCGCTTTCAAGATGGCTTCGACCCGCCGATTGGCGCCAGCCGTGGATTGCGACGAGCCCCCATCCAGCCAGAAAGAGAACCCCACCGACGGGAGTAACCGGCCCGAGCGCATGCGGGGCGCCCAACGCGAGTCCATAAAGCGATCCGGAAAAAAGCACTGTCCCGCCGATCCAGCAAGCCGCCGCAGCCGCGATCAACGGACGAACGCGGCCGGTGGTCCCGGTGTCTCCTCCTGCGGCCAAAGCGAGCAGGGCCACCGCGTGGACAAGATGGTAGAGCACAGCAGTTTGCCATAGGCCAACCGTCTGGCGTTGGAGCAGGGTATCCTTCAGCGCGTGAGCGCCAAATGCCCCGAGGATCACTCCGGTCGCCCCGATCAACCCAGCCAGGAAGAACAGTCTGTTTTGTGACATTTGCAGAGCCGGCTGGTGATGACCGGCTTGGGGTCAACCTCGTTGAAATCGGCCTTTGGTGCAACGCTTGATACAGAGCGGCGGCCGGCCGGTGATTGCGTCCTATCTAAAGGGTTGACACGCCCCCCCGAAAACCTACCTATGGCACCCTTTCTGCACATGAAAACCTTTCTAGCCAAGAAGGGGACGGTTCAACCGAAATGGCATCTGATTGATGCTGATGGTGTCGTGTTGGGTCGCCTCGCCGTGAAAGCTGCCAACCTCCTCCGTGGCCGGCACAAAGCCGCCTACACCGCAAATGTCGACACGGGAGATTTCGTCATCGTCATCAATGCGGCGAAAGTGGCCCTCACAGGCAAGAAAGACCAGCAGAACAGTTACATGTCTTTTTCCGGCTACGTTGGCGGGGAGCTTTATCGCAAGATGTCGGAAATGCGCGAGCGGCGCCCTGAATATATTATTCAGCATGCGGTTAAGGGCATGCTGCCCAAAAACCGCCTCGCTCGCAAGATGCTGACCAAGCTGAAGGTTTTTCCCGGCCCCAGCCACACGCACGAGGCCCAGAGTCCCGTCAAGTTCGCCATCTGACCAACCCATGAGTGCTGAAACCGCCGTTTTTTCCGCCACCGGCCGCCGCAAGACGGCCACTGCCCGCGTGCGCCTCGTCGAGGGCACCGGCAAGCTCGTTGCCAACGGCCGCAACTTCGAGAGCTACTTTTCACACGAGAATTTCGCCAAGCAGGCCTACTCGCCGCTGCTCACCGTTGAGATGCGGGAGAAATTTGACATCACCGTCAACGTCACCGGCGGCGGCATCAGCGGGCAGGCCGGGGCGGTGGCGCACGGCATCGCCCGCGCCTTGCAGAAGTTCAACCCCGAGCTCCGCGCCGCGCTGAAGAAGGCCGGGCATATCACGCGCGACCCCCGCGAAAAGGAACGCAAGAAGGCCGGCCAACCGGGCGCCCGCAAGCGCTTCCAGTTCTCGAAGCGCTGAAACCGGCTTCAACGCCTCTTTCCAGAGCGGAGCGCCTCGCGGCCTCCGCTCTTTTTTATTGTAGCCTGATGCGAACCTGAGGTCTTCTGTTAGCCAAGCCTCCTCCTCCAACATGAATGTCGGTGTCGTCGGTGCGTCCGGTTATTCCGGAGAAACCCTGGTCAAACTCCTGCTGGGCCATCCCTTGGTCACCCTGGGGGCGGTCACGTCGCGCCAGCATGTGGGCAAGCCGCTGGCGCAGGTGATTCCCGCGTTGCGCGGAGCCGACCGCGGCCTGCGGTTTGTCGACTCCAATGCCGCGGCGCTCGCCGCCAGCGACATCGAGCTGTTCTTCCTGGCGCTGCCCCATGGCGCCGCCGCCACTTTTGCGAAGCCGTTCATCGCGGCCGGCAAGAAAGTCATCGACCTGAGCGCCGACTTCCGGATCGCCGACCTCGCCACGTACACGCGCTATTATGGAGACCATCAGGCGCCGGAGCTGCTGGCCCAGGCGCGCTACGTCCTCCCCGAGCTGGCTCCCGCGGATTGGAAGCGGTTTCCAATCGTGGCGGCGCCCGGCTGCTATCCGACCAGCATCCTGGTGCCCTTGGCGCCCCTGCTGCGCGACGGCGTGGTGACGCGCGAACACATTGTCGCCAACTCCTTCAGCGGCGTCAGCGGCGCCGGCCGGAAGGTCGAGGGCAACTACCTGTTTGTGGAACGCGCGGAGAGCGCCACGGCGTACGGACTGCTCAAACACCGGCACCTGGCGGAAATCGAGGAGCAACTCGCGCTGCACAGCGGGGCGCCGACCGTCATCCAGTTCAATCCGCACCTGGCTCCGATGCGTCGCGGCATCGCCACGACCATCACGGTGCCCGCGGCGCCCGGCGCCAATGTCGACAACCTTTATGCGACCTGGCATAACGCCTACAAGGGCCGGCCGTTCATCCAGCTGCTGCCGAGCGGCGAGACCCCCGACACCGCGTTTGTCACCGGCACCAATCGTGTCGACCTCTCCGCGGTGCACGACGTGCGCACCGGCAATTTCGTGATCACCTCCGCCCTCGACAACCTGCTGAAGGGCGCCGGCGGCCAGGCCGTGCAGATCATGAACCTCTGGTCTGGATTCCCGGAGACGACGGGGTTGGTCTGAGGGGTGGCATGGGTCTCCCCTAGGCTCCGTAGGCCGGGCGAAGGAGGGCCGCCCATGAACCGAAACCCTCACGGCTCAGGAGAGCCGTGCCGCGGCCGCACCGGCCACCACACCGTGAAAACTCTTGCACTCGCGTGGGTTTCAAACTGGGTTCATGCCGCAAAAGTTTCGAGCGGGACGGACCGGTCTCCGCGTCAATTCATCCGGCTCTGTCCCTCGCAACGCAACCGACCGATATCATGATCGAATTCACCAACAGAATCCTCTTCGTCGGCTATGGCGCCGTGGCCGAGTGCACGCTGCCGATCATCTTCAAGCACATCAAGGTGCCGGCGAAGAACGTCACGGTCATGGATTTCGAGGACCGGTCGGCGAAGCTCAGGCCATGGACGTCGAAGGGCGTGCGTTTTGTGCGCGATCGCGTCACCCGGGAGAACCTGGGGCGGCTGCTCGCACAGCACGTCTCTACCGGCGACGTGATCATCGATCTCGCCTGGAACATCGACGCGCTGGAGATCCTCCAGTGGTGCCACGACCACGGCGTGCGCTACATCAACACCTCCACCGAGCTGTGGGACCCGTATGAGGGCCTGCCGGATAACAAGCCGACGACCAAGACGCTTTACTGGCGCCAGATGAACCTGCGCCGCCTGCTCGCGAAGTGGAAGGTCAAGGGCCCGACCGCCGTAATCGAGCACGGCGCCAACCCGGGCCTCATCTCGCATTTCACCAAGCAGGGCCTGATCGACATCGGCCAGAGCCTGCTCGCCGACCGCAAGCTGAAGGGCCGGAAGGCGGAGGAGGTCACCCAGCTCATCGCCGACCGCAAGTTCAACTCCCTGGCGCAGAAGCTCGGGGTCAAGGTCATCCATTGCAGCGAGCGCGACACCCAGATTTCCGACGTGCCGAAGCAGGTCGGCGAGTTCGTCAATACCTGGAGCATCGAGGGCTTCCGCGAGGAGGGCACCACGACGGCCGAGATGGGCTGGGGCACGCACGAGAAGCAGCTGCCGGAGTTCGCCTACCAGCACCAGGAGGGGCCGAAGAACCAGATTTGCCTCGCCCGCATGGGCATCAACACGTGGGTCCGTTCCTGGGTGCCCGACTACACCATCCAGGGCATGGTCGTCCGGCACGGCGAGTCCTTCTCCATCTCCGACAAGCTCACGGTCTGGGAGAATGGCCGG
>Ga0182011_10003199_pt1 | contig 13500 bp, 12 predicted proteins | sample 711E1DmetaG_FD_120481 | JGI IMG/M metagenome (GOLD analysis project Ga0182011, IMG submission 120481) | Permafrost microbial communities from Stordalen Mire, Sweden - 711E1D metaG | ecosystem: Environmental > Terrestrial > Soil > Wetlands > Permafrost | place: Sweden: Stordalen | collected... | reverse complement strand
GGGTTAATCACGTTTGAGGCGGAAGCCGATAGTATGAAAAGCTATCAACTCCAGGCGAACTGCTACCTCACCAAGCCCGTGCAGTTGGAAGCGTTCGAGAGCCTGGTGAAGAGCATCAATGATTTCTGGCTGAAAATGGTCAAACTGCCGTAGCAGAGGTAAAGCGTATGAGCCGGACACCGATCAGAAAACTTCTCCTGGTCGAAGACAACCTCGGGGACGCCCGTGTGCTCCGTGAGATGTTCAACGAGGAAGGCGTGCAGATCACCGAACTGACGCACGTGGAGTCCCTGAGTGAGGCCGAGAAGCATCTTGCGGATCATTCGGTTGATATTACCTTGCTCGACCTGGGGTTGCCCGATGCGCAAGGACTGGAAGCGGTACGGCGGGTCCACGCAGCCGCGCCCAGAGTTCCCTTGGTGGTGCTGACGGGCTTGGACGATGAGTCGATGGCTTTGCAATCCTTGCAAGAAGGCGCGCAAGACTATCTCATCAAAGGCCAAATTGAATCGCGTGGGCTTCTGCGAGCCATACGCTATGCCATCGAGCGCAAAATCATGGAAGAGGTGTTGTTTGCGGAAAAGGAACAAGCCCAAGTCACGCTCAGCTCCATCGGCGACCCCGTTGTTTCCACGGACATCTCGGGAAATATGACCTTCCTCAATCTCGTCGCGGAAAGAATGACGGGCTGGTCGCGAGAAGAAGCGGCAGGCAGGCCCGCGCCCGAAGTTTTTCGAATCTTCGACGCCACGAGTCACGAAATCATATCGAATCCGATGGAGATAGCAATGGAGAAAGACAAAACCGTGTACCTACCGTCGAACTGTCTCCTCATACGGCGTGACGGAGTTGAAATTCCGATCGGAGGCTCCATGGCCCCCATCCACGACCCTGAAGGACATGTTGCCGGAGCGGTGATTGTTTTCCGCGACGTGACCAGGTCCCTGGCGATCGAGCTGCAGACAACCTATACGGCCGAGCACGACTTTCTGACCGGTTTGCCCAATCGAATGCTCCTGAACGACCGAATTAGCCAGGCGATCGCCTTAGCGCCGCGTCACGGGGATAAAGTCGCAGTGCTGTTTTTGGATTTGGATGGCTTCAAATACATCAACGATTCCCTGGGACACTCGATCGGCGACAAACTTCTTCAATCCATCGCAAAGCATTTGGTAGCTAGCGTCCGCTCCTCAGACACGATAAGCCGGCAGGGAGGCGATGAATTCGTCGCGCTGCTCTCCGCAGTGGAGCACTGGGAAGATATTGCCATTACGGCGAGCAGAATACTGCGGGCGGTGGCGGAGACTCATGTCATCTGCGAGCACGAACTTCACGTCACCACAAGCATTGGCATCAGCGTCTATCCCGATGACGGCCTGGATGCGGAGACGCTGATCAAGAACGCGGACACTGCGATGTACCAAACAAAGGAAAATGGGCGTGATGGCTATCAGTTTTTCGAGCCAGTCATGAACGTTCGAGCCGTGGAGCGGCAATCCATCGAGGAGTGTCTGCGGCACGCCATAGAACGGCAGGAATTCGCGCTGCACTACCAGCCGCAGGTCAACCTGAGGACGAAAGCGATTACCGGCGCGGAAGCGTTGATACGTTGGACGCATCCCTCTCGAGGGGTGGTCTCTCCGGTACAATTTATTCCCGTTGCGGAAGACTGCGGCCTGATTCGCCCGATCGGCAATTGGGTCCTCCGTGAAGCGTGCAAGCAGGCCCGGGCCTGGGTCGATGCAGGCCTGCCCCTTGGTACTATGGCGGTGAACATCTCCATGATAGAATTGCAAGACAAGTGCTTTCTTGAAGGTGTATTCGCGATCCTCGAGGATACGGGCTTGGACCCGGGATATCTGGAGCTGGAGCTGACCGAAAGCGTTCTTATGAGGCATGTCGAGTCCACGGAATCCACGCTCAACGCGGTGACTGCGAAAGGGGTACGCCTGGCGATCGATGACTTCGGCACGGGTTACTCCAGCTTGAGCTATCTTAGAAGGTTTCCGATCGATGCCCTCAAGATCGACCAGTCGTTCGTCCGTCAGATCACCGCCGCACCCGCTGATAGGAGGATCGTGAGCGCGGTGATCAGCATGGGCCGAAGCCTTAAGCTGCGGGTCATTGCTGAGGGCGTGGAAACGCAAGAAGAGCTGGCATTTCTTCAGGCTCACCAATGTGATGAGGCGCAAGGGTACTATTTCAGCCCGGCGGTGCCCCCCCAGCAGTTCGCCAAGTTGCTCGAAACCGGCATATCAGAAAAAGTCCTCAACTGCACGAAACCCTTCTAGTACGCCCCCGCGTAATGCAGATTGTTCTAGAACGGAAGTAAGGCGAGAGTGGCTAACTTAGAAAACGAAAATCCCGATAAACCTTAACTCCTCCAATCCTTGTCACAAGCTTACGCGGTTTCGGCCTGACTGCTTGCTGCGATACAGGTGCTGATCTGCCCTGTTCATGAGGGATTTCGCCGAATCCCCAGGGGCGCCCATGGCAGCCCCCACCGAGATGGTCACCCGGATCTGTAAGCCTTCCACCGGTACTGTAGACTGAGAGACCAGTGCTCTGCATCTCTCGCACGTGTCCGCCATGAAGTCTTTCGTAATGCCGGGAAGAATCACCAAGAATTCGTCGCCCCCCCAACGTCCTAGCACATCGGACGCACGCAAGCAACCGGACAGAGTCTTTGCAATAGTGGCCAGCGCAGCATCTCCGGCGACATGCCCGTAGGTATCGTTGATGTTCTTGAACTCGTCCAAGTCGGCCAGCATGATTCCGAATGGGATGCGGAACTTGGAATGTTGATCGAGTTGCTGAAAAAGCTGTTGGTCCAAATAGCGGCGGTTTGCCACCTGGGATGCTGGATCCAGAAATGCCAACTTCGCGAGCTCCCTGACTCTCTCTCGCACGGCCCTCTGCCGGGAGTTGTCATTGAAGATCTCGACCGCACCGACAACTTCACCGTCTCTGCCCGTAACTGGGCAGACGCGAACCTCCACGGGGACCCTGTGGCCACGTTTATGGTGAAGATAAATCTCCGCCCGATGCGGACGACCATCCGCTATGGTACGGCTGAGAGGGCAATCTCCCCCACAGAGCAGGCACCCGGAGTCGTCGACGTGCATCAGGATGTTGTCGGCACAGCGCTTCCCCAACACTTCTTCGGCGCTGTATCCGGTAAGGTGTTCCGCTGCTTGGTTCCAGTACGTAATCCTGCGTTGCAGATCAGTGAAGTAGACAGCGTCGAAAAGGTTGTCCAGCATCTGTTTGAAGAGACTGTTCATTTCATCTGACGACGAAGCCGGAGAAAAAGGAACTGGAGACTCCATATGTTTTCCACCTCAGCAGGCACCTCGATCTGCACAACACATAAGGGATCATCGCCCACACTTTTGCGGCGCTGGCACAGGTGGAAGCGATACTCACTCCCTTAAGCGTTAGCATTGTAGCACCGGTACCTGCCGTCTGAAACTACCAATTCCGCGCCAAGCATCCCGCGAGAAAGCTGAGCCCACCATTTCCTCAATGGGCACATTCGCATCCTTCAACGGCGGGCGCGTGCGAGCATCGCCGTACATCCCAAGCGATTCCAGGAAGGCTTCCACGATCTTGGGGTCGAACTGAGTGCCGGCGCAGCGCCGCAGTTCGAAAAGAGCTTCTTCATAACTGCGGGCAGTTTTGTAAGCTCCTCTAACTCGGCGGCACTGTGCAAATTGACAGGACAAAATTCAAAGCGGTTTTGTATTGCCCCCTCCCTTTCCTTATGGTATCTATCTCTCGACGCATAACAGTCGACACGAATGCCCCTGAACGAGTCTGACACTCGCGCTAAGCTGATTGACCCCGCGATTCACGTTTGTGGTTGGACGGAAGACCTTATTTGCCGCGAAGAGACCGCCGGGGCCATTGAGATTGTCGATGGGAAGCCCCGCAAGCAGGCCAAAGGCCGGGTGGATTACGCCCTGCGCATCAAGGTCAACCCGGACACACAGCCCGTCGCCGTGGCGCTCATCGAGGCCAAGGCTGAAAACCTTCCACCGACTCATGGCCTAGAGCAAGCCAAGCTTTACGCCTCCTGCAAGAGGCTGAATGTCCCCTTTGTCTTTTCGACTAACGGCCATCTGTTTGTCGAATTCGACCGCAACACCGGCATAACCTCAGAGGCTCGCCCGCTTTCTGATTTTCCATGCCCCGCTAATTTGCGCGCGCGGTACGAAGCCACCGTGGGATTTTCACTGGCAGACGCCGCTCGTCCCTTACTCGCGCGCTATGCCGGTGGCGAAGCCACCCGCCGCTACTACCAGGACGCGGCCATTCGTGCCGTATTTGAGAAGATTGCCCGCTGCGAGCTGACCGGTCAGCCCAAGCGGGCCTTGCTTTCGCTCGCTACCGGCTCAGGCAAGACCTTTATCGCGGTGCAGATTCTCAAGAGAATCGGGGACGCTGGGCAACTCCAGCGAGCCCTCTTCGTGTGTGACCGTGATGAGCTTCGCGCACAGGCGCTCGGCGCCCTGCAAAACGCCTTTGGAAACGATGCGGCGGAAGTCTACAAAGAACCCGACGGAAGGAACCACGCCCGAAACGCCCGAATCCACATCGCCACGTACCAAACGCTGGACGTTGATACAGAGGAGGGGACGGCGAACTTTCTCACCGCCTATTATCCTGAGAACTACTTCAGCCATATCGTGATTGATGAGTGCCACTGCTCCGCCTGGGGAAAATGGTCACAGGTCCTCACGCGCAACCGCAACGCAGTGCAAATCGGCCTCACTGCCACCCCCCGTCATCTCGTAGGGACACGCCATGGCGTGTCCGAACATGGCGTGCCCCTACCGGCGGAGGTCGAAAGAGATTTTCAGATTACCGCTGACAACATCCGGCACTTTGGCGAGCCGGTGTACGAATACGACATGAGCCAGGGTATCGAGGATGGCTATCTCGCCGCCTGTGAAATCCAGAAGGGCCGAGTGAACTTGGATGCAACGGGAATCACCCTGGAGGACATCCTCGCCCGCAATCCGGTGGATGCCAACACCGGCCAGCCCATTACAGCCGAGCAATTGAAGGCACTTTACGAAAAAACGGAATTCGAGGACCGCATCCTGCTCCCCGACCGCGTGCTAGCGATGACCCAGGACCTCTTCAAGTACCTGCTCGAAACAGGAGGCCCCGAACAGAAGACGATTATCTTCTGCGTTCGGGACCGTCATGCGGATGACGTAGCCATCGCGATGAATAACCTCTACGCGACTTGGTGTAAGGAGAACAGCAAAACACCGGTTCAGGACTACGCTTTCAAGTGCACGGCCGCTGTGGGTGGCGCGAGCTATATCGCCGACCTTCGTGCTGGCTCCCGGCATCACTTCATTGCTACTACGGTGGAATTGCTTACCACCGGAGTTGATGTTCCCGTGGTGCGCAATATCGTCTTTTTCAAATACGTGCGCTCGCCCATCGCCTTTTATCAGATGGTCGGACGCGGCACGCGCCTGGACGCGCCCACCAACAAACTCATGTTCAGAGTCTACGATTACACCGACGCCACGCGGCTCTTCGGGCAAGAGTTCGCCAGCAAGATCGTGAGGCCCCGCAAGCGCCGAGAAGGCCCTGAGCCTCCACCCCCGCCCGAACCACAGGTTCTCGTCGAGGGTTTCGAGGTTCACGTTACGGACGCGGGGCGCTACATTGTGACCAACGTGGATGGCCGGGCCATGCCCGTCACCGTGGAGGAATATAAGCAAAGGCTTGCCGCCAAGCTCGTGGAGGAGGCCCCTACGCTTGAACAGTTTCGCGCCCGATGGATTACCCCGCAGGACCGTCGAGAGATGCTGCGGGAGCTACCGGACGGCGGCAGATCGGCCTTCTTGGTGCGGGCGCTTGACGATATGACGGATTACGACCTCTACGATGTGTTGGGAGAACTGGGCTATGGCTTGAACCCTCGCACCTGTCCCGAACGTGCCGACGCGTTTGGCTATAAGCACACGGGTTGGCTGAACAGCCTTCCCCCGGCAGCCTCGGAAACACTCCGAAGGCTGGCCGCCCAATTTGCACATGGTGGAACCGATGCCCTGGAGAATCCGCACGTCTTCGAAATATCCGATGTTCAGGCGGCGGGGGGTCTCGATGCCTTGCGGGTGATCGGCAATCCCGCTGATGTTTTGCGCGAAACCAAGGAAAGGATTTTCGCGGCGTAGGGGCACGCCATGGCGTGCCCGTACAGATCGCCATGGCGTGCCCCTACAGATCGAAATGACATCCGACCCCAAGAAATATCACCGCCGTTCCGTCCGTCTGAAGGGATACGATTACGCAAGCCCAGGGTGGTATTACGTAACAATCTGTACGCACGGCCGCAATTTCTTGTTTGGAGAGATTGTTGAGAGCCAAATGCGCCCGTCCAGGGCCGGAGATATTGCCCAAGAGTGTTGGAATGAGATTCCGAGGCATTGCCCACGCGCCACTTTGGATGTCTCAGTCGTAATGCCCAACCATTTGCACGGAATCATCGTGATTGGCGGAGACATGCCAACAAAACGTACGGGCACGCCATGGCGTGCCCCTACAAAACCCGCATCGTCTCCCGGTAGGGACACGCCATGGCGTGTCCGTACCCGGGAGGCGTTTGGCAAACCGGTTCCGGGTTCTCTTGCAACACTCATGCGGTTATTCAAACAAGCCGTGACCGTTCGGGCCCGCGCGCACGCAAGGGCGTGCGACGGCGTTCCGCCCGAATTCGTACGGGCACGCCATGGCGTGCCCCTACAAACGAGGCCCGTGTTATAATCCCGCCTCACGACCCGACAACGTTTGGATCTTCCATGGCGACCATTCAAAACCAACGACCGTTGCCACCTGCCTGGCGCTGGGTGCGGCTGGGGGAGGTAATTGCGGAAGCCCAGCCTGGTTTCGCATGTGGAGCACGCGACCTCAAAGGTGTAGTGCAACTTCGCATGAATAATGTGGACACGCGTGGGAATATGGTCTGGAAAGAATTTATCCGCGTGCCAGCCGAAGAGTCCGTTGTCAACGAATATCAATTGAGGACGGGCGACGTACTGTTCAACAACACCAACAGTGTCGAATTGGTCGGAAAGAGCGCTCTGTTCCTTGGATTTCGCGAACCTGTCGTTTACAGCAACCACTTTACCCGGCTCAGAGCGCTGGCGGAACAACTCGATCCCCAATACTTCGCCGCCTGGCTGCTCCATCAGTGGCAATTGAAAGTATTTGAGAACATATGCAACCGCTGGATCGGCCAGAGTGCAGTCAAGAATGACAAGCTGTTAGCCTTGGGGATTCCCCTACCGCCATTGGAAGAGCAGAAACGGGTTGCGGCGATTTTGAATGAACAGATAGCAGCAGTGGAGCGGGCGCGGGCCGCCGCCAAAGCCCTCCCGGCCGCTTACCTCCGCGCCGTCTTTTCCAGCCCCGAGGCCCAACAGTGGCCCGGAAGATCCCTTCGTGATGTTACAACAAGAATCACAGATGGCACCCACCAGCCGCCACCGTTCACAAGACAGGGAGTTCCGTTTCTCTTCGTTCGAAACATAGTCGGAGGACAAATCGACTTTAGCGTGGACAACTACGTTTCGCGGGAGACCTACGAGAAGCTGACTGAGCGCTGCTCCCCAGAACGCGGTGACGTGCTCTATAGTGCTGTTGGGAGCTTCGGCGTAGCTGTAGTTGTTGAGACGGACCTCCCCTTCACTTTCCAACGGCACATCGCCCACCTCAAGTTGAATCATGGTGTCATCAATCCATTCTATTTGGTGTGGTATCTGAACTCGCCTGCTGGGAAAAGACAAAGCGATTCGGCTGCGCTCGGAGGGGCACAACGCACGGTGACGCTAAAATCCCTAGGTGATTTTGTCGTTCCTGTACCCAACCTTGAAGTCCAGAACCGGCTAGTGGACCGCCTCTCTGGGCAGATGGTCTCGGCAGGGCGCACGCGCAAGGCCATCGAGGAAGAATCGGACGCTATCAACAAACTGCCCGCCGCCCTTTTGCGCCGGGCCTTCAGCGGAGGATTGTAGGGGCACGGCGCGCCGTGCCCCTACGGTCGAACGATTCGGGAAACCGGTTGCGGGTTCCCTGCCGACCTTGGTCCGTGCTTACAAATCGGCGGTCACCCACGGCATCAACACCGCTCGCAGGACGCCCGGTGAGTCGGTCTGGCAGGAGAATTATTACGAGCACATCGTTCGGAGCGAAGCGGAACTGAACCGTATCCGAGAATATATCGCCACTAATCCGTTGCGTTGGGGCTCGGACCGCTACAACCCCGAACGGTCCACCTCAGCAGACGAAGATTTCGATTGATAAGGGCACGGCGACTTGTGCCCATAACGAAACTGAACGGGCACGGCGCGCCGTGCCCCTACCGGTGAAGCATGGCAAGAGAGAATACCAACGGCAAGAAATTCAACGGCCAACAGTCGCTCAACTCGGCCATCAAATCCATCTGCGACATCATGCGCCGCTCGAATTGCGCCGGGGCGCTGCAATACGTCCCGGAACTCACCTGGATTCTCTTTCTGCGCATCCTGGACGAGCAGGAAGCCAAGGATGCCGAGCGTGCTGAGGCCGTGGGCGCAGAACTCACGCTGTCGCTCGAATCACCTTACCGCTGGCAGGATTGGGCGGCGCCGCCAGGCGTAGGGGCACGCCATGGCGTGCCCCTGCCGGGATGGAAACGCAAAGAACTTGCAGGCGGCACGCTCGGCGCATTCAAGGGCTTTGTGGATGGAGAATTGATTCCCCACCTCAAGAAACTGAAGGAGCGCCCGAACGCTACCGCCCGCCAAAAAGTCATCTCCGAAATCTTCTCCGGCATTGACCGCACTCGCATCGATACCGAGCGGAACCTTTTGGACATTCTCGACAAGGTCCACGAGATTAGCGGTGAAAACGTGGATACCACGCACGTCTTCACTCTGTCGCAGATTTACGAAGGCTTGCTGCTCAAGATGGGAGAGAAAGGGAACGACGGCGGCCAGTTCTTTACCCCGCGCGAAATCATCCGCGCCATGGTGCGGGTGATTGACCCCAAGGTCGGCGAAACGGTTTATGACCCCGGCTGCGGTACGGGCGGCTTTCTGGCGCAGTCGTTTGAACACATGGCCGGGACAAACAATCGGGACATCACTTCGCCCGACCAACTTGAAACCCTCAAGGTGCGGACGTTCTATGGCCGTGAGAAGGACAACGCCATCTACCCCATTGCACTTGCCAACCTCGTGCTCCATGGGATGGATGAGCCGCACGTCTGGCACGGCAACACTCTGACCGGCGCAGAGACGTATGGTGGCTTGTTCACCGGCGGTCCGGCGCTCTATGACGTCGTGCTGATGAATCCACCCTTCGGCGGCAAGGAGGGCAAGGAAGCCCAGACGCGCTTTGCCTACAAGACCGGCGCGACCCAAGTTCTGTTTCTTCAACACGTAATCGACAGCCTGAAGCCGGGTGGGCGTTGCGGGATCGTGCTGGATGAGGGCGTGCTGTTCCGCACCAATGAGACGGCCTTCGTCCAGACCAAGCGCAAGCTGCTGGACGATTGTGACCTCTGGTGCATCGTGAGCCTGCCGGGCGGCGTGTTCACGGCGGCGGGCGCGGGCGTGAAGACAAACCTGCTTTTCTTCACCAAAGGCCAGCCCACGGAAAAGATTTGGTACTACGACCTATCGGACATCAAAGTTGGAAAGAAGAAACCCTTCACGTTGGATAAGTTTGAGGACTTCTTCCGCTTGCTTCCCACACGCGGCGAGAGCGACCGGAGCTGGACAGTCACCCGCGCTGACATCGAAGCCAAGATTTTCGACCTGAAAGCGGTCAACCCTAACGCTAAAAGCCAAGAGGACACGCGCACACCCGAAGAGTTGCTAGGCCTCATCGAAGCCAAAGGGCGCGAAGTGGCCGAGGCGCTCGCGGTGCTCCGCGAATATCACAAACCGACAAGAAACTAGGAGAGTGAACATCTATGCTTAGTAACGGGCTGCCCGCCCCAGGAACACGGCAAGGATTGAGGGCTACTGAGGCTCTCCGCATCTTATTTGGTTTCCCGGCCCTTCTGGGCGTCCTGCTGGTGGGCGTCACGCTTCTGTTCGGCTGGTCCGCCGGTCTGAGCGTTCCCAACCAGGAGAGCATGCTCCACGCCAAGATCGGGAGGGACATCCTTGCCACGCGCACCTGGCCCACCACCGATTCGTATTCTTTTACGGCCTACGGCAACGATTGCATTGCCTTCGAGTGGCTGAGCGACCTGGCAATGGCCTTCGCGGAACGCCTGCATGGCCTCGGGGGGCTAATGGCGTTGCAGCTAGTCCTCGCTGCGGCTCTCGTCCTGCTGCTGTACCGGTACGCTTGGCAGCGCTGTGCAAATCCCAAAGCCGCTTTTCTAGCGTGCATGTCGATGGTGCCACTCCTCGCGCCGTTCCTCTATCTGCGCGCCCAGTTGATCGGTGTCCTCCTTCTTTTGATTACGCTGATTTGCCTGGAGAGTTTTCGGCACGGGCATTCGAGAGTCTTGTGGGTCCTGCCGGTGGTGTTTCTCCTGTGGGTGAATATCCATGCCACGTTTGTATTCGGACTGTTGGCGCTGGGTATCTATTGGGCGAGTGGTTTGACATCCTTCCGGGCTGGTGGCCTCCAAGCCGAACCTTGGACGGCACGGCAACGCCGGGATCTTTTGATGGTGGCGCTTCTCAGCGTTTTGGCGTTGACCGCTACTCCCTATGGTACCCGCCTGGCTGCCTTTCCCTTGGATGTGCTCCGGGTCCCGGTCGGCGTAGCCGCGATTAGTGAGTACCAGGCGCTGGGGGCGGTCCCTATCCTTCTCAAGCTCTTCCTTGCGTTGCTCCTGCTGTTCATCGTCGCCCTGCTGGTGGTGCGGCCTGAGTACCGGGTGGAGGAAATGGCGCTGCTGCTGTTCGGTATCTATGCGGGTTGCCTGCATCGGCGTTTTCTCTTCCTCTTCTTAGTGTTCTTTGCGCCGATGCTAGCCGCGCTGCTCGCGCGCTGGGTTCCCAATTATGAGGCGGCAAAGGATCGGCACATCCTACTAAATGCTGTGCTGATTCTGCTCGCCTTGCTTGGGATAGCGAGGACGGGCCTCTCTCCGCGGGAGTTGCAGGCGGCGGTGGCCGGCGCCTATCCCGAGGGCGCTGTACAATACCTGAGGGGACATCCCGTACCGGAACCCATGTTTAACGAGGACAGTTGGGGCAACTACCTGATCTGGAGACTGGACGGGAAACATAAGGTCTTCGTGGATACCCGGACCGGGCTCTACGAGGAAGCGGGCGTTTTCCAGGACTTCGTGCGCATCATGCAGGTTGACAGCGACACGCAAATCTTGCTTCGCAAGTATGGCATCAAGTCGTGCTTGGTGGGCCGAGGGATTCCTTTCGCGACACTGCTGGCGGTGCTCCCCGACTGGGAGCAGGTTTATCAGGATGACCTGGCGGTGATATTTGTGCGCAAGACTGCTCACACCCCTGCAACGCCTTGACGTGCGCCGCACGTCCATCCGGATTGTTGATGGCGCCGGTGTCGCAGACACGGCCACCAGCTTGAATTCAGGGTCACTGTCACCAAAAGGGAGGAAGCGCCCCTAAGAGTAGTCTACAAAAGGTGACACTCCTAGGCAGCGTTGCCGAGGGTTGCGGGAGAATATGAGCTAAAATCACCGTCAAGCGCTTGAATCCTAGCTCTTTCGTAACATCTAGATGTCTGGTATCCAAAGTGCTATAAGTAAACACGGACTTGTGCGTCAACAAAATACGATATGGAGGAAGAAGCACAAATGAAGCAACTAATGAAGAGATTGTGGAAAGAAGACGAAGGGCAGGACCTGATCGAGTACGCTCTGCTCATAACCCTGATCGGCCTGGCTGTCATAACCGCCATGACCCCACTGGCGACAGCTATCAGCAAGGTCTTCAACAATGCGTCCACGTGCCTCAGCTAGCCTCCAGGAGTACTTAGTTCAGGATGGCACATGGGTCTCTCTCTAGCCGCAAGGCGGAAGGCGAAGCGTCGAGTGGCTAGGGAACATCTATATCCTTAACTTTTGGGACTGCGCTTGGCTTTCTGGCGGGGATGGGTGCGAGGAATCGCTCAGCCGCAGGGGAGGAGCGCGTGTATTTTTTCAAGAAGGTGTGAAGAAATCGCGCTGTAGCGGCGGTCTATGACCGCCGCATTTTAGAATCAATGACTTCGGCGCTCATAGAACGCCACCACAAACGGCCAATGTGACTTTTTCACGGATATTGATATCATGGGGTAATGAGTAGAATCACAGTAGGGGGCCAGCACAAAGCGATGAAGTGTCTTGCAAGCAGGTTGTGGAAGGATGAGGAAGGGCAAGATCTCATAGAGTACGCCCTGCTCATCACTTTGATCGGCTTGGCCGTCATAACCGCCATGAAACCCTTGGCGACAGCCGTCAGTAAAGTCTTCAACACTGCATCCACGTGCCTCAGCTAGCCTCCAGGACTACTTAGTTCAGGATGGCAGAGGCGTCTCTCTATGGCTGCAAGACGAAAGACGAAGCGGCGAGCGGCCAAGGGAGATCTATACCTATTCCTTTGGGACGGCGCGTAGGTTTCTGGCTGCGACATAGGCGCAAGAAGTCGCTCAGGCGCAGCAAATGAGTGTGTGTGCTTGTTGACCTTATGCGGCGGCCAGTATTTTTGATTAGGCTTTGAGGCTAATGCACGCTTCCCTTTGGGCGTTCGTCTTGGCGGGACTCACCTTGGCCCTTGCAGTCTGGGGGGGCTGGCTCGATTGGCGCTCGCGCCGTATTCCCAACTGGCTTACGGTTCCGGCATTGCTCTTGGGTCTCGGGGCCAACGCGTTGGTGGGGGGATGGCTTGGAGCCAAAGCGGCGCTGGAGGGGGCGGGGCTGGGATTGGGATTATTGTTGCCCTTTGTCCTGGCCCGGGGCCTCGGCGCCGGTGATTGGAAGCTGATGGGGGCGATGGGGGCGTTCCTGGGACCGGCCCGGCTGCTGGTGGTCCTGCTGGGGACAGTTTTCATCGCCGGGGCCATGGCGGTGGTGGAAATGGTACGGCGAAAACGCATCAAGCAGACGCTTGCCAACCTTTGGACGCTTATCCTCATCATCGTCACCTTCGGGCATCGTTCCGCTCGCGAAAACATATCCCTTGACAATCCAGGACTTATGGCTCTACCCTTCGGCGTGGCCGCCGCACTATCGACAGTGCTGTTCTTCTGTCTGGTGCTGGCCGTGAGGTTTTCCCGTCCATGACCACACCGATAGCCAATCCAGCCCCGAAACTCGAAACTCGAAAAGTGAAAATCGAAACCCGCGGCGCTTTTTTCGAGTTTCTATTTTCGGGTTTCGAGTTTCGAACCCGGGGTGACCAATGAACAGGAACCGAATGTTGCTGGGCTTGGCGATAGCCGTGGTGGTCGGGTTGTTGACTGCCCGTTTCGTTTACAAGCGGTTGCAGCAGGCGAGCGCTGGACCGACGG
>Ga0182011_10003198_pt1 | contig 13505 bp, 10 predicted proteins | sample 711E1DmetaG_FD_120481 | JGI IMG/M metagenome (GOLD analysis project Ga0182011, IMG submission 120481) | Permafrost microbial communities from Stordalen Mire, Sweden - 711E1D metaG | ecosystem: Environmental > Terrestrial > Soil > Wetlands > Permafrost | place: Sweden: Stordalen | collected... | reverse complement strand
TTGGGGATGAAGGTGACGTTGAGTTCGAGCGCGATCAAGCGCCCATCCTTGGCGCGATGGAGGGTCTCGAACCGGCCGCCACCCTCGCGTTGCAGCTGCTTCATGTGGCCCTTCACCTGCTCGGGCGTCTCCTTGCCCTCCACTTCCTGGATGGGCCGGCCCAGCAGTTCCATCCGGTTGTAACCCAGGATTCGGCAGTAAACCCGGTTCGCGTCGACGATGTGCAGGTGCTCGTCCACTTCGATCACCCCGTCGAAGGCGGTGCTGAACAGCGCCCGGTACGTTTCGGCCTGCTCCGCGAGCGCGGACTCCATCCGCTTGTGTTCCGTGATGTCGCGCGAGATGCCGACGATTCCGGTAATATTACCGTTCGCGTCGCGCAGGGGAACCTTGGTGGTCGAGACCCAGGTGACGCGCCCATCGGGCCAGGTCTCCTTCTCCTCCAAGCCGACGAGCGGCGCGCCGGTGCGCATGATGCGCTGCTCATCCTCGTACGCCTGCCGGGCGTGCTCCTCGGTGAAAAAGTCGAAGTCCGACTTGCCGATCGCCTGACCGGGATCACTCAGTCCGAAGATCCCCGCCATGGTGTGGTTGATGCGCACAAAGCGACTGTGCCGGTCCTTGAAATAGATGTGGTCGGGAATCGCGGCGGCCAGGCTCTGGAAAAGGACCTGCTCATGCCGCAATGCCTCCTCCGTCCGCCGGCGCGCCGTGACGTCCTCCGCCACGAGGCGGCATTCCCGCTTGTCCGGTGAAAGGGTGGCCGCGATCTGCACCAACACCCCCGGGCTGCCTTTGCCCGCCAGGGCCACTTCGCAAAACTGCCGGGACTCGGTCGCGAAGAGCTGCTGCAGGAAGGTGCGGAAGACCGGCTGGTCGGCCTCGGCCAGAAACCCGCCGAAATGCTGGCCGGGCGCTCGCTCGCATTCCAGCGCTAGCAGGCGGGCGCCGGCGGGGTTTGCCTGGAGGATCAGGCCCGTGGGTTCGAGGGAGAAATAGCCAGCGGTGGCGAAGTCGTGGATCTCGCGGCAGCGCTGATCCAGCTTCTCCACCTCGGCGCGCATAATCCGCAATTCCTCGCGTTGACGCTCCAGCTCGGCCTGGCGGGCCTGTAGTTCGTCGAGGAGGCGGGCCTGATCGGTGTCGGCAGGCCGGGGGCGATCCGGAGTTTTCGGGCGCGCTTCGACCCCGTGGCGGCGATCGGTTGGCGGACGGGCAGAACCCGGAGTCCCGGCAAGATGATCGTCAGGCTCTTTAGCGGTTTTCATGAGGAAGCGGTTTGAACCGTCAGGTTTTACCACCGGCCTGGCAACCCCAACTGTTTTTTTCCACGGGGCGAAGGTCCTTGCCGTGCCGCAGGGTGGCCCACCGGTGCATCGAGAATAGCCAAAACGACCCGTTTTTCAACGAATCGTTCTGCAACGGGCGCTCCACCCCGTTCGTGCCGGACGGCCAGCGCTGCTCCGGTTGATCCCGGCCATCAGGATCCCGATTGGACTGCCAGATGCCCGGCGGCCACGGTCTCCTCGATCATCCGGGCGGCGTACTCCCATAGCGCCGTGGAACCCTCGGCAATGTAGGAATTGCGGGCGATGACGCGATCGCGGGTGATGCCGTGCCGGCGCCAGGCCGCACCCTCGGTGCGGCAGTTCAGGAGCATCGGCTGGAAGCGGTCGACCGCGGCGGCGAATTTCGCCTCCGGCGTCTGGCGCGCCTCGAATTCGTCCCAAAGCGCGCGGAATTCACCCTGCTGGTCCGGCGGAAGCAGGCCGAAAATGCGGTCGGCGGCGACGGCCTCGCGCTCGTGCTGGTGGACCATGGCCTTGGTGTCGTAGGCAAACGTGTCCCCGGCGTCGATCTCCACCAAGTCATGCAAAATGAGCATCTTGAGCACGCGCAGGACGTCGAGCTGCGGCCAGTTGGCGTGTTCGGCCAGGGTGATGACGAGAAGGCAAAGGTGCCACGAGTGCTCGGCGTCGTTCTCGGCGCGGCGGCTGTTGATGAGCACGGTCTGCCGGAAGATCTCCTTCAGTTTGTCGACTTCGACGATGAAGCGAATCTGGCGGGCGAGGCGTTCGGGAGAGGCGGGGGGCGTCACGCGCCCACCGAAGCGCCAGCCCGCCGCGATGGCAAACCCGAAGCGCGGTGGTACGGGAATCCAGTGCCGCCCGCCGCGGATCGCCTGGTTAGCCAACCCATCCATATAGCCAGGGTCGGTGAACCTGGTTGCCGGCTGGGAGCCTGGCCCCCCGATGGCCCGGCCTCCCCTATCTCCAGTGTTGCGTTCCGGGGCGGGGGACTTTTGCGTCATGGCCTTCCTCATGAAAGTTCTCATTGCCGACAAGATTTCACCAAAGGGAGTGCAATTCCTGCGCAGCCAGCCGGACTTCGAGGTGGTTGAGGCCTACGGTTCCTCCGTGGAGAAGCTCCGGGAGCTGGTCCGGGACGTGCAGGCCATCGCCGTGCGCAGCGAGACCAAGATCACGGCCGAAATCATTGCCGCGGCGCCCAAGCTTCAGGTGGTCGGGCGGGCGGGCGTGGGCGTCGACAACGTCGACGTCGAGGCGGCCACCGAACGAGGGGTCGTCGTCATGAACACGCCATCGGGCAACACCATCGCCACGGCGGAGCTCACCTTTACCCACATGCTGTGCGGCGCCCGGCCGGTGCCGCAGGCGGCCGCGTCGATGCATGAAGGCAAATGGGACCGCAAGAGCTTCTCGGGCATCGAACTCTACAAGAAGGCTCTGGGCGTCGTCGGCCTCGGTCGCATCGGCGGCGAGGTGGCCCGCCGGGCGCAGGCCTTCGGCATGCGCGTGCTCGCCTACGATCCGTACCTCGCCCCCAGCCGGGCCAAGGCCATTCAAGTCGAGCAGGTCGACCTCGACACGCTGCTCCGCGAATCGGATTACATCACCGTCCACATGCCGCTGACCGACCAGACGCGCTACATGATTGACGAGGCGGCGCTCGCGAAGACGAAGAAAGGCGTGCGCCTCTTCAATTGCGCCCGGGGCGGCATCATCAAGGAGACGGCGCTCGTGGCCGCGCTCAAGTCGGGTCAGGTCGCCGCGGCCGGCCTGGACGTCTACGAAGACGAGCCGCTGCCCGCCGACCACGAATTGCGCAAATTTCCCAATGTCACGCTCACCCCGCACCTCGGCGCCTCGACCGCGGAGGCGCAGGAAAGCGTGGGCCTCGAGATCGCCGAAGCCATCGTCGACGCGCTCCGGGGTGGCATCATCCGCAACGCCGTCAACGTGCCGTCGATCGACGCAGCCATGCTGAAGGTGCTCGGGCCCTACCTCGACCTCGGCGCGAAGCTCGGCACCCTCGTGCAGCAGATCGCGCCGCAGCAGGTTGACCGGCTGCGGATCACCTATTGGGGCCGCATCGTCGACCTCGACGCCAACGCGGTCACCCGCAGCATCCAGCGCGGCTATCTCCGGCAGATCTGCGGCGAGGAGGTCAATCTCGTCAATGCCCCCGTGCTGCTGCAGCGCCTCGGCGTGCACGTGGAGGTCACCAAGTCGGCGGCGGACTCCGATTACACGGAGCTGATCCAGGTCGAGTCCGTGGGGCCCGACGGCGGGGTTTACTCGGCGGCCGGCACGCTGACGGGCAAGGGCAACAACCCGCGGATCATCGCGATCAACAGCCGCGACGTTGAGGTCGCCGCCGAAGGCAAGCTGCTGGTGCTCGAGAATGCCGACGTGCCCGGCATGGTCGGCACCGTGGGCACGATTCTCGGCAAGGACGGCGTCAACATCGCCGACATGTCGCTGAGCCGGCTGACCCCTGGCGGCACCGCCTACATGGTGGTGCGCGTTGACACCGAGCCGAGTCCGGCCGCCCGCCAGGAGATCAAGTCACACCCGGCCATCAAGATGGCGAAGTTTGTTCAACTATGAGCGCGGTCGACCAGCCAGCCCGGAGGTCTCCTTGCGCGGCGCACCGCTAAGCCGATGCTTTATCCCATCCTGATTGCGGCGGTGGTCGGGTATCTTCTGGGAGCGATTCCTTTTGGCTACCTCGTGGCCCGGGTGCACGGAGTGGATATTTTCAAGGCGGGCAGCGGCAATCCCGGCGCGACGAACGTGAAGCGCGTTGTCGGCGCGGGGGCGGGGAACCTGGTGTTTGCGCTCGACGCCGTGAAGGGCGCGGTGGCGGCGGCCTGGCCGGCGTTGTTCTGGGTGTACGAGGGAGATCCATCTACCGACTCGCTCTGGTGGCGCATGGCGGAGACGAGCGCGGGGCATTTCCGCGCGATGTGTGCGGCCGGCCTGATCGCTGCGGTCATCGGCCATTCCTTTTCCATCTTTACGGGTTTCAGAGGCGGCAAGGGCGTGGCGACAGCCTCTGGTGGGCTGCTGGTACTCATGCCACTACCGATTCTGATCGGCGCGGCCACCTGGCTGGTCACGTTTTTCGCGTCGGGTTATGTTTCCCTCGGGTCGATTTTCGGCGCGGTCGCCGTGCCGGCGGCCGCCTGGGCGATCGGGCTGCCAGTGGTGCTGAAGATCGTGGCCACGCTTCTCGGCGTGCTCGTGATCGTGCGGCACCGATCCAACATCCGGCGGCTGCTATCCGGAACCGAACACCGCTGGAAGCGCAAGCCGCCGGAGGGCGGAAACGGCAAACCTTCGCCATGAGCAAACCTGCCGTCGTCAACATCGGTTTTTGCGGTCTCGGCACGGTGGGGCAGGGGGTGTGGAAGCATCTCTCGGGCAGCCGGGCCCTGCTCGAGGCCCGCCTGGGCACGCGGCTCGAGCTTTATCGCGTCGCCGTGCGCCATCCCGGCAAGGCGCGCGCCGTCGAGATCCCGGCAGAAAAGCTGACCACGGATCCGCTGGCCATCGCCACCGATCCGGCCATGCCCATCGTGTGCGAACTCATCGGCGGCACGACGCTCGCCCGCGAAGTCACGCTCGCGGCGCTGGCCGCGGGCAAGATCGTCGTATCTGCCAACAAGGCGCTGATTTGCGAGTCCGGCGCGGAAATCTTCAAGGCGGCCCGCAAGGGCGGCGGGCATTTCTTTTTTGAGGCGAGCGTGGCCGGCGGGGTGCCGATCATCAAGGCGCTGCGCGAGGGTCTGGTCGCCAATCGCTTAAGCGCATCTACGGCATCCTCAACGGCACCTGCAATTACATCCTTACGCGGATGGAGCACGAGGGCGCCTCGTATGCCGACGTCCTGGCCGACGCCAAACGGCTGGGCTATGCCGAGGCCGACGAAACGCTCGACGTGCAGGGTTGGGACACCGCCCACAAGGCGGCGGTGCTGGCCTTCCTGGCCCACGGGGTGTGGGTGAAGCCCGAGCAGATGCTCCTGGAGGGAATCACCCGTCTGGCCCAGGCCGACATCGTCCACGCCGCGCAGCTTGGCTACCGGATCAAGCTGCTGGCGGTTATCACGCGCGATTTCGAGACCAACGAGCTTTTTGTCCGGGTGCATCCGACCCTGGTGCCGCGCCGGCTCGTGCTGGCCAACGTGGACGGAGTCTACAACGGCATCGCCGTCACCGGCGACGTGGTCGGCACCACGATTTATATCGGCCGGGGCGCCGGTCAGGACGCCACGGCCAGCGCGGTCATCAGCGACATCGCGGATGCCGTCACGCTGCTCACCAGTGGGAAGTCGGTGGTCGTGCCGGACGAGGCCGCCGCGATTCACGCCGGCGGACGCAGCGGCGTGAAACTCGCGCCGCTCGACCACATCCGCAGCCGCTATTACCTCCGGCTGGAGGTCCGGGACCAGCCCGGCGTGCTCGCGCAGATCGCCACGATCATGGCGCAGAACCGCGTCAGCATCGAAAGCGTCATCCAGCGCGGCAGCGGCCGGCCGGACGCGGCCACCTTGATTCTCACCACCCACCAAAGCAACGAGCAGGCGATCCGGACCACGCTCGGCGGCCTTGCGCAACTCGACAGCGTGCTGGAGGCGCCGTTGCTGCTGCGCATCGGAGACTTCGAGGAATGATGATGCGCGGACACCTGGCCGCGAAAAGGCACCCGAGGCTCAACGAGCGCGCGCTGGAGCACGTGTCCCATTCCGGCGGCAGTGGCGCCGGTTCTGGTGCTGTGGGCGTCTTATTTGCGGCAACCCCTATCTCCCAATATGGCTAGAATCGTCCAGAAATACGGCGGTACCTCGGTGGGGGACATCGAGCGCATCAAACACGTTGCCGAACGCATCAAGGCCACCCGCGACGAGGGCAACGAAGTCGTCGTCGTCGTCTCCGCGCGCTCCGGGGTCACTAACGAGCTCATCGCCCGGGCCAAGGCGATCCACGAGCATCCCAGCGAACGCGAGCTCGACATGCTGCTGGCCACCGGCGAGCAGGAGACTATCGCCCTGACCGCCATCGCGCTGCACGCGGTCGCGGTGGACGCCGTCTCCTACACGGGCGGGCAGGCGGGCATTTTCACCGACAAAGCCTACACTAAGGCGAAGATCAAGACGATCGACGCCGAGCCCATTGTGCAGGATCTCCGGGCCGGCAAGGTCGTGATTGTTGCCGGCTTTCAAGGCATCAATGAGGACGGCCAGATTACCACGCTCGGCCGCGGCGGCTCCGATCTCACCGCCATCGCGCTGGCGGCCGCCGTCCGGGCGGACAAGTGCGAGATCTATACCGACGTCGACGGCGTTTACACCGCCGATCCGCGCGTGGTGAAGGACGCCCGCAAGCTGGCGGAGATCAGCTATGACGAGATGCTGGAGCTTGCCAGCAGCGGCTCGAAGGTCATGCAGTCGCGCTCCGTGGAATTTGCCAAGAAATACGACGTCGTTTTTGAAGTCCGTTCATCGTTCAACCACAACCCGGGAACCATCGTGAAAGAAGAAGTCGCCTACATGGAACAGGTCGTCGTGCGCGGCGTGGCCGTGGACAAGGACCAGACCAAGGTCATCGTCAGCAACATTCCCGACAAGCCGGGTTCCGCTGCGAAGGTGTTCCGCGCGCTGGCCGATGCGAACATCATCGTCGACATGATTGTGCAGAACATCGGTCACAACGGTGTCGCCAACCTCACCTTCACGGTACCGCTGAGCGATTCGCACCGGGCGAAGCCGGCGCTTGACCCCGTATTCAAGGAGATCGGTGGCGGGGAGGTGGCCATCCACGACCAGATCGCCAAGCTTTCGGTGGTGGGGGTCGGCATGAAGACGCACAGCGGCGTGGCCGCAACCCTGTTTGAGACGCTGGCCACCAAGGGCATCAACATCGAGCTCATCAGCACGTCCGAGATCAAGATCTCGGTCGTGATCGCAGCGAACGCCGCCGATGACGCGGCCCGCGCCGCCCATGCCGCGTTCGGTTTAGACAAGCTCGCCTGATCGGCAGCCAGAGGCCAGAGACCAGAGGTCGAATTGAGAAATCAGATGCCAGAGATCACGGACCAGAATCCAGAAGCCAGCGACCGGAAGCCAGCGGCCCAAGGTCAGCCGCAGTCGGGGATCCGCCATTTCACGGACCTGATCGTCTGGCAGAAAGCCTTTGACCTGGGTTTGCGTGTTTTTGAGAAATCGAAGAGCTGGCCGCACGAAGAGCGATTTGCTTTAACGGACCAGGTGCGTCGCTGCTCCAGGGCAGTGAGCACCAACATCGCTGAGGCTTGGGGAAAGCGTCGATACGAAGCACATTTTGTAAGCAAATTGTCCGATTCTGACACTGAACTCCTTGAGACCGAGAATTGGCTGCTCTATGCCAAGGCTCACGGCTACTTGGCCTCGACGGATTTTGACACGATGCACGCCTTGATGCGGAAGATTGGGAGGATGCTCGGCAGCATGATGAAGAAGCCGGGTCCGTTCCTGTTGCGGGCTGCTCATCCTGGCTCCTGATCTTCCTCCCCCTGGCCTCTGGCCTCTGGCTTCTGACTTCTAATTATGCGCTTCCTATCCACCCGCGGGCAGACGGAACCGCTCGGCTTCTCCGCGGCGGTCGCGACCGGCCTCGCCCCCGACGGCGGCCTGTTCCTGCCGGAAACCCTGCCGGATCTCTCGGGCGAACTGGCCGATTTCGCGTGGTTGGGCTACGCGGATCTCTGCTACGAGTTTCTCCGCCGGTTCGCGACCGATGTGGAACCAACCGCGCTCAAGGAGCTCGTCGCGCGTTCCTACCGCCATTTCACCCATCCCGCGATCGCCCCGCTCGAACAGTTGGGCGAGAACCTGTTCGTCCTCGAGCTCTTTCACGGGCCGACACTCGCCTTCAAGGATTTCGCGCTGCAGTTCCTCGGCAACTTCTACGAGCACCAATGCCGGCTTCGCGGTGAGACCATCAACGTGCTCGGCGCCACCTCGGGTGACACGGGCGCTGCGGCCATCCACGGCCTGCTGGGCAAGCCGGGCGTCGCGATCTTCATTCTTTATCCCGACGGGCGGATCGCGCCGCTGCAGGAGCGGCAGATGGCGTGCACGGGCGCGGCCAACGTATTCCCGATTGCCATCGAGGGAACGTTTGATGACGCCCAAGCCGCGCTGAAAGACGTGTTCGGCGACCAGGACTTTCGCACGCAGCACCGGCTGTCAGCGGTGAATTCCATCAACCTGGCTCGGGTGCTGGTTCAGTGCGTCTACTACCTCTACGCCTGGCTGCGGCTGCCCGTGGCGAAACGCCAGAACGTGGAATTCGTGGTGCCGACCGGAAATTTTGGCAATGTCCTGGCGGGCTGGATGCTCCAGAAAATGGGCGTGCCCATCCGCGGATTCAAGATCGCCACGAACCAGAACGACATCCTCTACCGGCTGTTCACGACCGGCGAATATCGCCTCGCCCCCGTTGCGCCCAGCCTAGCGCCGTCGATGGACATCCAGGTGGCGTCGAATTTGGAGCGATTCCTCTACTACGCCGCCGGCCGCGACCCGGCGCGCCTCCGGAAAATCATGGAGACATTCAAGGCCACCGGCGCCTACCGGTTCGAGCATTTCAATGCGGATACCTTCACCGCGTCGCACTGCACGGATGCGGAGATCTCCGCCATCACGCGCCAGGTCTACCAGAAATACGGCTACATCTGCGATCCCCACACCGCCTGCGGATTCAAGGACCTCAGCCGCGACCGCGTGAGCGTGATGCTGGCGACCGCCAGCCCGGCGAAATTCCCGGACGTCATCCGCGCCGCCACCGGCCGGGAGCCGACGCACCCGAGCCTCGAGGCGCTGAAATCCCGGCTCATTGTCAGGCATCTGCTGAAGGCCGATCCCGCCGGCATCAAGGCCTTCATCGCCGAGCACGGGGTTTGAATTGGTGGGCCGGCGATGTCGGCGTTGCTTTGAAACACGGAGAACACCACGACGGCGCCGAGTCCACGGAGTTCAATCATCACCATGGTGCGAATCTCCGCGGACGAAAGAATCGCCGGCCATTCCAGGCCCCTGGCATGATTGGCGTGGTTGCTCAGCCTTTGACTCGCCTGGCGCGATGTGGCACCGTACCACCAGGTTCCAACTAGAATCCTGCCATTCCTATGAAATCGTTAACAACATTGCTCTTCCTGGCTGCAGTGGTCACCGGCTTTGGCCAGCCGGCAAATTCCGGCTCCCAATCGCCGGTCACCCTGCGGGTCAACACGGAGGTCGAGGAACTCGCCCGGGGCTATGCCGAGGCGTTTCCGACAATCACGCACACCCCGGTCTATCTGATCCATTCACGGGACGACACCACCACGGTTCTGATCAGCCTCCGGTCGGTGAAGGCGGCGGCCGGCGTGCTGATTGTCCAGGACGAAAAGGGACTTACCTACGTCATCAATCCAAGGGATGTCGTGATGATCTCGGACGCGCCCCCGAAGAAGGACCGGTAGGGGCGCCGGGCCCCGCCGGCTGCCAGTCGAAAAAACAGGGTGGACACCCGGACGGTAATCGCCTTTTCTCGCGCTTCTTCATCCGTCCACCATGGTGTTCCGCCCAGCCAGTTTGATTCCGATTATCGGCTCGATTATCATCATTAGCCGCCGGCCCGGGCATGGCGACATGGCGTAGGCTCCTGCGCAAACTCCACGTCACTCTCGATGCCCCGGGTCAGAACCCCGGGGCTTTTTTTTATGAAACATCCTGACCTGAAGATCTACGACACCACCCTCCGCGACGGCACCCAGGGCGAGGGCATTTCGTTTTCGGTCACCGACAAGCTCCTCATCACCGAGCGGCTGGACCAGTTTGGTGTCGATTATATCGAGGGTGGCTTTCCCGGTTCCAATCCGCGGGACATCACCTTTTTCAACGAGGTGGGCAAGCTCAAGCTCCGGCATGCCCGCGTCGCTGCCTTTGGCGCCACTCGCCGAGCGGGGGTTGCCGCGGCCGCCGACGCCCAGCTCAAGCTGCTGCTCGGGGCCGGCACTCCGGTCGTGACCATCGTCGGCAAGACCTGGTTGCTCCATGTGAGGGAGATCCTCCGGACCACGCCCGAGGAGAACCTCGCCATGATCGAGGATTCGGTGCGCCACCTCGTGGCCCAGGGCCGGGAGGTCATTTACGACGCCGAGCATTTTTTCGACGGCTGCAAGGACGACCCGGACTACGCGCTGCGAACCCTGGCCGCGGCCCAACGCGGCGGGGCGGTCAATCTCACCTTATGCGACACCAATGGCGGCACGCTCGTCGACGACCTCAAGGAGATCGTGGGGCGGGTCGTCCGGGAGTTCGGTGGTGAGAACGTGGGAGTGCATTGCCACAATGACAGCGGGCTCGGCGTGGCGGTCTCGCTCGCCGGCATCGCCGCGGGCGCCACGCTGGTCCAGGGCACGATCAACGGCTACGGCGAGCGCACCGGCAACGCCAGCCTCACGACCATCCTGCCGAATCTCTTCCTGAAGATGGGCCGCACCGCATTTTGCCGGCCGAACCTGACGCAGCTGCGCGAGCTTTCGCACTACCTCGACGAACTGGCGAATCTGCGCCCCGACCCCAAGGCGCCCTTCGTCGGCGCTTCCGCCTTTGCCCACAAGGGGGGCCTCCACGCCAACGCCGCCCAGAAGGTGGCCCGCAGCTACGAACATATCGACCCCGCCACGGTGGGAAATCGCACCCGCGTGCTGGTGTCCGACATGGCGGGACGCAGCAGCGTCGTCATGAAGGCCCGCGAACTGGGTTTCGACGTCAACGAGCAGACCCCGGCGGTAAAGGACGTCCTCGACGAGCTGAAGCGGCTCGAGTTCGAAGGGTACGAATTCGAGGCGGCCGACGCCTCGCTGAAGCTGCTGCTGGCCCGGTGGCTGAAGGTGCACGCGCCCTCGTTCGAATTCGAGGGTTTCCGCGTGATCATCGAGCGCCGCGGCCCGGAGTCTTCCCTGGTGGCCGAGGCCACGGTGAAGTTGAAGGTGAACGGAAAATCGATGCACACGGTGGCGGAATGCGTCGGCCCGGTCAGCGCGCTCGACAAGGCGCTGCGCCTTGCGCTCGAGAAGGCCTATCCGGCGATCAAGGACACTGCGCTGAGCGACTACAAAGTGCGCATCCTCGACAGCCGGCGGGGAAGCAATTCCCGCACGCGGGTGCTGATCGAGACCAGCGATGGCGAGGAAATCTGGGGCACGGTCGGCGTGAGTGACAATATCATCGAGGCGAGCTGGGAGGCGCTGCGCGACGCCGTCGAGTACAAGCTCCTGCGCGAGGAGGAGAAGGCGAAAGCCGGCGGCGGCACGGCAAAGCACTAGAGGGCGGTCAAAGAGGTCCGTTTCCAATTGTAGGAGCCTGCTGGCAGGCGATCCTCTGCTCACGGCGACGGACTCTATACCGAATCGCCTGCCAGCAGGCTCCTACACCCGAACAAGGACAGACTCCTAGAGCAGCGGCGCGAACAACCGGCTGAGGTCCTCGGCGACGTTGCCGAGCAGGCGACGGCGCGGCTGATCCGCCGCCATCGGGCGGCTGTGGGCGATGAGCTCCTCCGCCCAGGCGCGCATGGCGCGCACCTCGGGCTCCGAATAAATAAACACGCCGATCTCGAAGTTCACGAAGAGCGAACGCATGTCGAAGTTGGCAGAACCGAACAGGCCGATGCGGTCGTCGATGATCATGCCTTTGCTGTGCATCATTCCCGGCCGGTAAAGCAGAACCTCGACGCCGGCACGCTGGAGTTCCCGCAGATAATAGCGCCGGGCATGGTCGGCGATCGGATGGTTCGAGCGGGCCGGCACCACCAACTTGATTTCGCGCCCGGTGCGCGCCTTCACGAGCAGCGAACGGAAGATCACTTCGTCCGGAATAAAATAGGGCGTGACGATCCAGATACGGTGCTCTGCTTCCTGAATGAACGAGAGGATGCCCTCATAGAGCGGATCCCCCGCAACATCCGGACCACTGGCCACCACCTGCAGTTCGCAGGCGCCCCGCGCGTCGATCTCCGGCGCGCCGCCCTCCTTGTGGAGGGTGTCAATGGACTGGCCGCTCGCGTAGCACCAGTCGGCGAGGAAAACCTCATTTAGCAGTTCCACCGCGGGGCCCTCGATGACGGCTCCAAAATCGCGCCAGCGCGTCCCGGACGGGGCTGGTCCCATATATTCGACCGCAAGATTGTGGCCGCCAAACACGGCGCACTGGTGGTCGAACACCGCGATCTTCCAGTGATTTCGGAGGTTCGCCGAACCGCGCCACTGGAACGGAAGCACGGGCATGAAGCGCTGGACCTCGGCGCCGGCGCGCCTGACGGGATCCACAAACCCCCGGCCGCTGAAGAGGCAGCCCACTGCATCGAGCAACAGCCGAACTTTCACGCCTTCCCGGGCGCGCTCAGCCAGTAATTCCACGATTCGCCGCCCGGTGTCGTCGCGGCCGAGGATAAAGGTCATCAGGTTGATCGTGTGGCGGGCCTCCCGGATCCGCTGTTCCAGTTCGGCGTAGGCCACCTCGCCGTTGGTGAGAAAACGCACCGCGTTTCCGCCGACCGGCACGCAGGCGCCGCTGGGCACCAGGGCATGGGCGATGGCGCCGGCCGCGGCCGGGGTGGTTACAGCCGTGTCCCGCGACGGCACGGGGGCGAGGCGGGACTTTCGCGCGACGAGGCGCTTCAGTTTCCGGCCCCCGAAGAGCAGGTAGAGCGGCACGCCGACGTACGGGATGAGCACGATGACGAGCAACCAGGCCATGGTGTTGCCGGGCTGCCGCTTTTCGCTCATGAGGCGCGCGATCAGAAAGACCGCGAGCAGGAAGCCCACAATGGTCAGCAGGTGGCGCAGAATCTCGCCGTAGATCGAGTTCTCCGTCGGCATGACCGTAGTATGAAAGAGAGCGTTCCGGCTGGAAAGGCAAAAGTCCGTTGGAGCCGGAAAATTCTCCATTGCCGATGCGGCGGAGACGCCGGCGGATGATCCGGCGTTGATTGGGCCGGGCCGGACAATCCCCTATCCAAAAGGGACAGGTCAAAAAATATTCTCCCCCAAGGGCCCCCCAAAGGGATATGTCAAAAAAGAGGAGAAAGGAGAGTTGACGGGTTGGGAACGGCCGCAGAATGGAGGGCAATGCGACAGGCGCGGATTAAGATCGCGGCAGAAGCGGGCGAG
>Ga0182011_10003195_pt1 | contig 13508 bp, 5 predicted proteins | sample 711E1DmetaG_FD_120481 | JGI IMG/M metagenome (GOLD analysis project Ga0182011, IMG submission 120481) | Permafrost microbial communities from Stordalen Mire, Sweden - 711E1D metaG | ecosystem: Environmental > Terrestrial > Soil > Wetlands > Permafrost | place: Sweden: Stordalen | collected... | reverse complement strand
TTGAAAGAATACAGATGCCTCGTGGTGTCTTCAGTACTACGAACAATTGCGGTGTCGATGACATAGATTTGTGATTGAATACCGCTCGGGATAGACCTTTCATCGGGAAATGGCAACTGCATACGCTCCGCTCGAAGAGAATCAACGCGATGTATAAAATCGGCCTGCATTCGATGCTGGACGGGGAGTCCCAAGAATTCGCGAGGTGTCTCTTGGAAGGCGTTTGCACCCATCAAGGGATGGTTTGGAACCTGCCGGTCGTCAAAACCCTTTGTCTGGACTCCCTGTGCTGACGCAAAGGGACAAACCAGTACGATGGCGAGTGCGAGAGAGATGGCTTGGGTTCTCATCTTGTTCTCCTTTCAACGCAAACGCTGTAGGAGATTACTTAACCATCACGAGTTTCTTCGAGGATACGAAGTCTCCCGCCTGCAACCTGTAGAAGTACACCCCGCTAGCGAGAACCGAGCCGTCGAACTTCACTTCGTAAGACCCAGCCTCCTGTGGTCCTTGAACCAGAGTGGCAACTTGCTGCCCGAGTGTATTGTAGACCGCCAGGAAAACTTGTGACCTGTGTGAAATGCTGTAACGGATCGTGGTCGCCGGATTGAACGGATTCGGATAGTTCTGGCTGAGTGCGTATTGACCCGGGAGTTGTGGCTTGCCTTCAATAGCACCAACACCATTCGTCGTGTTGATCCAAGCAAGTGCGCGCTCAACCACGTCGTCTTTCCCTTTCGCTACCCCATCGCGTGTGAGCCAAACCTGCTCATCCGGCTGAACGCCCTTGTGGACTAGAAATCCCTCACCGGGAATATTGGAGTAGATGAGATTTGTCGGTACCTTATACGACCACCCGTCAGGAAGTGTCCCCGTTGTATAGGTTCCTCCTACAAATGCTCCGTTGGTAGGTCTGCCAAAGGATCGTGCCATGGGATGAAATCGCATTCGGAAGGAATTCCAGTCACCCATAGACAAACATGCGGGGCCAATGAGCACTGCAATCGGACGATCGAAAAGATCGCTCCCAGGAACAAACGTCGACTGCCAGGCCTCTTCGAAGGAGCTGAAGCCCATGTGATTGGTTGTGCTATTCCGGGAGGCACGGGCCATATTGGAAGTAGGATCAAAGTTGAAGAGCTGTGCAAGGCCCCCGTTCGCAGAGGAATACCATCCCCCCCAGTTCGTCCTAAAATCAAGTACGAGTCCATCCACGCTCTTATTGTGGCGGAGATCGTAAATGGCATCGTGAAAAAGTTGGGCTGTGGGGCCGGGCCTGCCCAAATCCCCGTCCCAATCCCATACGTAGACATAGCCGATGTTGGTCCCCTGCACGACACCCCAGGACACCGCGGGTCCAGTCTCGTTGACATAGCAGCCTTGTGGCATCGGTACACCGGCAATGGGGACCTGGTCGGTTGCCCACAAGCTTGGCGTGAATGTCGAAAGTGGGGCGGTCGGAAGATGTAGTGTGTCGCCCGTGGAGTACTTCACAACATCAATTGTATCGAACATCCCCCAATTCCATCCGACGGAGGAAAGGACCTCGTGGGTTCTGGATTCAGGAGCGGACCCTGGCGATGACCAGTTCCAGCTGATCGGCACACCGTTGTCCAGCAGCTGTCTATACAGCCGCTTCCACGGTATTCCTTCGTATCCAAGTACGAGATCGCCCGGTGCGAGACCCAATGGATTCCCCAGTTCAACCCGGTACACCAATCCGCTGCTATCTGGCATCGGAGTTACTGCGGCCCCAAGCAAGTCCAGATAGCCTGTGTTGATGCACAGTAAAGGTATTCCACTCTTGTATCCTTGGTTGAAGATCGATTCGACCTTGTCGTCAACGATCCACGTATGGTGTTCCATGAGTGCAAGCCACATCCGCGACATCAGCGAAAGGAAGCGGCCACGACTGAGGCCAGAACCGATCTGGGGCCTGTAGACCGTGCGTATCGAGTCCCAGTTGACGGGAAGATTCGGGAAGCCCGACCACTGTTGGTCAATCATGTTCCAGAACGTATCGAATATCTGCAGCTGCGTGGTAGCCCCTTGTCCCGGTCCCCAAGTCGAATCGATCACTTTCCCCCAATCCTCCGCAGTGTACTGAGATGCCCTCTTTCCGGGGATTGTATAACTCGGTGCTCGTGTAGAGGGTGATTGATCGGACAGAGATGGTGTGAATGCGCGCTTCGGAGACTTGCCAGGTGGAAAGGTCTTGTCCTGTCCACTCGACTGAGGTATCGGGAGGAAACAGAATGACACGATGCAAAGCAGGAATCCTATTATCCTCTTCATGATCATCCCTCCATTCCAGAAATCGAACCGATCACATGATCAGTGCCTACTTCAAAAGTAAAAGTCGCTTCGATTGAACGAAGTCTCCTGCCTGTAGCCGGTAGAAGTACACCCCACTCGCATAATTCGCACCGTCGAACTTCACCTCGTAGACTCCCGCGTCCTTCCTCTCATTCACTAGCACGGACACTTCGCGTCCGAGTATGTCATACACGCTCAGGGTCACTTGCGATGCTCTTGGCAGCTCATACTTGATGGTCGTGCTCGGATTGAAAGGATTGGGGTAGTTCTGCAAGAGCATGAAATCTTGCGGGACCTCTTGCTGCCTTTCAGTAATGCCACCAACGGGCAAGGGTGATGTGGCATGCCCGATTCGATATACGCCGTTTGCGTCTCCGCCAGCATACCACATGTCAAGAGTGTCTCCTCGCCGCAGTACACTCCCGGGTAGGACGTCGCTCGAATACCATGTCCCGGGTGAAGGGAACAACACCGGATTGTTCGGGTACTTTGTCCATGTTATTCCCGTATCCTGAGAAGTGGCAATTCCAATGCTTCGCCCCACCCCGCTCTTGTTGCCCGCATACCACATGTAACATGTATTGCCAGTTTGAAAAACATTGGGGAAGGCCACATGCGGACTATCCCACTGACCCGGTGCACCGTAGTTCAACACGGGGTTGTGTACCGTGTCGCGCCGCCAGGTAATTCCGTCGACGGAAGTCGCGTATCCTATGGACATATGCGAATCCGTTGAGTCATCACCACCATACCACATTTTGTAGCCTCCCGGAAACGACATTACGGCGCAAGAGTATGGGCCACCCGCCTCCCATGCTGCCGTTCCGGGCCCCAGAACAGGATTGCCAGAGTATTTCGTCCAGTGAATGCCGTCGGGTGAAGTTGCGTAGCCGATGCTATAGGGATTTACTGGAGGAATATTACGGTAAGACGAATACCACATCTTGTACTGTCCATTCTCGCGTATCACCGCAGGCACTTGAACCCAATTCTCGTCCCATGTGCCAGGAGTAGGGGAGAGGACAGCGGTTGGGTACATACTCCAGTTGATGCCGTCTTTGGAGGTAGCGCGACCGATACTAAAATGGGAGGGGAAAGACGCGCCGAGCCACATCTCGTACCTCGAAGAATCGGTGTTGAAAAGAACGCACGGCGAGAATAGATTACTGTTCCATGTGGCAGCAGCCCCACCAGAGAGTATGGGATTACGAGCATCTTGTGTCCACATGTATTGCCCGAGTGCCTCGCCTATGCCAAGCGCAAGGACGATTGCCAGCAAGCACACTTTGAGCAAAGTCTTCATGATGCACCTCCATGTATAATGCAGAGAGATCTGTGAGAAGGTCTGTGCATACGGCTCGGTGTGTGGTCGGGTAGGACGGTAGTGCAGCAAAACCCATCAACCCGCCGCTCCCTCCTTTCGCAAATTCCTTGGGATCAGGTGTTGAGAATGGACAAAGGTAGCAAAACAGGGGGCGGGGGTACCAAGGAGTTTAGTGCCAATCTCGGGTAATTCTGTGACGTGGAGAGCAGATCGATCGGGGGAGACGTCCGATCAGGAAGGGATTTGTGTCGTTTTGCCGGAATTTTCAGCCAGCCCCGATGAATTCCTGACATCAGTGGGGGCGTTTCCAAACTGCTGGCGGAAGCACTTCGAAAAATAAGAAGGATCGCTGAACCCGACCCTGTAAGCGACCTCTGAGACCGTTCCGGCACCCTTTTGCAGCAGATCCATTGCTCGGTGGAGGCGAATGTAGCGAATGAATTCCCCCGGTGCCTGATTTGTCAATGCGGTAAGTTTGCGATGTAATTGCTTCCGGCTCATTCCCACCAGGGCACTGAGCTCGTCAATGTGGAAGCGCTCGTCCTCTATATGTTGTTCAACTGCCGTCATCACTTTGTTTAGAAATACATCATCCATAGACGTAACAGCAATCTCGCCGGGCTTCAGCGGAACCGAGGCTTTGAATCGGTCTCTCAGCTTCCGTCTTAGATTGATGAGGTTTTTGACCCTCGCGACAAGCTCCTTCGGCTCGAACGGCTTGATGAGGTAGTCATCGGCACCAATCTCCAACCCTTCAATCTTGTTCTCGCTTGCCGCTTTTGCAGTGAGGAGGATAATCGGGATATGGCTGGTCCTTTCATCGAGCTTCAACGTGCGGCACACTTCGTATCCATCTTTCTTCGGCATCATGACATCGCTGATGATCAGGTCGGGTATAGTTTCCAGAGCTTTCTCGATGCCGTCAGCTCCATCTCTTGCTTCGGCCACTTGATAGGCAGGAACCAGATAGTCCTTAATATATGTACGAACGTCAGCATTGTCCTCAACAACGAGAACAATGGGCTTCTCACCTCTGGCTTGCTCAGGTTCTGCTCCTTCCTTTGCTCCCCCACCAGCCTTGTCGACAAGAGCGCCCTCTCCTTGCATCGTCGGCTCGACACTTTCAGGCACCTCAACGATCTCACCCTCCCTTAAGTGGCTTCGCCCCAATGGAAGTCGAACCGTGAACGTCGTCCCTTGCCCGACTTCACTCTGCACTTGAATCGTCCCGTGATGCAACTCGACCAGCTCCTTTACGAGTGCGAGTCCGAGACCCGATCCCTCATGCTCTCGCGTTTGGGAAGTATCAACCTGATAGAAGCGGTCGAAGACCTTGTCGAGTTGTTCCGGCGGAATGCCCACGCCCGTGTCCGCCACTGAAATTTCTACGAACTCTCCCACCTTTATCAAGAGAGGGGGATGGAGGGTGAGTTCTGAAACCTCCACTTTCACCGCTCCTCCCGCCGGCGTAAACTTGAACGCATTCGACAGGAGGTTACTCAGTATCTTCTCCACCATGTCCCTGTCACAGTAGACGGCGATCTCTTTATGTTCAACATGCACATTCAGTGCAACTCCTCTTATTCCCGCAGATGACTCGAACGAGTAGGCAATCCCTTTGACAATCGGAATGATGTTCATCCGGCTTGCCCGCAGCTTCATCGCGCCTGCTTCCAACTTGGAGAGATCGAGCAACTGGTTTATGAGCCTGAGGAGACGGTGGGCGTTGCGCTCGGCCATTCCCAAATCTTTCTCTTCAGCTTCCTCGTGAGCCCTATTGCGCCATTTTTGAATCGGTCCCAGGATGAGTGTTAGGGGGGTGCGAAATTCATGTGAGATGTTGGCAAAGAACCGGGACTTGAGACGGTCCACGTCCGCAAGATGCTCTGCCTGGAAGTGTTCCATCTCCGCCGCTTGCTTCAGCTGAATCTGCTGTAGTCTCAGCCGATAAGCTCCAAACAGGCATGCGATGAAACATAGTCCATACCCGCCGTAGGCCCATAACGTCCGCCACCACGGCGGCGCGATGGCGATGGCAATTGTGATCTCCTGGTCAGGCCATCTGTCCCAGGCTGATGCAGCCCTGACTTTGAACACGTAATTACCCGGAGGTACGTTGGTGTATCTTACATAACGGCGGTCTGTCGGCTTTACCCAGTCCCTCTCGTACCCCTCAAGCTGATACCGGTACTCCGCAGGGCCACGCGGATCGACATCAATAGCGGCAAACTCGAACTCGAAGACGTCCTGCGTATGTGACAGGTGCAGAGAGCCGGACCCGTTAAGAGGCCGTGGAGGGCCGTCCGGTTCATCATTGATCGTCATCCTTGTGAGGACAAGTGGAGGTGGGGTGAGGTCCGGATTGACGCTGTCCGCCGAGAAAAGGTTTAGCCCAGCAAAACCTGAGAGAAGTATTCTGCCGTCCTCAAGGTTTACGATGTTAGTAATGCTGCTGCAGAGTCCATCATCCTGGCTTAAATTCATGTACTTTCCGTTCGAAGGGTCAAGAATTGACAGGTCGCCGTTTGCATATATTACCCACAACCGCCCTTTGCTGTCAGAACCAATGGGATATACGTCATAGACACTGAAGGCCGGATTCGGATACCGGTTAAATGATCTTGTCGCCGGGTTCCAGAGATTGATGACAGTTCCTCCACCCACCCAGATTCTCCCGGAATGATCCTCGTACGGCCCCTGGGGGAGCGTCCTGCTCAATGAATGTGGATCGGATGGCACATTAACAAACTTGTCTGTCGTTCCCGTCACTGGGTCAAAGACAGTCAGGCCATCATACCCGGTAATCCAGATTTTCCCCTCATGGTCTTTCATAACACCATAGCCGGATTTGAAGGGAGTTGCCAGGAATCTTTCCCCGGCAGGACTGAACTTAAACACTCCCTGGTTAAATGCTCCGATCCACAGTGAATCTCCGGAACCGTGCGCGATGGAGTGGAGAGTGGTAGTTTTACCAAAGGGCGGGTCATAGTTGTAGTTCGTGACCATGCCATTGGTCAAGTTTACTTTAAAGAGACCAAGGTCCCAGGCTACATGCCAGAAATTCCCCTTCTCGTCCAGGATCGATGATTGGCCAAAGGTCTTGATCCCCTTCGCCTCGAAAACGTAGATTGTCTTGATGATGCTTCGGTTCACCGGATCGATCTCAAGCAGCTTCCCCTCCGACATTCCCCAAATATATCCATCGGGTGCTTGTTTGATGTCCTGGAAAGAGCCCAGCGGCTGCCAGTGTCTATGGGTTGGGCCGGGGGTTTGAGGGCTCGGTCTGTTTTGTGGTGTCCATCGGTTCCAAAACGAGAAGTGCGGAAAGTGTTGTGACCGTACGGTGAGGAGGTAGAGGTCGGAAGCTGTGCCAACCCAGAACCTCCCTCCGCAGTCGACTGAGAGGCGGATTCCTTCATACCCCGCGAAGGGTTGTTCGTAGGTCATATAAGGTATGCGCTTTCCTGTCTCCGGAGAGAGAAGTTCGACACCATTAATGGTCCCGATCCACATGTTTCCCCGGCGGTCCTCCGCCATATCCCAGATCTCATCGGTCGTGATCGAGAGACTGTCTCGTTCGCGGTGACGGTAGTTTACTACCATTGTGGTCCCCCAATCGATTCGAAACACTCCCTCAGTTGCTGTCCCCAGCCAGAGTCTTCCATCTGAGGTCTGATAGAGGCAGTTGACGAGAGTGGAATCGAGTCGGCGTCCGATGGGTTCGGTCAAATGTGGATGCGAAACGGCCGCACCTGCGGGGTCAAGTATGAGCAGCCCGGTGTGGCTGGCAATGAGGATCCTGCCATCCTTTCGTTCGCACAAATCGTATGCACCGAATCCGGACGTTCCGATCGGAAACCTCTTGAAATGAAGGCTCGCAGCAAGACTATCCATGTCGTTCGATTCCCCACTGACCGGGATTTCCACACGGACGACGTCATAGGGTGATGACATTGCAAGCCAGATGTGGCCGGAGCGGTCCTCGATCATCGCACTGACCGTCGTATTCTTAGTCCTGGGGGAGTCATCCAGATTTGGATACAAATGGATGAATCGCTCCCGGGCCGGGTCGTACAGTGAGAGCCCGCAATCCTCCGTTCCAACCCAGAGTCGATTCCTGCTATCCACCAGCAATGAACTGATGCGATTGGATGGGAGTGAGTGCGGATCGTTTGGGATGTTATGGTACTTCTTGAAGGTGTACCCATCATACCTCTGCAGCCCGTTCCTGGCACCGATCCACACGAATCCGAGAGAATCCCTGACAACACGTGCGGATACACCTTCCGGTCCGAAACCCTCAAGAGCCTTAAAGTGGTAGACGGGGAGCAACTGCTCTTGTGCGAAAAGGGGATGACTGCTCAACAAGAGTAAGGCCAGTGCAGTCACGCCTGGACGGAGTTTTCCGGAAATGTCCCTATATGTATGTTTGTTCCTGCCCATTCCGGGCTCACATACGCGGAAAGAAAGGGGGAAGAGTATGGGGGTGAACAGTGAACCGGCTCAGATAAGGAGAGCACTCAAAGGTAGGAATGGCCAGAAGGAATGTCAATGACGGAAAACCGCGTTTCATGGCTGTTGAGAATAGAAACCTGGCCAACGCTTGGGACCCTACCGTTTCCACATGAATTTGGTGATTTCGACTTCCACAGCTCGTTACATGTCCTCAACCCCTTCCGCCCCTCTCGGGACAATGGACGCGGGTGCTTGTTGAAGCGAAAACCCCGACAGGTGATGCCGGGGCCTTCTGAGAACTCAGCATTTCCCCCGAGGTTACTTCATCAAAATCAGCTTCTTCGTAGCCACATAGTCTCCCGCCTGTATCCGATAGAAATACACGCCGCTCGCCAATGCCGTTCCATCGAACTTCACGTCATGGTAGCCGGGCTCTTGGGCTTCCTCCACAAGTATGCTGACTTTCTCCCCGAGGGAGTTGTAAATAGTCAGTGAAACGGTCGACCTTTCAGGTAGTGCGTAATGTATAGTCGTGCTGGGGTTGAAAGGGTTCGGGTAGTTTTGTTCCAACCTGTATGCGATCGGCACACTCGCCTCAACGATCTCGCTGAGCTGAGACGTACCGTCCAGATCGATCTGGTTCAGTCTGTAATATCCACCAGCGGCATGTTTGTCGGTCCATGAGTAGTCATTTCGTTGCGCCGTGGTACCGTGACCGGATATGAGACCGCTGACATTCGCAAAGCCCGTCGTCTTTAGACGACTGCGCTGTACGTAAAAGCCGTAGTTATTGATTTCAGAGACTGTGGTCCACTCCAACTGGACGCCATCCGACAAAGGGAGAGCAGCGGCTCTGAATGAGGCAAGCTGAATGGGGAGAGGACGATTGTCACCACCAACAAAATATTGGGTCACATAATACCAACCGCCGGTGTTTTGGGGGCCGCTGGGATATGGCCAGGCGATACCTGCAGTCGTGTTCGGATTTGCGACGTGGATCGATACTGTAAAGACCAATTCTCCGCCTGCGGCAGCCGTTATTTCAGGCGCAGAGGGCAACGGGTTCGATGTATTGAAATCGACCTGAAAGAACTGACGACTGCCCATGGTTCCCCTTGCCAAACCGATAGTGCCGAGTACACTATACTTTGGGCTAAATGTTGCGCTCATTCCAAGATATGTAAATGCATCCAGCGTGACATTTATTTGAAACAGCCCTTGACTTGGAGCAATACCAGTTTGGGATGCTCGACACCACACTTCGAATGTACACACCCCATTGTTGAGAGTGACATTCTCAATAGTGTCTGTAACAGTCTGTGCATTCGCTTTGTCATTCACCAGTAATAATGCAGCAATCGAGAGAATGGTAATAAGTAAACGATTCATGTCTTCTTTTCCCCTTTCAGGATGCTGGGGGCTCACCCACCCATAAAAAAAGGTGTGAAGTGTTTCATGTGAATTCCCCAATAGTGTAACCAAGGAAACGAGGATTAGGCGACTGCTTCACCCCTTTGAAGCGGGAGTTAGAAAATACAGAAGCCTTCTCTGCAATCGACAAAGAAGGCCTCTTAGAATGAACACATTCCTACTTCAACCTATCACTATATCCGACCATCCGCCACGTCCTGGGTCACACAAAAAGGAGGGAACTATCTGTCATTCGGGACGATTTCTGTGCTGCCTTCGTCAGACCCTTCCGGCCCCTCCCGGGACAACGGATGCGGGTGCGAGGTAGGATGTTTCTATTCCGGAAAAGAGGACCCGTGAGCCTCTTCATTCACCTCCTGGAGGAAACGATCCATCTCCGCATGGGTCCCTCGACCTAAAGGGGCGGGCTCATCTCGAAGGTGGGTCTGAGCAGATATCCAGGGAAGGTTCGATTTCTAGTTTTTTCGTGGGTTTATTTTTCAATCCTATTGGCGTTTTCGGAGTTTAGGCAGGAAGGATCCTGCAGAGGATGAAGTATTAGAAGCGGGTGCTTGTTGAAGCGAAAACCCCGACAGGTGATGCCGGGGCTCTCGTCCATTTCAGCCTAACCGGATTATCGCAAAAGCACTAGCTTTTTCGTCTCCACGTATGCCCCGACCTGCAGCCGGTAGTAGTACACACCGCTTGCAAGACCGCTTCCGTCAAACCGTACCTCGTGATAGCCGGCCTCTTGATTTCCCCGGAAGAGGTCTGCCATTTGCTGACCGAGCGAGTTATAAACGGTCAACGTGACAAATGAGCTCCCGGGCAAGCCGTATCTAATAGTTGTCGATGGGTTGAAGGGGTTCGGGTAGTTCTGTGAAAGCACAAATTCCTTCGGGACGAGATCCGGCTCGTTTTTGTTTACGCCGGTTGTAGAGGCCTGAAGGAACTTAAAATATATATCTCCGTCGGTATAATTTGCACCATAACGCGTGGCGCTGAGCAGGAAGTGACCGCCCAAGAATGCGCCCACTCCGCCGATGGGATATTTCCCGCCCAACGTATCAAACACCGTAAAGGGCGCAGCGACAGGAACGCCGGTTTGAGAAAAGAACCTCCCCTTCACTCGAATCGGCCAGGTCGTCTCGATCCATGTCATCAGGTAGTTCGTGCCATCGAACGCGCCAACGCTGTATGTCGGATATGAGCTGGAATCGCAGATCGTGAACCTCTGGCCGATGACACCGGAAGAGGAAACAAAGCGGCCGATAAGATTCCATCTTCCGTCACTGTCCGCCGCCTGATCTTGAAAATTGACACAGTACCTAGAACCGTCAAACGCAACTGAGACCGGGTCATCGCTCGCATTGGAGCTTCCATCGATCAGGAAATTTGAACCCACCAACACGCTGGACTTGCTGACAAACTGACCGTAGATGTCGCTGTCAACGGCAGGGAACACCACTTTACACCACGCCAGCAAGAAGTTCGTGCCGTCAAAAGCCAGGGCGGACTCGCGAGCATATGAGCTGCTGATCTGGACCGGACTGCCAAGCAAAAGGCCGGACTTGCTCACACGCTGACCGTACAGATAGTCGGTGTGATTACCCCCCTTGAGGTATGTCAGGAAGAACGTCGTGTCCTGGAATGTCAGTCCTCCGCGTCCCCCGCCGAATCGACTATTGGCGTTTGTTACGAGCGTTACCGTCGATCCGATCAGGTTCCCTGTGGTGCTCAAGAATTGGCCGTAGATATTGCCGGTTCCGTATATGTCGCCCCCGGCAAATATCGGAAAAATATCTGTCCAGGCAACCAGGTACTTCGTTCCATCAAATGCCGCCACGGGGCTGCTCCCGGTGTGTCCAAGTGAGATCCTCGATCCGACGAGTGTGCCCGTTGACGATACAAGTTGCGCGGTAATGTTGTTCTGGCTCTGTGCATCTCCGACTATCGTGATGAGAAAGTTGGTTCCATCGAAAGCACCGCCGCCGCACATTGTACTGTCGCCCCCCACAGCAATCTGTATTTCCTGTGAGTAACCTGTCAGAGTCGCAGCGGCAATGAACGTCATACAAATGAATAGATGAATGAAGCGCATAATGATTGTCCCCCATGGTGAGTAACACCCGGTAGAATCAAGTAAGCCATATAGACAAAAAGACCATCCATCCCGCAGGACGAATGGCCTATTGAAATGAACTGCCTCTAATGTCGGGAAAATGGGCCTCTAAAGCAATTGACTGGCCATCGGACCAGGATCAATTTCTTCGGCTGTACGAGGCTCCCTGGGTGCAGTCGATAGAAGTGTGAGAAACACCGAAGCCGAAGTCAGACAAGAGGCGATGCAGCATCTCGAGAGATTTACGGCGGGTGAGGATACTCAACCACCTTTCTTTACTTGAAGGGGACCCGTTTCAGAGCCTCAATCTTACCTCCTGCTTACTGAAGTATCCTAAGTACCTAACTGCTCGTCCATGCGCGAATCAAAACACCGATCCAGGGTCCGAGAGCTTTCGCAAGGGAGAAATCGATGGCTGGATTTTATTCCTGGAGCTATTTTTCAGGGCTATTGGTGTTTTGGGTATTCTCGACGAGATCAACCGGACCTTTGGGAGGCGATCAAGCCATGGCCGTTCTGAATGAATCGAACGACCTCGATGCGGGGCATGATGAGTTCGTAAAAGAGTCTCGCGCCGAGAGTGTAGGTGCTGTAACGGGATAGGGGATCGCTCTTCTCAACTTCAAACTGTCCGCGCGGTCGAATAAGAGGTGACATGAGGGACGAAATCACAGATATTCTCCGACATTCCTCGAGATGTGATCTGAGCGATTGACTGTTCAGTGGGTCGAAGCTACATTGCATATGTGTTGTTTGACGGTCGGCGCTGTCTGCTACAGGTAGCGATCGACTTCTTTTGTCTACGAGATGCTCGCCTTTATGGGGCTGACAATGCGAAAAGCTCCGCTTCTTGTACTGGCCGTTCTTCTCTCTGTTATGTTGAGCATCCTGTCTCGCGCCCAGTGGAAACAAACCGGACCATACGGCGGTTCGGTACATGTGTTCGCCGTCTCGGGTTCGAATGTTTTCGCCGGGATGTACGGCGGCGTGTTCCTTTCCACCGACGGCGGCACACAGTGGAAAGCCGTCAATAACGGACTGACTGACAGTAGTTATATCAGTGCTCTCGCCGTTCGAGGAACAGATCTCTTCGCCGCGACATACCGCGGCGGCGTTTTTCTCTCCACGAATAGCGGGTCGAGCTGGAGTCCGGTCTACTCCGGCTTACCGACAGATCCGTATATCACTTCTCTGGCAGTCAACGGGACAAGCATCTTCGCAGGCAGTATCGCCGGCGTGTTTGTCTCAACGAATGACGGCGCAAACTGGATGACATTCAATAATGAGCTGACGAACGGTGGGGTCGAGGTTCTGGCCTGGTCAGGGACGGTTCTCTATGCGGGGTCGTGGGGAGGCGGAGTGTTCCGGTCCACAGACAGCGCGAGAACCTGGACGCCGGTGAATGCCGGGCTGTCGACCATGATGGGACGGGTCTACGTCAATTCACTTGCTGCCTCAGGAAATACTCTTTTCGTCGGATGTGATACGAGCGGGGTCTTTTGTTCCACGGATAGCGGCGCAACCTGGACGTCGCGCGCATTGACGGGAGCGACGGTTGAAGCGTTTGCAGTAATTCCTGCTCCCGGCGGTGCGGACGTGTTCGCCGGGACATCGAACTTCGGGGTCTTTCACTCGACCAATAACGGGACGAGCTGGACCGCGGCAAACAACGGTCTGACGGGCACCAATGGAGGACTTTCAATCACGGCGTTTGCGCTGTCCGATCAGCATCTCATTGCCGGTACGTATGCTGCCGGTGTGTTTCTCTCTACTGATGAAGGAACGAGCTGGGCAGGCTCAAGCACGGGTCTGATACCTACTCAGGTGAATGCTCTTGCCGCATCCGGCACCGCGGGAAGCGGAACGAACATCTTGGCCGGT
>Ga0182011_10003194_pt1 | contig 13508 bp, 10 predicted proteins | sample 711E1DmetaG_FD_120481 | JGI IMG/M metagenome (GOLD analysis project Ga0182011, IMG submission 120481) | Permafrost microbial communities from Stordalen Mire, Sweden - 711E1D metaG | ecosystem: Environmental > Terrestrial > Soil > Wetlands > Permafrost | place: Sweden: Stordalen | collected... | reverse complement strand
CATAATCCGTTTCCATCACCTGGACGGGAATCCCGTTTTCCAGCCATCTGAGTTGTTCAAGCGACTCCGCCTTTTCGAGTGAAGTAACCGGGAGAAGGACAATCTCATCCAGTATCTTCATCCGGTAGGCATAAATTCCAATATGCTTATAATACGTATGCAGCGCAGGCCAATCTTTGAACTCCCGGTTCCTGATAAAAGGTATGGGTTGACGGCTGAAGTAGAATGCCCTGAAATTTTTATCAACCACTACTTTCACGACATTGGGACTGGCCAGTTCGTCCGGTAACCGGATTTTCTTACCCAAGGTGGCGATCATCACATCGTCCTGCCTGAAAGCTTCAATAAGAAGGGATATCTGCCGGGGATCAATAAAGGGCTCGTCTCCCTGGATATTGATAATCACATCGAAGGAAGGGCCCGGAGGGAGCAGGCTGACCACTGCACGACACCGCTCGGTTCCGCTGCCCAGGTCCGGGGATGTCATCATAACCTTTCCGGAGAAGGAGGCAACACATTCGGCAATCCTGGGATCGTCGGTTGCCACGATGAGATCATCCAGTTCACTGCATTTTGAAGCCTGCTCGTAAACCCTTCTGATCATCGGTTTCCCGGAAATATCGATTAACGGTTTACCCGGAAAACGGGTGGAGGCATAGCGTGCCGGTATGATCCCGAGAATTCTCATTCCTTAAAAGAGACCGTGAAGTTCGGCGTTGATCCGTTCGATAACGGTGCCTAGATGTTCCGGGTTTTCGGCGATGTTCAGATCATCCACTTCGACCACCAGCAATTTCGCGAGATTGTAGCCTGTGATCCAGTTTTCGTACCTTTCATTCAATCCTTTAAGGTAATCCAGACGGATGGAATTTTCATATTCCCTTCCGCGTTTCTGGATCTGGTTGACCAGAGTAGGGACGCTGGCACGCAAATAGATCAGGAGGTCGGGCGGTTGGATAAATGAACTCATTAGGGTAAACAGGGATGAATAATTATCATAATCCCGTGTACTCATAAGATTCATGGAATGAAGGTTGGGCGCGAAGATGTACGCGTCTTCATAAATCGTACGGTCCTGAACAACGGTTTTTCCGGATTTCCGGATGTCGAGTATCTGGCGGAAACGGGAATTCAGGAAGTAGATCTGCAGGTTGAATGACCAGCGTTGCATGTCCTCATAAAAACTGTTCAGGTAGGGATTGGTATCAAGATCCTCATAATGAGGTTCCCATCCGAAGTGTTTGGCAAGCAGACCGGTCAATGTTGTCTTTCCTGATCCGATATTTCCAGCGATAGCAATATGCATAATTCTCCTATTACAATTCAAACATACAGAAAAAAGTCATACCGCAAAGTGATTTGTTAAAATAACTTATTCACAAACCCGGGCCATATTGAGTATTTCCTCGATGTATTTCCTGTCATTTGAGAGACGCGGCACCTTATGCTGGCCCCCCAGTTTTCCCTTCGATTTCAGCCAGGAATAGAAGGTATTTTTTGGCATGATCCTGATCAGGGGTTCACCCAGGATCATATCATGATAACGCTTGGCCTCATAATCGGAATTCAGGGATTTCAGGGCATTATCCAGGGTAACGGTAAAAAAGCCGATGTCGCCGGGTTCCTGTTCAAATTCGATAAGCCATTCATGGGCTCCCCGTTCTTTCTCCTTAAGATAAACCGGTCCGGCCGTATATTCTGATACGATGGCCCGGCATTTCTCGCAGGCAATTGCCAGTGCCTTTTCCGCATTGTCTATGATCACTTCTTCTCCAAAGGCATTGATAAAATTCCGGATCCTGCCGGTAATTTTTATCCGGTAGGGTTTCAGTGTTGTAAAAATAACCGTATCCCCGATAATGTAACGCCAGAGGCCGGCATTCGTGGAGATGACCAAGGCATAATTTATTCCTTTTTTGACCTCTGAAAGCGAGTGTGTTTTGGGATTTTCGGTATTGAGAAGATCCAGCGGAAGAAACTCGTAGTATATCCCGTAATCGAGCATCAGGAGCATATCATTTTCCAGGTTACGGTCCTGTATGCCGAAAAATCCTTCGGAAGCATTATAGGTTTCAAGATAATTAACCTTTGGGGAAGGAAGGAGGCTGGAGAATTGCTCGCGATAGGGTACAAAATTCACTCCTCCGTGGATAAATAATTCAAACCGTGGCCAGACCTCAAGGATATTTTGTTTACCGGTGATCTCCAGTATCCGTTTGAATAAGAGTAATGTCCAGGAAGGAACACCGGATGCGCTGGTCACATCATGGTGCAGGGTGGCATTGGCCATTTTTTCGATCTTCTGCTCCCATTCATCCATCAGGGCGATCGACAGGTTTGGGGTCCGTCTGAATTCGACCCACAAAGGCAGGTTCTGAATGATTATAGCCGAGAGATCGCCTTCGTAATAATAGGATTCATTGTTGATTTCAGTGATCTGGTGACTTCCTCCCATGGCGATCCCTTTTCCGTCGAACAGTAGTGTTTCCGGGTGGTTGTGACAATAAATCGAAAGCATGTCTTTCCCCCCCTTAAAATGACATTCTTCAAGTGCCTCCTCGCTGACAGGAATAAATTTACTTTTCTCGCTGGTGGTGCCCGATGATTTTGCAAACCATTTTATTTCGGATGGCCACAGGATATTTTGTTCTCCTTTGCGTAACCTTTCGATAAAGGGTTTCATGGTTTCATAATCATTCAGCGGAACACGGTTTTTAAAATCCTCCGGGGTAGTTATGGATTTATAGTCGTACCTGCGGCCCCATTCCGTATTTTTTGCCTGGTTCAGTAAACGCCGGAACCAATCCAACTGGACTTCATGAGGATATTTCATGAAGAGCTCAATCTGATGAACCCTTTGTTTCACGAGCCAGGAGAGTACGGAATTGATCAGCGCCATAAGCAGTCGGTTGATGCGGATTCAAAAATACAACATATGCCTGCATTCTACTATTATAAATTCTAATTAAATTTATTCCTGATCAATATACACAACCACCATAACATCTAACATAAATTTACCCATGCTAAAGAATGATGAGTAATTTTTAAGCTTCGTTTACCCCTGCTATTAAATTATTTTTGCTTTTTGGTTTGGTATCAATAAACTTCTTTTTATCTTTGACTGCCCTAACAATTGGGGTATTGAATTTGGAACTCTACTCTTACTCTAATAATAAACTGACAATTAACTCGCTGATAGTATGAATGGCATGAAAATCTTAGTTTTAAATTGCGGCAGTTCGTCGATCAAATACCAGCTTATTGACATGAGCAAGGATTCTGAGCTGCTCGCAAAGGGTCTTCTCGACAGGATTGGCCTGGACAGCAGTCTTCTTACCCACCAGGTTCCAGGAAAGGATAAATACCAGGTTACCCAGTTCGTTCCGGATCACCAGGTCGGCATAAACCTGATCCTCCGAACCATGAAAGATCCCGAAGTGGGGGTTATCAAAGATGAAAATGAGATTTTCGCGGTAGGACACCGGGTAGCGCATGGAGGTGAAAATTTTGATAAGAGTGTACTGATCACTCCTTCCGTAAAAAAAGATATTGAAAAGTATATTGAGATGGCGCCCCTTCATAATCCTGCCAATCTCAAGGGGATCATTTCCATTGAAACCATTTTGCCACACATCTCCCAGGTAGCCGTATTTGATACATCCTTTCACCAGACGATGCCCCCATTCTCTTATCTCTACCCGATTCCTTATGAACTTTATGAGAAATACAAACTGAGAAGGTATGGCTTTCATGGCACTTCGCATAAATTCATAAGCCAGAAGGCGTGCCGTTACCTGGGAAGGGATTTTTATAATATCAACATCGTGACCTGTCACCTTGGAAATGGCTCGTCGGTTGCTGCGATCAAGCGAGGCCGGTCGGTTGATACTTCCATGGGATTTACTCCACTTGAAGGATTAATGATGGGAACACGCAGCGGCGATGTCGATCTTGGAATTTTACTTTACCTGGTTGAAAAAGAAAACCTGAGCTTAAAAGAAACCAACAACCTGTTCAATAAGAAGAGCGGGGTCCTGGGAATTTCCGGAATATCCTACGATATGCGGGATGTTGAATCGGCCGCTATAAAAGGGAATGCAAGGGCTCGGCTTGCCCTCGATATGTTCGCCTACCGGGTGAAAAAATATATCGGAGCCTATGCTGCCGCCATGGGGGGTGTCGATCTGATCGTTCTTGCCGGCGGGATCGGGGAAAATGATATTGAAACCCGCCGTAAGATCCTTGAAGGACTGGAATTTCTTGGTGTTGAATATGATAATGAACGTAATTCGTTATCGAAGGGAAAAGAACTGATCATAACGCGCCCAGGTTCAAAAGTGGTTGCCATGGTCATGCCGACAAACGAAGAATTGGTAATTGCAATAGACACCTACAACATTGTGACGAATTCAGACCTTAAGTTTTAATCCGGAAAATTCATAAAAAGATACTTGTTGAATCCTTAATTTTAAAAAACACACAAAAATGGCACAAATTACTTTGTACATTGTTGAAGATGAGCTGATCATCGCCAACGATCTGAAAGATCGTCTTTCCGGGTTCGGTTATGAAGTACTCGGAATAGAATCAAAAGGAGAAAATGCGGTTGCGTCTGTTGCAGCTTTTGCGGCAAGTGGAAAGCAACCTGATATCATCCTGATGGATATCAAACTTGCCGGGTCCATGGATGGAATTGAAGCTGCAAAACGGATCACGGAAAAATCCGATTGCGGGATTATTTTTCTGACTTCCCTTAACAAGAGTGAGGTATTCAACAAATCCTTTTTTATAAAACCTTATGCATATTTATTCAAACCTGTTGATATCGACCAGGTCAGAATGACCATTGAACTTGCCAATTACCAGCGTACGCTTGAGCTTACAAATGAAAACTCCATTCGGGATCTGAAGAATGAAGTTGAACTCCGGAAAAGAGCAGAGCATGAGACGGAATTGCGGCTACAGGAGAAGATCAAGGCGGAACAGAAGGTGAACCAGCTGCTGAAACAAAAACACCAGATGGAAATGGACCTTATCAACCGTGAACTTGCCACTTCTTCAATCTTTATCGCCCAGAAGAACAAGATCCTCGGATTACTTAAAAAAGACGTAAACCGATTGCTGAAGAAAGAGAAAACCATCACAAAAAATGATTTCGCTAAAATCCTGAAAACCATTGATGAAAACGTAAAATTCGAAAATGACTGGTACAGGATCAAGGCTCATTTTGAGAAGATCCATCCGGGATTCTTTGACCGTTTGCGTGAAAAATATCCGCAGCTTACGCCCAATGATCATAAGCTGTGTGCATTACTAAGGATGAACCTGAGCACAAAGGAAATCTCACAGATCCTTAAAATTACAGCCCCGAGCACTGAGATCTCACGGATCCGGCTGAGAAAGAAACTGGATCTGCCGAAAAACCTGAACCTGGTGCAGTATATCTGCAATGTCTGATTCAACCTCCGTGTTGAAAAAAAAAGAGGCTGTCTGAAACGGGCAGCCTCTTCTGTTATCAGATTTTCTTCCTACAATTCTTCCATCATCTCATCCGTAAGGGTCAGGTTGTGATATACATTCTGAACATCCTCGTCGTCTTCGATGATATCCACAAGTTTTAAAACTTTTCTTGCAGAATCGATATCCAATGTTTCGGTAGTCTTGGCAATACGTTGTAATGAAGCGCTCTCCGGCTCGATATTCAGTTGCTCGAGTTTTTTCATCATGTTCCCAAAATCCTCCATCGCTGTCGTGATACTGAAAGTATCCTCTTCAAGGACAATATCTTCAGCGCCGGCATCTATGACTTCCATCTCAAACTCCTCTGGATTCAGGTTGCCTTTCGGAATGACAAAGACCCCTTTACGGTCAAACAGATAGTTCAGGGAACCGTTCTTTCCAAGTTCTCCCCCGTGTTTATTGAAATATGCCCTTATATTGCTTACTGTCCGCTGAATATTATCTGTTGTGGCTTCCACAAAGATGGCAATCCCATGTGGCCCTTTTCCTTCATAGGTGGTTTCCAGCAAAGCAGCAGCATCCTTGTCAGCGCCTTTATTAATGGCACGCTGTATCGTTTCCTTCGGCATACTGGCGCCTTTTGCATTGGCAATTCCAAGTCGTAAACGTGGGTTATGCTCCGGGTCAGGACCACTTTCTTTAACTGCTATCGTGATATCTTTGATAATTTTTGAAAAGACTTTCGAACGCTTAGCATCCAGCGCACCTTTTTTTCTTTTAATCGTTGACCATTTATTGTGCCCTGACATAGAGGTTATTTTGATGGTTATAATGAATTCTCCGGTTTGGTATTATTTTCCTGCGTAAAAATAATAATAATTGGCTTATTTATACAAAAACCCTTGGTAAATTTGGTGCGTATTATTCCCAGAACCAATTCCAGTTAAGGTGATGCGTCTGAAATATTTTATTGGTTACGGCTTTTTACTGTTTTTCCTTTTTAACCGTTGTGCAAACCCTGTAACACCGGAAGGCGGTCCCAAGGATATTCTGCCTCCAAAGGTGATCGAATGTAATCCCCCTGCTTTGACCACGTTTTTTCATAAGTCCGATATCCGGATCACTTTCAACAAATTCATTCAGCTGAAAGATCCCGGAACGCAGGTAACAATATCTCCACCCAACCTCCCTCACACTGACATCAGGCTTCACGGGAAATCAATCCTGATAAAACTGAATGACAGTCTGAAAACAAATACCACCTATTCCATAAACTTTGGAGATGCCATTTCGGACCTGAATGAAAATAATATCCTACATGATTTTAGTTATACATTTTCAACAGGTCCGTTTATCGATTCCCTGAGTTTCACGGGAATGATCATCAATGCTTCCGACCTGGCGCCACAAAAGGATGTTTTTTCCATGCTCTATGTCAATGAAAATGACACACTTCCCCTTGACTCACTTCCCCTCCATGTAAAGCCATATTACATCGCAAAGAGCAAAGAAGATGGTTGGTTTACCTTCCGGAACCTGAGAAATGTTCCGTTTCTTTTATTTGCCCTGAAAGACATGAACGGAGATTATATCTTCAACCTTCCGAATGAAAAAATTGCTTTTAGTGACAGCCTGATCAAAGGGATCTATCTGCCGCCTTTATCCCCCGACAGCATGAAGAAGGATTCCATAAAACGAAAAGACTCCCTGGTCCCGGGCGATACCATGAAGCGGATCCATTTGTCCCCGCCGGGTATTACCCTAAGGTTGTTCGAGGAAAGTGACTCCATACAGCGGATCCTGAAGGCTGACCTTGTCAACGAAGGAGAACTCGGGATTTTTTTCCGTTTCCCGGCCGTAAAACCGGAATTCGTTCCACTCAATATTTCACCCGGCAGTGGATGGATGATGCCGGAATTCAATTCGTCGAATGATTCGGTTTATTTATGGTTAAATGCCATCACCAATGATTCCCTGATTCTCCAGGTCCGTGACAGGGGAAAGATCCTTGACACGGCCAGGATCGATCTGACGAAAAAAAGTCCCCGGAAAAAAGGAAACAAACCGCATGCGGAAATTCCAAAGCTGGTTTTGTCGAATAATATGTCTGACGGACGATTAAATTCATTTAAAAATAACCCCCTAATCACTTTTAATTACCCCTTATCAACTTTCGACCTGAAGAGGATATTGCTGGTGGATGGCAAGGATACAGTCAAAGCTGCAGCTTCGTTTTCTGATTCCCTGAAAAGGAGATTAGTCGTGAAGCACAAATGGAAAGAAGATCAGAAATACCGTTTGATACTTCCCGATTCCATCTTTCATTCATTGAATAACCGGTCGAATGATTCCCTTATCATTTCATTCAGGACCTATTCCATTCAGGATTTCGGTTCCATCCAGCTTTCCGTTGATATTAAAAAACCTTCCGGAAATTATATCATACAGCTGCTTGACGATAAAGAATCAATACTGGACCGGCAGGTGCTCACCACCTCCGGTAAAGTGAAATTCGACTACCTGTTTCCGGGAAAATATAAAGTAAAAGCCGTCTTTGACAAAAACCGGAATGGTCATTGGGATACCGGCAAGTATTCACTCAAACTTCAGCCTGAAGAAGTACGGTATTATCAACAGGTTATTGAAGTCCGCGCAAACTGGGACATTGACGAAAACTGGGTATTGTGAGTAATGCTACTAGTTGATGCTGCACCGGTTGATGCAATCAATAACTTCAGTGAGATGTTCAAATTTCAGGGAATAATAGATCATTTTCCCATCTCGCTTTGAGTCCAATAGCCCTTTGTTTTTCAGAATATTCAAATGATGAGAGGCCGATGCCTGCTCAAGATTCAGATATTCATAAATTTCGGTGACTGTCATTTTGTTGTTAATGGTAAGCAGATCGATAATTGCTATCCTCATGGGGTGTGCAATTGCTCTCAACTTGCTGGCAGCCATCTCAAGTTTTTCGACATCTAATGTTACTTTTTTCATTGGGGAATGAGTTAGTAGGTTAAGTAGTTCAGTTGATAAAATCGAACGACAAAAATAGAAAAATAATAAATAAAAATAAATATGTAAATATATGAAGATTATTTTACAAAGAGCGGTGTCATAGAAAAAAGTTTGCCGTTGAACAATCCCTTATCACTAAGTTTCAATTCCGGTATTACCAACAATGCCATAAAGGATAAAGTCATAAATGGAGCCTGCAAAGTACACCCTGATTCCCTGGCTTGTTTATCAAGAATTTCATATTGTTCCGCCACCCAATATCCATCCTTGCCTGTCATGATCCCTGCAACGGGTAATGGTAGGATTAAAGTTCCCTTTGCGGATTCTGCCGCGATCCCGCCTTTCGATTGTATGATCGAATTGATGGCATTCGCGATGGAATCATCGTTTGTTCCGACTGCAATAATATTATGACTATCGTGGGCGACACTGGATGCGATTGCACCCGATTTCAATCCGAAGCCGGTAACGAATCCTGTCACCGGAGGTTTGTCATGATACCGTTCCTTGATCACAATTTTCAGGATATCATTTGCAGGATCCGGCATCACCAGGTTATTTTCTATCCTGGCCTTCACGTGTACCTCCTGTGTAATCAACTGGCCATCAAAAGCCTTGATAACCCTGATCAGTTCGCCTTCCTGTTTTACCCGAAGCTCCCGGGGACTGACCGGTGTAGCATTAAAATTGTTCGGTTCATCTGTTACAACACTGCTTATCAATGTTTTTCCGTTTTCCGCAACCTTTTCGCCATCAATAAATGTCATCCGGACATTAAAATCATCGAGATTATCCACGAGGATCATATCTGCCGGATCGTCTTTCTGCAGCAAGCCTGCATGAAGCCCATAGTGTTTGACCGGGTTGAGTGTACAGGCCCGGATAACTTTAATTTTATCATACCCTTTCTGAAAAGCTTTTTTTACCAGCTCATTGATATGACCTGCAACAAGTTCATTGGGGTGTTTGTCATCCGAGCAAAACATGATCTGATCCGGGAATGCAGGGATCAGATCCGAAAGTTCATCAAAATTCCGTGCGGCGCTCCCTTCGCGGATGAGGATCTTCATGCCATAGCGGATTTTCTCTTCGGCCTCCTTCAGGGTAAAACATTCGTGATCGGTGGTAATTCCCGCCGCAGCATATCTTTCTGCAGGTTCACCGGTCAGCCCCGGGGCATGTCCGTCAACCGGTTTATTGTATTTTCTCGCCAGGCCGAGCTTTCTTTTTACTTCAGCATCACCATTAAGCACACCGGGAAAATTCATCATCTCCGACATGTACAGGATCTCCTCCGACCGGAGGAGTATATCCAGTTCATCCAGTCCGAGCTGCGCGCCTGAAGTTTCAAAGACAGTCGCCGGAACGCAGGGGGAGGCACCGAAATAGAATTTGAAGGGAACCTTTTTCCCGTTTTCGATCATGAACCGGACTCCATTTATACCCAAAACATTAGCAATTTCATGAGGATCTGAAACCGCAGCAACGGTCCCATGCACAACCGCAAGCCGCGCAAATTCAGAGGGGACGAGCATTGAACTTTCAATATGAATATGTGCATCGATGAGCCCGGGGAGAATAAAACCGGTTTCATCAGTATCCTCTTCCCTTATTTCTGCGATTTTTTTATCCCGGATAGTTACAGTTCCTTTGAAAATCCGTTCTGCAACGACATCAACGATAGTACCGCTTAATTTTGTTTCCCTGGTCTCCATACGTTCCAATTATCCCTTAACGTTCTGCTCCGCGCCGGTCTTCCTGCTGAGTGCAAGTTGTCCGCAAGCGCCCGCTATATCTTTGCCCCGGCTTTTCCTTATATTAACAACCATGTTCTTTTTTAAAAGATAGTCCCTAAAATCATTCATTTTCTGGGGCTCGGTCTGCTGATAAACGGATCCTTCTACCGGATTGTAATCAAGCAGGTTGACTTTAACCGGAAAACTTTTACAGAATACCGCCAGGTCGGCCGCATCCGCGAGGCTGTCATTGAAATTGCGGAACAGAATATATTCGATGGTAAAGCGCTTTCCGGTTTTTGTATGATAGTACTTCAGGGCAGCCGAAATTTCTTTCAGGGGATATCTTTTATTGACCGGGATGATCTGGTTCCGTTTGAGATCCGTCGCGGCATGGAGCGAAAGTGCAAAGTGAGCCCTGACCTGGTCGTCTCCCATTTTTCTGATCATTTCAGGGATCCCGACGCTCGAGATGGTAAGCCGTTGAGGCGACATTCCAAGGGCATCCTCTGCTGTGATCTTATCCACCGATCGTATAACTTCCTCGTAATTCAGCAGGGGTTCTCCCATCCCCATGTAAACGATGTTTGAGAGCGGCTGCCCGTGATATTTTTCAGATTGACGGCCAAGCAGGATCACCTGGTCTACGATTTCCGTGAATTTCAGGTTCCGGCTGAACCCAAGTTTCCCAGTCGCACAAAAGCTGCATGCCAGGGCGCATCCAGCCTGGGATGAAATACATGCCGTTGTCCGGCCGCCGGAAGGGATCAGGACGCTTTCTATCAGTGCACCATCTGGAAGCCGGAATGTCGTTTTCACGGTCCCATCCCTGCTTTGAATTACCAGATCTTCCTGTAAGCGTGGAAAAATAAAATGCTCACCCAGAAGTTCCCGGGATCGTATGGGAAGATTGGTCATTTCATGGAATGAACCGCAGTGTTTTTTCCAGATCCATTCATAGACCTGGTGTGCCCGGAATGCTTTCTCATTTTTATCAGAAAAGAATTGTTCGATCCCGGCAAGGGAAAGTACGCGGATATCCTGTTTTTCTACCATTCATCTTTCTTTATGACTTTTGGTTTCATCCCCACTTTCAGCTTGCTTACCAGGTTATGCATGATCGTATCTACCTGGTAGATATAGGAGTCCCACCTGGGATTGTAAGCCGGGTCGCTTTTATTCAACCATTTTTCAACGGGGATCCTTGATTCTGCTTTAACGGTAAAATTGGTAAGGGTATACCGGTATTTGCTTTCTTTGAATTCGAGCCGGATATCATAGAGGATGATGCCTGCGTCAATCCGTGTATTGTTATCATCAAAATAGTAGATCCTCAATCTTCCCGTTCCTTCAATCTTTCCGTTTACCTTGTCCTGAACCTTTGTGACGGTACCCGGGTTCACATAATAAGACCGGAACCATTCTGCTCCCCTGTCATAGAGCACATCTTTATTGCCTTCCTGGTCAATGACTTCCCTGTAAAGGATCTTTTGTGAATCAGGATCCAGCGGGATCTGCGGAGCGGGCTGGTTTGATTGTGAAAACCCGGAAACGATCAGCAGAAAAAAGAGGGTGATACCCATGATACGATTCATATGATTTCTCTTTAAAAACACATGCACAATATAAAAATTAATTACGGATCTTACCTGAAATTATTGCCCGAACTTATTAACCGCAAAAAAAAACCCCGGATAAACCAGGGTTCTTCGGATGTGTTGAAGATGGGATCAATACATATCGCCCATTCCGCCGCCGTAGCCACCAGGACCACCCATCGGCATTTTGGGTTCTTTTTCTTCTTTGTGGGTTGCAAGAACACATTCGGTAGTCAGCAACATTCCGGCAATGGAAGCTGCATTTTCGAGCGCTACGCGTGCGACCTTGGTAGGATCAATGACTCCTGATTTTAACAGGTTTTCATATTTTTCAGTGCGTGCGTTATAACCGAAATCGTCTTTCCCTTCTTTCACCTTCTGCGTGACAACGGCTCCATCAAGGCCAGCATTTTCCACGATCTGGCGTAAGGGTTCTTCCAATGCTCTTTTAATGATCATCATTCCGGTCGTTTCGTCGTCATTGTCGCCTTTCATCTTTTCGACGGCTGAAATAGCACGGATATATCCCACACCGCCACCGGGAATAATTCCTTCCTCAATGGCTGCGCGTGTTGCATGCAGTGCATCGTCAAAACGGTCCTTCTTTTCTTTCATTTCAACTTCACTGGCGGCGCCCACATAGATCACGGCAACTCCCCCGGCAAGTTTAGCCAGGCGTTCCTGTAATTTTTCCTTATCATAATCTGAGGTTGTGGTGCCGATCTGTGCTTTGATCTGGTTCACCCTTCCTTCGATATCCGATTTTTTTCCCTTACCGCTAACGATCGTGGTATTGTCCTTATCAATCGTTACCTTTTCAGCTTCTCCAAGATATTGAAGGGTGGCGTCTTCGAGTTTATATCCTTTTTCTTCGGAGATCACCATTCCACCGGTAAGAACTGCAATGTCTTCCAGCATTTCTTTTCTACGGTCACCGAAGCCAGGAGCCTTTATGGCAGCAACTTTCAGTGAACCCCTGATTTTGTTCACTACAAGGGTTGCCAGCGCTTCACCTTCAACATCTTCAGAGATGATAATGAGCGGGCGGCCTGTCTGAACAACCTTCTCCAATAAAGGAAGAAGATCCTTCATGATGGAGATCTTTTTATCATAGATCAGGATGTACGGATTTTCATAAACGGCTTCCATTTTTTCGGTATCCGTAATGAAATAAGGAGAGATGTAACCCCGGTCGAATTGCATGCCTTCAACAACTTTTACGGTTGTTTCGATACCCTTGGCTTCCTCGATGGTGATGACGCCTTCTTTTTTAACTTTTGTCATTGCTTCAGCGATCATCTTGCCGATGAAGCTATCATTATTGGCGGATACGGAAGCAACCTGTTCGATCTTCTCGAGACTGTCACCGATCTGTTTTGTTTGTTTCTTCAGTGAGGATATCACCTCTGCCACCGCTTTGTCAATGCCTCTTTTCAGGTCCATCGGGTTTGCTCCTGCCGTCACGTTTTTGAGACCGGTAACGAAAATAGCCTGTGCCAGAACAGTAGCCGTAGTGGTTCCATCCCCTGCAAGTTCGCTGGTCTTGGAAGCAACTTCCTTTACCATCTGTGCGCCCATATTCTCAGCCGGGTTACTCAGTTCAACTTCTTTTGCCACCGTAACACCGTCTTTGGTGATCACCGGGGAACCATAGGATTTATCAATGATCACATTTCGTCCACTGGGACCCAGT
>Ga0182011_10003190_pt1 | contig 13531 bp, 15 predicted proteins | sample 711E1DmetaG_FD_120481 | JGI IMG/M metagenome (GOLD analysis project Ga0182011, IMG submission 120481) | Permafrost microbial communities from Stordalen Mire, Sweden - 711E1D metaG | ecosystem: Environmental > Terrestrial > Soil > Wetlands > Permafrost | place: Sweden: Stordalen | collected... | reverse complement strand
GTACTTCCGCTGACACGTTCTCCAAGCTCCGATATCAATTGGCTGACCACACCTGCCATCGGCGAATAAATTGTCGTCTTGGAAAACTGGTCACGAAACTGTTTCAGCGTTGCATTCGCTTGATCATATCCCGCTTTCGCGCTCATGTAACTCGCTTTTGCTACATCCATATCAGAATCAGAAATAAGTTTTTTCACAATAAGTTCTTTTGCGCGATTGTAATCTGCCTCGGCTTTTTGACGGCCGGCATCTGCCATATCCAACGCAGCCTGGGCATTTTCTAATTGAGCCTGGTATGCATCCGGCTTTATGCGGACCAGCAATTGTCCTTTTGTGACACGCTGACCCTCGCGAACGGGCAGCCCGATTATTTCTCCGCTGACTTCCGCATTGATCTTTACTTGTATTTCCGGCTGTATTTTTCCGGTCGCCGAGACAATCTGCGTGATCGTTCTCTGCTGAATTTTTTCCGTCTGAACGGTTATGATCGTCTCACGCCGGCTCCCGAGAAATACAAGCACAGCGAGAACAATCACGACCGCTCCGATGATTGAAAAGATGATTATTTTTTTCTTTTTCTTTTTCCCATTACCGTTTGCCATTGCTTACTCCTGAGTAGTATGAACTTTATATATAAAAAATACGATAATCCTCATTAATAGTTCCGTTCACCAATCACATATTCCAAATTGTACTTGGCAGTGATAAATCCGTAGGTCGAATTTATTTTGGTTGCCTGCGCAAGGACAAGATTGGCATTTGCAGTTTGGAGGTCTATTAACGTACCGGAACCAAGGTTATATTTCTCTTGTGCTATTCTATAATCCTGTGAAGCGGACGTAACACTTTTCACGCTCGCATCATACTGATGCCGTGAAGCTTCGAGATCGAGTAAAGCCTTTTTTATATCAACACTCACGTTCCGTTCCGTCTGATACAGTGACAGCTCTGCGTTGCGTTCCTGCACTTTTGCAATCTGAACATTTTGGTTCGTTGTGAAACCATCAAACAACGTCCAACTTAAACCGATGCCCCAATTGATATATTTATAATCTGATAAATTTGACACATCCTGGGATTGAAAGCTATATCCGGCATTTGCTCTGACACTTGGAAGGTAATGGCCCCAAGCCTGTGTTACTCCGTAACCGGCACTCTTCATAATCTCGATTGCTCCCAGGTAATCCTGACGCGAAACAAGCGCGCGTTTTCGCATATCGCCGAATCCGCCAAGTGATTGGGTAGTTGTTGCAAGTTCTGTGGAATCGATATCCGGAGAAATCGCGGGATCTGCGACGGCGTATTCATCCATCACATCAAGGCCAATAAGAGAAACTAAGTCTGCTTTGGATTTATCGTATGTGTTCTGCGCGGTGATGAGATTCACTTCGTCAAATGCGACAGCCGATTGCTGACGATACACATCGCTGATTGAAAGCGCACCGACACGGCTGGATTCCGTGATCCGTTCCAGCTGTTTTTGATCGCGTTTAAGATTTTCTTCACTTACTTTTACAAGCTGTTCATTTTTAAGTACCGTGAGATAAAATGATTGCACCTGGAAAACAATTGATTGTTTCGTTCTTACGAACTGTTGGTCTGCCTGTGTTTTGCTCGATGATGCTTTATTGAAAATTGATTCCCGTGAGAGACCGTCAAACAATGTATAATTCAAACTTAATCCAGCAGAATAAGATGTATTCAGATTGGATCCTGATGTTGGGACAAGTGTGTTTGTTACCGAATTATACACATATCCCGGCGGCGTCTCGCTTTGATTGCGCGACCAGCTTGATGAAGCGGACAGACTCGGCAAGTATGAACCATAAGCCGCCAGAACTCCGCTACTTGCTGCATCGACATCGTTTCCCGCTTCTTGAATATTTAAGTTGCGCTGAAGGGAAACTGCAACAGCATCATTTAATGCAAGCGTTTTCGTTGTTCCCGGCTGCGTTTGTGCGCTGCAAAGTGAAACTGTTATTACGATTAAAGCTATAATCTTTCTCATCGATAAATCTCCATTGTTCTAAAATTGGTAGGAAAATTAAAACTACATATTATAAACGGTTAATTTTCAGTAAAGTTGCATCAATCTAGGGATAACTTCAAAACCAATTGGCATTTTAACTCCGATAATAGCGCGGATATTTCATTTTTCAGTAAAACGTCTCTTCTATAATAAAGGATGCTGCCAATTCCCATGAGAGTCTTTTTCCTCCACCTTCCTGATCATACTAAGATCGTAAAATTGCTCCACTTTCTCAACATGTTTTTGATTCTGTGAAACACTGTCAGCACGGCATAACAGTATAAGATTATCAATATCAATACCGGTTTCAACCATCAATCGGCGAACAGCGGAATCCAGACACCTTATTATCAACTAATGCCTGTGGACGGAGATGAAGGCGGGCTGATTCATATTGACTATCTTTATCCATGAGTTTGAAAAACTATCTCCCATGAATTATTGTATGAAAAAACTTATTCATACTATACACTTTAGAAAAAGGCCATATGTTTTACAGGGAGGATCTAATTGGCTTTTTGTGAGTAGACTTTCGATCCGGCCGGAAGAACATTTTTCCAAAGGTAAGGGAAAAACAAGAGCGCGATGAGAACCGCGGCAATTCCCTGTGAAAGGATCGTTGCAGGCGTGCCTGCATAGTATGAGACACTCCCTATGAATAAAGCACCGATGGGATTCATGCCATAGGCTGCCATAGCGTAATAACTTATTACCCTTCCTCTCATTTCTATTGACGATGTGGTTTGCAACAGAGTATTAATGAGAGTATTCTGCGACATCATGCCAAAGCCGGCAATGGCAGTAAAATGTAAAGCAAGCACGAGACTATCGGTATAAGAAAAAAGAATCAGCCCTATACCAAAGATAATAGTGGCGATAACTAAAACCTTTTTCAGGTTAATATGCGTATTCAATGAAGCGAGAAATATAGCATCGCCAACAGCACCGATCCCTGTAAAGCTGTTAAGGAAGCCATAAGTCGAAGCATTTCCGTTTAATGTTATTTTAGCAATAACAGGGAACAAGGTAATATAGGGCATCACCAACAGACTGCTCTATGATCTTTACCCCATATTTCGGACACCAAGAAAAGGCAGTATAGCTATTGCCAATGCCGTGCAATTAAATTTGTGTGAACATATTTTGCTTCAATAGACATATTTTCCCTAAGATTTACTCTAGAGCATTTTTCGCGACTATAGTCGGAGCTCGCGTAAAATGTTATCCCGCAATGAGGGAAGCGCCTGGTTTTATTGCAATTGTTTTATTTAAGCAAAATAAGTTTCTTGCTTTCAAAATAATTGCCAGCCTGCAAACGATAAAAATAAATCCCGCTCGACATATTGGAAGCATTCCATTGCCGGGTGTAGGTGCCGGCAGACAATTCTTCAGAGGCAATGGTTGCTACTTCTCTTCCCATAACATCAAACACCTTCAACGAAACATACGATTTCGTAGGAAGGTCAAAGGAAATTGTCGTAGATGGATTGAACGGATTCGGATAATTTTGAGATAAGGAATAACCCTTGATGATGTTATTATCTGCTAAGACACCAGTTGTATTAACAAGAATGTATGATAAATTAATCGCGTAACCATTAAAATAGTAATCATTGCCGTTTACATTAACAATAAAGTCGTAATCAAAAGGTTGCCATGAAGAATTAGACCATTGTGTATTATATCCCGTAAGTTCATTCCCGTTTGCATCATATGTGCATGTGGACTGGTGATAATTTGTCCATGTCGAATTCCACCAATTCTGGTACAAACTTGTAAGAACTTTTCCATTTGAATTATTAGTGTAAGTAAATTGGGCTTCATTTACCCATTGTCCACTAGACCAATACTGCATCAGCCAGTTAATTTCATACCCATTGGCATCATAAGTGTAGGTGCTCTGTGATGAATTTGTCCAACCTCCACTCCAGGACTGACTAAACCCGGTAAGTACCTTTCCATTTCCATTGTAAGTGTAGGTGTCTAATGTTCCATTATTCCACTGTGAATTCCCCCAATACTGGTATAGACTAGTAAGCATATTCCCATTTCCATCATAGGTATAGGCCCACTGTTCTGAATTAGTCCATTGGTTATTAGTCCAGGACTCAAATAAAAATGTAAGGTGATTCCCGCTGCCGTCATTGGTGTAGGTGCTTCGATCATGATTTACCCATTGTCCATTTGTCATGTATTCACCTAAATTAGTAAGCATACTCCCATTTGCATCATAAGTGCGGAAACTTAAAATAGAATCCTTCCTTACCCCTCCGGAAAAGTAACTAAACAAATGAACAAGCATATTTCCTTTTGCATCAAAGGTTGAGCTGTCTAATGTTGAATTTACCCATTGCCCATTGACCCACATCTGCTCCAGATCATTGTTGTTAATTGGACCAAAGTCCGTCCAGGTGTCCAGCATATAATTTCTCCAATTCCCATTCACCCAAGTTTTTACTAATCTTTGAGTAGTTGAACCCGTCTGGTCATAAGAAGCAGTAATGAGTATAGTATCTTCCATTGAATAAAGAGTTAATGAATCAGGATAGTAGACTTGACTATTAGGAGCAGTTTTTTTGTTTAATCCCGAGTAACGCTGAGATTGTTTATTGAAGATTGGTCCGTAACCATACTTTTGTTGAGCCGCCATTTTTTCTATGTTCAAGCTCCGTGTCCCTTGGGCTCTGAGATTGTTTGCAGGTATAATGAAGAATATAACTGCAAGAATTGCCAAATATAGTTTCATAACATCCTCCTTTAAAATAAAAAGTTATAAAAATGAATAGTGGGTTTACATACTATACTCGACTGGCGTAACAGCGTATAATTATTATTCCGTCCGACTTCGTCGCGATCTCAGCGAAATTGAATGGTAAGCGTCGTGCTTGAATTCACTCGGGAGTATGTTCTATGAACATACTCAAACATAATAAGAACTATTTGTTAAATCAAACTCTGCTTCAAATTAACCTTTCTCACTATACGTGTTTCGATGCTTTTTCAGTTTTAGGCTCAGGCAGATGCCAATTGGAAATTATTGCAGGCCCATTAAAGCCGCCTGTATGCTGTGTTGTTTTAATTGTTGAGCAAGGAATTAATGATTTGGAGCTTGACTCTCAGCGTCTTTCTTTTGAGGTCGTACGTTTTACTGTCAGAGTCCAAAGCCCCAATAATACCACCAACAACAAAGCCGCTCGCTGCCCCGATAATCAACCCGCCTCCTGCAGCACCACTCGGCCCAAAATCGAATGCCCAACCACTCGTTGGCTTCTGATAAGTTGCAAAACCGATGATAGCTCCGGCCCCTGCACATATCCAAGAACCGGTCACTGCGTATTTCCAAAAGCGCCCTTCCTTGTACTGGACCAAAGCTGAAATTGAATCAACGGGAAAGGAAATGGCTTTTATGCCGCAGGTGGCGTAGAGAACATTGTCGTGCAGCGAATCGAGTCTACACGCTGTTACTATATCATCCGCGAGACGGATCACCTGCCAAGTGTTGTCCTGGGCTGATAAATTCGGGAAGGATAAGAATAACATTGTGTTTATGATGAAGAACTTACATGAGTTTTTCATACTCCTCCCATTGAGCGCAACTTCTGAAACTCCTCTATGAATAATTCGAGCGTTCTAACAGACAGCGTATAATGTTATCCCGCAAAGCGGGATACCTAAAGCTGCGCAGGTTAATTTCCGATACAGTAACACCCGAAGCGTGTTTCTACTTCTGATAACTTTCAATTCTACAATAAACCTCTGCTCGCTATTTGCCGCTTTATGGCATCCCGCTGCTTTATAGTCCGTTTCGATATTCATCTCGAAACGCGATCCCGGCGAAGTCGGACGGGACTTAACGCAACCACTCTTCATTCTTCAATTTTCATTCTTCAATCTTCAATCTTAATTCTTAAATCAAAATATCTCCCTCGCCATCATCATCGGATTGACCTCGAACTTTTTCCAATCTTCAACGAGCCGGTCCAATAACTCTCTCACCCGGGCGGGGTATTTCGATTTCTGCTGACCGTAACGGCGAAGAATATAATCAATGAGATTGTAACACATAGAATACTCCCCGCACGCTATAAGCTTTTGTAAATCCGCAGGATCGTCAAACCACAGTGTTGTCGGCATGTTCGTTGCAGAGCATGTGATTTTCTGCATCTCCTCGGATGGCTTCAGCCATGCCGTTCTGTAATTTTTCGATCCATCCAATTCATAAATCAGGTTCGATACCCGTTTATGTTCGTACTGTTCGTCATTATAGACATGAGCAAAAACCAAACTGCGGATCCTTTTCATAAAAACCGAACTCGCAAGCGTGAACAAGGACGTCACCCGCAGCGCCGCCATATCGATCACCTGATCGACCGTCAGGTGTTTGATTTCATTCCAGGCCGCAAGGTGTATTTGGGGTATCCGGCTGAAAACTTCTGTTTTAATTTTATGCCGCAGCCAATAGATCCCATACGCCAGCGAGCCGAGCACAATTATCGTGAAACCATAGACCAGTAACGACAACATCCATTCTGCAGAATTCTTTGTCGAATACCAAAGATTGCCTAATAAAGCAACGCTGCAGAGTATGGAAAGAACCATTAATGTCAGTAATATTCTATTGACCGTGTTCAATGAAAACGAGAGCGTGCTTTTCCTCTTATGAAATGCGAACAGGTCCTCGACCTTTTTGTCTGTATCCGAGATGATGAACATCCCGATCTCTTTCTTATTCCGTTTAATTGCCAGCAGTGCAGCATCGATTCCCTGATTATCATATATACCGCCATCCATAAGCGGGAGTGCTTTGGAATATTTTTCTATTAACGACTGCGGGATCACATTATTCGGCCATCGGAAGTCATGGGGGAAAGCCAGCGGTTCAAATCCTCCGGGAAAACAGGAGGACGCCGCGGCGATATCTGCTAAACGGATCTTCTGTGCATCTTCGAGTGAGATGTATACATTTCCGTTGCCCATTCTCGCCTTATCACTTCTGCTCTTCTGGAATCGGAAGTCTATGCCCGTTCTGAACTCCGTCGCATTGAAAATAATTTCCTGCAGGTGAATGGCGGGCTTTTGCCAGAAAAGTTCGAACCGGTCGCCGGAGAATACTTTCTCGTCGTACACATCTGCAATGGAGGTGATGAGATCCTGAAAGCCCAGCTCACTTTCTGATTTTTTCCCGATATTCGCAAAACTCAGTTTTACCAGATTCACATTTGAGAGAAACTCGCAGAAGTTTTTGTAAAACTCCTCAAATTTCTTTTTCTTTTTTAACGAGTGGGCGTACGTTAATCCTGCAAGCGTTCCACCTGATACGGTGGAGAGGATTTCCACCTGCGGCAGTAATTGTATATGGTCAAGATAGGTGAGTACACCAAGATGATAAGCCGCCGCCCTGTAACCGCCGCCGGAAAAACAAAGGGCAATACCGGTAGATTCTTTGGTTTTCTGCTTTGCCACACAAACCTCCTGTTCTCTATTCAGTTAAAATAAATTCTGTCTCCCAATCATTTGCCTGCCGTCTTACTAGGTGGGCCTGACTGCCGGCAATCTCATTCCTTCTTATTCCTTATGATCAGGAAATACATCCTTAGTTCTTTTTTCCATCTCAGCAGCAATCACCTGTCCGTCTTCACCCTGTTCTTTGAGCAGCTCTTTTATATTGTCATAGCTTTTAGCATCTCTGTCCTGACTTAATTTGAAAACATTGTCCATTTCTTTTACTTCAATTTCAAAAGCCACAATTGCTTTCATTACTTTTTGTTTAAACTCTAACGGAAGGTTGTCAAAAATTGTTGTGGATTGTTGATTGTGGTTTTCAAAATGAAGAGTTGTCTTTCGAAGTACATCTTCTAATGCAATATCATCCAAAAACCTGATAATGCCTTTAGCATGGACGCTCATATAGTTCCATGTAGAAGCCTGATGCGGATTACTATACCATGTGGCGCTTACATAGGTGTGATGACCAGTGAAAACTACAAGTACATTTTCATTATGCAAAAAGGCTTTATGATGATCTGTATTTTTCATGATATGCCCCCTTAATATTGTCTTGCCCTCCTTTTCTTCAATAAAAACCGGCACCTGGGTAGCAACAGGTTTGTTTTCTGAATCGCATCCGGCTAAAAAAGCAAACGGATACTGATCAATAAATTCTTTAATTACTTGTGCATTTTGTTCTTTGTGATACGGGAGATTGTACATAATAGTAAGTTTATTGTAAGTTATTAAATTAATATTTTCATTCGCTTGCTCAATTCAGAGTCTTTCTATGAAAACTTGAATTGCGCTTTGCGCAATATATTCTCAGGCCTCCGGTTGCGTGATTCAATAGTCAATGTAACAATTTCATTACTTTCTTATAATCTTCTTTCACACGAAAGATAAAAGGTAAATTGTTTTGACCTAAAAAATTAAACGCTACCACTGTTCCAATTCCCTCTCCTTTAAACCAAGCAATATTGTTTATAACAACTGTAACTTTTCCACCATCTTCAGCTGTAAGCTCAATAAATTTTTCTTTCATAAATATTACTTCCTTCTCATCAATAATTATATATGTTTTGCTGCCTAACGGACCGGCCCGATATATCGGGATGCGGCATCCTGCCCACTACTATTTTGCGGAGAGCGCCTCGTTAGGCGGCAAGATCGTTATGATTCATCGAAATCCTTTTTTTGCACCTTATTTCTTTTCGTTGGGTTGACCTTTACCCTTGGTAATGAGGTTGCGCAGACTACTCTTTATGTATGAACCCCATGCGTCCGAGCAAACACTATAGCACTCATATGCAGGCACGAGCCCAACGTGCGTAAAATGGACTTCGGTTTTGTTGCCTTTCTTAGCAATTTCAAATACAATATCTGTGTTTTTCCACTCGCTCTTGTCTTTGGTGAAATCGAAATAATTATCTAAGACATGCCATACGACTTTCTTGCCAGGCTCAAATTCGGTGATTTTGAGTTTGCAACGGTGAACATCTTCGTAGTGGTAATTAAACTCAGCACTGAGTTTGTCCGTTCTACCTTCAATTTCTTGTGACCACCATCCACGAACGTTATTAATGGAGGCAAAGACTTCCTTCGGAGTTTTGTCTACAGTTAAGGTAGTGGTGTAATTTTGAACCTTTTTCATGTATACTCCATTGCTTGTTGATTAATTGTTCGCCTATGTTTTGCCGCCTAACACACCGGCTCCCGATAAATCGGGATGCAGCGCCCTGGTTTGCCCGCCCTGCCTACCGGCAGGCAGGCGTCTACCTGCACGACTGTTTTAGGACGTGGAGCGTCTCGTTAGGCAACGTGATATATAATATTTTTCATTTGGAGATCATTTCTTCTTAACAACTGGTTGCATGTATTCGATCGTGTCTCCATTGTTGAGTGCGTAAGCTTCCACTGTTTTATAATTATGCTCACTGCGATACTTCTTCAATGCCGGATCTACTTTCATATAACCTGCGATAAATGACATTTTATTGCGCCATGGAAAATGCGACACCATGTAATGTTGTATAGGAATTTCTCGCACTTTCGTTTGCGCGCCAAGCGCGATGAGTTGATCAGGAGGTGCGTTGTCGACGGCAAATCCAATCTCTGCCTTATTATCGGGAAAGAAAACATCCAGCGGTTTGCGATAAGTAATGCCATGCTCTCTGAGTATTTTATCAAGCTTCGTTGTAATCTCTCCTACTTGCTTCATATCATTCCCTGTCATTTCTTGATAAACTAAGGTATAGGGACCCTGATCTTGTTCTTCAATTACGATAGATTGAAACACACCCATATACCAAACGAACACGATCACTGCGATAATAAGTACAAATGCTATAAATAACATGATCTTTTTCATCCCTTCTTTCCTTTTTCATCTGGAGTGCTAATTTTCACGCTGCCGAACGGACCGGCTCCCGATACATCGTGATGCGGTACCCTGCTTGCCTGCCCGTCGTGCTTTACCTTTTGACGGGTTGGACGGGTTTACCCGCCATGCAATATCTTTGGGCGGGAGCGCATGGATAGGCGGCGACTATTATTTACGAAATGCTTCGCCTGCTATATAAGTATCAAAGAATTCTTCAAAGCGTACAATCATGCCGTCTCTAAATGTGAATAAATGGACAAAGGCTGTCTCATAACTTTTGCCTGTGCGCTTAGCAAGACATTTTGTATAACCCACCACAGCAACACTATCACTATCAGATAAAAATTTCTGAGGTTCAAGCACCAGAATGTCTTCCGATTGGCGACCAATATTTAGCCATTCGAGGAAACCCGCGTGTCCATGCCGCGTACCACCTGCTGGATTAAATGGATTAACTGGTTCTCCCCACTCAACATCAGGACTTAGCATTGTGAGAATTGCCGGGATATCGCGCCTGGCAAACTTTGTATAAAGTTCTTGAACTCCTATTACATTCTTAGAAGAACTATAATTTTGATTACTCATTTGATACTTTCAATTTATTTTATTTGTGGAGCCGCCTAACGAACCGGCTCCCGAATTATCGGGATGCGGCATCCTGCTTGCCTGCCATGCTTTATCTTTGGGCGGGTTTACCCACCATTTTATTTGGTGGGCCCGCCTCCGATTATTTCTGTAGGGGCTTGCCGCTGCATTTTGGTCTGTTTCGATACTCATATCAATACGTGATCTCGATAAACCGGACGCAGAGCGTTTGGTTAAGCGGCTATATTATTTTTCTCGGTTAATTTTGCACCATTACTCTTTTTATTCTTGATGATATTATTCAATGTCATAAAAATGAGTATTAAAATACTTATAAGGAGAAGATAAAATCGAAAACTAAAAACATAATTAGCATCTTCCTTTATATTCATGAACATGGCAAAACTAAAACAAATAACCGACAAGCCCAAGAATATATAACTTAAGGTTAATCTCATTTTTTAATTCTCCTTTCTCATTTCTACTTTCCGTAAACGTTGATCAAGCGATAATAATGCTATCCCTGTCATGCTTGCAACAAGGCTAATGCTCAGGATAATAAGTGATGAAGATATTATTGCTTTATTATTCATAAAACAAAATGAAGAAATAAATAGAGCGGCCGAGAATATAATCAAAACATAAATTTTTATACGACTATCCATACAAATCTCCTTCATATTGATTATTGTGTTTAGTACACCTAACAGGCGGAGTCCGCGTATAGATGTTATACTGCAAAGCGGGATTACCATTTAATATAGTTCATGCGGTAACTTTTAAATCTGTACTAAACCTATGCCCGCCCTGCCTACCGGCAGGCAGGCGTCTGCCTGCCCGTCGTGCTTTACCTTTTAATGGGTTGGGCGGGCTTGCCCCCGATTATTTCTGTCGGGGTTTACCCACCATCTTATTGGGTGGGCCTGCCCCCGATTATTTCTGTCGGAGTTTACCCGCCATTTTACTGGGCGGGAGCGCCGGGTTAGATGCAATACGATAGAGCATTTACAAAAGATATTTACCTAACTCAATAATGATGTTGATGATTGCGAAAAGCAACAGTCGCCTACAACCTCCAGGCAATGGCAACTACTTCCATTATTGTAATAGATTTCATGATGCAATATTTATTTTTATAATAATTCAAGGGACTGCGAATTATTTATACCCATATGTCGTAAGATGAAACGGGAAACCCGTCCATGTTTTGTATCCTTGTTCAGTAAGAAAATGTTCCAACCATTTTGCGGTTTGTGCACCTTCTCTCAAATGGTAAGATGCGATAGCAATGTTGGGGGATAAATTATTTAATACGTTTTTCGCACCTTTGAGAGCTTCTATTTCTGCACCTTCTATATCCATTTTAATGAAATTTAATCTTGTGATTTTGAATTCTTTAACAAATGAATCCAAATCTATTAAATTAATTGTTACTGGATTACTCAATTTGCCGTTTTTTATATCAACGATTGAAAAATCGGCGCTGCTTGTTTCTTTTTCAACAGACATTGTTAACTTATGAGAATATAAGGCGCAATGTATGGGAATAACATTTTTTATATTTCTTCTTTTTATTCTTTTCTTTAGCAAGTTATAAATTTCTTCTTGCGGTTCAAAAGAATATACTATTCCATTTTTGCCGACTAATCTTGATGCCATCAAGGTGAAATGACCTATCCATGCACCGCAATCAAATACTGTATCACCTTTCCTGGGTTGGTAGTGCTTAAAATATCCGTCATATTCTATAGTTAGCTTTCTAATGAACCAAATTGGTAAGTATAAAAAGAACCAATCATTAAAAATTTCTTGAATTTTGCCTGGCATTATATGTCTAACTTTACTAAGAAATGCATAAACTGTTAATTTAATATTTTCCATTTTCAGTCTTTATGTTGAATAATTCTAAAAATACTTATGATGTCGAGTTTATTCGAGCATTTTGTGCGGCGCCCTAACAGCCAGCGGCCTAATAATGTAGTACGCGATAGCGTGCTACCACTTCTATTGCTTGTCCACCTTCCGTCCCGATATATCGGGATGCGGCGCCCTGCTTACCCGCCATCTTACTAGGTGGGAGCGCTTGGTTAGTTCGATTGTTATTATCAGCCAAATTATATTTGTTTAAAATTTAAATCCTAATCCAATCCTGAAGATCACACCAGCACTCCCGTCATTATCACCATAAACACTGTTACGAAAGTATAGACCGAATGGTAAAATGATTCGATCAAAAAACTGAAATTGATATCCGATTCCGCCTAACAGAAAAAGACGAACTGTCGATGAACCACTTGGTCCCCAAGGACCAATAGTTTGACCTGCGTAGCCCTCAATGACTTGATTTGATGTAGTATGATAGACACCGCAACCTAATTCGAATATTCTCAAGAACAAACAACCTCCGTAGAATGCGACATCGTATCTTTTAGCGGAGCGGGGTCTCAAACCGTAAAATCCTCCTTCATTCGCTATTGTATTTACATAGTAATCCAGGTGAATACAAAGTGCGAAAGCAGGAATGATCTCAGTACCAAAGCCTACCCGTATAGATGAGTATGTCTGCCATCCATGTCCTGCATGATTAGTGAAATTAAGTGCATCATAATCGAACGTAATCCAATTATTTCGCTGATTGTAATTTAAGTGTTTTTCTAACGAGTCCGTAGTCTGAGACCATGACAAGTTTTGAGATACAAATGAAATTGAGCAGAAAAGTAGAAGTATTGTGGGATTGATTCTCATTAGATTATACAAGACCAAGATTGTTGGTTTGATATTTATTTTTCATTGCAAGCGCCCTAACGGACCGGCTTCCGATATATCGGGATGCGACGTTGATAATTTCTAGTTGCTGAAAACAAAATGGCGTCTCACATTTATATGCTCCGCGCTGTCGCATTCAGCGCCATCTGCGCCACAAGTTTGACCTGCCCCCCAAAAAGTGATCCAATTTAAACTTAGTAAAAAGTATATTATGGATCAAAGGAGACAGGTCAAATGGGTAAAAAACGACACACAGTAGAAGCGATCGTAGCGAAACTGCG
>Ga0182011_10003188_pt1 | contig 13532 bp, 13 predicted proteins | sample 711E1DmetaG_FD_120481 | JGI IMG/M metagenome (GOLD analysis project Ga0182011, IMG submission 120481) | Permafrost microbial communities from Stordalen Mire, Sweden - 711E1D metaG | ecosystem: Environmental > Terrestrial > Soil > Wetlands > Permafrost | place: Sweden: Stordalen | collected... | reverse complement strand
TCTCTCTTCGTTGAGGCGGGCGGTGGCCGCTGCGCGGAAATCTGGCCTAGCCAAGCGCGATTACCTCCCTGGCGAGCTCGCGGTAGTTGTTGGCGGCCTCGGAGGCGGTGGCGTAGGCCGTGATGGGTTGGCCGGTGAGGGGAGCCTCGCCAAGCTTCACGGCGTTCCGGATGATCGTCTCGAAGACGTGGTTCTCCCCGTTCTCGCGCATCTCGTCGAGCATCTCCCGCCCGAGAACGGTTCGGGGGTCGTAAAAGGTAGGCAGGAGTCCCATGATCCGCAGATTCCGGTTCAGCTTGGACCGGATCGTCGCGATGACCTTGACCAGGGCGGCAAGGCCCTTCAGGGCGTAGTACTGGGTCTGGACGGGGATGATCACCCCGTCCGCCGCCACGAGGCCGTTGATGGTCAGCAGACCAAGGGTGGGCGGGCAGTCGATCAAGATATAGTCGTAGTGGCCGCGCGCCCAGTCATCGATGGCCTCAGCCAGGGCGTATTCGCGGCCGATTGCGCTCAAGAGGTCGACCTCCGTCGATGCGAGGTCGAGTGTGGCCGGGGCGACATCGATCCCTGCCGTCTCGGTTCTTACTATGGTGTCCTCGAGGCGGACATGCGGCTCTCCTAAGACGTTGGCCATCGAACGAGTGACGCTGCCAAGGTTGATACCGAGACCAACGGTGAGATTCGCCTGCGCGTCCATGTCGATGCACAGAACCCGCAAGCCCTGCTCCGCGAGAGCCCCAGCGAGATTGATGGCGGTGGTCGTCTTGCCGACGCCACCCTTCTGGTTTGCGATCGCGATGACGTTGGCCACCGTGGTTTCACCTCGCTTGGGGTACGGTATCGGGGCGGACGATCGGCGCTCGCGGCATTGCCCCGCGAATGTCTCCCCGGTAGCAACCGATGTCGAGTCCGTTGTCGATTCTCCGCTGATGCTACCGCACGAGCCTTGGTCGGCGGTTCAGGCTTATCCACAGAATCGCGAAGTTGTTCACCGATTCTGTGGATATCGTGGAGGCGATCTCTATTACTCGAACGGGCCGTGCCCGCGGACGCATCTGCACCAGACGGGGAGGGGACGAAGAACCACATGACTGTCTTTGCGCAAAGACGCCCCGGCCTAGGGAACGGCCTCTACTGGCCTCCCCTGAGCCTGGCGCAACCCACGAACGTTTGGGGCCGACGGGCAACGCCAGGCCCGAACCCGATGCCCGGCTGGCGGACCTAGGCTTGTCCGTGCCATCATCCGGTAGCACCTCCGGGGCATTCGATGGCAGAGCACAGCGAGAGGAAGCGGCAAGTGGCGGACGATCAGGGAGCAACTCAGGCCGGAGACAGGGGCGGTCCGGCAGCCGATCTGGGACGGGATCGCTGGCGCGCCACCACGCGAGCGAAGGCAGTCTCGCGTTCGCCGGAGCGTCAGGAACGCTTCGTGACCACGTCCGGCTTGGAAACGCAGGATCTGTATACGCCCGCCGATGTCGCGGGATTGGACGAGGACCGGGACCTGGGCCGGCCCGGCGAGTATCCCTACACGCGCGGCGTTCAGCCGACCATGTATCGGGGCCGGCTCTGGACTATGCGCCAGTACGCGGGGTTCTCTACCGCCGAGGACACGAATCGCCGCTTCCGCTTCCTTCTCGAACAAGGTCAGACCGGTCTATCGGTCGCCTTCGATCTTCCGACCCAGATGGGCTACGACTCCGATGCCCCACAGGCCGAGGGCGAAGTGGGCCGCGTCGGCGTGCCGGTCAGCTCCCTTGCGGACATGGACGTCCTGCTGGATGGCCTACCGCTCGGGACGGTCAGCACGTCCATGACAATCAATGCCTCAGCGGCCGTGCTGCTGGCCCTGTACGTGGCCGCCGCCGAGAAGCAGGGCGTGGCTCGGAGCCAGATCAGCGGCACGACCCAGAACGACATCCTCAAGGAGTACATCGCCCGCGGCACCTACATCTTCCCGCCGCGGCCGTCGATGCGCCTCGTGACCGATATCTTCGAGTTCTGCTCGAAGGAGTTGCCGCGCTGGAACACCATCAGCATCAGCGGCTACCACATGCGAGAGGCCGGAGCCACGGCCGCGCAGGAGCTGGCTTTCACTCTCGCCGACGGCATTGCATACGTCGACGCGGCGTTGAGCCGAGGCCTCGACGTCGACGACTTCGCCGACCGACTCAGCTTCTTCTTCGCGTCGTGGAGCGAGCTCTTTGAGGAAGTGGCCAAGTTCAGAGCCGCCCGCCGAATGTGGGCAAGAATCATAAAGGAGCGGTTCGGAGCCACGAACCCGCGCTCCATGGCCTGCCGGTTCCACGTTCAGACTGCTGGTTCGTCGCTTACCGCTCAGTCGATCGACAATAACGTGGTCAGGACCACCGTCCAGGCCCTGGCCGCCGTTCTAGGCGGAGCCCAGAGCTTGCATACCAACTCTCGCGACGAAGCCCTGGCGCTTCCAACGGCCGACGCGGCGCGCCTCGCTCTCAGGACGCAGCAGATCCTCGCCTACGAGTCCGGCGTAACCGAGACACCGGATCCACTGGCCGGCAGCTACTACGTGGAAACGCTCACCAACCGCCTCGAGGCGGCCGCAAACGACTACCTCAAGGAGATCGAGGCTCTGGGCGGCACGCTCGCGGCCATCGAAGCCGGCTACCAGCAGCGCCAGATACAAGAAGCCGCGTACCAGGTCCAGCGAGCCGTCGAGAGCGGCTCGAAGGTGGTGGTCGGCGTGAACAAGTATCGCGACGAGGAGACCGCTACTCCTTCACTCCAGAAGATCGACCCGGAAGGTGAACGGCGCCAGTGCGAGCGAGTCCAGAGGGTTCGCGCCGAACGGGATGCCGCATCTTGGGAGGCGGCCATGAACCGACTCGAAGACTGCGCCCGAGGAGATGAGAATCTGCTGCCGCCGATCATCGAGGCGGTGAAGGCCTACGCCACGGTTGGCGAAGTCTGCGACCGACTTCGATCGGTGTGGGGCGAGCATCGTGAGTTGATCACGGTCTGACCCGCAGCCGCCGCGGGCGAGGCCAGGGGAGTCGGTCCGCCAGCCACTGGCAGCTGCGGGCAGCTGTCACCCAGGAACGACAGGACAGCTGCTGACAGCTGTCGTAGGCACGACGCCATGTCTCCGCGACGCGGTCCCGCGGGCCAGCCAAGAGGGCCCCCTACGCACGGCGCTGCGAGTCCGTCGGCCGTATACCTACCATTGGCGCGTTGGTTTCAGTCCGCGATACTGGGCTGCGGTTGGAACGTCCGTCCGGAACGCATCCCTGGTCGACAAGCTCAGGAGAGTCATGGATCAGTTCAAATCCGCCCTTCCCGACGACCTCGGCATCGAGAAGATCCACCACGTCGCCGTCATCGTGCGTGACATCGAGGCCTCCCTGAGCCTGTATCGCGACAAGCTGGGCCTCCGCGTCGAGTCGGTGATGGACATGGAGTACGACCACGTCAAGATCGGGTTCCTGCCGGTCGGGGAGACGAAGATCGAGCTCGTCCAGCCGACCGATGGCGCGACCGGCTCGGCGCGTTTCCTCGAATCCAAGGGCGAGGGCTTCCACCACGTTTGCTTCGAAGTGGACGATATCCAGGCCGCCCTCGACGGTCTCGCCGCAAGGGGCCTGACTCTGATCGACGCCGTGCCGCGCAAAGGCGGCGAGGGCCCGGTCGCGTTCATCCACCCCAAGAGCTGCCACGGCGTGCTGATCGAGCTGATCGAAGCGCCCGGCGGTCCTGCTTGGGCAAAGCTGCAGTATTGACCCGGCGCCTCTGGTCGGGGCGAACCTCTAGGCATAGGGACTAGATCGACCAGGCGAAGAGGACGTCCTCGGCACCCTGGGCAAGGCGGCAGAAGTTGACCAGGTCGCCCGCCAGCTCCCGGAGCATCGGTTTCTCGTCGGGATCGACGTCGCATTCCTCGCAGTCGATGAGATCGATCCAGCGGGCCGCGATTCGATCTATATGCCCCTCCGGCAGTAGGGCGACGTCATCCACCCAGTGAGGATCGACCCTCTCGACCGTGCGATCGCCGAGATGAGCCAGTCGACTCTGCAGACGGCTCTCGAGGGGGTGTGCCGCCTCGCTGAACGAACCTGGGGAGTCACCGCCGGTAGTGTCCCGAGCGGCCAGGGCGAACAGGTCAAGCCAGGACGGATCCACGCCTCCGCCGAGTGAGATGTAGGCGGGGAATCTTCTCCGGTCGCGCAAGCCGGCCCAATCGTCGACGCCGATTGCGAGGAGAATCTCGCGCGCATTGCCCGCCACTAGATCCATCAAGACCCCCACTAACCACCCCGTTCCGCTGCGCTGCGCTGCCACGCCCATTCCGCGACCTTCCGCGGAGGCTCTGGGCCGGGAGTATGGGCCGCGAAAGCCGGGTTTGACGAGATCCCATGTCGTCTCGGCGCTGGTTCGAAAGCAACGGCGCTACCGGCTGCCCGTGGCCGATGCCGCGCCGAACGCTCGATAAGCGGTGGCTACGCGCGGTATCCGGCCTCCAGGAGGAGCCTCGGCAGTTGGGTGGGGGAGTCGGCCACGCGAACACCCGCCGCTTCGAGAGCGGCGATCTTCTCCGCGGCCGTACCGGAGCCGCCCGAGATGATGGCCCCGGCGTGGCCCATACGGCGACCCGGCGGCGCTGTCCGGCCGGCGATGAATGCAGCCATCGGTACGCCCTTGAGGTGCTCGGCGGCGAACGCGGCCGCCTCCTCCTCGGCCGACCCGCCGATCTCCCCGATCATCACGATCGCGTCCGTTTCCGGGTCGTCGCGGAAGAGCCTCAGCACGTCGAGGAATGTGGTCCCGATGATTGGGTCGCCGCCGATGCCCACACAGCTGGATTGGCCCAGCCCGGCGTCGGTCATGGCCTGCACCGCTTCATACGTCAGCGTGCCCGAACGCGACACCACGCCGACGCGACCAGTCTTGTGGATAGAGGCGGGAATGATGCCCACCTTGGCCCGTCCGGGCGACGTGATTCCGGGGCAGTTTGGGCCGATGAGGCGGGCGCCGGCGCGCCGGACCGCTTCCACGACGGGGATCATGTCCAGCGCGGGGATGCCCTCGGTGATACAGACGATCGTCACGATGCCGGCGTCTACGGCCTCGAGGACCGCATCCGGCGCGCCGCTGGCGGGGATGTAGATGACCGATGTATTCGCGCCGGCCTGTCGGACCGCCTCGGCGACCGTGTCGAAGATGGGTACGGTGCCGTCGATTGCCGTCTGACCGCCCTTGCCCGGTCGCGTGCCGGCCACGACCTTTGTGCCGTAGGCGATCGAGGCGCGAGTGTGGAATTCGCCTTCGCGCCCGGTGATGCCCTGAACGACGAGACGGGTATCGCTGCCAACCAGGATGCTCATCGTGCGGCCCCCTTCGAGAGCGCTACCGCCTTTTCTGCCGCCTCATCGAGCGAGGTCGCCGTTTCGAAGCTGGCTTCCGTGAGCAGTCGGGCTGCCTGGGTCGCGTTGGTACCGACGATCCGAACGACCATCGGTACATCCCGAGTCTGCTGGGCCCGGGCTTCGATCAGCCCCGCAGCTACCTCATCGCCGCGCGTAATCCCGCCAAAGATGTTGACCAGGATGGCTTCTACCTTGGGATCAGCCAGGATCAACTCCATGGCCCCCGCCACGGTGTCCCTGCGAGCCCCTCCGCCGACGTCGAGGAAGTTGGCCGGCTCGCCCCCATAACGCTTCACGAGGTCCATGGTCGTCATGGCCAGGCCGGCGCCGTTGACCATGCAGCCGATCGTTCCGTCCAGGTGGATGAAGTTGATGCCGAGCTTCCGAGCCTGCGCGTCGGTGGGATCTTCCTCGTCCAGGTCGCGCAGTGCCCCGAGGCCGGGGTGGCGGGCCAGGCCGGAGTCATCGATGGTCATCTTGGCGTCCAGACATACGAGGCGCTGAGTCGAGGAGCCGTCGGAAGAGGTCTCGGCCACGATCGCGAGCGGGTTCACTTCGACGAGGTCTGCGTCGTTGGCCTTCATGGTGGCGAAGAGCCCCAGGGCGATCGTCACGAACGGATTGAGTAGCGGGTCGCGCAGGCCGATCGCCAGCCCCAGAGCCCGGGCCTGGAATGCGAGAAGGCCGAGCAGCGGGTCGGCCGAGACGCGGTGGATTGCGCCGGGGTTTTGGCGCGCCACTTCCTCTATCTCCACGCCGCCCTCCGCCGAGGCCATAAGCGTGATCCGGCTGATGCTGCGGTCGATGATGGCGCCGAGGTAGTACTCCTTGACGATGTCCGCGGCGGCGCCAACGAGAACCTTCTTAACGGTGATGCCCTTAATGTCCATGCCGAGGATCTTCGAGCCAACGTCGCGGGCCTCTGCGGCCGAAGAGGCGAGCTTGACTCCACCGGCTTTCCCGCGGCCGCCAACGAGAACCTGAGCCTTCACGACCACCCTGCTCGCCCCCTTGTCCAGGAAGGTCCCGGCGGCGGCTTCGACTTCGGTGGGCGTTCGAGCCACTTTCCAGGGAGGAACGGGAAGTCCCTGTGCCAGCAAGAGCGATTTCGCGTCGGCTTCCTGGATCTTCACGCGCGGCAGCTCCGATCTTGCGAGCCGGGGGCGCAGGACTGACCTCCGCAGCTCCCTCGGCGGCGTTTGATCTGATCCTAGCAGGAGGGAGAGGCGGGCCTTGCGCCCGGCCTACTCGGAAACGTGGGCCGAAACGAGATCGACTTCGGACAGGCGCACGATGCCCTCGGCCGAAACGGAAACCATCAGCAGGACGTTGGACTTGACGTAGATCCAATCCGGAGGATCGATTCCGATCAGAGCGACCAGCATGGGCCAGCGGACATTCTTGAGCCCGACGTACGACGTCGGGTATTCGGGAGAAGTCTGGGACGCCCACGCGACCGTTTCTAGACTGCCCGAATCGACTGCCACCGAGCCGGCACCAAGGGGCAGCGCCAGCACCAGCGGCGGGTTGCCACCGACCAGGGTGATCGTCTCACACGCGGGCCTCGAATCGCAGCTGGCGAACGCGAGCCGATCTCCGGACGGACTCAGGGAGACGGCTCCTGTCGTATAGCCGACCATATGCAGGGGCGCGCTCCAGGCCTCGGTCTCCAGGACCGATTCCCGATTGCGTCCGGCCGCCGAGCCATCGTTTGCCACGACCACCAGGCGGGAATCGGCGAGATGCAGCTGGGTCAGGCCCGCAACCGGATCGCTGATGTAGAGCAGCCCGTCATCGGACTGACGGCGGACCAGCACCCTCGCCACGCCGGTCACGGGGTCCGGATCGGCCAAAGCGTAAGCGCCGTCGGCCATTGCGACGCCAAGACCGGCGGGCTGGGTCCACGCGGCGACGCTGGAGACCATCGACCCGGCCGCGACCTGGCGGGTCGTGCCGAACGTCAGATCCACCAGCGTGACGGTCCAGTCGGCAACGGGACCCCAATTCGGGCACGCACCGGCACCGTTCCGGGGGGAGCCGGCCGGGGCAATCTGCAGGAATATCGCCGTCGCCCCGTTCATTGCGGCCTGCGTCACGCGGCCGCATTCACCGGCCCGAGCGACCGTTTCGAACCGACGTGACTTCCCCGGATCCACCAGATAAAGCTCCGATCTGGAGGAGAAGAGGAGCCGGCTCTGGTATGCCGCCACCGGCACCACGCTGCTCCCGAGGTCCATGCCGGTTACGTCAGCCTCGTTCACGTGGAGGTTGATGAGCCCCGGAACGTAGTTCGGGTTGGGGGTCAGGAATGCCGCAGGCGTGTGGACAGGCCCGTCGGACAGCCGGAGAGCGGCCCAGGATCCCGCCGGTGTCGACGTCGCGGCCAGACTCTGCGGCGATGTCACGGGCCCGGAGCGAGGCCCCGTCACGCCGAGGAGTGCCACTCCCAGGAACCCCATCACGACGAGGGCGGTCACAAGGTATGGCCGGTCCCCCAGAGGGCCGGGTCGAAGCGCTTCTTCCCGCTCCTCTTGCAGCCTGGGATCGGTTGGGTCGTACATGATCTTAGCTCGATCGAATTGTGCTCCCGCCCCGCAAGTGGGGCTCCACCCGGCGCAGATGTTGCGAGGAGAGGGCTCTCGATTGCCGCTGGCCAGGCGGCCTCTCGGCGCCGCTCACCTGTAGCGCGCCAGTCTCTCACCGCTGGCTCTCGGCCTCCAGGTCGCCCGAAGCCTTACCTTGCGGCTAGAATGCCGCCCATGGCCCAGAGAGTGACGCTCATTCCCGGAGACGGCATCGGTCCCGAATTGGCCGAGGCGACAAGGCGCGTCCTCGACGCCTCGGGTGTCAAGCTCGATTGGGAGGTCGTGGACGCCGGCGAAGCCGTCATGGCCAAGGAGGGGACGCCGCTTCCGCAGTCGGTCCTGGACTCGATCCTGCGCAACAAGGTGGCCATCAAGGGGCCGATCACGACGCCCGTGGGCGTCGGTTTCCGCTCCGTCAACGTGGCCTTGCGCCAGACCCTCGGTCTCTACGCCAACATACGGCCGGTCCGCTCGATTCCCGGCCTGAAGACGCGTTACGACAACGTCGATCTGGTCATCGTCCGTGAGAACACCGAGGATCTGTACGCGGGCATCGAGCACATGGTGGGCCCGGACGCGGCCGAGAGCATCAAGATAATCACTCGCGCGGCCTCGGAACGGATCGCCCGCTACGCGTTCGAATACGCAGTCGCCAACGAACGGCGCAAGGTCACGGCCGTCCACAAGGCCAACATCATGAAGTTCTCGGACGGCCTCTTCCTGGAGAGCTGCCGGACAATCGCCGCCAAATACGAGGGCCGGATCGCGTTCGAGGACCGGATAGTCGACAACATGTGCATGCAGCTCGTCCAGAAGCCCGAGCTGTATGACGTCCTGGTTTTGCCGAACCTGTACGGCGACATCGTCAGCGACCTCTGCGCCGGCCTGGTCGGCGGGCTCGGGGTTGCTCCGGGCGCCAACATCGGTCCCGAGGCCGCGGTCTTCGAAGCGGTCCACGGCTCCGCTCCCAAGTACGCGGGCCAGAACAAGGCAAACCCAACCGCCCTAATGCTCTCCGGCGTGCTGATGCTCCGCCACCTTGGCGAGCAGGCCGCGGCGGAGCGGGTCGAGGACGCGATCCGGTCGGTCATCGCCGAGGGCCGCACCGTCACATACGATCTCGGTGGATCGGCCGGGACGAGCGACTTCGCCGACGCGATCGTTGCCCGCCTCAGGTCGGGAGCCGCGTCGGCCTGATCGGCCGCATAGTCCGGATCGGTCAAGGCCTCTGCGGAAGCGGAGGCTCCCGATCGAGTCAGGTTCGGGAGGCGCAATGCTGCTACTTCGGTATCGCGGTTCCGAGGGAATGATCGCGTGGGCATTTCACCGGATCTCGGCGATCGGGATCTGGCTCTTTGTCATGCTCCATGTGCTCGACATCTATCTGGCGGGCGGCGACCCCAAGGTCTACGACGACCTGCTCAAGTTCTACGCCAGCACCCCGGGTCGGATCCTCGAAGTGCTGCTCGGCGCCGCCCTGCTCTACCACGCACTCAACGGCATCCGGATCCTGCTCATGGACTTCTGGCCCCGGCTGACTGCCTATCACAAACAGATCTGGTATGTGAACTGGGCGATCTTCATCGGGGTCGGCCTGCCTGGTGCATTCATCATCATGCGCCCGGCGTTCGGGCTGTAGGGCAGGGACGAAGATGGCCATGTATTCGCGTTCCGGCCGGCCACGCCCGCAGAGTGGCGGCTTCGAACTGGCGGCCTGGTACTACATGCGGTTGTCGGGCGTGGCGCTGTTCGTGCTTGCCCTGAGCCACTTCACCGTCCAGCATTTCGTGTTCGACCCGTCCACGGAAAATGCCGGTTGGATATTCGCCGCGCGTTGGAATGACGTTTTCCTGCGCAGCGTGGATTGGCTGATGCTGCTGATGGTCGTCTCGCACGCCTTCCTTGGAATGCGCACCGTCACGATGGATTACTTGCGGGGCGGCCTCCGGACTCTGGCCCTAACCGCCCTGTACCTGGTTGGCGCGGTGGTGTTCGTCATCGGTACGAGCGTCGTCCTCACCGTCCGAATGCCGGGCCAGTAGAGATGGACTACCCGTTCGACGCGATCGTTGTCGGTGCCGGCGGCGCCGGATTGTGGGCCGCACTCGAGTTGGCCCGCGACGGCGTCAAGACCGCTGTTCTGACGAAGCTCTATCCCACCCGCTCCCACACCGGCACCGCGCAGGGTGGTGTCTGTGCCGCACTCGGCAACCTCGAGGAGGATCACTGGGAGTGGCACATGTTCGACACGGTCAAGGGCGGCGACTACCTCGTCGACCAGAACGCTGCCGAGGTTCTCGCTCGCGAGGCCATCGAGACCGTCGTGGAACTCGAGCACATGGGTCTGCCGTTCAACCGGACGGCGGACGGCAAGATCGACCAGCGGCGTTTCGGCGGACATACCAGCAACTACGGCGAGGCGCCCGTGCGCCGAGCCTGCTTCGCGGCCGACAGAACCGGCCACATGATCCTGCAGACGCTTTACCAGCAATGCATCAAGCACGGCGTGCAGTTCTTCGACGAGTTCCAGGTCGTGGACCTGCTCTTCGAAGGCGGTGAGCCGGCGACCGGCGGGCGAGCTGCGGGCGTGGTCGCCTACCGGCTCGCGGACGGCCAGCTCAACACCTTCCGGGCCAAGTCCGTACTGCTGGCCACTGGCGGTTTCGGACGGATGTTCCGAATCACGTCCAACGCCCACAGCCTGACCGGCGACGGTGTGGCCCTGTGCTACCGGCACGGCCTCCCGCTCCAGGACATGGAATTCTTCCAGTTCCACCCGACCGGGATCGTGGGCATCGGCATCCTGCTGTCGGAGGCGGCTCGAGGCGAGGGAGGAACGCTCCTCAACGACAAGGGCGAGCGCTTCATGGAGAAGTACGCGCCAAAGCTGATGGAGCTGGCCCCGCGCGACATGGTCAGTCGGGCCATGTACCAGGAGATCCGGGCCGGCCGCGGCATCGGCGGCAAGGACTACCTCTACCTGGACGTCCGGCACCTGGGCCGAAAGGTCATCGAAGAGAAGCTTCCCGACATCACCGACTTCGCCCGCATCTACCAGGGAGTGGAGCCACTCAAGGAGCCGGTTCCGGTTCAGCCGACCGCCCACTACGCCATGGGCGGCATCCCGACCAATGTCTCGGCGGAGGTCGTGCGCGACGACAAGGGCACCGTGGTGCCGGGCTTGTTCGCCGCCGGCGAATGCGCATGCGTCAGCGTCCACGGGGCCAACCGGCTCGGGACCAATTCGCTCGTAGATCTGCTGGTATTCGGGCGGCGGGCCGGACGCCAGATGGCGCGCCACGCCGGAACCGTGGAGCGGCCGCTGCCTATCGCGGATGCCATGGAGCCGGTGCGCGCCGAGCTGGGCACGATCCGCGGCCGCGCCGAGGCGGGGGAGTCCGCGGCCACGATCCGAAAGGAACTCCAGGACGTGATGATGGATAACGTCGGTGTCTATCGCGACGCCACGCTCCTGACCGCGGCTTTGGCCAAGGTCAAGGAACTCGAGGCCAGATACGGCAAGGTCGCGATCGTCGACCGCGGTTCCGTCTTCAACACCGAGCTGCTCGAAGCGCGGGAACTCGGCTATCTCCTGGACATCGCCCACGTGACCGTTTCCTCGGCCCTGGCTCGGACCGAGAGCCGCGGTGCGCATTCCCGAGAGGATTACCCGGAACGGGACGACGCGAAATGGCTCAAACATACCCTCGCGTATCGGGGCAAGGACGGGCCCAGCCTGCGCTACAAGCAGGTCTCGATCACCCGGTTCGAGCCCAAGCCGCGGACGTACTGAGGCCCATGATGGACGTCACCCTCCGCATCCTTCGCTTTGAGCCAGAGACGGACAAGGCGCCTCACTGGGAGACCTACCGCGTCGCCGTCGATCCGATGGACCGCGTCCTCGACTTGCTGATCAAGGTCAAGGCCGAGCAAGACGGCTCGCTCAGCTTCCGCCGGTCCTGCGGCCACGGCATCTGCGGCTCCGACGCAATGCTGATCAACAACCGAAACCGCCTGGCCTGCCGGATCCGAGTCGACCAGCTCGGCAAGAAGATCTCGGTGGCGCCACTTCCGGGGTTGCCGGTGGTCAAGGATCTGATCGTCGACATGAGCGGCTTCTTCGGCAAGTACCGATCCGTGAAGCCATACCTGATCAACGAGCAACCGGAGCCCGAGCGCGAGCGGCTCCAGAGTCCGAAGGATCGGGCGCGCTTCGACGACACGACCAAGTGCATCCTCTGCGCGGCGTGCACAGCTTCCTGCCCCTCGTTTTGGGCCCGGCCCGAGTACGTGGGTCCCGCGGCGATCGTCCAGGCCCACCGCTTCATCTTCGACTCCCGGGACGAAGGCGCGGCCGAACGGCTCGAGATTCTCTCCGACGAGAACGGCGTATGGCGCTGCCGGACGATCTTCAACTGCGTCGACGCCTGCCCGCGCGGCATCAACATCACCAGGGCGATCCTCGAGGTTTCCTCGGCGATCGTGGGGCGACGCGGCTGACGCGGCCCAGAGATCCAGCCTGGGATTCGCTCTGGGACTCCGTCGAGGCGGCCGTGCCGGAGCGGGGGACCGCCCTGAGCGGCGATCGAGGTCCCGAGCAGTCCTCGGATCCGCTGCCCGCGCCCGGTCGGTCGGCTGCGCCCGCTAAGTCGGCTGCGTCCGGTCTCAAGCTGATCGTTCGAACCGACGGGGCAGCTCGCGGCAATCCGGGTCCGGCGTCGAGCGGAGCCGTTCTCATCGAGGTAGTCGGTCCTGAGTCGAGCCGGCCCGACGCGCTGCCGGTCGCGACGATCTCCGAGTACCTGGGCGTCCAGACGAACAACGTTGCCGAGTACACGGCCGTGGTTCGGGCGCTGGCCCTTGCTCGCGAACTTGGTGCGAGCGAAGTCGAGATGTTCCTGGACAGCAAGCTCATCGTCGAGCAGCTTCACGGCCGGTGGCGGGTCAAGGACACGAAGCTGATACCTCTCCAAGCCGAAGCGAAGGCGCTTCTGTCGCGGTTCTCCCACTGGAGTGCAACCCACGTGCCGCGGGCCCAGAACAAGCAGGCGGATGCCCTCTGCAACGAGGCGATCGATCGGGTCCAGGCCGGCGGGCCGAGTGTGGTCGTGGTTCGGCCCGAGTAGGGGAGCGGCCGAACGGCTCTCGTCGGGCCTGCTAGACGACCTTGAGCCCCGCCAGACCCGCTTCCGCTTCGGGGTATTGCGGCTTTAGCGCGTCGAGGGCATCGGTCACGATCTCGCCGATCGCCAGGTCGCGTAGCCAGTTGCGATTGGCCGGTACCAGATACCAAGCGGCGTCATCGGTACTGGTTTCGGTCAGCATCTCCTCGAACGCAGCCTGATAGTCGTCCCAGAACCTGCGCTCCGCGATGTCGCTGGTGCCGATCTTCCAGCGTTTGGTGGGATCGTCGACTCGATCCTGGAATCGCTGGCGCTGCTCGTCCTTGTCGATGGCCAGGAAGAACTTGAGGATCGTCACGCCCGAGTCGGTAAGCATCTTCTCCCAGTCTCGGATCTCGCCGTAGTGGCGCCGCCACACGTCC
>Ga0182011_10003186_pt1 | contig 13537 bp, 12 predicted proteins | sample 711E1DmetaG_FD_120481 | JGI IMG/M metagenome (GOLD analysis project Ga0182011, IMG submission 120481) | Permafrost microbial communities from Stordalen Mire, Sweden - 711E1D metaG | ecosystem: Environmental > Terrestrial > Soil > Wetlands > Permafrost | place: Sweden: Stordalen | collected... | reverse complement strand
TTGGTTCCGGTGAACCCAATACCTTAGACGGTTTGCGATTGGAGAACAGAGATTCATGGACTTTAATCAGACCCAGCGGCACCGAACCGATTATCAGAATCAGTGCAGAATCACTTACCGAAGTTAAAACCCAGGAATTACTGGATCAGGCTGACATGGCAATAACAGGATTGATGAGAGACTAAAACATGAAAGTCCTTTTTCTATGCGGTGGAATCGGCCGTAGGATATCTCCTTTAACAAAGGATAAATTTATTTTCCAATTTTTAGGAAAACTTTTACTTGAGCATCGGATACAGGTTGCGCCGAAGCCGGGATTACCGCCCACCAGTCGGACTAAAAAAGAAAAGTATTGGATCACCCAGCGCAAGAACTTGGAGGAAATTTGATATGTGCGGACTTACAGGATATGTTGGAAAAGAACAGGCAGCGCCGATTGTTCTGCAATCGCTGGCGCACCTTGAATACCGGGGATACGATTCTGCTGGCATAGCCACAATCGGGGATGGCAAACTCTATGTAGGTAAGGATGTCGGCAAACTTAAAGACGCCATTCAACAATGTGATTTATTGCTATTACCTGGACAAATTGGTATTGGACATGTCCGATGGGCAACCCATGGCGGAGTAACCAGGAATAATTCACATCCCCATTGTGACTATAAGGGAGAGATCGCCGTAGTCCACAACGGTATTATCGATAATTACCAGAAAATTAAAGCTAATCTATCAACAAAATACCCCTTTATATCCGAAACGGACACGGAAGTCATTCCCCATCTGATTCGCAGTTTTATGGATTCTGGTTTATCCTTTGAAGCCGCTTTCGTTGCAGCGTCGAAAGAAATTGAAGGCTCTTATGCAATTCTTGCAATATATTCCCTTGAACCGGATAAAATGATGGCCGCGAGAAAGGAAAGCCCGCTGGTTATCGGTTTGGGTAAAGGCGCCAACTATGTCGGCAGCGATATCCTATCTTTCTTATCGAATACGAATAAGTATGTGTCAATTGAAGATGGAGAAATAGTTATCTTAACGGCAAACAAAGTCAAAATATATGATCAGGCTGGCCAAGAGCTGCATAAAAAGACAGAAATAGCTGACTGGGAATGGAAAGAGGGGAACAAAGGAAATTACGACTATTTCATGCTTAAAGAGATTGAAGAACAGCCTTACGCCATCAAGCAGGCTCTGCTACAAGATGAAAAACTAATTATGCAGATGGCTAAAGAAATTACACTGGCCAAACAACTTGTCTTTGTTGCTTGCGGCACTTCACGCCATGCCGCACTTATTGGCAGATACGCCTTTTCCAAGATGGCGGGTAAGTTTAGCGAAGTGGTGATGGGATCTGAGTTTGGCTATTTTTCTGACTCGATAGATAAAAATACGATTATATTCGCGATTTCTCAAAGCGGAGAAACGGCAGACGTTATGAACGGAATTCGACAGGCAAAAACCAAAGGAGCCAAGATCTTTTCGATTGTAAATGTCGTTGGCTCGTCGCTTGCCCGGGCCAGTGACCGGGTGCTAAACATGAATTGCGGACCGGAAATTGGGGTAGCCGCCACAAAATCATTTACAGCTCAGCTGTGCCTGCTCTATCAATTAGCCTACGCAATGGTTGATAAACTCCAGGATGGGCAGGAAAAACTCAGAACTATTTCCAAGGAAGTCGAAAATGATCTGGATTACTACAAAATGACTATTCCGGAGTTAGCCAGTAAAATGGGCAATAAAAAAGACTTCTATTTTATTGCCCGGGGCATCAATTTTGCCGTGGCCAGCGAGGGCGCTCTGAAACTGAAGGAAATCGCCTACGTTCATGCAGAGGGTATGTCATCCGGCGAATTGAAACACGGAACCCTGGCATTGATTGAAAGCGGTACGCCGGTAATTGCAATCTGCCCTACCGATTATACATACGAGGACTCTTTAGCAAATATTATGGAAGTTAAAGCCCGGGGCGCTTTTGTCGTAGGTCTTTCTGATGCCCAATCAATGATATTCGACTATTGTATTAAGATCCCGAAAACAGAAGAGATCCTCTACCCACTGGTAACAACCATCCCTCTCCAGATTTTAGCCTACTACTCTGCCCTGGAAAGAGGTTTAGACCCCGATAAGCCTCGCAATCTGGCTAAATCAGTCACAGTGAAATAAAATGACGAATAAAACAAATTAATATTAGTACAACCAAATTGATAATTAATATGGGTGGGTAAGAAGATTCCATGTTTGCCCGTGAATAAGTTTAAGTAAGAAACAATAATTAATATCAAAGGAGAATATATTTCGATGCTAAAAAAAAGTCGAACTCATTGTCGTCTTACCCTTGGCAAGAATTGTGAAATTCAGGATGACGTGATTATGGGTAATTCAGACGAAGATGAGGTTATTATCGGAGATAACGCTTTAATCCGCTCTGGGTCGATCATTTACTCCGACGTTAAGATTGGCAATGGGTTTAAAACCGGCCATAGGGCATTTATAAGAGAAAATTCTGAAATAGGAGATAATGTTCTTATCGGTACTAATACTGTCCTTGATGGACACTGTAAATTGGGCAATAATGTTAGTATCCAAACCGGTGCTTATATTACAATAAATACTACAATTGAAGATAATGTATTCATTGGTCCACGGGTAGTAACCACGAACGATAAATATATGCAAACCGGAGCAAAATTGATCGGACCCACCATAAAAAAAGGGGCTCGGATAGGAGCTAACTCCACAATATTGCCTGGAGTTGTAATCGGTGAAGGTGCAGTAGTCGGTTCTGGTTCCGTAGTAACAAAAGATGTAGCACCAGGGAAAACGGTAGCAGGAAATCCCGCGAGGGAATTAAAGAGGAAAATTTGATAATGAAAGTTAAAACTCAAATATCGGGCGACGTAGCCAAGCGGTTAAGGCCGGGGCCTGCAAAGCCTCTATTCGACGGTCCGAATCCGTCCGTCGCCTCCAAAAAACAAAAAATAGCTGTAATTGGCATGGGATATGTGGGTATACCTGCGGCAGTGTTGTTCGCCGATGCCGGCTATAGTGTCATTGGTATCCAAAGAAGTTCTAAAAGATCTGGCTGGAAAATAGACCGGTTAAATGAAGGGCGATGTCCGATCGGTGGCAAAGAACCCGAATTACCTGAATTATTAGAGAAAGTTGTCAGTAACCAAAAATTTCATGTAACAGAAGATATATCAGCAGTTAAAGAGGCGGATTTTATCCTGATCGACGTTCAAACGCCAACAGATGAAAAACATATACCGCAATATGAGTCCTTAAAAGAAGTATGTCATCAAATAGGTAAATATCTTACTCCACGTAAAATAGTAGTTATAGAGTCTACGGTAGCTCCAGGAACAACCGAGTACTTAGTTAAACCAATACTTGAAGAAGAATCGGGTCTCAAAGCCGGTTTACCAGGAGGATTTGGATTATGTTTCTCGTATGAACGCGTTATGGTCGGTAGGCTCATTCACAATATCCGAGAATATCCAAAAATCGTCGGTGGCATTGACTCTGAAAGTACTAATCTTACAATAGAACTGTATCGATCAATCGTTAAAGGTGGGGTTTATGGAACTGATCCAATGACCGCGGAAGTATCGAAAACTGTTGAGAATGCCTACCGGGATGTGCAGATAGCTTTTGCAAATGAAGTTGCTTTGTTATGTGAAGCACTCGGTACGGATGTTTATGAAGTCCGTAAATTTGTCAATGGATTACCAAATGATCCTTCTACGCCTGGGGCCAACCCTGTGAGGAACATGCATCTCCCCGGCGCAGGAGTTGGCGGACACTGTTTACCAAAAGACTCCTGGCTACTAATGCATGGATATGATAAATATGCCATTCTAAAAAGTGAATATCCTTTCTCTGTTATGTCAGATGCCAGATATCTCAATGACTGGATGCCGATGCATATGGCAAATTTGCTTGAATCAGCATTAAATGAAGGAAAAAGAGATATAAAGAATTCGATGGTATGTGTTTTAGGTTATTCCTTTCTAGAAAACTCGGATGATTCCAGGAACACTCCGACAATCACTTTCCTTAAGGAACTGGATAAAAGAGGAGCGAAATATAAAATCCATGACCCGTATGTAAAAGATACGGAAGAAGGATATCAGATTGAGCCAAATTTGGATGTCGCAATAAAAAATTGCGATGCCTTGGTTGTTATGGTCAAACATGATGCCTATAACAACATAACCTTCGAGAAATTAAAAAAACTTCTTCATACAAAAATCATCATAGACGGCAGAAATTTGTTTGATCCCCAAAAATCAACTGCCTCCGGTTTCATTTTTAGAGGAGTGGGGAAAGGTAAAAAGTTGTAATAAATTGGGTCTTCATTTATTTTAAACGGATGGTCAAAAATGGCAAAAAGTAGAATTAAAGTCGGGGTAGTTGGGCTTGGTGCGATGGGTCACAACCATGCCCGTTTATATTCGCAATTAGAATGCGATTTGGTCGGAGTGGCAGATGCCGACCCTGTTCGAGCTCAAGAGATAGGAGAAAAATATAATATTCCATTCTATCAGGATTATCATCAATTGTTATCTAAAGTGGAGGCAGTAAGCATCGCCGTTCCCACTACGCTACATCATGATGTAGCTTTGGCTTTCTTGAAAGCAAGTATCCATTGCATGGTGGAAAAACCTATTGCCTTTAGTTTGGACGAAGCAGAAGAAATGATTGATGTAGCCGCGAAGAATCATGTTAATTTAGCCATTGGTCATATTGAGCGATTTAATCCTGCTGTCGGGATGCTTAAACAACTAGTAGATGAAGGCAAATTAGGTAAGATTCTTATTATATCTACGCGACGGGTTGGCCCTTCAGTACCACGAATAAGGGATGTCGGAGTAGTCATCGATAGCGCAACTCACGATATCGGCGTAGTAAAATATTTAATCGGTTCCGAACCGGTTAGCATTTTTTCCAAAATCGGTAGCCTCAAGCACGCTAAAGAGGACCACGCAATAATTCTACTTGATTTTAATGATGCTGCTGCATGTATTGAAGTTAATTGGTTCACTCCTCATAAAGTTCGCACGTTAGTCGCTACAGGTAGCGAAGGGATAGCTTATTTAGACTATATTGAGCAAAAAGTAACCGTGTACAATTCCCATAATGATGAGATTGTTAAGATAATAAAAGGTGAGCCTTTAAAACTCGAGCTGGAAGATTTTTTAAACAGTATAATTGCTAGAACAAGCCCGGCAGTAGACGGTGTGGAAGGGTATTCAATTTTACGAATAGCCTTGGAGGCCAATAAGCAAATAAATATGAAACCACAATAAAATGTAAGATTAAATAGTTAGGTGAAAATATTGAATTTCCAGGTATATTTGAAAAATGTACAAAAATATGAAAATCGGTGTCACAGTCCCAGCGTATAATGAACAGAAATTTATCTCTAAAGTAATCGACACAATGCCTGATTTTGTCGATAAGATTTACTTGGTCAACGATGCTAGTATGGATCAAACGTGGGAAATAATGTCTAACAAAGCAAAGACTAACAGTAAAATTGTACCGATTAATCGTGAACGAAATGGAGGAGTTGGGGCCGCTATTTTAACCGGCCATAAAAGGGGTTTACTCGATGATATAGATGTGGTAGCCGTCATGGCTGGAGATGGACAGATGGATCCCGCTATTCTAATCAATTTTATACTACCTATAATAGAAGGGAAAGCTGACTATACCAAGGGAAACAGATTATCCAATAGGCACCATCGCAAAGAAATGCCAGTTTGGAGAAAATTGGGTAACTTTATGCTTACTAACATGACTCGCATAGCTTCCGGATATTGGCGAATTTCTGACCCACAAGATGGATATACCGCGATTTCAGTGGAATCACTCAAGCAACTTGATCTCGATAAAATCGAAAAAGGATTTACTTTTGAAAATGACATGTTGGTGAAACTTAACTGCATTGGTGCAAGGGTAATCGATATCCCACATCCTGCTATATATAGGGGACAAAATTCAAAAATATGTTATTTCAATTTCATCTTTAGCACTAGTTTTGTTCTTTTTAAAGACTTCATATGGCGTTTATGGTCGAAGTACATAATAAAAACATATAAACATATTTTTGAGAGCACTTTACAATGAGCAATAAAAACATGATTGCTATCACCGTCGATATAGAAGATTGGTATCATCTTCCATCTATTACTGGTACTCCTTATTCAAAGTATAAAGACGTGCCTACATTTTTCAATAATTGGAAATCTCGCTACGATTATCTCCGTAAACCCACAGAAAGAGTGTTAGATATGCTCCAGGAATTGGATATCAAAGCAACCTTTTTTGTCGTGGCAGATGTTGTAGAACACTGTCCTGGTCTTGTCGAAAAGATTTCAGAAGGTGGACATGAAATTGCTTGTCATGGATTACATCACGCATGCAAGATTAATCCCAGGACTAAAGAATCATTAATGTCAAAGGCGGAATTCAAAACCCGAACTTTACAAGCAAAGATCATTCTTGAAAAAGCTAGCGGACTGGAAGTGAAAGGATATCGTGCACCAAACGCCTATGTTTCTGGATGGATGATTGATATATTGGAGGAATTGGGATTTAAATATGATTCTTCAGTAAGTGTGAATTCATTTTACAACAAAACAGACAGTAAATTAATTGGAGTCAATTGTAGTCCTTATTATCCTAAACATGGTCGACTAGACAACGGTGAGGTAAAAAGAGGAATTATTGAAATACCTTGGCCATATTTTCAGGTTTTCCTTAGATTTCCAACCGCCGGCGGACCGATATTAAGATTTTTTGGAGCTCAATACATACTACAAGGTTTAAATCAAAGTTTAAGAAAGGGTGATACTATATTTTACTTCCATCCGATTGATATGACAGAGGAAGGCTTTCCTCTAAATACGTCTTTGAAACAAAAACTGTTTTGGTTAGTCAAAGGAATTAGTGTCGAAAACAGGGTAAGGAATATACTTAGATATTCTGATAAACGGATTTGTACGGTCGCAGAATTGGTAAATAAATACTAAAAATACTTGCGAGCTACTATGAACAAGATAATACAGCCAGAAGAAATTAATAATAAAGAACTAATGGATTACTATGGGTACAAAGGTTTTCTAGGTGTAATACGGTTATATTGGTTTTTTTTGCGTGACTACATATTGTATATGTTGGCTTATCACGGTCCACATTCAGGTATGACCGTAGTGTTCAATAGGTTAAGAGGTGTAAAAATAGGAAAGCACGTATATATTGGCCCCAGAGTATTTATCGATGGAGCATACCCACATTTGGTGACTATTGAAGACTATGTAAGTTTAGGGATGGATACGATAATTTACGCTCATTCAAATCCAACTTGCTCACTTGAATTAAAACAGAATTACTATCCAAGAAATGTAGCACCAACGACAATAAAGAAAGGTGCTTGGATTACACCGAAATGTATTATTATGGCAGGTATCACTATCGGAGAGAATGCTGTAGTAGGCACAGGTAGTGTGGTTACTAAAGATGTTAAACCATACAATGTAGTTGCTGGAAATCCTGCAAAAATTATAAAAATTCTCACCAAATAAGAATTGATTGTCAATAATTTGGAGCGTGGCTATATAGTGTTAGAGAAACATGATTTCACTTTAGGGAAATACGTTGAATTATGTAAGTGTATTCGAAATTCGAGTTATATTACACTAAACATGAGAGAATATCTTTTGAACAATACTGGTCTAAATCATCAGATTTTGATAATGCGCCATGACATTGATCAAAACTGCCAGTATGCCTTGGATTTAGCAAAAGAAGAACACCGATATAGTATTAAATCGACATACTATTTTAGAGCGAATGCAAAAACTTATGTACCGGGTATCATTGATCAAATAGCGTCTTTGGGACATGAAATCGGTTACCATTATGAAACAATCGATAAGTGTGATGGGAACATTCAAAAAGCTAAGGAACTATTTGAAAAACAGCTGGCTGATTTTAGAATTAGATATGACGTTAAAACAGTGTGTGCCCATGGAAATCCTCTCACCAAGTACGACAATAAGGAAATCTGGAATTTTACGAACCTTCAGAATTACGGATTAATTGGAGAAGCTTTTTTATGTCTCGATTTTAACAAATTCGCATATTTCTCCGATAGCGGACGAACGTGGTTCAATAGCAAAAGTCAAAAAATGAAAGGAAAAGACGCCGTTAATACAGCCTTTGCACATATAAAGCCAAAAAATACTGACGATTTGATTAGCATAATCAGAGAAGGATCTTTGCCGAATATTTGCATATTGACTCATCCAGAAAGATGGAGTAGAGATACGATAGGTTTTATCCGAAGATACTTGATCGATTTTGTGTTCACGTCGGGTAAAACTGTCATTAATGTGTACAGAGAAGCGAACGGGCGTCAATAATCATGATTAATTTTTCAAACGGCAATAAATTGGTGGATCAACAGCACTTTTCTATTGATGAATGGAATGATTATGCATCTTCCCATGTTTATTCTACGGTGTATCATCTTACTGAATGGAGCACAGTGCTCGAAAAGAGTTTTGGGTATACTCCTTTTCATCTTTTTTCCAAAAATAAAGATGGTAAATTATCGGGAGTTCTCCCATTAGTTCTAACAAAAAGTTTTGGCACCAGAAATCACCTAGTTTCTTTACCCTTCTCTCATATGGGTGGCCCAATAGCTGACTCAGAAATAGCATTGCTTGATTTACAGGAAAAGGCAAAAAATATTTGTGATTTGCTTAAATGTAAATACGTAGAAATAAAAACAATGAATAATTTGCAAGACTCAAACATCGATTCTCTGTGGATAAATAATGGTTTTGAAATAAACAAGCAATTCTCTACATATTTGCTGGATTTATCCATACCTGAAAAAGTATGGAAAAAGCTGGATCCGAAAAGTGTTCGTTGGGCAATTGGAAAAGCTAGGAAAGACGGAGTCATCGTAAAAAAATCTAATTCTGTCATAGACATCAACCACTTCTATCATTTGAATCTGAAAACTAAAAAACGGATTGGCGTCCCCGGACATCCTAAATGTTTATTTACGAATATGTTTAACATATTGGGAGATAAGTGCACTTTATACCTGGCTGAACTAAATGGTGAAATCATTGCAGGCATCATCACAATAAAATTTAAAGATACGGTACTCTATGCCTATGGAGCTTCCGATGACAAGTATCGAACCCATCAACCAAATAGTCTACTAGTTTGGACAGCAATAGAAGAATCTTGCAATGAAGGATATCGATATTTTGATTTTGGGAGAACCTCACCGGCTGAACAGAACGTTACTTCTTTCAAGAAGCACTGGGGAACTGGAGAAAGAACCCTATCTTACTACTACTATCCACACGCCCCTAATTCAATGGTTCTCAATGATACCAGTAGGAAATATGCATTTGTGACTGGTTTATGGAAAAAAATACCCTTGCCATTGGCCGAATTCTGCAGTAATAGGATATTCAAATATTTAGGATAATTTAACAGGATTTTTATATGAAAATAGCTTTTGCGATACATACACCGGGACAAGTACATTTATGGCATTACCCAATAATAATGCTCAAAGAAAAAGGCCATGACATTATGGTTTTAACAAGAAAAGAGGAATCCATAATTGAACTCCTCAACGCGTATAATATTCCATTTAATACATATGGTAAGGTAGGTCGAACACGAACTAGTAAAATAATGGGGTTGCCAGGGCATTCGGTAAAATCCTTTAATATAATAAGTAGATTTAAACCAAACATTATTGTTGGTACCGGCATTATCGAGGCTTATTCAGCCTTTATACTCAGGAAACCATCCATAATTTTTGAAGACACTGAAGGGACTCCTTTTTTAGAACGCATTCAATGGGAAACTCTTACAAATGTTATCATAACACCTGATTGTCTTGTAAAAGATTTCGGGGCAAAACAAGTTCGCTTTTCGGGTTATAAAGAACTTGCTTACCTTCACCCCCAATGGTTTATACCTGACCCAACAATTTACGACGAACTAAAAATTAAAAAGGACGAAAAATATGTTATTCTCCGTTTTAACCCTTTCGATGCTGTGCATGATGTTGGAAGATATGGCTTCCGAGTCGAAGATCAATTACGTTTAGTTAAAGAATTAGATCATTATGCCCATGTGTTTATTTCGCCCGAGGCGCCATTACCAAAAGAACTTGAAAAAAATCGATTGTTGATTCCTTATCATCGAATTCATCAGGCACTCTATTATGCAGATATGTTTGTAAGCGACACAGGAACGATGGTTACTGAAGCAGCGATTTTGGGGACTCCGGCAATTCAATGTTACAGCGATGCTGGACGTTGTGGAAATTTGGCCGAACTTGAACATAAATATGGAATGGTCTACACATTTAAGGAACCTGATTTAGCTATTGCCCAGGCTATTAGTCTCGTAAAGCAAACTAATCTCAAAGAACAATGGAATAAGAAACGGCAAATATTATTGCGCGATAAAATCGATGTTACGAAGTTTTTAGTAGATTTTATCGAAAATTATCCGACAAGTTTTCCGAATTATAAACAGAAAAGTAATTATTGATGTGAGTAAAAAACCCCATCGCACGCAGGCTGTGGGGCATTAGGGGAAATGGAGCCACCCCACAAGATTACAGACGAAGCCGCTTTAATCCCGCCAGCAAGCTGACGGGTATTCAGCGGAGATTTTTATAATATCGGTTGGCGGTGATTAAAAATTATTTCTTATTGGGGTAAATAATGTCATCGAATAAAACTATATATTGCCAAATAATAGAGCCATATGTGAATTATGGCTTGGAACATTTTAAAAAAAAATATGGGTTTAAAGTGACTGACAATTATCTGAATGCAGATATATATATTGGTTACTCCATCCCTGATAATTGTAATTCAAGTATACAAGTTTTATTATTTCCAACAGTTTTAGATAAAATTTGTCACTTGACCGTACAAAACGAAACCATCCCTTTATTAAAGAAACCTATAAAGCAGAGGGGTGATAATTTATGGGGATCAGTAACGGATGATAATGAGACATATTTTTGTATACAGCTTGTCAAAAATCGAATTATCTTCGGTTTCGATATTTTTGAAGAAATAGGCCGGATACTGGCAGGGAAATATGATGAGTTATTCTTATTAAAAGATGAAGTCGGAGAGAAACTTAAAAATATTCCGGTAGTTGACGTACTAGAAAAAGCCTTGTTATCGATGTTCAATTTGATTCTACCTGATACTAATAACTTATACCATTTTACCTGGCCAGATAATCATAAATTTGCTCTTATCTTGACGCATGATGTTGATCGAGTTTACAAAACTTATCAATATTTACCTTCTATCATTAATTCTATTAAGAAGGGCAAACTGTCAGAACTAAGTTACCACGTTAAGAATCTATTTTTCAAGCATGGGCAATTAAACCCTTATTGGACGTTTGAAACAATAGACGAATTGGAATATTCTTTGGGAGTAAAATCATCTTATTATTTCCTAAATGAAAAAGGTAGACTTAATCCATTAAGTCTACAATCTTGGATTCTATTCAGAGGCATTTATAATATCGAAAATTCATCTATAAAAAATCTTATAAATAAATTAGATAGGGCCGGTTTTGAAATAGGCTTACATGGCTCTTATTACTCGTTTGATAATTTTGAACTACTTAAATATGAAAAGAATATCCTGGAAATGATCGTGAACAAAAAAGTTAGCGGAATAAGACAACACTACTTAAATTACAAAATTAGTGTCACTCCTAATATACATCATAAGGTTGGATTTGATTATGATACAACCATTGGTTTTAAGCCTGATGACGGAGTAGGTTTCCGAAGGGGTACTTGCTTCCCATTCCGAATTATGTTACCTGACCTACGTATTTCAAACTTGTGGGAGTTCCCATTAATAATAATGGACGGAGCCCTTGATGCTAAAGCAACAATAGAAGACTGCGTGCAGCTGATTGATCAGGTTGAAAAATATCATGGAGTATTAACGATTCTTTGGCATACGAACAGATTTAATAATCGCGAATATCCCACCATGATCAATATTTATAAAGAAATTATTCAAATCGCTAAATCGAAAGACGCTTGGAATTCAACAGCTCATGAAATATGTTCATGGTTAAACAAATGACAATTAAGGATAAGAGCAGGTAAGCTGGAGAAATCGATGTTGCCGGATGATGAAATCATTATAAGAGATTATCTTGAAGGAGATGAAGGTCAGATTAATGACCTTCATAATAAAGAATATAATACAAACCGGAATATCGAACAATGGAAATGGGAATTTCAAAATGGTCCATGTGGAAAATCGATATTCGTTGTTGCCGAATATAAAGGAAAAATAATAGGTACACAGGCGCTTTTACCTATTATTTTGTCTCAACAGGGTAATGATATTCTTAGCGGTAAAAGCGAAGAGACTCTAGTCGATCGAGATTTCAGAGGAAAGGGCATTCTTAAAAAACTATTATCCAGATGTTTCGATATTGCCGACAAAAGAGGCATAAAAGTGATATGGGGCTTCACCCCTCAAGATGAAATATTTAAAAGGAGCGGATTTCATATATCGGGTAAATTGAAATATGCTATTCTTACAATAAATTGTTTTCAAACCTACCAACTCAATAAAAATAAAGTTCCTAATATTTTCAATAGGAATGTTATTTCCCCGATCATCAAAAATCTCGCCGAATTCTTCTTCGTTATGTTTTCGTTTCTTCAATTTAAATCCAAAATAAAGAAAGTCAAATCATCTAATAATTGTAGTATTGAAATAATTTCTAATAATGACTCAAGACTTGACCGATTCTGGCAATATTATCGGCAAAAAAAACAATTTATTACGATAGCGAGAACATCACGATACCTTCGTTGGCGGATATTTGAGAATCCTAATTTATCGTCTCGAATAATCGCTGCGATGATAAATAGTGAGATATATGGTTATGTTATTGTAAGCGTGAATGACTGTGACAATTCCGGAATAATAGTTGATTTCTGTATGCTTGATGATCTTTCAGATGAAATTGCGTTAATTTTAATGAATAACGCAATTGAATATCTCAATTCGCAAGGTGCAGCATTTATTGTAGCGTGTTATGCTAATACCAACTCGGAAACAAAACGATATGTTCACACGCTTAAAAAAATTGGTTTTACCAATGTTCCAGGTGGTAGTGCGATAGTTTTGAAACAAATATCGAATGATAATCAATTGGGAGATTATCTAAAAGATGTTTCATCGTGGTATATCACTTATCTATTTAGCGAAGGTACAAATTAATACTAATAACTCAAAATCAATAATGGACATTAATTTTATTCTACGATTTGTGATATATCTTTTTGGAGGTTAATATATTTAATGTATTCATATTTGGCAGAAAAAATAGTTTATCCCCTGGGTGACATGGCTTTAGGTACATCTGTAGTAAAATATTATCACTGGCTGCAGAAAACTCAATGGTGGCCGCCAGAAAAACTAAT
>Ga0182011_10003185_pt1 | contig 13538 bp, 8 predicted proteins | sample 711E1DmetaG_FD_120481 | JGI IMG/M metagenome (GOLD analysis project Ga0182011, IMG submission 120481) | Permafrost microbial communities from Stordalen Mire, Sweden - 711E1D metaG | ecosystem: Environmental > Terrestrial > Soil > Wetlands > Permafrost | place: Sweden: Stordalen | collected... | reverse complement strand
GAGGCCGGTATTCCGGACGTTACCGAAAATCCGGGTTTGTTCATTAGTTTCGATAGCGTTGATTATCTGAGCGGCGATGACGGTATAACGATGCTCCTCTTTTAGCTCAAATTTTTCACCGCTCTGCAATTGCTGTCTCAACTCGGCATCTTGCTTGGCGGTAATGGCGGGCGCATCGGAGTACATGTGGTCGTTACTGCCGACATTGTATTTTTCCACGAGCTGCGGAGTTCTTCTAAAATACGGCAGAGATATCGAGAGATGACTGCCACCGGTATCGAAGTAACCGAACGTCTTGAACATTTCATTCTCCAGGGAATTCCGGCGGTCGGAAGCCGAAGTCTCCATCTCTTTTACCTTCTCTCGAATTTTTGGAAAGAGGTCTTCTCCCTTATACTTAACTTCCAAAAACCAGGATTGATGGTTCAGTCCGCCCACCGTATACCAAATATCTTCCGGCGGTAAACCCAGCATTCTTCCGAATCTTTGTGAGCCGCCGGTTGGGTTGGGACATAAGCCGACATTCTTGATTTTGGAATAATCATTGATACCCCAGCAGATGATCGCCATCGGGTTACAATAGTTCAGCAGCCATGCATCCGGACAGACCTTTTCCATATCATGACAGATATCCAGTATCGCCGGTACCTGGCACAATCCGCCGAAGATGCCGCCAATCCCCATCGCATCGGGTTGGATTTCAAGTCCCCGTTTCCAGGTAATCTCGCGAAGCACCTGCTGCGCCTTCCAGCCTCCGGCCCGGATGCTGGTGATTACATAGTCCGCGCCGTCCAGCGCTTCGCGGCGGTCCGTGGTTAACTCGATCTTTAGTTTCAGTTTATTTTGCTCCACCAGTTTCCTGGCGTAAGCCGCCGCTAAATCAAGCCGTTCTTTATCGATGTCCATCAGGGTGAGGGTGCTGCCTGCCAGTTTCGGGAAGAGCATGATATCTGCGATGAAATCCCGCCCGAAAACATAGCTGCCGGCGCCAACCAGTACAATCTTTGCCATTTGAATCCTCCTACATATTTTATATCGTATCCGCTATTTATAGCCTTTCAGGAATTCTTTTTCCGCTTTGAATATTTCGGCAACCATCTGCTTTATTTCATCGATGCTGAGCATGGAATTGGTTAACGGGTCCAGCACAATGGACTGCTGAACTTTATTTTTATCCTTCTCAACAATTCCTTCCACCGCCATTTTTTGAACATAAACGCTGGAGGAATTTAAAGCTGCCAACTGGGTCGGCAGGTCTCCAACATAAGCGGGATGAACACCACCCCTGTCTACCATACATGGCACCTCAACCACACATCCCTCCAGCAAATTGGTGATCAGGCCGTTATTCTTCACATTACCGAAAATGCGTGTTTGGGTGTTCGTCTCGATCGCATTGATTACCTGGGCGGCAATGACGGTAAAACGATGTTCGCTGCTTAGCTCGAATTTTTTGCCGCTCTTCAGCTGCTGCCGGATTTCTGCATCCTGCTTCGCCGAATTCAAAGGAGCCTCGTTATACATCCTGGAATTGTCACCCATACGGTACCGTTCTACAATTTCCGGAGTTCTTCTGAAATAGGGTAAATAGATGCTGGTATGCCCTCCACCCGTATCGAAGTAGCCGAATGTTTTAAATATTTCGATCTCAACGGGATCCAGATGTCCGCCGGGATAGAGCGGTTTTAAATGACTATCAGGATCTTTATATAATTCCCTCAACCGCGGATAACAATCTTCCCCTTTGTATAAAATATCCAGGAACCATGAGAAATGATTCAAGCCGGCAACCGAGTAGTAAATATCCTCAGGCGGCAAACCAAGGACTCTCCCGAATCTTTGTGAGCCGCCGGTCGGGTTGGGACATAAGCCGACATTCTTGATCGTGGTGTAATCGTTGATGGCCCAGCAGATGATTGCCATGGGATTACAATAGTTGAGCAGCCAGGCGTCAGGACAGACTTTTTCCATGTCATGACAAATTTCCAGAATCGCCGGTATCTGGCACAATCCGCCGAATATCCCGCCGGGTCCAAGCGCGTCCGGTTGGATTTCCTCTCCATGCTTCATCGTAATCTCGCGAAGGACCTGCTGTGCCTTCCAGCCGCCGGCCCGGATACTGGTAATAACATAGTCCGCGCCGTCCAGCGCTTCACGGCGGTCAGTGGTTGACTCGATCTTTAATTTCAGCTTATTTTGTTCCGTCAGTTTCCTGGCGAAAGCCGTGGCCAGATCCAGTCTTTCTTTGTCGACATCCATCAGCATCAGAGTACTGCCGCCCAGCTTCGGATATAGCATGATATCCGCAATGAAGTCCCTCCCGAAGACAAAACTCCCCGCCCCCACCAGTACAATCTTTGCCATTACAAACCTCCCGATTTTTTGAATAATACGTCACTGCTATCGACAAAAATTAGCATCGATCATACCGGCTTGTCGTAAGCATATTCCGTATCGATTTTAATTAGTACCGATGATATTCCTATTTTTAGCTGTTGTCAAACGAATCAACCGCCTGTCGGAACTAACGGACAACATTTTCCTGATTTTTCCTGCAAACACTCCGCTAGCCTCTCTGTAGTATAATAATCATATGACATTATCAGTGTAGGCCGGCAAATTTTACTTCAGTTCATTGAGTCAAGGTGAGGCACAAATGGCAACAGTATTCAATAACAAAGAAACAAAAAATGTTGGAAGCTGGCAAGAGCTCTTCGTGCCGACTTATTCCGGGCGTATCAAAAGATTGAGAGAGGATGCTGTCAGAACACCGGAAATCTGTCTGGAGCGGGCACGCGTTGAGATGAAGGTCTACGATCAATTTAAGAATGAACCGAGGATCATTCAGCGCGCGCGTTTCCTTGAAGCTTATCTTCGAGAGAAGACGGTTTTCATTGGGGATGATGAACTGATCGTCGGTAATATCAACAGTAAGATCCGCGGTTCGATCATTGACGGAACAATGGCTCCGTGGCTGGAGAAAGAACTGGATGACCCGGTGAAAGACCCTCAATTTCGGCCGTTTGATAAGCATATCATCCACCCCGCTGAGAGAAAAGAGTTGAGGGAAACGATCATCCCGTATTTTAAAGGGAAAACACTGGTCGATTACAATCTGGCCAGAGTTGGCGCCGATTTAAAAGAAAAAGCCTACCCCAGCACGTCTTCCTGCCCGCATATCCCGGATATCGCGGACCGGTCGATGATGCGGGACGCCGGCCACCAGATGGCGAACTACGAAAAAGTATTGCACAAAGGCCTGCGGGGTATCAGGGCAGAAGTGCAACGGCAAATAGCCCAGACAGAACAGCCGTATGCGCATTACAGCCTGCAGGAAAAACGGGACTTCTATCGGGCGGTTCTCATCGATATCGATGCCGCCATTGCCTATGCCAAACGTTATGCCGACGTGGCCGGGGAAACAGCAGCCAAAGAAACTAATCCTAAACGAAAAAAAGAACTGGAACGTATTGCCGCAGTGTGCGAACAGGTACCGGCTAACCCGGCGCGTAACTGGTGGGAAGCTGTGCAGTCTGTCTGGATGCTGCATGTTATTATCTCCTGCGAACTTTCCGCCCTGGTGCATTGTTTCGGCCGCTTCGACCAGTACATGTATCCTTTCTATAAAAAATCGGTGATTGATGAAAAAACAATGACCCGTGATGAAGCGCTGGAACTGCTGGAATGTTTCTGGATCAAGACCAACGGCAGCATTTTACGCAGTTATGCCCTGGTTAAAGTCTTAACCGGCATGGGACTGGGCAACGTCTTGACCATGGGCGGGCAAACCCGCGAAGGCAAAGACGCCTGTAACGAAGTTACGATGCTCTGTCTGGACGCCGATATTCAGACTGCGGTACTCCTGCCGGAAACCGCGATGAGGATATGGGAAGGAACACCGGACAAATATCTGCGTAAAGCGGTTGAACTCGTCCGGTTAGGCCGCGGTAAACCGAAGTTTATCGGCGACCGAAAAGGCGTACAGATGGTGTCTAAGGCCTATCCCGAATTATCCCTTGAAGACTGGCGGGAATACGCCCTGCTGGGCTGTACCGAAACGACTCTGCCGAACATTACGATGGGCGCGATATTCGAGGGTGTTAATGTCGTCGCCAAGATCATGGAACTGGTAGTGAACAACGGCAAATGCGCCATTTGCGGCAAACAGATCGGGCCTTTGACCGGCGATCCGCGGACATTTGAGTCTATTGAAGGCGTGCGGAAAGCATTCCGCGAGCAGGTCTTTTATTGGATGACATACCTCGCAAAAGGCGCCAAAACACTGAAAGAAACCCAATCCCAGTGGTATCCGGCTCCGTTTAGCTCTTCATTATGCGAAGGGCCGTTACAGAAAGGGGTCGATATCACTCAGGGCGGAGCATGGTTCACAAATTACGGCTTCTTTCTGGCCGGTCTGGCCGATGCTGCCGATTCGCTGGGAGCGATCGACCGGTTGATTTTCCGCGAGAAAAAGGTTACCTGGGATGAATTATCCCTGGCACTCAAAGCTGACTGGCAAGGCTATGACAATCTGAGGCAGCTCTGTATCAATAGTGTGCCGAAATACGGCAACGATAATGATTATGCCGACGCATGGGCGGCTTTTGTGATGGACACCTGGTATGACAGCATCGATTGGATCAATACTCAGAAAGAACTGGCGCCCAAATGGGGAGGCCGCTATATCGGCGCCATGACCACCGGCTCCAATACTGTCGCCTATGGACATAACGTCGGCAGTTTACCCAGCGGACACATCTATCCGGCGCCGCTGGCGGATACGATGTCCCCGGTACAAGGGATGGACAAGAACGGGCCGACGGCAGTGATTAAATCGGCGAGCAAACTGCCGACGCACCGGTTCGCGCTTGGCGGCCCGCTAAATCTGAGGCTAAGTCCCCAGCTTGTAGCTTCCGAACGGGACATCGACAACATGATCTCTTTCCTCAGGGCAATTGAGGAGCAGGGAATATACCATGTCCAGTTTAACATCATCTCCAGCGACACTCTGCGCAAAGCGATGAAAGAACCGGAAAACTACCGTGATTTGATGGTCAGGGTTGCCAGCTTCACGGTCTACTTTACCGACCTTACGGAAGAGCAGCAGATGGATATCATCAACCGGACAGAACACCAGGGCTGGTAAAAACAGATAGAAATATTAACATATCAGCTGGAACTGAATACTCTGGTTCTTATATCCAAGTCGAAGATGTTGACAAGGATAGCGCATTTCACTATCGTAGCTGGGGGATACAGACAATTAATTGTTAGTGTTTCTTAAAACTATATTGCCAGTTAGTGATCTTGAAACAAGATACGGGGGAATTTCAAAATGAGCGAAAAACCGACTCAAAGTGTGAAAGATATAAAAACGAAAATCCCTGTTCTCTTTTTTAAAGAAGGTAATAAGTTCATTGCCTATTCACCGGCTATTCAACTTTCAACCTGCGGCGATACAGAAGAGCAGGCTCGCAAAAGATTTGCTGAAGCCGCACAAATATTTTTCAACGAAATTGTAAAAATGGGCACGGCAGACGACGTGTTGACAGAGTGCGGATGGAAAAAAGTTACGGAAAAGAATTCCTGGACTCCTCCTGAATATAAGCAGGAGTTAATTCAAATTCCCGCAGGAGCTTGACAAAACTGCCGCGGATAACTCCTGTTCACTGGAAAATTTTTGCTGGGGTATTTGAAAAATCCGGGATAGACAACAGGGAGACCATTGTATCTATAAAAGGGATGATTTGAAACGTCCCATTGTGTTCCCAATGGATAAAGACCTGCCTGTATTCATAATACAATCCAACCTCAGGACTTTAGGAATCAGCCGGGAAGAATATTTCCGGCTTCTTGAGAATCATTAATTAATAGTTTTTCGACAAACACCAAAGGAGGGCTTTACGGGTAACCGCAAAGCCCTCTTTTATTATTACGGATTGTATTATTCGGTTATCGCTATTTCCAGGCGGTTTCGGCGGCAGCATTTCTGCCCGCGATCCGGCCGAAAGCTAAACACTCGCCGATATTGCCGCCGGAATTATAAAGGTAACTGTGAATGGAACCAAGTTCGCCTGCACTGTATAACCTGGGTAGCGGTTGTCCGTTGGTCTGAAGGATCTGGCTCTTCGCGTTACGCCGCGGACCGCCTTGAGTGTTCACAAAATGCGGTGTCACTTCCATAGCATAGAAAGGCGGGCCTTCGATGGGCGCCACCATTCTTGTTCTGCCAAAATCAGGGTCTATCCCGGTGACAGCATTGGCATTCCATCGGTAAACACTTTCCTGTAATGACTTCGGATCCAGATTAATGATCTTTGCCAGTTCTACCAGTGAGTTGGCCTTCTTGATCCAACCCTTGGCCAGCTCGACGCTGTTGTCTTTGCTCCAGGTATAAACATTGAGCAGGGGATTCCAACCATGATAACGGTGACCGTCATATAAGCCAACATCGAATATTGTCTGGTCGAATATCATGTGCAGCGGAACAGGAGTGGGCGTTTGCGCCCACCGTCCGTTGATCAGCGATTTACCATGAGTTACTCTGTATTTTTCATCGGCAAATCGTTTTCCGTCAGCGCCGACGACAATGACACCGCCGGGGAAGACTTTTCTAGCTTGCGGTTCGAGCGCCGGTATCTCCAGAATCGCTGGAAATTCAGGTACTTTCAGGGAGCAATAAACGGGGCCGGCAATACAGCTCATATGCCACAGGTCTGCGCCTACGGCCATAGCCATTTTGATGCCGTCACCGGTGTTATACGGAGTGCCGAGGGGATAACAATGCGGTAAATTGGTGCAGAAGTCTCTGACCATCTCCTGATTATTTTCAAATCCGCCGCAGGTTAATATAACCGCTTTATTAGCTTTAATATTGAACTTCTTGCCGCTGTGTTCCGCCTTGACACCAAGTATCTCTTTGGTCGCCGGATTTTGAATCAGCTCCTTCACCGGCGTGCCACAGAGAACTTTGATCCCTCTTTTATTGACCGCGCCTTTTAAGGTTTCCCATAATCTGGAATACCCATTGCCGCCGTCATCTGTTTTTATGTGGTAATCGTGAATACAATCGGCGCCGGGCAGTTCCGGAAACTCCGCCGGTTCTCGATTTTTGTAAACAGTCTCCATGATGCTGGCGCCCAGACTCTCGATGAAGGCGTTATTTTTATTCATTTCTTCCGCCCAGGCCTGAACCATATCCTGTGGAACGGTATATTCACCGCACATGGCATTGAAATAGATTATCGATTTCTCGATCGGATACGGGTTCAGCCAGCCTTGACCGGCGACTCTTGTATTGCCGCCCTCCTGCCCCAGGGGAGCTTTTTCCAGAACCAGCACCTTCGCGCCCGCATCATGAGCGGCAATTGCGGCGACTGATCCCGCGCCGCCATAACCAACCACCACTACATCCGCTTCTAAATCCCATTTATCGGGAAGATTACATTTGACTTCCACTTGAATTCCTCCGTTTCTAATTTTCAGTAGATTTAGACAGAATATAATTCATTTCATCATTGGAGACCGCTTTCATCGCTCCCTGACAGGAAACTCCGGCGCTCCGCTGATGCTATTTACAGTTAACGATAAATATCGACGCCGGTAAAATAATGTACACAACGCAGCTGATGTACTTCCGGTATTTTTAAGGTAAGCTTGATAACCAACGCGATTAAAAGCAAGCTGAATTATGCTAAAGGTTGTTTCTTTTCCTAATATATCATTGCGACGCAATATTTGCAAAAGTCAGCATCAAATCAATTAAGTTTTAATCCTCCGGATATATCATACGACATATCATTACGTAGTTTATCACTGAAAACGAGGACCAAATTTATCTGATACCGGACGGGTATGGTAAAATAGAAACTAATATGCGAAAGGAGTTGACACCGATGGAAGAAAAACAAACCGGGTATATTATGCCGATCAAGGAAGCGGTGCATTCATTAAAGCGGGAAGGACATCCCGATCAGGATGATTTTCGATTTATTCGCCCATCCAGCGAGAAAGACAGGGTGGGGAAACACCCTTCCAAGCACTTTATGCTGACATTGGACAAGATCAATCCGGGTGGAGGAGTCGAAGAACACTATCATGAATACAACGAAGAAATGCCGATCTTCGACCATGTATATTATGTAATATCAGGCAAAATCCTGGCCAAGATCGGCAATGAAGAAAGAGTGGTCGGCGCCGATAGTTTGATCTATTGTCCGTCAGATGTAAAACACTCCATAAAAAATGTAGGCAAGACCCGGGCCAAAGTGCTCAGGATGAGCGGTTCTGCCGAAGGAAAGAAAATGGGAGGCCCCGTTTATTCCAGCAGACCGAGCGGTGAATTAGGGGCACGCGAATGGAAAATGGCCGGCTCTGACAACAAACCCGGGAAAAGTTAAACAATTACCGGTAATATTCGTATTAGTCTAAAAATCATTCTAAAAAGAAGCCTCCAGGTTGTTGGAGGCTTCTTTTTGTATGCTCAAGGACGCGTCTACGACTAACTACTGTCTTCGATAAATTCCGTCCGGGTCGAGGATTCGCAGTATCATTAATTCCTCGTAAGTTGGCGGTGAAATTTCTGTGACATTGGGAGAAACTTTCAGTTCCCAGCCGCAATTTTCTTTGATATTTTGGATATTTTCTGCCAGAGACTTAAATTTAGCATTAGGCAGGCAACCGGTCAGGGAAAACTCATGATCATCGCCCAACTTCTCATAAACGCCGAGCGAAGATACCAGGTTTTTTACTCTTTCCCCATAGCTGGTGATATACGACACTTTATCCAGGAAGCGGGTTTTCGATTGGTTCATCACCGCCAGTGTTTCGCTTGCCTGATAAGCGTCCGCGGCGCCGCCGGGACCGGCGACAACGATCTTGCCCCCTTCAATACCGGAGTTCATGTTACCGGATTTATCAATCTGTCCGGCGCCGATAATGCTGATGCTTTCCTGATTTTCACCGTTGATTATAAGGTTGTAAGCCCAAAAATAATTCTGTCTCATTATCACGGTGTTCCAATTAGGGTAACTGGTCAAGTTCGGCTCACCGGGACGCGGTGAAAAATCAAAGACACCGTTGCCCACCATCAGTGAAATGTGACGGCCCTCGTTTTTAAATTGATAATAGGTTAAAAAGGCCACCAGTGCGCCCGGCCCCACTCCGCTAAGTACCACTTTCCGGCCGCGGTTAAGTACTGCTTCTCTGATTATTCTGGCACCCGCCACGATCATCATTTCCCGGTCGTTATACTCGAGAGATGTGGAGACTTGTTCCAGAATCGCCGGGAACCGGGTTGCTTCCATATCAACACGGGCGTCATCCTGTATCTTTTGAATCTGGAAATGTCCTAACCTGGATAAATATTCTTCTTGAGTAGGACAATCCAGTACCCATTTCTTGATCCAGGCATCCAGAGTCTCGGGGTCATTAAGCGCTTTACGGTGTTCTTCCACCATAATTTCATCTTCAAAATATCCGGGAAACTCCTTTAAATCACGCCACGGCGGGAAAAAATTTGGATGCGCCCCGAAAGGAACGACAGAAACCGAGTTCACGCGATAACCGGGGATTTTAACTAACAGCGGGGAGTGCTCGCGGATATATGCCGTAGAGACGAGTTTTTCGACAGTAACCACGATTTTATTTTTACTGGCCAGGGCGCTGTACTCATCGACGATCGAATCTCCCTGACACAGAATGGTATTACCGTAACGGTCGGCCGCATAACCGTGAATTATAGAAAGATCGGGATTAAGCGCTTTAATGATGCCCACTTTTTTCCCGCTGCCGAAGGGGTCATCGATGACTTTGAAAGAGTCTTTATTATCTTCAGCGATCGTCGTGCCCATCATCGATTTGGTCGGGATAAAACCTGTACCCATCGCTCCCGCGAAAAGGCGCTGGCTGATGCCGCCCAGCGACCAGATTTCATTGGGCACATCGTATTCCAGACTGCTTTGTTTGCCTCTGCTCTGTCCCTTACGGCTGCCTTTCACACCGGAACCGCCGATCGTTTTCTTGACCAGACCGCCGTGAATCATATCGATCCCCAGCATCGGCGGGGCAACTAAAGTGAATTCCGGTTTTGTTCCCCAGAATTGACGCATAATTTCACGAGTTGCGGCGCTGCCGAAGGGAGATATGTGCAGCATCATCCCGGGTTTAACGTTTCTCCTGATAGCCTCGGCTAAACTGATAACCTTATCTTCACCTTCGTTCTCTTCCAGACGGAAGGTTCTTTCGGCAAATTTCTCAAGTCTTTTATCTGCGATGTCGCACTCTCCTTTATCAGGGAACTGGAGGGGCACTACCTAATAGATAACCTGCTGTTCAACTAACTCGATGACTTCCTGTGGGGAATAGCCCAGAAGCTCTTTGAGCACATAATCATTATGCTCACCCATAGCAGGAGCATTACGTTCGACCACCGGCGGCATATCGCTTAAGCGCATCGGATTACCATAAATCAGCTCTTTGCCTACCAGCGGATGGTTCATTTCAACGAAAGTTTTCTTCTCGCGGAAATGCGGGTCGTTAATCTGATCTTCGCAGTTCATGACCGGTGTTGCTGCAACATTCACTTTTTGTAAAATATCCGTGATTTCATAAGCCTTGTACCCGGCAGTTTTTCCGGCAATAAGCTTATCCAATTCGTCCCAATGCTGCCGCCGGCTTGCCAGATCTGCAAACCGTTTGTCGGTAATCCATTCCGGCGCACCAAGCGCAATGCACAAATTTTTCCATTCTTCTTCCGTCTCGACGGCAATGGCAACCCATTTATCTCTTCCCTTACAGGGGTAATTTCCGTGCGGGCACAACACCGGATGGCGGTTTCCCTGCAATCCCGGCACACGTCCGTTCATGTTGTAATCCATGATGGTTTCGCCGAGAAGACTGGTAATAGTGTAGGCTTCAGCCAGAGAAATATGTTGGCCCTCACCCGTTTCCTCACGATGCCAGAGAGCGGCCAATATCGCGAAAGCGCCATGGATACTGGCGTTGGTGTCGCCGTAGCCGGGGACAAGATTCATCGGCTGCTTATCGCCATAGTAACCCAGCAGACTTTCCATACCGCCCAGGGAAATTATTAGAGGCGCATAGACCAGGGTATCTTTCAGCGGTCCGGATTCCCCGCAACCGGATAAAGACATTGAAATTATCCCTTTTTTGATTTTTTCCAGGTTGGGCTGGTCCAGTCCCAACCGCGCCATCACTCCCGGACTGAAATTATCCAGCAAAACATCACTGATCTTGACTAACCGGGTAAATACTTCCGTCGCCCGCGGATGCTTTAAGTTGATCGTAAAACTCAATTTATTCCGGTTCATCATGTGGAATACGGGTTGCATATCCAGCCACTTACTTTCATCAACACCCGTGATATTCACCCCCGCCATAGGCCGCCCCAACCTCACGCCGTCAGGCTTCACCCGTGTTTCTATCTTGATGACTTCCATGCCCATATCAGCCAGTAATTGCGCAACCTGCGGTCCGGCTTGAGCTGTTCCGAAGTCAAGTAAACGGTAACCTTCAAGCGATTGCATCCATATCCTCCATAGCTAAATCCGAACCTCTATATTACGCCCGACTTTTTCAGGCCGGTGAATTCATCTTTAGAATATCCCAGGTGTTCGCAGATAATCTTTTCATTATCTTCACCCAGAAGAGGAGCGGCCTTTTGCCATTCCCAATCGGTCTTCTCAAAAGTGCACGGTCCCTTAGGATATTTGAGCGTGCCCGCCTCCGGATGTTCCAGTTCGATAAAGAAATCCATCGCCTTGATCTGGCGGTTATTGATCACTTCTTTAATATCATAGACCGGCGCGCATGGTACCCGTTTATCCTGACAGAGCTTAAATATTTCTTCCTTGGTATGAGTAAGCATCCAGGGAATGATCAGCGCATTGACCTCATCGGGATTCTGCTCGGCGATCGCCTTCCGGTCTCTGTATTTTGGGTTTGTACTCCATTCCGGCGAGCCCAATACCTCGATGAACCTTTTCCATTGTTCAGCTTGAGGAGTTATTACACAGACATACCCGTCTTTGCAGGCGAATATTTCGTTTGGGTAAGTACGTCCGCCGTGGATACCCCTTCTGATACCATTCAATCCCCGGTAAGGATAAGTCAGTACATTTTGACCGGCATGGGCCGTAGCCCAAACTTCGACCTCTGAAATATCTATGTATTGCCCCTTACCGGTCTTCCGCCGGGCTAATAAAGCCGCCAAAATCGCCGTAGCGGCATTGCTGCCGGACTGATAACCGCCGTGCGACAACGGGATAGTCAAGGGTTCCCGTTTCGGGTCGCCGATGCCCACCGACATCCCGCCCGCAGCGCAAGAATTAATGTGATAAGCTTTGTAGTTTTTATAGGGACCGGTTTGCCCGAAAGGCGTAATCGAAACCATCACCAGTCCGGGATTTATCAACTTTAGCGTATCATAATCGAGACCCAGTTTTTTCATGTAACCGGGAGCATAATTCTCGATAAGAACATCAGCCGCTGCGACTAATTTTTTAAAGATCTCCTGACCTTTTTTTGTTTTCAGGTTAAGGGTAATGCCTATTTTGTTAGCATTCAATGACAGGAACAAGCCGCTCTTTTCAGGATCAGCAATGTCACCGGGAAACGGGCCGTTAATTCTGGCTTTGTCACCGCTTCCGGCATTCTCTACTTTGACTACTTCCGCGCCAAGTCCGGCTAGTAATCTGGCGCAGTAGGGCGCAGATATCAGTTCTCCATATTCGATTACTTTTAGCCCCTCAAAAGGTCTTTTCATCATTCCGATAAATCCTGGCCTGTTAATTCAAGATGTCTTTGTACACCGGTGCTTATTCTTTCTCATGCGGATAAAGGTAGGAATGGCCGCCGGGGACTTCTTTGGAGCGCAGGCTGACAGTCGCTTTGCCGGGCGCGGTGATCTCTCCCCGCATGTTCTCCGCCCAGACCTCCAGATCTACCAGGTGGTCTTCCCCATCCTTGTATTTCTTTGTCACTTTACCTTTGCAATATGTTGCATCCCCGATGATATCCAATTGGCGGATTTCCACATACAGCTTCTTCAGGAAACCGTCATCCCCCATCCAGTTGGTCAATGCGTGTCCGATCCAGGTGATCCTGTCCGCGCCGTAATCATAGGCCGAATGAATCCCCAGTTCCCGGGCAACATAATCATCGGTGTTCACCCGCGATACCGGCTCCAGTCTGTTGGAGGTGGGATGATGGAAACCGTAGGCGGGATGCTTGCGCAAATACCTTACCAGTTCCCCGTAGGCCAGCGGCGGAATCGCAGCCGAAGCATATCCCTGGATATCCCCCAGATTGAGCGGCCCCTTGGCCACCGGTGTAATAACATCCCCGACATTGGTGTCATCCCAATAGCGGATAGTCGCGCCGCGGACTTCTTCTTTATCGTAGGTCTCATCTACTACTTTCATCTGTTCTTCGGTGAAACGGTGTTTCTTGATGCCGGCATATTTACCCTTGGATAAAAAGGCCGAGCGTTCCACCCGGATGCTCCAGCCCTTGGCTTT
>Ga0182011_10003184_pt1 | contig 13543 bp, 11 predicted proteins | sample 711E1DmetaG_FD_120481 | JGI IMG/M metagenome (GOLD analysis project Ga0182011, IMG submission 120481) | Permafrost microbial communities from Stordalen Mire, Sweden - 711E1D metaG | ecosystem: Environmental > Terrestrial > Soil > Wetlands > Permafrost | place: Sweden: Stordalen | collected... | reverse complement strand
GAATCCGTCGCGCGCCGCATTGATCAGGTAGGGAATACTCACAAAAGCCATGGCTACCGCTATTCCTTCAGGATTCCCGATAAAATTCAGTCCGACGGCTGAACCGAGCCTGCCAAGCAGGGTATCCCTTGAAACAAACCCAAGGATTGCAATCCCTGCGGCAGAATGAGGGATCACTACCGGAAGGTCGATGATGCCTATTACCAGTTTCTTCAAAGGAAAATTATTTCTTGCGAGGATATAGGAAAAGGGGATGGCGGCAAAGGCAAAAATCACCGTTGCGGCCATTGAAACCCAGATCGTGAGCCAGATGCTGCCGGTTACTTCCGGTTCTTTTGCAGTAGCAAACAGGCTCTGCGGGCTTGTCTTCAGGAACATCCCCAGTAAGGGTGCAAGGATGAAGAGCAGCACCAGGGCGCCCAGGAAGATCAGGATCAGGCGGAAAGGCTGGAGTTTGTTCTTCAATTTTTGTCGATTGTCATTTGTCGATTGTCATTCGTCATCCCGCTGCACTTCGTTTGCGGGATCCCTGCTTGCAGCAGGCAAGAATTCGACTACCAATTTTTTTATCACTTCGTTCAAAAAAATTGAGTCTTATTGATTTGTCATTTGCTTCCCTTTATCTCCAGACAAATCTCCGACAAGGCTTTCACCGCCCTGTCGGAAAAAAAATCGCAGGAAGGGAAGATCCTGAATTGTCCGCCGTCTTTTTCTTCCTTGCATGGAACCAGGAGGATCTCTGCCTGGTCATTACGGTTCATGATCTCACTGAAAGAATAAACGGAACGGTAACCGTCCTTTCCCACAAGAACAAAAAACGCCCTTTGAATATTTTCCTTTGTGAAAGCGAAGTATTTTGGAAAAAGATCTTTGAGATAAAATCCTGTGAACGGCTGGGTACTATGGATTCCTCTTCCCCGGCCATAAAAGATCGTATGCACTGTTTCGGCTTGCAGTTTGGGACTGTCGCTGATTTCAGCCAACGGATGCTGACCCTCGGTTATACTGAACCCATTCGAATATAATGGCGTTAGATCGCGGTTCACCGGAATTGAACGGGAATAGGATTTTACGGTGATCTTTGTGGGATTTGAAATATTTCTTTCGGTGATGAGATCAGTAGCAATGACCAGTTTTCGCTTCACCGGCAAAGGCCATTGGTCTTTTGTTTTGCTGGGAACGATGGGTGCAACACTCGTGGCAATGATGGAATTATTCAGGAAATTGGGGTAGTAGATCTCACCCCAGCTGAGCACGACTTTATCTCCATCGGCATTTTCAATTTCAACATACAGATCGATGATGGGCTTGAATTCAGCTGCATTCTTCTTTTTGATGATCCTGTCGCTCAGGATGTCAAACAAAGAATAGCCGTCATACCGGTAAGCCCCGGTAAATGCATCGGTTCCGTCATCCTTTAACACGGTTTCCTTGACAATGACCGAATGCCGGGTAAGCCCGGAAAGGTTGACGATTCCCGGGTTTTCTATTTCACCGGTTATTTCAATATCACTTCCCTGCAGCTCGTGGGTTTCGGTATTATCATAAAAATTGTTGTTCCGGTCGCCGGCGTCCGGTGCAGGAGTTACGGTGGGTTCTCGCATCACGGGTTGAATATTTTGACTGTTCATGTTGTCAGCAAAGAAGATTGAAAAAACACAAAGGAAACCAATCATCTTTTGAGCAAAATGCAATGAAAACGAGTTCATGGATCAGGATGAGTTAATGATTCAGAAGGAACCCTGCTATTTCTTTTCCGGTTTGGCAAAAGATTTCAATTCTCCCGGCAGTTTGTCATAGTTCTGGATGGACATCGGGATCACCGACGGCTGACCATTCTTTTCCATGATCTTCATTCCTTTATCCTTTGAGAGTAAAAATTGCAAAAATGCAATGGCTGCAGGCTTGTTGGGAGCATCCCGGAGAAGGGTAATTCCATACACCATCGGTTCTCCCTTAACGGTTTCTTTCTTGCCGGGTTCTTTACCGTTGATCTCCGTTGTAGCGGTTGCATACCGGGCAGCAAACGCCATATTCTTCAGGTTGATCTCATCCGGCAGACTGATGAACCTGAGGTTGTGTTGCAAAGCAACGGAACGGTAAAGAAAGATATAATCGATACTTCCGGATTCAAGCAAAGCAAGCAGGTCCACCTCCTTGGGCCGGATGTAGTTCTGATCTTTATCCGCGATCATTTTGGCAAGACCCGGTTTGTGATAATATTTTTCAGCCAGCTGGATGGTCATTACCGTACGGTACCCGCAGGGATCTGAATTGGGGTCGGCACGGCCGAAGGCGACATCTTTTTTCATCAGCACATCATACCAGTTCTTAGCATTGATTTCTGCTGCATGATGCGATTTGTCAGAATAAACAATGGATAATTCATTGCTCACAAATTTGAGGTTCCAGTCGGCATATTTCGGGATCAGCATATTGTCGATAACCCCGTAATCGGAAGAAGCCAGAATGTCGCAGGGACGGTTCAGATCGGTTATTTTCCGTGCTGAGGCAACGCTTCCTGCCGATTCCATCAGGATTTTTACATCCGGGTAGATCTTGTTGAATTCAGCGGCGACTTCTTTCATTGGTACCGAAAGGCTGCCTGCATGAAAAATAATGAGGTCGCCGGATAGTTTGGAAGGTTTTTGCTGACAAAATGCAAAAGCTGATAAAAGAAGTGCTGTAAGAAGAAGTCTTGTTTTTATGGACATACTGTTCAGATTTGATGGTTAATTTTAACTTTTCGTGTTATTTCAGATCGCTGATAAGTTGTTCGAAACCCTTCTGTATCACCCGGTCGACGGTAGCATGAAAATGATCAAATGCATGAACCAGCATTTTCCCCTGAGGGGTCAGGGTGGTACGGCCTCCGTCATTGCCCCCGCGGTGTTTTTCGAGTAGCGGAAATCCGAAGAATTGTTCAATTTTTTTAAGATTTCCCCAGGTACGGCGATAGGTATAGCCCAATTCGTCACAGGCGGCTTTCATGGATCCTTTTTCGTCTATCAGTTTCAGGACCTGCCATTTGCCGTCGCCCAGGATCCCGTTATTACTTTTATCGGACATCCATATCTTATAGTGCAGGCTGATCCCGGATAAACGGTTGCTGAATGTTTTTTCCATCGTAGGATAAAATATCGTCAAAAGTAGATGATTTTTCGATATGTCGTGTACTGCATATCCGTTTTTTTGAAATTCCTCAAGGGATGTCGTACATTTGTGGAATCGTTATAAATAAGAAAATCGTATCTATGAATAATCGGACCAATACGCAGATCCTGATTTTACTTTTTGTCGGGGTGCTTATGGGAGCGCTCGATATTTCCATTGTAGGACCGGCGATACCTTCCATAGAGAAGACCATAATGATCTCCCAGAAAAACCTGTCATGGATTTTCTCAGTATATGTTTTGTTTAACCTGGTAGGGATCTCCCTGATGGCAAAGCTGTCCGATTTTTTCGGCAGACGGTGGATTTATATTGTTTCGGTAGCTATTTTCGCCATCGGCTCCATCGTCGTGGCTTCTGCGCACGACCTGACCTTTTTACTGATAGGACGTGGAATCCAGGGGTTCGGATCAAGCGGTATTTTCCCGGTTGCTGCTGCCGTGATCGGAGATATCTTCCCGGTCGAAAAAAGAGGACGTGCCATCGGGCTCCTCGGGGCTGTTTTTGGAATTGCATTCATGATGGGCCCCTTCATCGCCGGTTTTATCCTGCTGTATTTCAACTGGAATACCTTGTTCCTGATAAATATTCCCGTTGCAGCGCTTCTGATCATCTTCGGGTCCTTCCTGTTACCCTCCAAACGGGTTGAAGAAAAAATACAATTTGATATGACGGGTGTGGTCTTGCTTGGGATCATCCTGGCTGCCTTCACTGTCAGCGTGAATAACATTCAGACAGCACACCTGGTGGATAGCCTGACCACCTTCCCGGTATTACCCCTGATGCTATTGGTCGTAATACTTACGCCAATCTTACTCATGCTGGAAAATACAACGGCTGTGCCTTTGATCGATGTAAAACTGTTCAGGAACCGGCAGGTTCTCCTGGTGGGCCTGATCGCAGTGGGGGTCGGGTTGTTCCAGTCATCCATCGTATTCCTTCCTAAATTAGCAGTGACCCTTTTCGGCGTTCAACCATCCCGGGCAAGTTTCATGCTGCTGCCGGTGGTCGTCGTCACTGCTATCAGCTCCCCCATCCTGGGGCGGTTGGTGGATAAAATCGGTTCCAGGATCATTATCCTTATTGGTTTGACGGTTGCAACGCTTGCACTGTTTCTGTTCAGTATCGTTTTTCGGAATATTCTATATTATTATGCTGCGGAAGGTTTACTCGGATTCGGACTGGCAATACGCGCCTCTTTGAGTTATATCATGCTGAATGAATCATCAGCCACTGAACGTGCATCTACCCAGGCCATCCTGATCATCTTTGTCAGCGTCGGGCAACTCCTGGGCGCAGCCATGATCGGGGCACTCACCAATTCCGTGAATAACGGGACCGTCGGGTACAGCTATGCCTTCACGGTGATGTCGGGAATTGCACTCCTGCTGGTTTTTGCATCCGGCTTCCTGAAAAGCAGGAAAACAGAGCATCAGAACCAGGTGAGGGACTAAGCAAAACTTTCTCTATTAACAACTAAAATGATGAAAAAATGAACAATGCAATTTTTAATATGGAGCGGCCGGCCAATGAGCATGTTTTTGATTATGCACCGGGATGTAAAGAAAGAAAGGCATTAAATGCTGAACTGGTAAGAATGAGCAGCGAAATCCTTGACATGCCGTTGATCATCGACGGGAAAGAAGTAAGAACCGGAACCATGGGGCAAGTCGTGATGCCCCACGACCACGGTCATGTGCTTGCTAAATACCATATGGCAGGGGAGAGGGAAGTTAAATTAGCCATCGAAGCCTCCCTGAAGGCGCATCGGGAATGGACTTCAATTTCCTGGGTCGAAAGGGTATCCATTACATTAAAGATCGCCGAATTGTTATCAAAAAAATACAGGTATGTTCTGAATGCCGCCACCATGCTGGGTCAGGGAAAAAATGCCTACCAGGCAGAGATTGATGCAGCGTGTGAAACCATCGACTTTCTCCGTTATAATGCCTACTTCACTTCGGAGATCTATAAGATGCAGCCCGGATCACAGCCGGGGTTCATCAACAGGTTTGAATACCGGCCCCTCGAAGGTTTCATTTTTACGGTTTCACCCTTTAATTTTACTGCCATCGGTTCCAATCTCAACATGGCCCCGGTCGTCATGGGAAATACGGTGATCTGGAAGCCTTCTTCTACCGCCCTGCTCTCCAATTATTACCTGATGAAGATTTACCAGGAAGCTGGAGTCCCCGATGGGGTGATCAATTTTCTCCCGGGTCCAGGCAGCCTGATCGGCAAGACGGTATTAAATCACCGGGAATTTTCAGGTATTCATTTCACGGGTTCTACAGAAACATTTAACGGCATATGGAAAAATATTACCGAGAACATCCGCTTGTATAGATCTTACCCCCGTATCGTCGGCGAAACCGGGGGCAAGGATTTCATTTTCGTTCATTCTTCGGCCGATCCGCAGGAAGTCGCCGTAGCGATTGTTAGGGGGGCTTTTGAATACCAGGGACAAAAATGTTCTGCCGCTTCACGCGGATATATTCCTGAATCTTTGTGGAAGGAGATCCAGGAGAAGATCGGGGACATGATTTCGCTGATCACAGTGGGCGACGTCATGGAATTCGGCAATTTTATGAATGCCGTCATCGACGAAAAATCCTTCGATAACATCATGGGGTATATTGATTTTGCAAAAAAATCAAAAGATGCGGAAATCGTTTTCGGAGGGAATGGAGATAAATCGAAAGGATATTTTATTGAGCCAACGGTGATCCTTGCAAAAGATCCTCATTTTAAGACTATGGAAGAAGAGATCTTCGGACCGGTCATGACCCTTTATGTTTATCCGGATAAGGATTTTGAAGAAACGCTGAAAATCTGCGACCAGACCTCTCCTTATGCACTTACCGGTTCCGTTTTTGCGAAGGACAGGGAAGAACTGAACCGGGCCTGCAGGATTTTACGTTACGCTGCCGGTAATATTTATTTCAATGATAAACCCACCGGTGCGGTCGTAGGTCAGCAGCCTTTCGGAGGTGCAAGAGGTTCGGGGACCAACGACAAATCAGGAAGTTTCCTGAACCTGTTGCGGTGGACGAGTCCGAGGACGATCAAAGAGACCCTCATACCCTCCACAGAATTCACCTATCCATTCATGAAGGAGGATAAGTGTCATAAAGCGTGACGTATAACATGTCACGCGTTACGAAAGTCCCGAACTGGGATTTCCGTACTAGTTTCTTTTAATGCTTTGCAAACGCTTATCTGCCATGAATCCGGCATAATCGTCATAGCCGGTTTCCCTGATCTTCGCGATGCATGCCGGACGATCTGAACCCAGGATCAATCCAATGAACTTCGAAATGAAATTATTGAATTTCTTGCAATCCCGCGGATCTGAGAATTCGGTGCAATCTGCGCAACTTTTGTATCCATGTTCGATGTTGCAGGAACGGACCTTGCACCAGGATGCTTTGGAGTTTTCGTGACATCCGGGGCACTTTTCCTTGAGATACGATTTGCAGGAACCGCAATACAGGCCGCAGTATGCGATGAGGTTGGTGTCGGGGACAATTTCTTTCATACTTTCGTTTTTGATTACTTTCTGATCAATTTATCGGCAACCAAAATACAAAAAAAAAGATAAAAAAGAAGATTTTAATGCAACCGCTACGCGGTTGATTTTGATAAGGGCGCAATCATGCTACAAGATTGGATTCCCTACAGGAATCGGGAGGGTTGAAATTTATAATGGTTTGATTTGTCCCCAGGATTGGATTCCCTATGGGAATCAGAAAAGCATTGATTGGTTGCAGAATCTTCAATAAAATTGATTCTCCAGGTGATTCATGATACCTGATGGGCCAGAATATTTACCGACAAAACAAACCAATGTGAATCCCTGTAAGGGATTCATCATTTTAATCCTGGAACGGAGCAACGGTTTCGAGAAGCTCCGGCAAATCCATGCCGATGTTTTTCAGGTGCTCAATCTTCGGCACCCCATTTTTGGTCCATCCGCGCCGCTCATACACGGCATCCAGTAATTTTTCGTACTGGCCTTCACGGTGCTTCCGCAACACAGCCATCTTTTCTTCCGTGGTTTTTCCGGTAGGATCAAAACCTGCTTTCTCAATGAGCTGCTTGTCGTACCGTTCCGCACGGGATTCGTATTCTTCTTTGGTTACGGGTCCACAGGCGCGGTAAGGTTGGGCGTCGTTTTTACGAACCCCGTATCCCCTGCGAAGATTGAAGATGCGCTGAAAATTATAGACCCGTTCCGATTGCCTGAGCAGTTCCGTCTTATCGATGTTCAAGCCCGTGACAGCATTGAAGATGGTAACATAATTGTCGACATGCTCGGGAACTTTTGCAGGTTCCGAAGATTGAGGATTGGTTTCGGGTTCAACATCGTTCCATGGAAGTTTACAGAATCCGGCAAGGCCGAACCAGGTCCGGAACATCGGAAAATAATGAAGTGCTTCGGCCTTTTTTTCGAAGGTCGGGATCTGGTTGTTAACCATATCCATGAAAATGAGCCATGCTTCGTCATGCTGAGGACCCTTGTTGGTCATGGCATAACCACCCTGCTGTGCAAGGGATTCTTTGGAAACATACTGGGAATATTCAAGACCTTTATTTTCCATGCCGATATCCTGCATAAAACCCGGGTCCCCCCAGCCATTCCTGGCAAAAATTTCTTTCATTTTCCTGACACCCTGTCCGGCGATGGGCCCAAATCCTGTCCCTGTTGAAACCTGATGGAGGAGGTCCATGGCTGCATCGGCATTCCCGAAATTCAGATTCAGGCCGCCGGTACGTTCTTCATTCAGGATCCCGCTTTCAAAACATTCCATCACAAAACCAAGGATGGTTCCCCAGCTGATGGTGCATATGCCATAGGTATCACAATAAAAATTGGCTTCGATGGTGAAATCCGGGTTGAAGATCCCGGCAATGGAACCCAGGGATGAAGTTGTTTCATATTCCGGACCATCAACGATCACCTTGTCACCCTTATAAGGTCCTGAGCGCAGTTCGTAATTGTCGACACCCTTTGCGCAGGACATGTTACACCCGATCCAGCATCCATCGGGAACATTCTGTGTAAAATAAGATTTCCAGACATCCCCGCGGATTTTTACAGCATCAGGATGGCTTCCGAACCGGAAATTATTGACCGGCAGAAGGTCATAATCGTTCATGATCAGTGTCAGATGGGCGGTCCCTTTCGAACGCATCTCGCACTGCTTGTCATCCAGCTCACGCATTTCCCTGTTGAAACGGCGTCCGCGTTCCTGTATGGCTTCCATGTTGACTACATTGTTCCGGTTTCCGCCGATATTCTTAACCTTCGCTACCAGCGCTTTGATCTTCTTGTCCCTCAATACCGTCCCGAGTCCGCCCCGTCCGGCTTGCTTCAAACGGACCAATTTCCGTTTATTATCATAAAAGGTAAAATTCAGCATGCCGATGAGGGAGTGCTCTGCGGCAGTGCCGGCAGAGACGACGGCGACATTCATTTTATCTTTTTCATTGCCTTCCTTGGCAAAAGTTTCATGCAGGATCTCTCCGAGAATATGACTATCGGAAGGAAGATCTCCGGCTTCATAGATCTCGACAACCTCGCGCTCCTCGTCTAGGAGTACCATCGTTTCGACTCCTGATTTTCCCTGAAGCTCCAGGGCGTCGAAACCGCAAAATTTCAGGAAAGGGCCAAAATAGCCGCCGACATTGGAATCAACGACAATATCGGTTTGCGGACTTATAGCGCAACAGATCGCTTTGCCGGCGCCCGAATATTGCGTGATCCCGCAACACGGCCCCCCTGAGATCACAATCTCATTCTCCGGATCATTCCATTTGGTTTCAGGCTTCGTTGCATCCCATAAAAGGCGAAGGTCAAATCCTTTCCCCCCGATAAATTTTTCCTTCATCTGGGCGGTCACTTCCTTTTCACGGATGGATAGATCACCCACATTTACATAAAGTGAACGGTTATTGTACCCTTTTTCGATAGGAGCCCAGGTATACTTGTAAGAGGCAAGAAGTTTGTGTGTCTTTTGAAATTCTTCGAAGTGCATAAGAAAGGTATTGAGGATGGATAACGGCTTCAAAGGTACAAAAAAAAACAATGTAACTGATAGTGGTTCAAAAAGTTCGATATGTTGGTCCCGACATATCCTTCACATGCCTGTTGAGGTTCCCGAATAATTTAAATCTCAGAAAGATGCGTGCAGGTTCCTGCGGCATTCAGATGGAATTAGTATCTTTGTAAGTGCAGTCGGGGATCGGGAAATTGCAAAATTGCAAAATTGTAAAATAAGAGAATACAAGCTCCATGAAATTTGATGAGATCAAAACAATTCTTGGGAAAAAAACGGTGGGTATTGCCGGTGCTGGTGGCCTTGGCTCCAATTGTGCGGTTGCTTTGGCCCGTGTAGGCACCGGAACGATCGTCGTTGCTGATTTTGATGTTGTGAGTGAAAGCAACCTGAATCGCCAGTATTATTTTCATGACCAGATCGGGATGCCCAAGACAGTTGCCTTGTCTGAGAATATCCGGAGAATAAATCCCCGAGTGAATGTTATTTCCCACAATGTCCATCTTACCGCAGATAATATCCCGGCTATCTTCAGTCAATGTGATGTCATCGTGGAAGCTTTTGACAGCGCTGAGCAAAAAGAGATCCTCATTGGTACCGTCCTGAAAGATTTTCCTGAAAAACCGCTCGTTATCGGATTGGGAATGGCAGGGTGGGGGAAGAATGATCTTATTCATTGCCGCAGGGTGGACAATATGTTTATATGTGGGGATGAAGTCTCGGAAATTGGGCCCGAACTGCCCCCTATTGCCCCCAGGGTGGGGATGGTGGCCAATATGCAGGCGAATGTTGTGCTCGAATTACTTTTGCCGCAGTCCCTTCAATGAACCGGCATGAACATTAAAAATATCCTGGCAGATCTTCTATTAATAAAACTGAGTAATGAATATAACCTTAAATAACAATCCGGAAACTTTTGAAATGGAGAAGCTGACCGTCAGCAGTTTGCTCCAGGTAAAGAACTTTACGTTTAAGATGCTGATAATAAAGGTAAACGGTGTCCTGGTCTCGAAGGATGCGTATGAAACAGCCTGGGTCAACGACGGGGACGACGTAACGGTTCTGCATCTGATCAGCGGAGGCTGAACCCGCAATTATACCACCTCGGCCACTACGAATGTACTTCCCCCAATAAAGATAAGATCACCCGGACCGGCATTTCGCTTTGCCGCATCCAGGGCTTCGTTCACTGATAAATATGCATTTCCTTTCAGCCCCGCCTTCAGAGCGGTTTCCCTCAGCTCACCTGCATCCAGACCACGGGGAATATCGGCTTTGCAGAAATAATAAGTTGCAGTAAGCGGTAAGATGGCCAGGATGGGGCCGATCTCCTTATCGTTGACAACCCCGAATACGAAATGAAGATGCCTGTGGGGTGTATGGTTTATCTGTGCGATAACTTCAGTCAACCCTGCTTCATTATGTCCGGTATCGCAAATGATCAATGGTGAATGGGAGAGAACCTGCCACCTGCCCATGAGGTGGGTGTTTTTAATGACATTCCGGATGCCTTTCTTTATTTGGTGGACGGGGATTTGAAAACCTTTCCTGTTCAGCGTTTCGATTGTGCCCAGTACCGTGATGATATTTCTTTTCTGGTAGTTGCCGGTGAGCGGGCAGCGAAGTCCTGATATAAATGGTTTTCCTTCTTTCTCAATTTCAAGCTGAAGATTGGATCCGGGTTTGTCCCGGAGACCCGATTCCAGAGTTATCCTGAACAAACTATCCGCAAACAGTATCCCGCATCCTCCGGCTTTAGCTTTATCACGAAAGAGTTCCCGGATACCGGCCTGGGTTTCTCCTATGACAACAGGAACACCGGGTTTGATAATACCCGCTTTTTCCGTTGCAATTTTTTCAAGGGTATCCCCGAGGAATTGCTTGTGATCAAAACTGATATTGGTAATAACCGATACCAATGGGGTGATGATATTCGTAGAGTCAAGCCTTCCGCCCAACCCGACTTCCATTATGGCGATATCTGTTTTTTCGTCCCTGAACCAGGAACAAGCCAATCCCACGGTCATTTCAAAAAAAGAAGGTTCGATCTTCTCAAACGCCGCCTTATTGGCTTCGGCAAACCTGACCACATAGTTTTTCGGGATCATCTTTCCATTGATCCTGATCCTCTCGCGGTAATCTTTTAAATGCGGCGATACGAATAAGCCAACCCGTAATCCTGATTCCATCAGGATGGAGGCGAGCATATGCGAAGTGGACCCTTTTCCATTGGTGCCTGCAATATGAATGGAGCGGAAGGTGTTTTGCGGATCACCCAGGATCCTGCAGAGGGCTAAAGTATTCGTAAGATCACTTTTATAAGCAGTGGGACCCATCCGCTGATACATCGGCAAGGAGGAGAATAAATAGTCAAGTGTCTGAGAATAATTCATCATTCTGAACTAGGATCATGGTTTTATCAGGAACACCGAACCACCTATGTTATCGCGTGAGGCGCCTGTATAGGAACCCAGGCAGTTCACCTCTTCCCGGTATCGTAACACACCGAGAAATGCGAATATCATGGCTTCCTTGAAATTGATCGTTAAAGGATCCGGCACTATGATTTCCGCATGGGTTTTCATCCGTATGCATTGAACGAGGAAATCGTTAAAAACGCCTCCCCCGGTGATCAGCATTCGGGATGCTTTTTCATGTTTGACGGCTCTCCCTATTTGTGCAGAGATATGTTCAACGAAAGTTCTTAGCTGATCCCGGACGGGAATCCGATATTTATCAAGGATCGGGTGGATGTTGGATAAAACCCATTCCTTCCCCAGGGATTTCGGAGGGGACTTCCGGTAATATGCAAGTTCATTCAGTTCCGACTCCATCTGTAGATTCACCTTACCCTTGCTTGCGCCCGACCCATTCTCGTCATGGGATTTTCCCATCAGGGAAGCAAGATGGTTCAGAACAATGTTGGCCGGGCAGATATCGAAAGCAATCCTGGAACCGGATTCTTCATAGGATATGTTTGCGAAACCACCGAGGTTAAGGCAGTAATCATATTCCCCGAACAAGAGCCGGTCCCCTATGGGAACCAGGGGTGCCCCCTGACCTCCCAAAGCAATATCCAGGGACCGGAAATCACTGATAACCGGGAACCCGGTCAGGGCAGCAATAACGGATCCTTTCCCGATCTGGCTGGTGAAACCTTTCGCCGGTTGATGAAAGATCGTATGTCCGTGGGAAGAGATAAAATCAGGACGCAGCAAATGCCTCATCAGAAAATCCCCCGTGATCTCACCCAGGAATTGTCCATACTCCGTATCTGTTCTCACGAAATCAAACGATGAGCCATTCTCGAGGGAAGAAAGCCGTGCTTTCCATGTGCCGGAATAAGAAATCGTTTCAGCCTTTTCGATCCGGTACGTCCAGCGTTCATTTTCCAGGGTGAAAGTGCAGCAGGCAATATCAACCCCGTCGAGCGAAGTCCCGGACATCAACCCTATCACACGGTAATGATCCTTTTTATCCATACCTTAATTATTCTTCAGAAGTTCCCGGATAGCGATCCTATAAACAAACCTTGAACTTAAACAGGGTGATCCGTCAACGCTTCAACTACCTTCTCCAGCCTGATTCCCCGCGATCCTTTAATCATTATAGTTGAATCTTTTATTTTATGGTGTTCCAGCCACATCCCGGCAAGCTGGCTGTCCTGGAAACACAACCATTCCCGTTTGGTATTCAACCGGGTAAATACAGGTCCCACCAGGTAAACCTGCTTAAAGTCAAGGTTGCCGAGAAGATCGAGGATGAGGCGGTGCTCCTTGTCGCTTTCATCACCCAATTCCAGCATATCACCAAGGATCACGACCTTGTTGGCCGGGTTTGTTCCTGAAAAATCCTTCAATGCAAGTTCCATGCTGCTCGGGTTTGCATTGTACATATCGAGGATCAGGATGTTGGAGGCAGCCTGAATGACCTGTGAACGGTTATTCACCGGCTGGTAGGATTCCAGGGCTTCTTTAATTTCAGGAAGTTCTACCCTGAAATACTGTCCCATACATGCAGCTGCAAGGATATTCTCGGCATTATATTTACCAAAAAGCCTGGAGACGACAGTGAATTGTTCCTGTTCAAAACAAATATCAAGGCGGGTAAAAGGATCTGCGTCAACATTTTCTCCTCTCACGTCGCAGGCAGGACCAAAACCGTAGGTGATCTTTTTCAAACCTGCACTTTGCTCCGAGAGTATGGAGTTACTTTCATTTACGAAGGAAAGGCCTTTCCGACTTTTAAGGAAGCGGTAGAGTTCGGTTTTTGTCCGGATGACGCCTTCGAATCCGCCAAAGCCTTCGAGGTGT
>Ga0182011_10003183_pt1 | contig 13546 bp, 10 predicted proteins | sample 711E1DmetaG_FD_120481 | JGI IMG/M metagenome (GOLD analysis project Ga0182011, IMG submission 120481) | Permafrost microbial communities from Stordalen Mire, Sweden - 711E1D metaG | ecosystem: Environmental > Terrestrial > Soil > Wetlands > Permafrost | place: Sweden: Stordalen | collected... | reverse complement strand
CGCCTTTGGATCCGCGAGGGTGATCCCGGCGGACTGAGCCAATTCGACGTTGGGGAGCGTGCCGATACCCGCGATTATGTGGTCCACCTCGACAATCTGATCCCCCTGCGCCCTCATCACGAACTTATCGCCCTGCTGCCCAATGGCCTGAATCTCCAAGCCGGCATGAACTTCGACGCCTTTTTGCTGATAATACTCAGTGACAAATTGAGTCAGGTCCGCGGGATAGATGCGCGCGCCAATACCCGGTTCCGGGAAGACCATCGTTACCTGCTCCCCATTCGAGACCAGGGCGGCTGCAATTTCAGAACCGATGAACCCGCCGCCGATGACACCAATGCGAGCTCTCCTACGCGTCCAGCCACGGACTGTGTGATAATCCTCCAAAGAGCGAAAGTACACCGTGTCCGTGGATGTAAAGGGCAGACGGCGCGGACTGACGCCGGTAGCCAGCAATAATTTTTTATATGCATACGAACGACCTGACGCATCCTCGACCTGTTTGAGGTGGGAGTCCAACTTGACCAAGCGGGTACCCAGGATCATTTCCAGATTCTTGCCGGACAGGTCTCGCCAAATCATATCTTCGGGTTTGCCCTGCCACAATTTCTTCGTAAGCGGCGGGCGGTTATAGGGCGGCTGAGTTTCAGCGCCAACCATACCAATCGTCCCCTTTGGGTCGACTTCCCTGATCCCCTTCACGGCAGCAGCGCCCGTCATCCCCCCACCAACAATCAAATAATCGAATTTTGTCACCATGATTTGCTCCTGTTTCGGTTCGCAAATTACAGTTCATCCAACCCGAGATCGGCTCTTTTCCACACACAACGCTCTTTTCGCGACTCATTCCATCAACAGAATCCATTACACAATCATCATCCTAACCAGTTGGGGCTATCGACGTCCTCAATTCGTTCTATAAAATGTCTAAAAAGATGCCACTGGTTTGAATGTGAACTCCAACAATAAGAATAATGCCATTGGAGCGAACAAGCCAACTCCTCCTAAAATCAGAAATCGAAAATAGGAACGAGTGAGGGGAAGAATAACGCGGCCAAACATCACCATTTGCCAGATCGCCAGCGGAATTGCTGCCACCATCCACAACAATTTCGAGTGACATCAATTTTTTCATTGCCCTTTCAGAAAACGCCCGGCTTCAAATAAACAATCTTTAGCAATGGAAGAATTCCGTTCGTTTTTTTCCTTCTGAATATAAGGGTATAATTTCACTTAATTTATTATTGAGGGGACATCAAGCAATTTAGGTTTTATTCAAAGGAGTTATGATGAAATTCAAGGTATTGGGGATAGGATTAGTTGTAGTCGGGGTGTTGATAATAGTAGGAGTTTTCCTGTCTGTGCCGCTTCGCCTAGCCAGCCCAGGCTATGGTATCAGGAAGATTATTGGGTTGATATCAGGGCTCTTTGTTCTAGTCGCCGGAATTATCATTAACTTTTCAAAAGGCAAAGATCAGAAATCTAGTTAATACTAAAGACCAAATGAATTAATACTCTGGGTCAGAACTGTATTTTATTTAGTCGCCATGAACTTTCAAGGTCATGGCGATTTGTTATATACCCCCCATGTAAGCAGGATAAGTGAAGTTGCAGTCACCGATAAGGTGAGTAGCACTTATATCGTGATGATTAGCAAACGACACATGGATTCGATGGCCAATCGACAGATGCAACCGGGTTGGTTGATTTCCGCGCGCGCAATTACAAGACACGCGAAACAGCACATGGTAAACTTATAGCAGAAAGGTAGTTCTTCGACCATGTCCACGCAAACCGCTACAGCCATCGCTCACCCAAACATCGCCTTCGTCAAATACTGGGGTAACCGCGACCAAGCGTTACGCCTGCCCGAAAACGGCTCGATCTCGATGAATCTGGCCGAACTGGAAACGCGCACGCGCCTGACCTTCGATACTTCATTCCCGATGGATATGTTCGACCTCAACGGCAAGCGCCAGTCCGGGGCAGCGCTGGAACGCGTGCTCAAGCACCTGAACCTGCTACGCGGACTACGGGGAATCTCGACCCATGCCCACATCCTGAGCGAGAACAACTTCCCGACCGGCGCAGGGATCGCCTCTTCGGCTTCAGGTTTTGCCGCCCTGACCCTGGCAGCAGTCACGGCCATGGGACTGGATATTTCGGAAATGGATCTTTCGCGCCTGGCACGACGGGGATCAGGGTCTGCCTGCCGATCCATCCCGGCAGGATTCAGCGAATGGCAAAAAGGCAGCAGTGATTTCGATTCTTTCGCATTCTCCATCGCCCCCCCCGAACACTGGGAGTTAGTGGATTGCATCGCACTCATCGAAGCCGAACAGAAGAAAACCGGATCCAGCGAGGGGCACACGCTGGCCCCGAGCAGCCCATTACAAGGAGCGCGGGTAGCCGATTCCATCCGCCGCCTGGAGATTTGCCGAAACGCGATCAAGGCAAAAGATTTCGAAGCACTTGCCGACATCATCGAACTCGATAGCAATATGCTGCATGCAGTGATGATGACCTCACGTCCCGCTCTGTTCTACTGGGAGCCGGCGTCTCTTAATCTGATAAAGGCAGTGCAAAGTTGGCGAAAAACCGGGTTGGGAGTAGCGTGCACTCTGGATGCCGGGCCGAACGTTCACATCATTTGCGAGCAGGCAAATGCTAATAAGGTCAGCCAACGTATTCAATCCATGCCCGGCATCAAAGAAGTCTTGGTTTGTCGCCCTGGGGGGAAAACTCACCTACTATAAAAAAGATATTAGACAATATTAATAATTATTCTCTATTCTCTGGTTATAATATTTTTTGATAATCGATTATTAGTAGATGGTTAAGGAAAAAATGACAGCTATTGCAAACACCGCGTTAACGATTTTAGAATTCATCCTGGCTTTTGGGGTGTTAATTTTTCTACACGAATTTGGACATTTCATCGTGGCCAGGTTAAGCCACATAGAAGTCGAAGAGTTTGGCTTTGGCTATCCCCCCCGAATAGGCAAGCTATTCCGTTTTGCAGGCACCGATTTCACCCTGAACTGGATCCCCTTCGGCGGATTTTGCCGGATGAAGGGGGAGAGTGGAGACGTCAATGAACCCGGGAGTTTCTCCGCGGCAAACCCCTGGCAAAAATTGTTCACCCTGTTGGGCGGGCCATTCATGAATTTGCTGTTTGGAACAATACTGATCATTTTCATCATCATACGGACCGGCGTTGCCGATCCGAGCCGAGTACAGGTCACCAGTGTGGCCAGCGATTCTCCCGCAGCGACAGCCAATTTGCAGGTCGGGGACATCATCGAAAAAATCGATGGCCAAACTGTCGCCAGCCTGGATACCCTATCTGCACTCGTGAAGGATAGTCTGGGCAAACCTACCGAAGTTACCCTGCTCCGAGGGTCAAATTCAATCACAGTCGACCTGGTTCCACGGGAGAACCCGCCTACAGGTGAAGGGGCCATGGGAATCAGCATCAGCAATCCAGCGTTGCCGGTCACCTTCATCCAGGCGATTCCGGCAGCTTTTGCGACCACCATAGACCAGGGAGTGCAATTAATCACTCTACCGGTAAAACTGATCAACGGCGAAATCGCCCCCAGTAACGCCAGAATGGTCAGCGTTGTGGGACTATATTCTATATTTAACCAGGTGAAAACTGCTGACGCAGAACAGGCCCAGGCAATCCCGGCCGATACGGGTTTGACTATCCTCAGCTATCTGGCCGTACTCTCGATTGCACTCGGATATACCAATTTGCTCCCCATCCCCGCGCTGGATGGTGGGCATATCCTCTTCGTCATTCCTGAACTGCTCTTTCATAAACGCGTTCGACCCGAATTGGAAAATCGGGTACACATGATCGGCTACTCCATTCTAATGATCCTGATGGTCGTGCTGATCATCAACGACATTCTCAACCCTGTGGTACTCCACTAACGTGGTACTCCACTAATTTTGGACAACCAATGAGCGAAAACCTTGCTAATTTTACACACATTCTGGAAGCATTAACCAATTACGAGCAGCCCTTTCCTCCACGCATGCTGCGGAGTTTTTCAGATCTGACCACTCTCCATTTAAGAGAGCTAAAAAATATCTGGCCAGAAGTCAAGCGGGAGCGCAAGATCGCCTTACTCGAAGACCTCGAAACCGTGGCGGAATCCGATACCCTGGTCAGTTTTGATGACCTCGCCAAGATGGCACTCAACGATGAAGATGCGGCAGTGAGAGTCCTTTCCATCCGACTATTATGGGAATGCGAAGAAACAAGATTGCTACCCGTTTTTACCGAATTAATGTTATCCGATCCAGCGGAAGACGTCCGGGCTGCGGCCGCCTCTGCGCTGGGAAAGTTCGTCCTGCTGGGCGAGCTCGAGGCTATCCCGGATGCGATGCGCATCGCCAACGTTCAAAATCTGATCGACGTCGTAGTGGGAGAAGAGCTACCCATGGTGCGCAGGCGCGCGCTTGAATCACTCGGTTTCTCCAGCCATCCAAAAGTGTCCGAATTGATCGAGCATGCGCTCGCCCAGGATGAAACACAATGGCTGACCTCCTCCCTTTGTGCAATCGCCCGTTCCGCGGATGAAAGATGGTCGGATACGGTTTTAAAATACCTCGAATCAGCCGACGGTGAAGTATTGTTCGAAGCCATCCGGGCTGCGGGTGAAATGGGGATAGAAGACGCACGCAACCCGCTCATCGAGAAACTGGAAGATACAGGCGACGACCAGGATCTGCGTTTGGCCATCATCTGGTCCCTTTCGCAAATCGGTGGTGAGAGCGTAAAAAAGAAACTCGAGGAATTGGCCGAAAAATGCACCGATGATGAAGAATCCGAATGGTTGGAAAAAGCGCTCGACAATCTCGAATTAGGCGGCGGACTCGAAGCAATGGAAATGCTAGATCTGGATGTCGACCCGGATGAATCAGAGGATTCAGATGGCGAGAAAGATTTCGAAGATGAAGATGATCTTCCAGAGGTCGACGATCTGGATGAAAACGACGATGAGAATTAGGCGGTTCAGAATCGATGCGCTGGATCCTCTTTTTCTCCCTTTTGTGTCAGGCTCTCTTCCACGGTTTCGCGCAGACTCAGCAAGCCTCTATTGAATTGAGCCAGGTTGAAGCCAGCTACCAATTCGGCAGCACTTTGACGATACAGGCTCAGTTTTCCAGTCCCACCGAGCTACAAGATGCCAGCCTCGATATTCAAAGCGCCAGCGGCGGGCCAGAGACATATCCGCTGACGATTTCAACCGCGGAGGCATTGAGCACACAGATTGATCTCGCCAATCTCAATTTACAACCCTTCTCACGAATCTATTACTGGTTTGAGTTCAGTTTTAGCGATGGGAGCAAATTCACCAGCCCTTCCTACTGGTTCGACTACGTGGATAACCGCTTTACCTGGCAATCCAACCAATCCAAGTGGTTCGCGATCTACTGGGCCAACGGGGATACTACTTTTGGGGCGAAGTTACAAGAAATTGCGTTGGCAGGACTAAAGAACGCCACCCAAATCCTCCCAGTTTCCCCTGATCTCCCCATCACCATCTACGTCTACCCGGATGCCCAATCTGCACAAGCCATTCTATCCAGTACGGAGCCGGCCTGGGTCGCCGGGGAAGCGCTTCCCCAACTCAACATGATCATCGTTTCTGCAGCTACGGATTTAAGCAGTGCACAGGACCTCGAACGCCAAATCCCCCATGAAATCACACATTTGCTGGAGTATAAACTCACCCAACAAAACTATTCTGCCAGCCCGGCCTGGCTGCTCGAAGGTCTGGCCAGTAACGCCGAGACTTCTCCAAACCCGGACTATGCCCGTGAGATACAAAAAGCTCTTGCCGACCACAATTTGATACCCATGAGCCAGCTTTGCCATGCTTTTTCGCCAGATACCAATACAGCAACTCTAGCCTATGCGCAATCCGGTTCATTCGTGAACTACCTGACCTCTCAATATGGCAGCGATAAAGTGATGGGGTTATTAGAGAACTCGGGAAATGGACTCGATTGTTCGCAACTGGTCAACTCTGTTTTAGGCAAAAACCTCGAAACCCTGGATAGTGACTGGCAAAGCTCCATTCAAGCCCAATCCACGGACCAAAACGGGGCCTTGAAATACTGGCCTTACTTTGTAATCGGAATCGTTCTATTAACTGTCCTGGTTTTATTCAGTCGATTTTATCTAATAAAGAAAGCTAAGAAAAATGGCAGCAAATAAAGAACAAAAATCCCTGCATGCCATCGTAGAAGGACATGTGCAGGGAGTCGGTTTTCGCTATTTTGTCAAAGAAAAAGCAGAAGATCTCTCTTTGACAGGCTGGGTTCGCAACCGCTACGATGGTTCCGTGGAACTCCTCACTGAGGGTGAACAAGATCGCTTACAATTATTGCTAGAAGCTCTTTATGTCGGACCAAGCCGGTCAGTGGTCACAAATATCAAATTAGAATGGGATGTAGCTAATAACCTATATTCCCAATTCAGTTTCTTACCTACCGAATAAAATTCACCTATTAAAGAATATATTCCAAGGAACAGTATTGTTCCAGAATCTCATCGACATTCCTGGTCTTCGGCAGGATCAATTCCTCAGTACGTTCCTGCTCTTTTTGCTGCAACTGAATGCGATAAACAAAGCCATTCTGATCCCAGGAAGGATTCAACTCGGTATGCAGAATATACCATCCGTTTTCGAGGGCAGAGAGCAAGCGCAAATATGCACTGGGAAATTTGGATGCACAAACCGGTTCCTGTAAGCTACTCCATGAAGTGTTGATGTTTTCTTGTACGGCTAACATTATTTATCTCCTTAATCAAACCATTACTTCTTTTCTGATTATCAGAATAGCGCAAGAGTATTTCTAAACGTTTAACGATAGGTTAAAGACCGTTAAAGCTTCTGATTAAGGAGGTTAATCATTATTCTATTTCTCCAGCCATCAAACGCGCCTTTTTCCAGGGCGGAAGGTCGGATTCATCAGCCAAAAGGTTGCGCAGGTCGATAATCTGATCTCTAAAGACGGCAGCCTGTTCAAATTCCATGTTTTTCGCAGCTTCGCGCATCTGTTGTTCCATCTCAGCAATGAGCCGCTTGATCTCTGCTTCAGGAATAGATGGCACCTTCTTGCTACCAGCACGGTAATCAGCACGTCGTCCGGCTGCCATTGGGGAAGCCGAACTCAATTGCTCGGTAATATCATGCACCGCTTTAATAATCGTGAAGGGCTCTATTCCATTCGCCTTATTGAAATCATCCTGTTTCTTGCGACGGCGATCAGTTTCATCAATGGCCTTCTTCATAGCATCTGTCATTTTATCCGCATACATGATGACCTTGCCATTGACGTTACGCGCAGCCCGGCCAATGGTCTGGATCAAAGCAGTTCCCGAACGCAAGAAACCTTCCTTATCCGCGTCGAGAATGGCCACCATTGATACTTCCGGTAAGTCCAAGCCTTCACGCAGTAAATTAATTCCGACGATCACATCGAAAACACCCATGCGCAGGTCGCGCAGAATCCCCACCCGCTCCAGGGTCTCCACTTCGGAGTGAAGATAATGTACCTTGACCCCAAGCTCCTGCAAATAATCGGCCAGGTCTTCGGCCATGCGTTTGGTCAGAGTCGTGACCAGTACCCGTTCGCCCTGCGCTGTGCGCTTCTTGATCTCCGCATACAAGTCATCCACCTGTCCTTTGGTGGGACGCACCTCAATTTGAGGATCGAGCAACCCGGTCGGACGGATGATCTGCTCGACCACCTGATCGGCGCGGTCCAACTCGTACGCGGCAGGAGTCGCCGAAGTGTAAATGGTATAACCCATCTTTTTCTGGAATTCTTCAAAGGTCAGGGGACGGTTATCCATCGCCGAGGGCAACCTGAACCCATATTCCACCAGGGTGCCTTTGCGGGATTGATCGCCGTGATACATGCCGCGGATTTGCGGAATCGTCATATGCGATTCATCGAGGATGAGCAAATATTCGCTGGGAAGATAATCCATCAACGTCCACGGCGGAGAACCCGCCGGGCGCTGATCCAGGTGGCGGGAATAGTTTTCAATGCCCGAGCAATAACCAACTTCCTTTAACATTTCCAAATCGTAGCGACAGCGTTGCTCGATGCGCTGAGCTTCGAGCAGTTTGCCGTTGTTCTTAAAATAAGTCACCTGGCTGTCGAGCTCTTGCTCAATATCAGTGATGGCTTTCTTCAGGCGCTCTTCACTGGCAATGTAATGTTTGGCCGGGTAGATCTCGATATAGGCAGGCTCCGAATAGATCTCCCCGGTCAGTGGGCTATACTCGACAATCTTTTCCACCTCATCGCCAAAGAAGCTGACGCGAATGGCCTTCTTCTCTTCATAAGCCGGGAAGATCTCAATGGTTTCTCCACGAACCCGAAAGACTCCGGGACGTAACTCCATATCGTTACGCTGATACTGACTTTCGACCAGGCGGCGTAGCAAAGCATTCCGGCGATAAATCTCACCCACATTAAAGCGAATCACCACACCGGCATAGTTTTCGGGACTCCCCAGGCCATAAATACAAGACACCGAGGCGACAATGATGACATCCTTGCGCGACATCAAAGCCGTGGTTGCGGCCAGACGCATGCGGTCAATTTCTTCATTGATCGCGGTTTCTTTTTCGATATACAAATCATGGCGGGGAACATATGCTTCTGGCTGGTAATAATCGTAATAAGAGACAAAATACTCGACGGCGTTATCGGGGAAGAATTCTTTAAATTCAGTATAAAGCTGCGCTGCTAGTGTTTTATTATGCGCCATGATCAAGGCCGGCATTTGCATCTGCTGGATGATATTGGCCATGGTAAAAGTTTTGCCTGTGCCGGTAGCGCCTAAAATGACCTGGTCACGATACCCCTTGTGCAGCCCTTCAACAATCTTCTGGATGGCATCCGGCTGATCGCCAGTCGGAATAAATGGTGCTTTCAGGTTAAAATCCATCGCTAATTCCTTTATCAATACCGTTAATTGAAATTATAGCACAATTGTTCAACTTTAAATTATTCCCAGTGGAAACGGTAAAAGATCATTTTGTAGCGGCGGAATTAACAATCTCGGTGATCACATCCAATAATTCTTGCTTCCACTGGGAATCCGCTTCAGAAAACTGCATCCAGTAGGCATTCTTGCCAATCCTGGCGGAAGGATGGACAAATTTCAATTCTCGAGAAGCGATTCCACCTGGCAAGGGAGGATAACGCAACACAATTTGATCACCTTCTACTGCGACCGAGGTCAATCCGGCTTTTTCGGCACGCAATTTCACGCGAATCTGATAGAGCAGGTTCTCGATCGGTTCGACGAAAGGCCCAAAACGATCGATAAATTCTTCAGCCATAGCATCCAGCTCGGATTCATCATGTAAGGTCGCCATACGCCGGTAAAGTTGCAAACGCAACGTGGCATCCTGTACATAGTCAGCAGGCAAACCCACGGATAGCGGTAAATCGACCGAGACCGGGACATAGGCTGCTGACAGCCCAAAGGCTTTTTCAACATTTCTTTCGGGTAAATTCGTCAATTTTTTCAATTCCTGAACAGCCTGTGAAAGCATACGCGCATATAGGTGGAAACCCACGGAAGCGATGTATCCCGATTGTCTGACACCGAGCATTTCACCTGCTCCGCGCATCTCCAGATCGCGCATGGCAATGGAATAACCAGCGCCAAGCTGGGTGTTTTCAGCAATGGTTTCCAGGCGCTCCTGCCCCTCCGGAGTAGGCGCCTTCTTGTGATGTTTGAAGAAATAAGCATAAGCGCGTTGAGAACTGCGGCCAACGCGACCACGCAACTGGTAGAGTTGTGCCAGGCCAAAAGTATCGCCACGATCCACGATCAAAGTATTCGCGTTGGGGATATCCAACCCCGACTCGATGATCGATGTACATAACAGAACATCGATCTCTCCCCGCGAGAACTGGGCCATGACTTGAGAGAGTTCCCCCTCGTTCATTTGACCATGGGCGATGCCGATCCTGGCTTCGGGCACCAATTTTTTAATGTGACTCTTCATCGAATAAATCGTCGTGACCCGATTATGCAAGAAGAAAACCTGGCCGCCGCGCTCAATTTCGCGATAAATGGCCTGCTTGACCAACTTCGGCGAATAAGGACCAATATGAGTGATAACGGGCAACCGCTCAGCCGGCGGGGTATTGATTACCGAAATGTCACGGACCCCGGTCAACGCCATATACAATGTCCGCGGGATGGGAGTAGCAGTCAGTGTCAATACATCCACTTCGGTGCGCAGCTTTTTAAAGTGCTCTTTATGGGTGACGCCAAAGCGTTGCTCTTCATCGATGACAACCAATCCCAAATCCTTGAACACAACGTCTGAAGTCAATAACCGGTGAGTACCGATGATGATGTCCACTTCACCGCGGGTCAATTTCTCAATGATGGCATCCTGTTCTTTAGGCGAGCGGAAGCGCGAGAGCATTTCCACGGTCACCGGGTAGGCTGACAAACGCTGCTTAAAAGTTTCAAAATGCTGTTGGGCCAATATTGTGGTCGGAACCAACACAGCCACCTGTTTATCATCCATCACGGCTTTGAAAGCTGCCCGCAAGGCCACCTCTGTTTTGCCATAACCCACATCGCCACATAATAAACGGTCCATCGGCTTGATCTTTTCCATGTCACGTTTAACTTCATTGATCGCACGAAGCTGATCTTCCGTTTCAATATATGGGAAACTGGCTTCCAGTTCTTGCTGCCAGGGAGTGTCTGACTTGAAAGCATGACCCTTAGCGGTCTCCCGCTTCGCATACAGGTCGAGAAGATCCTGAGCCACCTGAATGACCGCTTCACGCACACTTTGTTTGGTTTGGGCCCACTCCGGGCTGCCCAAGCGCGAGGGTTGAGGCGTCGTTCCTTCAGGACCTATGTAACGGCTTAAGCGATCCGCTTGGTGAATGGGGACAAACAACTGGTCGCCATTATCGTAATCGACACAGAGGAATTCACGTTCGGTGCCCTCCAACGTGCGCCGGACAAGGCCAGAGAATTTGCCGACCCCAAAATCTACATGAACCACCCAGTCACCGGGATTCAGATCAGTAAAAGAGGCTTCGGGAGTTTGGTGTGAAGCTTTCAGGCGCGGCCGCGGTTGCGGGCGTTCCCAACCAAAGATTTCGCTATCGGTGATCAACTTAAAGATCGGACGCCCGGATTCATTTAGGTCCCAGCCTTCGCTCAAGGTGCCTTCGAAGAAGACAGGCCGAGGTTTGCCTTCCAACTCGATAGACTGTTCCTGCCAAAGTTCCTTCAATCGGGAAAGTTGCCGGGTGATTACCTCAACCGGAATCTCGTCCTGGATATCTTCTGCCAGCGCGTCCATGAAAGGTCTGAGATGCCCACCGTAACGTTCCCCCGGCGTGAAGGATTCCGCCAACGACCCGGGTACTTCTGAGGTCGAGCGCCCGAGTTCGCACCAGCGGGAGGATTGAATCGTATCGATCAATTCAGACCAGGTCAGGTAAGGGACAGGGAAATCAACGGGAAGAATGCCATCATTGATGTTTTCTTCCCTGATCCTGACAGCCTGTTCTTCTATTTCTTCAGCAAAAGACTGGATGGAACCAACATCATCCACCAACACCAGAGCACTTTTAGGAAGATAATCCAGGATCGATGAAGACATGCGGTGAATCAATGGAAGGTAGAATTCATCCACGGTCACCCCTTCAGGGATCAATCCTGCTGCCTTCGCCGGTAAAAACTCGCGTGCCGGTGTGATGAGCAATTCATTCAGGTTATGAATCGTACGCTGACTGGCAGGATCAAACTGCCTTAGCGTATCCACTTCATCACCAAAAAATTCCAACCGTGCCGGGAAAAGTTCAGCCGGCGCCCAGACGTCCAGGATCCCGCCCCGGCGTGAAAACTGGCCGAAATCCACCACAGTATCGACCGCTTCATAGCCCATTCCGACCCAAGACCGCTGCAAGTCTTCAGGGTTGACCGTCTGATTGAGCCGAATCGTTTTGCTATTCACCAGAAAATCGCGCCGCGGAAGGGTGCGGGTCATCAAAGCCCGCAGCGAAGTGACGATCACAGGGGGCTCGATCGACTTCTTCTCCCCCGGAAGGTGATACATGGCCAGGGCAGTCAACGCTTGCAGGCGGTCCCGCCGTGTCACCGCCCCCCAGGCAGCCGGTTCATAGAAAAGCGGGGTGGGTTCTGAGAAATGATAACGGGGATGGTCAGGCAACCAAAAACCCAGCTCGTCCACCATCGTCAAGGCTTTATTGTTGCGATCCGTAACCAAAAGGATCGGGACATTCAAATCGAGGGATAAAGCGGATAGAATCGGGAGGCGGCTGGCACGAGAAAGCGCCAGCCCGGTGAGCTGGCTACCTACCTTAATTTGATCCAAAACATCAATGTAAGCGGGAAGCTTACGAATCGAATCGAGCACTCAAAATCCTTATTTAAATCGAACCATTAAATTGATTCATGGCTGCATTCAACCCCTGGCGGATAAACACCTCAGCAGCTTCACAGGCTGTTTTTAAGATGGTCTGCAAGAATTCTCCATCTTCCTTCGAGAATGTCTGCAAAACATAATCAGCCGAGTCCATCTGGCCGGGGGGACGGCCAACTCCCAGCCGCATCCGGGCAAATTCCTGAGTGCCCAACTTTTCAATGGTCGAGCCCACTCCCTTTTGCCCTGCCGAACCACCTCCGGGACGAATGCGGATCGTTCCAAAAAGCAAATCGATATCATCATGAATGACCAGAAGGTGATCCATGGGAATTTTATAAAAATTCACCAGACCTGAAATCGCCTGCCCGGACAGGTTCATATAAGTCTGTGGTTTTGCCAAGATCACTTTATTGCCACCAAAGTTTCCTGTGGTGATCAAAGCTTTGCTTTGAACTTTCTGACGTGAAAAATTCCAATGGCTCGCCAACGCATCCACGGCCATAAAACCGATGTTATGACGAGTCAAGCGGTATTCCCGTCCCAGATTGCCCAATCCAGCGATGAGAAAGGTGGCTTGGTTTTCACTCCCCTGATTCAGTTGTCGATGAAGCTTTTCAAAAAGTGCATCCAAAGAAAACCCTACCTGTGAAAATGGAGATAACGTAACAATACGTAAATTCCTAATGCTGCCATTGCTAAAACCCCAAGGATAATTCCGAATTGCAAACCAGATCGTACCTGGAGTGCTGTCAAGGCTCCCGGATTCAGAGGATAGGGTGTTGCAACAGCCAACTGAGTTGCCATGAAAGTGGGAGTAATCGTTTCAGGATTTACCATTACCTGCGGAACCGGAGTCGCCGTACTCTGGACAGGCGTATAGTTGCGCACCAATACCTGATTCACAACGACTTCCTGCGCCTCACCGCCCGTATAATTCACAGTGACCTTAATCTTGTAATCGCCATCACTGATCGTGGAAGTATCCCAGACAGTCAGTATCCCATTCGCCACCGGCTGGGAGATGGAACCAATCGAGAACCAGGTTTCAGCGTCTGACTGTCTGTAGGCAT
>Ga0182011_10003182_pt1 | contig 13552 bp, 12 predicted proteins | sample 711E1DmetaG_FD_120481 | JGI IMG/M metagenome (GOLD analysis project Ga0182011, IMG submission 120481) | Permafrost microbial communities from Stordalen Mire, Sweden - 711E1D metaG | ecosystem: Environmental > Terrestrial > Soil > Wetlands > Permafrost | place: Sweden: Stordalen | collected... | reverse complement strand
TGGTGCGTAGGGCCGGCGCTTGTCGCCGGGCCGATTATCCAGGGCGCAACGGTCCGCCGACGAGCGGCGACCCTACGTCAACTGAATGACAACATCTCAGCCGTTCAGCAACTCGGCCGCCAGTCCGTGCCGGAGGTTGTACGAAGAATGGAGGAAGAAGCTGAATCTGCCGATTTCCGCCACCGCCAGCACGGTGGCAAGTGCGGTCGGGAACACATCGGCTCGGGCGGCGGGCAGGCCCGGGATTTGTTGGCGCGACGCGAGCGACTGGGCACCGATCACGTCCAGCATGGCCCGAACCGCGGCCACAGAAATGACGGAGCTGGTTTCCGAGAGTGGCCCACCGGACTTTTCTCCGATGATGGCACGGACGGTTGTCACCGTGCCGCCGGCAAACACCACCCCGGCTTCGGCCGGCAAGGAGAAACGAAAACCGCTCTTGGCAAACGTCTCCCGGCAGGCCGCCGTGATCTCGATGCGTTGACGCTCACTGAACGGGGCTTCCAGATTGCCGGCATGACGTTCCGCCAGCCGTACGCAGCCAAGCGGCAGGCTGATCGCCTGCTCCACCCGCCGGGCGCGGAAGACCAGGCATTCCAGGCTGCCGCCCCCAAGATCGAAGACGTAGAAATCCTGCAGGCCGGCCAGCTCCGGGTCAGCCGTGAGACCGCAGCCGATCAGGTTGGCCTCGTCTTCTCCGGAAAGAATCCGGAGTTCGTATCCGGTGGCCGCCCGGATGCGCTCCGCGAATTCGGTTCCATTGGCGGCGTCGCGAACCGCACTGGTCGCCACCAATACGGTGCGCTCGGGAGCGAGCGCTGCGACCCCTTGCAACAGCTCGCGAATGGCCGCCAACCCGCGCTGCATCCCGTCCTCTGAAAGCCGCGGCCGGGTCTGGCCGATGCCGGCACTGATGCGGGCATCGAGGGTCTCCATCAACCGGGACGAGATTCCACCGCGCTCGTCACGGATGGCGACCAACGATTTGATCGAGTTGCTGCCGATATCAATGACTGCGATGGAGGGAGCGGAACCCACGAGACCCAAAAGGACACCGAGTTCAGGCGGCAATCAAGCTTCCACTGCGTCTCCGGCAATGCCGTGATCACAGAACGAAGTCGGTTGGGGCGATGCCCACCACGAATTCGCCTTTCCGGTTGGTCTTCGCCAGGCGGGCGCAAACCTCCCCGGCCGGTCCGACCAGAAAGGCCTCGTGCAGTTTGGTTACTTCCTTGGCCACGCAGAGGACACGGTCCGCGCCCAGCGTGGCGACGATTTCATCGACGAATTTGTCGATGCGGTGGCAGCTTTCGTAGAAGACGAGCGTATAGGGAAACTCGCGGTAGCGCTCGAGGAAGGCGGTCCGGGCCGCCGACCGGGGCGGCAGAAAGCCGGCGAACAGAAAGGCGTTGGTGGGAAGCCCGGAAGCGCTGAGCACGGCAATGAGGGCGTTTGCGCCGGGCACCGGCACAACGGGCACGCCGCGGCTGCGGCAAGCCCGGACGACGCGGAATCCCGGATCACTCAAACCCGGAGTGCCCGCGTCGGTAACCACGGCGATTGACTTGCCCTCCGCCAGCAACTCAACCAGGCGCTCCGCCGCTTCGATCTCGTTGTGCTCGTGATAGGCGATCAGCTCACGACGGAGGCCGAGCCGGGTGAACATCGCCCCGGTGGTCCGCGTGTCCTCACAGGCTACAAGATCAACCGCGCCGAGGAGCGCGCGCGCACGTTCCGTCAGATCGGCGAGGTTGCCGATCGGTGTCGCGACCACGTAGAGGTGGCCGGGCTGAGGGACGAGAGATCCGTTGTCCATTGGGCGAGACGCTGCCGGGATTTTCGGGCCAGGCCGGCTAAACGTCCGGGCTGGAGACCGCCGGATTCTGGCGCGGATGCTTTATACTGCGAGTCAAACCATCGCAAAAAAAGATCCGGCACGGCGGCCGGATCTTCGCGATCGGGAAAAATGCGGCGCGTCAATCGCCCGTCATGCCGGGGATTCTCCCCTCCCAATCCGCCGGGCGAGCCCACGGAATGGTCGAATCGGTTTTCGGCGCCATGCAACCGGCGAAGAGCGCGCCGAGGACCAGCGCAAGCAACGCAACGAGCAGAGGTTTCTTGGCGGCATTCATAGACAGAGACTAGATGACGGCACCGACAATGTGCAACAAGTTATGTTGGAGGTCAGGCGTAAACCATCATGACGTCAGCCGGTGGGGTCGGTTCCATTCGAACGCGAAGATCTGTTCGGAACCCACCGTGCCTGCTAGTTCAAAATGGATCTAGCTGCAAAACCCGCTGTCGATCAAGACCTCATGCCCCGGATCGGCCGCCGGGGCGATGCTCGCCAGCGTCGGCCCCCAGTCGCCCAGATCGGGCGGCAGCAGCGGCGGAGTCTCGCGGTCAACGGTCACATCACGGGCGGGCATGCCTCTCTGACGCACCCCCTGCGCCAAAGTTAAAAACTCCTCCGCTGAATCGGAAGAAAAGTCGACGTTCTGCACCAAACGGCGTCCGCCGTTTGTAAGGAGCGGGCGGACGAAGCCCGACAAGCTCCTAGCGCAGCCGGCCCACGGCGGCCTTGATCAGATCCGGGAGCCGGCCAGCGGTGAGCAGTGATTCCGTCTGACTGCTGGCGGCGCGGGCGAGGACCTGCTGGATGTGGACGTCCACTTGCCGCAGGAACGATGGTTCCACCGCGTATCCATCGCTTTCGAAGGTCAGGATCGGCATGCCGCGCTGGATGCTGAGCGGCTTGAGGATCGCCTCCGAGATGCGGTAGGGCAGGCAATTGAAGGGACCGAGGAGAATGATGCCGTCATATCCTTCGTTGTCGGCTTCCAATCCTTTGCCGACCGCCGGAATGATCTCCCCGTAAATGGTCGGAGAGACGTGTTCGGAGGCGGTTTCGAACAGCGTGGAGATGTCGTTGCCCCCCGCCACCAGCAGGCCGGCCTTGCGGAACAAGAAGCGATAGTATTGCTCAACCTTCCGTTCCGCCTGATAGCTCAGCCACTGCTGGAGATACTGCTTGCCGTCCGGCTGGAAGATCCGTGTGCAGGCTTTGGCGAACGCCAGACTGCCCGGCTTCATTCCCCAGTTGTAGGCGGTTCCGGCGGCACCGTCATAGGTGCCATAGAGGAACATATCGGTCAGATCGACCGGTTTGAGGATGATGCCGTGCGCCGCGTAGAGTTCGCGGACTCCCTCCAAAAAAAACGGGCTGAAGCGCGTGAAAAAATCGCCGGTGACCACCACGCGCGGGCAGGTGCGCGGATCCCGCTGGCGCGGCAGGGCCGCCAGCCGGTCGACAAACCCGGGCAGGCCGGCATGGAACTGGTCGAGCGAAGACGAGGCGGCGGCGAAGCGCAGCCATTCCTCGCGAAATTGCGCCACGCTCCCTTCGGCGCCGACGACGCGGAGGACGTGGTCGATCTCCACCAGGATGTCCGCAAGCAGGAGGGCGGGGGACAGGTGTTTGGCCAGGGTGAGAAGGTCAAATCCGAGGTAGTCGTTTTCTGCGGAGGCGTGGACCAGAAAAAGATCGGACAACCGCTGTTCGGCGATAAAGCGCTCAAAGTACCCCAGGTACGAGTCGCTGACGCAGGGCGCGCCCCCCCGGATTGACAGGAAGCCGGCGATCTCGCCGGCCGGGCGGTTTTCATGGATTTGCAGCAGCTGTCCGATGCACAGCGGCAGGGGCAGACACTCTCGTCCCGAGGTATAGCGCAAGCCGTGCTCCAACTGGCGTCGGTCCAACGGGGCGACGGTGCCGGCGTGCAGGCCGAGCCACCGGATCGTGAGCTGCGAGAGGGCCTCGGTGTGGTACTGCGAGAAGTTCGGGAGGTACAGCTTCACCCGGGGATCGGTCAGGCGCACCTTCTCGCCGTTCGAACGGATGATTCGGCCGCCCTTGGTCAGCTGGCACGGCGTGAAGGACCGGTGGCCACCGTGCCGCGTCTCGCGATAATTGCGGACGATGTCGAGAAACGCTTCAAGGCGGGTCTGCACGCCCGCGTCGGCGGTGTGGGCATCGATTTCGAGGATCAGGTAGGGCTTGGCGCCCAGCTCGGAGGCGAGCATGGCGTGGGTGAACGCGTCGATCGTGCAGCTGAAATTGCTCACGCAAAGCAGGAAGAGATTCGGATGCCGCCGGATGAGGGCCACCGCGTTCATGATTTGGTTGGCGAAATGCCAGGAGGTGGGGCCGGTGCCCTCCGGCAGGAGGCAGTCCGCCGGGATGACGGTGACGCCCATGCTCGCGAGTTTGCGCCCGACGGATTGCGAGGCCTCGGGGGAGAAAGCGTTGTAACTGTGGCCCGCCAGCACGACCGCGGGTTTTCCCGCCGCAATGGCCTCGGCCAGGGCACGTTCACCCAGATCGCGCAGCGCGCGTTCGGTCTCCACCTGAGCCTGCACCGCGGCCGCCCAGGCCGACTCGGCCAGTTCGCGGCGGACGCCGATTTCCCGCACCACCAGTTCCACCAGCGCCGGGCAGCCCGCGTAGCCGTTGGTGAAATCCAGCAGTGGCGAAAGGAACCGGGTGTCCGGAAATGCCTTGGCGATGAAGTACGGGCCGGCCTGCGTGATCGGGCAGAGGTAGGAATCCCGGCAGGCGTTGGGCTGGGGCATGCGCAGCACGTGCGGCAGGAAGACCAGCTCGACGCCCTGCCTGGCCAGATCCAGCACGGCGCCGTGGGCGATCTGCACGGGAAAGCAGAAACCGGAATACGACTTGAGATCGCCCTGCGGATCCACGCCGGACAGCACGACGTCCAGGCCGAGGCCGGCAAAAAACGTGGCGTAGAGCGGGTACAGCGAATGGGTCGTCAACGCGCACGGAATTCCAAGGCGCGTTCCATCTGGCATCTCGCGGCGGGAGCCGCGCAGCGAATCCTCCAGATACGACCGGGCGCCCGCGAGGGTTTGTTCGACGCGCTGCCGGCGGGATCTGGCCGCCGGCTGGGATTTCGGAGCCGGGTGAAGGAATCTCCTCGCGTCGCCGAAGACCAGCTTGAACCGCTGCTCGACGAGATCCGCGGTCGCGGTCGCGCGCGACTTTCGTTTCCACACGTTCTCGTAAAGACTGCAACGGCCGCCGAAGGGGAACCGCCGGCCGGCCACCTCGAAGCGTTCGATGCCGCAGCACAACTGGCACGCCTGGCACGTGAACCGGCCGACGAGTTTCATTTCCGGCGCAGCCAAGGTGAGCAGTTCTCTGGGCTTTCCCATGGTGCCGCCGGCGCGTTGCACAGTCAGCAATCCGACGCCCAGCGCGCCGAGCAACTCGGGATCTGCCGGGATGACAATGGAACGATCGGCACTGTGGGCAAACGCATGTCCCACGGCGCGGTTGAGGGCGACGCCTCCCTGCAGGAACACTTTCTTTCCCATGACCCGCGGTCCCTTGACCCGAGTGAGGTAATTGCCGGCAATCGCATAAACCAGTCCGGCAACAATGTCGTCGCGCGAGCGGCCCTGCTGCTGGGCGATCCGAATGTCGGAATTGATGAACGCCGCGCAGGTCGCCTTGAAATGCACTGGGGCCGACGCATTCAGCGCGATGCCGGCGATGTCGGCGACGGCGAGCCCCAGGTCGCCCTGAGCGCTCTCCTCCAGAAAGGAGCCGGTGCCGGCGGAACAGGCGTTGTTCATCGCGTAGTCGACGGGCACCCCGTTGCGCAGGAGGATGTACTTGGAATCCTGTCCGCCGATCTCGAAGATCGTGTCCACTTCAGGATCGAAGTGCGCCGCGCCGGCCGCATGGGCCGAGATTTCGTTGTAGACGTGGACGGTCCCGAGGTAGGCGCCCAGCAGTTCGCGGGCGGAGCCGGTCGTGCCCACCAGCCCCACCGGACGGTTGCCCACTTGGTTGGCGAGCGCGTGCAGGCACTCGCGGGCCGCCGCCACGGGATCGCCGCGCGTGCGCAGGTAGTGCGAGGCCACGACGCCGCGGGTTGACGGATCGAGCAGGATCGCCTTGGTCGTCGTCGACCCCGCGTCCAAGCCCAGGACGAGCGGGCCGTCGGCCGGCGCCTGGCGCTGCGGAGCAGCAATCACCTGCACCCGGTCGGCGTAGCGATGAAGCGGGGGCAGGCTGTCGAGAACCGGGGGGCGCGCGAGCTGCGGCCGCCGGTGGCGGGGGTCGTCACGGGTGAGCAGGGCGCAACCCCAGGCTTCGTACCAGGGACTTTCGGGGAGCACAACGAACTCGGTCTCCGGCTGTTTCTCACGCAAGGCGGCCAGCATCGCTGCGTTGCGGGTCACCCCGCCAATGAGCAGCACCCGGCGTTGCGCGCGCTGCCCTTTCTCCAGCAACGCGATGACTTTGTTGGCCATGCTGTCGTGCAGCGTGCGCAGGATGTCCGCGGGAGAAGCTTCGTTGCGGTTGAGTTTGTGGGTGATGTCCGATTTGCAGTGGACGGAACAACGGGACGCCAGCGGCACGACCGTGCCGGCGAACGAACGGCGGATCGCTTCGTCGAGTTCCAGACCCATCCGGCCGATCTGCTGGACGAAGAACTCGCCGCTGCCGGCGGCGCATTTGTTGTGCGAGAGCACATGGGCGATCCGGCCCTCCGCGAGGATGTAAACCAGAAAGGACTCCCCGCCGAGGGAGATCACGGCGTCGAATCCACCCGGCGTGTCCCGCAGCCCCCGCTGGATGGCGGCGACTTCGGGAAGGTGCCCGAGGTGGCCGGAAACGCCGAAGGCCTCGGCCTCGACGAATCCGGGTCCGGCGAGCAGCTGATCGAGCACTGCGATGGGACGGCCCTGATGGGCGACGACCGTGGCGTCCCGGGCGTCGCCGCGCAGGGAGACGATCTTCACGGTCAGAGCCCCGATGTTGATACCCACAAAAGACATGGCAGCAGCCTCCCGATACTGGCTTGTGGGCGGAAAGGGGAGGTAATTGTTTTGGCCTGGGCCGGATGTTTCCTGGCGCCGCGATGCCCTCGTCGCGTTCCGCTCGCCCGTCGGCGGCCCTCAGATTGTAGGAGCCTGCTGGCAGGCGTTTTCTCGGGGTGGATCGCCTGCAGGCAGGCTCTTACACCGTCCGCCGGGCGGCTTGATCGCAGTCGGGCGAAATCGTGGCGCGTGACATTGGGCCGGCTGAGACGCGGGCTGCGGCCCCGCCGTGCCACCGCCGCGGCTTGCCAGCGTGAAGCCACGTTCTAGGCTCTCGGCATGGGCAAGGCATTCCATGAACTGACCGAGCGGGAAATCCTCGCGCTCGCCATCGCGCTGGAAGAGGAGGACGGGCGGATCTATGGTGAATTCGCGGAGCGGTTGCGCGCCGACTTTCCGGCGACCGCGGCCGAGCTCGCCGGTCTGCGCGATGCGGAATCCACGCACCGGCACCGGCTGCTGGAGGCCTATCAGGCGCGTTTCGGCGCGCACCTGCCGTTGCTGCGGCGACAGGACGTGAAGGGCTTCGTCGACCGCAAGCCGCTCTGGCTGGCCCGCGCGCTGTCGGTGGCGCAGGTCCGCCGCGAGGTGGAAATGATGGAGTTTGAGACCCGCCGGTTCTACGAGGCCGTCGCGCAGCGCACCACCGACGCCGGCATCCGCCAGTTGCTGGGCGATCTGGCCCAGGAGGAGCGCCGGCATAGCGAACTGGCCGAGCACTTTGAAAAGGAACAGACGGCCTCGGGCGCGCGGGCCGAGGAGGAGGCCACGCAGCGGCGCATTTTCGTGCTCCAGATCGTGCAGCCGGCCCTGGCCGGCCTGATGGACGGGTCGGTGTCGACGCTCGCGCCGCTGTTTGCCGCGGCGTTCGCCACCCACAACAGCCTGGACGCATTCCGGGTCGGCCTCGCGGCCTCGGTGGGTGCGGGCATTAGCATGGGATTTGCCGAGGCGCTGTCCGACGACGGCGCGCTGAGCGGGCGCGGACACCCGTGGTTGCGCGGCGGAGTCTGCGGACTCATGACCACGCTGGGCGGAATCGGCCACACGCTGCCGTATCTGATCCCGGACTTCCGCCTGGCGACGGGGGTCGCGGGCGCGGTGGTGGCCGTGGAACTTGTAGTGATATCTTGGATACGAAATCACTACATGGACACGCGGTTCCTCTCCGCGGCCTTCCAGGTCATCCTCGGCGGCCTGCTCGTGTTCATCGCCGGGATCGTCATCGGTTCGGCATGATCGCGCTGCACCTTCGCCCCTACCGGCCGGAAGACGAGGCGGCCGTGGTTGACCTGTGGCAGGCGTGTCACCTGGCCGTGCCGCAGAACGATCCCCGCCGGGACATCGCGCGCAAGCTCCGCGTCAATCCGGAATGGTTGCTCGTCGGCGAAGGGGGTGGAAAGATCGTTGCCACCTGCATGGTGGGCTACGAAGGGCATCGCGGCTGGATCAATTATCTCGCGGTGGCCCCGGAGTGGCAGCGGAGCGGGTATGGGCGGCAGATGATGGCGGAAGCGGAGCGGCTCCTGCGGCAGGCCGGCTGCGCGAAGATCAATCTGCAGGTGCGGGCGTCAAACGTCGCGGTGGTGCAGTTTTATCGCCGCCTCAACTTCAAGGTCGACGACGTCGTCAGCATGGGAAAACGGCTGGAGCCGGACCAGCCGCCGTCGTGACTTGAGCTTCGGCTGGCGCGGCATTCGGCTGGTTCATGGAGAGGCGCCCCGCCGGAATGCCTGCGACAAGGGGCTTGACAAGAAAATCGCCGCCCGGTGCACTCAACGGCTTTTCCAAACGACTCATCCATCCGTCCGTATCCACCATGGCTCTTAAGATCCGTCTTTCCCGCATCGGCACCAAGCACAAGCCCATTTATCGGGTCGTGGTGACTGAGGAGCGTTACCGCCGCGACGGCGCGGCCACGGAAATCCTTGGCACCTATACACCTGAGGCCAAGGGCAACCCGCTGCAGATCGACCTGACCCGGGTTGACTACTGGTTCGGCAAAGGCGCCCGTCCGACTGATACCATGCACGCGCTGATCAAGAAAGAGCGCCGCCGGCAGGCCGCGCTCGCCGCGGCGGCTCCGGTTCCAGCCGCCGCCCCGGTGACCTGAAGTCCTGTTTACCACGAAGGCACGAAGAGCACGAAGCTCCGAAAAGCCTCTCTCCGCAGCCTCGGTGAAAAACCGGGGCTTTTTCATTTCCTTCGTGAACTTCGCGCCCTTCGTGGTTTAGATCGTTCGTCCCCCATGCCGTTGCATATTGACGTCCTCACGCTCTTCCCGCAGATGCTCGACGGCTTCCTGGCTGAGAGCATCCTGGGCCGGGCCATCGAGGCCGGATTGCTGTCCGTGCAGGTGCATGATCTGCGCGATTGGACGACCGACAAGCACCATCGGGCGGACGACCGGCCGTTTGGCGGAGGCGCGGGCATGGTCCTGAAGCCGGAGCCGGTTTTTGCCGCCATCGAACAACTGCAGAAGCCTGGTTGCCGGCGCATCTACCTGACGCCTGACGGCGTGCCACTGAGCCCGGGTCTGGCCGAGGAGCTTTCGCACCAGTCCCATCTGGTCCTGCTCAGCGGTCACTACGAAGGGATTGATCAACGCATCCGCGATCAGGTCATTGACCAGGAGATCAGCATCGGCGACTACGTCCTGACCAACGGGACGCTGGCGGCGGCGGTCGTCATCGACGCGCTGACCCGATTCATTCCTGGCGCCCTCGGAGAGGAAAAGTCGTTGACGAGCGAAAGTTTCACCGGCAAGTTGCTCGACTTTCCTCAGTACACGCGGCCCGCCGAATTTCGGGGCATGTCCGTGCCGGAAGTGCTCCTTTCGGGGCACCACGGCGAGATCGAAAAGTGGCGGCTCGCGCGGCGGATGGAGAAAACCCGCCAGATCAGACCCGATTTACTGGAGAAGCATCACCATGAACCCGATCATTAAAGAAATCACCGCCCATCAGATCAATCAGGGCCTGCCACCGTTCAAGGTGGGCGATGGCGTCCGCGTCCACACCAAGGTGCGCGAAGGCGACAAGGAGCGAATCCAGATCTTCTCCGGCGTCGTAATCGCCCGCAAGGGTCACGGGATCCACGAGTCTTTCACCGTCCGGCGCATCAGCTACGGCGAAGGCGTTGAGCGGGTGTTCCCGGTCAATTCGCCGAACATCGAGAAGGTGGAGATTGAGAGCGAGAGCGAGGTGATGCGCGCCCGGATGTATTATCTCCGCAACCGGACGGGCAAGGCGGCCATGGCCGTCAAAAAGAAGCGGTATGACGCGGAGGAGGTGGCCGCGGTGAGTGCGACCGCGGCGCCGGCGACTCCCGCTGCCGAGGCGCCGACGGCGGGCTAGCGGTTGATCGCCCTTAGCCGTTGCTGTGCAAATTGCAGGAGGCGAGCTTGCTCGCGATGCAGAGGTGAAAATCGCCTGCAAGCAGGCTTCCTCCACCGATCACCTGAGGGCATCATTCTCCACGAGTGAGGTTGGGTTTATTCACTAGAGACGGCCTAGGGGCCTGCGGGTTGCCAGGGAAATGGCTCCCGCCATTTTCCCATGAAGCTAAACACAGAGATCCTTGCCCAAGCCTCCGCTGAGGCGCGAGGGCTGGCCATCGACGCCATCCAGAAGGCCGCTTCCGGGCATCTGGGGCTGCCGTTGGGCTGTGCCGAGATCGGCGCCGTGCTATACGGCCACGCGCTGATGCACAATCCGGATGAACCACGCTGGCTCAACCGCGATCGTTTCGTCCTGTCGGCCGGCCACGGAAGCATGTTCCTCTATACCTGGTTGCATCTCAGCGGCTACGATCTGCCGCTAGAGGAGCTGAAGAATTTCCGCCAGCTTCACAGCAAAACTCCGGGCCATCCGGAGTTTGGCGCGACCCCCGGTGTGGAATGCACGACCGGTCCTTTGGGCCAGGGTATTGGCAATGCCGTCGGAATGGCGATGGCCGGGCAGATGGCCGCCGCCCGCTTCAACACCCCCGAACACCCGGTTTTCGACTACCATGTCATCTGCCTCGCCGGCGACGGGTGTATGCAGGAAGGCGTGGGGATGGAAGCCGTCGAGTTCGCCGGCCACCAGGGACTCGACAATCTCATTCTGATCTACGACTCGAATGACGTCACGCTTGACGCGATGGCGGCGAAAACGCAGAGCGAAAACACCGCCGCGCGTTTTAAGGCGATCGGCTGGGACGTGCAGACGATCGTCGACGGTCACGACCTGGCCGCCATTCTCAAGGCGTTCAATCGCGCGAAGAAGGCGAAGTCGGGGCGACCGCAGCTCATCATCGCCAAGACCATCATCGGGAAAGGAATCCCGGAGGTGCAGGGTACCTCGAAGGGCCACGGCGAAGGTGGGGCGAAGTTCGCCGACGCCGCGCGCGCGGGACTCGGCCTGCCGGCGGAGCAGCATTTCTTTGTCAGCGACGCGGTGCGCACTTATTTTGCCGGACACAAGCAGCGCCTGGTCCGTGCCTACCGACGGTGGACCAGGGCCTACGCGGCCTGGCGGACCGCCAATCCCGACAAGGCGGCACTGCTCGACAGCGTCATGATCCAGCCGAGCGCCGCGGAGTTGCTCACCAAGGTCCCGCTCTTTCCCGCCGATGCCAAGCTCGCCACCCGCGCCGCGGGCCGCGACGTGCTGCAGCCCCTGGCCGCGGCCCTCCCGTTGCTCGTCTCGGGCAGCGCGGACCTCCATGGGTCGACCCTCAACTATATCGCCGCCGACCAGGATTTCGACCGAACCAATCGCACCGGCCGCAACCTGCGTTATGGGATCCGCGAGCACGCGATGGCGGCGATCAACAACGGTGTGGCTTACGACGGGCTGTTCCGCCCGACGTGCGCGACTTTCCTCGTGTTTGCGGATTATAGCCGGCCGTCGATGCGCTTGGCGGCGCTCGCGCATCTGCCGGTGGTGTACATTTATACCCACGATTCCGTTGGCGTGGGTGAGGACGGGCCGACGCACCAGCCGGTGGAGACCATCTCGGCGTTGCGGTTGATTCCGGGGCTCGATGTCATCCGTCCAGCCGATCCAGAAGAAACCGCCGGCGCATTTGCGGCGGCGATGGAACGCACCGATGGACCGACGCTGCTCGCGTTGACCCGCCAGACGGTGCCGATGCTGAACGACATCCCCCCGCATATCCGGCGTGCCGGTGTGCTCAAGGGCGGCTACGTCGCGATCCAGGAGACGGCACCGCTGACCCACATCCTGCTGGCGACGGGCAGCGAGTTGCAGCTGGCGATCGCTGCCGCCAAAGTCCTAGGGGCGGCAGTGCGCGTAGTCTCGATGCCTTCATTTGAGCGCTTCAACCGCGAACCCGCAGAGTACCGCGAATCAATCCTCCCTTCGTCGTGCCGCAAACGGGTGGCGGTCGAGGCGGGGGTGACGCCGCTTTGGCGCGAATATGTCGGTCTCGACGGCAAGGTGGTCGGGATCGACCGTTTCGGCATGAGCGCGCCGGCTCCGTTGGCAATGAAGGAACTTGGCCTCACCGTGGAGGCCGTGGTCGACGCGGCGAATTCGCTCTAGGAAAACGCCCAAGATGCGGCTTTGCCGGGCGGTGGGAGGAAACATGCCGAGGGGGTGGCGGCAAGCAGGCTCCTACATTTTGCACCGATGCGTCAAGGTGGTCGCAAGAGTGCAGGATGGGTTTGCGAATATGGTAAGGCGGCTTATTATCTGGACACTTACCGTTTCTTGATCCATCGATTCACTTCCTCATGCTACTTCTAAGAGAGGTCCCGCAGTACGAATGCCTTTTGGAGCGATCCAAGCGGTATCCGGAATTGGATCCCTCGGCTATGGAAGCATTTCTACACTTGCTGCGCACAAGCTCGGAGGTTTTTGAGGCCTTTCGAACGATGCTCTCCAGGCATGAGCTTTCTCAAGGACGCTTCACCGTGTTGGTCCTGCTCAACCGTGACCCGGAAACACCAGTCAATCTGGCCGACCTGGCGGAACGCTCCCGCGTCACCCGGGCCACGATGACGGGGCTGGTCGACACCTTGGAGCGCGACGGCTTGGTGAAGCGTGAACACTCTGCCGACGACCGCCGCATGTTGCTGGTGCGACTGACAAGCTCGGGAAGGACTTATCTCGACAAGATCCTGCCCGATTATTTCCGCCGCGTCACCCTGGTGATGAGCCAGCTCACGCCGGATGAGCGCAAGGTGCTGGTCAGCCTGATGGGCAAGGTCCAGCAGAGCCTGCCGGCGATCAAGGCCGGTCCGCTGCCCAAATCCACGATTGCCTGAAGAACCCCTTTGCTTTTCCTATTCATTTCTAATCCTCAACCCGCTGCATCCATGGCCAAAAGAATGATTCTGATGTTGCTCGCGATGGGCCTCCTCGTCGGAGGTATCCTGGGCTACAAACTCTTCGGACGCTACATGATGAACAAATACATGGCGGCGCAGAAACCGCCGCCGGCGGCGGTTTCGGTTGCCGAAGTCAGGGAACTTACCTGGGAGCCGACGTTGCACGCGGTCGGCAGCTTCGCTGCCATTCAAGGCATCGTCGTCAACGCTCAGCTCGACGGCGCGGTCACCCGCATCGCTTTTGAATCGGGCGCGACGGTGAAGGAGGGCGACCTGCTGGTGCAGCAGGACATTGCGGCGGAGGAG
>Ga0182011_10003180_pt1 | contig 13556 bp, 9 predicted proteins | sample 711E1DmetaG_FD_120481 | JGI IMG/M metagenome (GOLD analysis project Ga0182011, IMG submission 120481) | Permafrost microbial communities from Stordalen Mire, Sweden - 711E1D metaG | ecosystem: Environmental > Terrestrial > Soil > Wetlands > Permafrost | place: Sweden: Stordalen | collected... | reverse complement strand
GATTTCCATATCTCGCCTGGTTGTTTACTTCATAATTTCAAAGAACCTTCGCCCTCCCTAGCATTGGCGCAGGAGGGTATTATTTTGCTTTTGGGACGACAAAGTTAAGATTTTTATATTCCCCGCCAAACAAAAAATGAGATGTTTTTTCCGGCCTTTCTCTTACCCAACTTCCCTTTCTTCCCAAAGCCGGAATACTATCTCTCCTACCATTCAATCAACTTCTTGTCCTAAAGGGTTGCAAAGATATAAATTGATTTATTCCCGGCAAGCAAACCAATAAAAAAAACTCAAAATATTTCAAAATAATTTTGCCAGTATCTACTCGCCTTATTATCTGCATGTTACTTCGACTCAATTCTTGATAGAATTAAGATTGACAATCAGCTTAAGCATTTGCTCGTGGTACATACGGTTCTCCATAAAAGTAAGAGAATAGGTAAGTTCCAGATCTACAGTACGGCTCTGAAGAAACCTAATATAGAAATCTGAACGGTCAGAAGTTTTTGACCTGTATGTAGGATCGCCCCAGTAGAGTTTATTTCCAAGTTCACTATAGTAGTACATCATGTTATTACCCTTGTAGAAAGTGTTGAACAACCCAATCCATTTGTATTCGGCTCTGGTTTCGGTAAGGAACCCATCTGAAGCAATCCAGCCTGAATTTTCAGCACGCGAACGCTCCATTCTTACAACCCATCCTGCATTTGCCTCAAGCTTTGTGAAACAGGTTTTACCGGCTAAATCTATCCCAGCAGATGTAAGGAAGAGAAGATTATCATGCAGAGGTTCTTCAACTACAGGATCCATTTTGCCGGCATAGTGATACATTGCTCCGAAATGCTGCAAATAGAAAATGCCAATTTTATACCTACCACTGAAACCTATAAAGAATTGTTCATTCAATGTTTTTGACTGCCGTCCTGTCCAATCAAGCCAGACATTAAAATAATTATCGTTTTTCCTGTACTCGGCAAAAATTCCATTTATGTTTGGACGGTAATATAAGATCGAATCCTGGAAAAAAAGACGTGGATAATTCTCTATAGTGCGCGAACGCGGAAATGCACCCATTAGAAACCTAAAGGGCCCTCTGTCAGATTCATAGTATGCTGTAGGATAGAGTTTATCTATTGTCTGGGGACTTCCGAACTCGTGCAGAAGATTCACACCGATATTAGCTTTATTAAGTGTATCCCATGCTATTCCCACCTCGGGAGCAACCTGAACACCCGCCATAGTTTGAGGAATCTTAACAGCCGAGTGGCCAAATTCTGTGTTGTCGAAAAAACTGAATGCATCGAGTCTCCAGTTCAATTCCTGCGAAAATGCCTCAGTACTGATTAATAAAAATGAAAGAAGAATCCAAGATGATGTTTTCATATAATAAAAATTAACTCCAATTTCTCCGGTTGTCCTTTGTCGGTATATTTAATTACAATAATACTTTAAAACGGATCGATTTGTTTTCCTCAAATGCAATACTTAAGATAATTTCAAATAATCTTCCTGAAATAGTTCCTATTAAATGAAATTCCTTATTTTCGCAACAATATGGATGAATTTTCAAATATAGTTATTATACCCACATATAAGGAGAAGGAAAATATTGAAGCAATTGTTAAATCAGTTTCTTCACTTCCAATTTCCTTCGATATTCTTATTATCGATGATAATTCTCCTGACGGTACTGCAGATATTGTTAAAAACCTTCAGAAATCATATCACAATCTCTACCTGGTTGAGAGACCAGGGAAAATGGGACTGGGGACGGCCTATATTGCAGGGTTTAAATGGGCTCTAGATAAAGGGTATAATTATATTTATGAGATGGATGCAGATTTTTCGCACGACCCGCGCGACCTGGTAAAACTATACAAAGCTTGTTCAGAAGATGGTGCTGATCTTGCAATAGGTTCGAGATATATAAGCGGAGTGAATGTTGTCAATTGGCCACTCTCAAGGGTTCTTATGTCGTATGTAGCATCAATCTACGTAAGAATGATTACAGGCATGAGAGTTATGGATACAACTGCGGGATTCAAATGTTATAGAAAAGAAGTGCTCCGGAATATAAGGCTCGACAAAGTCAAATCAGTCGGATATGGTTTCCAGATTGAGATGAAATTCAAAACATGGAAGCTGGGATATAAGATCGTTGAAGTTCCTATAATCTTCACAGACAGAAAACTGGGGGCTTCAAAAATGTCTGGTGGAATCTTTAATGAGGCATTATGGGGAGTATTAAGAATGAAGATCAGAAGTATATTTGTGAAAAACCTCTGAAGATAATTATACCTTTATATATAGAGGGCAGATTAATTCCCCATTTCTTTACCCCCCACCCCCCCCAAGGGGGGGCTAAGAAAAGAGGCCAATTTCAAAGTCCCCCCCTTGGGGGATTTAGGGGGTAAAAATCTTCTTATGAGCAGCATATTAATAAAAAATGCCACAATAATCAACGAAGGGAAAACATTCAGGAGTGACCTTTTGATTAAAGATGAACTTATTGTATCAATAGCACAGCCTGATAAAATAAAAATTCCGTCAGGTACAAAAGTAATTGATGCAACCGGTTTGTTGCTGATACCTGGGGTAATTGACGATCAGGTTCATTTCAGAGAACCAGGACTGACCCATAAAGGAGATATATTCAGTGAATCAAGAGCCGCTGTTGCCGGGGGTATTACTTCCTTTATGGATATGCCCAATACTATTCCACAAACAATAACAATCGATATTCTAAATGAAAAGTACAGGATTGGTTCTGAAAGATCTTTTGCCAACTACTCTTTTTACCTGGGAGCCACAAATACAAACCTCGATGAGGTCTTGAATATTGACCCGGAATCGGTATGTGGAATAAAATTATTCATGGGGTCATCAACAGGTAACATGCTTGTTGATAATGAAACCGCTTTAAGAGAGCTTTTTGCAAGGGCCCTCCTCCCAATTACAGCCCATTGCGAATATGAACCTATAATAAGAAAGAACAGTGAGATCTACCGGGAAAAATATGGGGAAAATATACCTGTAAAAATGCATCCCCAAATCAGAAGCCGGGAGGCCTGCTTCCGATCTTCATCACATGCTGTTAATCTTGCTAAGGAGTATAATACACGACTTCATATACTTCATCTTTCAACAGCCGATGAACTTAAGCTCTTCAGTAATGATATGCCTTTAAGCCAGAAAAAAATCACCGGAGAGGTTTGCATTCACCATCTCTGGTTTGATGAATGCTCATACGATGAGCTGGGAACTCTTATAAAATGGAATCCGGCAATAAAAACACGGTTTGACAGAGATGCTCTGATCAATGGGGTTAACAATAATTTTATTGATATTATTGCTACTGATCACGCGCCTCATACTTTAGCCGAAAAAGAAAACAGCTATTTTAAAGCACCTTCCGGGGGTCCGCTTATTCAGCATTCCCTTGTCGTTATGCTCGAGCTCTGGCACAGAAAAATTTTCAGCATCGAAAAAATCGTTGAGATGATGTGCCATAATCCGGCTATACTATTCAACATCAGGAACAGAGGCTTCATAAGGGAAGGATATCAGGCTGACCTGTGTCTTATCAATCCCTCCAGTCCCTGGATAGTTTCAAAGGAAAACATTCTGTATAAATGCGGTTGGTCGCCATTTGAAGGTAATACGTTCAGATCAAAGGTGGTTAAGACGATTATTAATGGAACTATTGTTTATGATGATGGTGTCATTAATAACGATTACCGGGGACAACGACTGATGTTTGACAGATAAGACCCCCTCGCCCTTCGGGCACTCCCCCTTTGCAGGGGGAGAAAATTCTGCCTGTAAGTGAAAATTCAATAAAGAAATGAGATTTTTCGCCCCTTTAGGGGAGATGTCGCGCAGCGACAGAGGGGTCTTCTCTCACCACAAACCTTATCGTGCTTCTGGTTTTCTGTTCAAGAAGAATCTCCCTCCCTTTTGTAATTCTTTCAAGGGCTTCAGGTGTATAATGCCTGATAGAAAGCATCTCTACATGTTCATTATAGACAGCAGAATATTCTTCTTTAAGATCGAGTATGAGAGAATCGACTTTTGGCCTTTCATCATCTACACATACATCTATACTTACTGCACTTGCTTCTACAAGATTCACCTTAATGCCATGCGAAATAAAGGAATGGAAAATCCTGCTCAGATTATCGCCCATTACAAAAGAGAAATCTTTGGGAAGAATTGAAATGAGTATCTGATCCTCTTTTTTTATGAAAACCGGCATAATCTTTCTCAGGATTGCATCAACCTTAATAACCGTTCCTTTTTCTTCCGGGGTAAGAAATGATCGTACGTACAATGGTATATTTTTGTTATGTAGTGGCTTAATGGTTTTCGGGTGAATTACTTTTGCTCCTGAGAAACTCATTTCAACCGCTTCCCTATAAGAAATTTCATCGAGTTTCCGTGCGTCAGGAAGCCATTTGGGATCAGCATTCAGGATACCTGGAACATCTTTCCATACCACAACACACTCCGCATCCAGGATATTTGCAAGTATAGCTGCAGTGTAATCAGAGCCTTCCCTGCCAAGAGTAGTTGTGTGACCAGTAGTTGTTCCTCCTATAAAGCCCTGAGTAACGTAAATCCTTTCCTTACTGAAGTCAAAGATGCTCTTTATTCTTTTAGCGCTTTCACTCCACAAAACATTTGCATCCCTGTACCTGTCATCAGTCAGAAGGTTTTCCCTGATATCACACCAATCTCCGTATTGAAATTTTTGTTTCAGGTATTCAGCTACAATGATTGTCGACCAGATTTCACCATACGACACAACCTGATCATATTCAAAATCGTATTTCCCTTTAAGTGAAGTCAATAAATAATCGCGTAGGAGGGCAAACGAAAAATCTATCTTTCCTTTAACTTCAGAACCTTGTCCGAACAGATCCGTAATTACCGATAAATGTCCATTATACACTTTATCCAAAAGGTCAGTATAACCAGATTCACCATTAAGTCTGGCTTCGAGAACTTTTTCAAGCGCATTTGTGGTTTTTCCGAAAGCAGAAACGACAATTACCAGATTATCTGATTCTTCTGTTACAATTTTCGCAAGATTTCTTATCCCTGAAGCATCTTTTACCGATGCTCCTCCGAATTTATAGACCTTCATTAATTTAAATTTGGCTTAAAAATAACATTTCCCCGGCACAATTGAAGCTCTTCGTAGCAAGCTACAAAGAATCTTCGATCCCCTAAAATAAATTTTTAATGCTCGCTGACTCCGCAGCAAGCAATGGAGAATATGCTCGCGGGGATTCAATTCCATCCATAAATATCCCTTTTAAGATTCATTTTAGTAAATTTGTCCGCGAATTTCAACAAATGAAGGAAAACCAAATAACTGATCACTTTAACAATCATCCTGTCCTTCCCGGACTGATTGAAACAATTAATGCTGATAAGTCGGGGGAAATACGTATCGAAGGACTTTCAGGTTCATCAAAGGCAATGGTTCTATCATTGGTTTTTCATAAAAGTCAGACGACTCATCTTGTTATAATACCGGAAAAAGAAGATGCTGCCTACTTTTATAACGACCTGATCTCTCTACTGGGAGAAGAATCTGTTTTCTTTTTCCCATCAACATATAAAAGATCAGTCCAGTATGAGCAGACCGAACCTGCCAATATTGTGCTTCGTACTGAAGTTCTAAATCATCTGGCATCCGGAAAAAGGAAAGGGATCATTGTTACCTACCCTGAGTCAGTAATGGAAAAGGTTGTCAGCAGAAAAAATCTGAAAAAGAACACCTTCACAATAAACAAAGGAGACAAAATTTCCCTGGAGTTTCTTGAAGAAATGCTTCATGAGTATAATTTTACCAGGACCGATTTTGTATATGAACCAGGACAATATTCAATAAGAGGAAGTATTGCCGATGTGTTTTCTTACTCGTCCGATCTACCCTACAGGATAGATTTCTTTGGCGAAGAAGTTGAAACAATAAGATCATTTAACACTGATGATCAGCTTTCTGTGAGCATTCACAAACAGGTTTCAATTATACCTAATATCCAGGATATTTCCATTGAAGAGATAAATGATTCATTTACTGACTTTTTACCTCCATCTTCTCTGATCTGGATTGAAGACGCAGAATATATTAAAGAGAAGATCAACAATATCTTCTTCCAGACCACACAAAGAGAAGAATCTGGACAAATAGCCGATAAGAAAGAGATTGTTATGACCGGAAATCGCTTTCTGGATTATTGTAAACAATTCAGAATGCTGGAGTTTGGGAAAAACAGCATGTTTAAACCAGATGCCAGCTTTGAATTCCATACTGAACCACAACCGGTTTTCAATAAAAATTTTGAGTTACTCACCGGGAAACTTCTATCGAACAATGCCGACGGCTATGAGACTTATATCATCTCCGAAAGCGAATCGCAGATAGAGAGGTTAAGAGATATTTTTGCTGAAATTAATCCTGAAGCTCACTTTAATTCTCTGTTGCTTAACCTGCACAGTGGATTTACTGATCATGACCTGAAGATTTCGATATTTACCGATCACCAGATATTTGACAGGTATCATAAATTCAGAATAAGAGGGTATTTTACAAAGAAAGAGAGCATTTCTGTAAAGGAGCTTACAGGACTAAATCCAGGAGATTATGTTGTTCATATCGATCACGGAATCGGGAAATTCGGAGGACTTGAAAAGATTGAGGTTAATGGCAAGATACAGGAGGCTATTAAACTGGTTTACAGAGATAATGATATCCTTTATGTAGGAATTCACTCCCTTTACAGAATATCAAAATATAAGGGGAAAGATAACTCCGAGCCTAAAATCTACAAGCTCGGTTCAGGTGCATGGCAGAAGCTTAAACAGAATACTAAAAAAAGAGTTAAGGATATTGCCAAAGATCTGATACTCCTTTACGCAAAAAGGATGGCTTCTCCGGGATACTCTTTTTCACCTGATTCCTACCTCCAGCGCGAACTTGAGGCATCATTTATTTATGAAGACACACCTGATCAGCTCACTGCCTCAATGGCGGTTAAGGAAGATATGGAAGCATCTCATCCCATGGACCGTCTGGTTTGTGGCGACGTGGGTTTCGGCAAAACTGAGATAGCCATCAGAGCCGCATTCAAATCAACATCCGACAGTAAGCAAACTGCTGTTCTTGTGCCAACGACTATTCTTGCACTCCAGCATTACAAGACATTTACAGCGCGACTCAAGGGATTCCCCTGCAATGTCGAATATATCAGCCGTCATAAAAAAGCTGCAGATCAGAAAAAAATTCTTTCACAATTATCTGAAGGGAAAATAGATATTATAATAGGCACACATAAGCTCGTAGGGCAGGATGTTAAATTTAAAGATCTGGGCCTCCTGGTAATTGATGAAGAACAGAGATTTGGTGTCTCCGTAAAAGAAAAACTTAAGAAAATCAAAGCAAACGTAGATACTCTGACACTCACAGCAACGCCTATTCCACGTACTCTTCAGTTTTCACTGATGGGAGCACGCGACCTTTCTATTATTAACACGCCACCTCCGAACAGAATGCCTATAGTTACCGAATTACATGGCTTTAATGAAGAGATAATAAAAGAAGGCATCGAATATGAGGTTTCAAGAAACGGACAGGTATTTTTTATTCATAACAGGGTTGAAAATATCAAGCTGATCCAGGAACAGATAAACAGGATTTGTCCAAATGTAAAAACCGCAATTGTACATGGTAAGATGGATGGGCCCCATGTGGAAAATGTTATGTACGATTTCATCCAGGGGGATTATGATGTACTGCTTGCTACAACAATCATTGAATCTGGACTCGATATACCCAATGCCAATACAATCTTCATTAACGATGCTCACCATTTTGGACTATCAGAACTACATCAGTTAAGAGGCAGAGTCGGGCGCTCCAATAAAAAGGCTTTTTGTTACCTTCTTGCGCCCCCGTTGAGCACCCTGACACATGAGGCCAGACGAAGGCTCAAAGCCATAGAAGAATTTTCCGAACTTGGAAGTGGATTTAATATTGCAATGCAGGATCTTGATATCAGAGGTTCAGGAAACCTGCTCGGAGGAGAACAAAGCGGATTTATTGCAGATGTTGGATTTGAAACATACCAGCGCATACTGAATGAAGCAATGATCGAATTAAAAGATACTGAATTCAAAGAATCCCCAACATCTGAAGAAAAAGTGCCAATCAACAAAAAACCAGGACAGGAAAAACATTTTATATCTGATTTTCAAATCGATACTGATTTGGAGATTATGTTTCCCGATGAATATATCTCAAATATTTCTGAGAGGATTCGGTTATACAAAGAACTGAATGAAATTAAATCAGAAGAAGACTTATGTTCTTTTGAAAAAAGGCTTATCGACAGATTTGGTAATATACCTCTGCCGGCGCAGGCGCTTCTCGATATTGTCAGAATTAAATGGATCGCAATAAAAATCGGAATTGAAAAAATTCTATTAAAGAACGACCTGCTCATAGCTTATTTTATTTCTGATCCGGATTCGCAGTTTTACCGGAGTTCATTATTTGTTTCAATAATGAATTATGTAAACAGGAAACCAAAGCAAATGAACATGAAACAAAAAGCCTCAAAACTTAGCCTCACTATTAATGAGGTGAAATCAGTCAAAACTGCAATAAGGGTTTTGAATGAGATACTGGAGGCCCATCAGGAGGGCCCCCAAATCACGCCTATGCAAGCCTAATTCTGTTAAAAAGTTAATTTTTTAGGGGTTGTACAAAAAGGCATTTGTTGTTTTTTGAACCCCTCCCTAACCCTCCCCTTAAACAAATAAGCGGAGGGAATAAATCATTGTGATTCAAAGTACTACACCCCTTCCCTTACTGTTTAAGGGAAGGGGATGGGGGATGGGTTCAGAAGAATAAAAAGTGGAAGAATAGGACTTTTTCAACACACCCAGCGGCCAGGGGGCACAAGGGATGGGCAAAAATTTTATTATTTTTGCATAATGAATCTCATAGTTGACATAGGAAATACAAGCACAAAACTGGCTGTTTTTGATGGCAGGGAAAAGCTATCCCAGGTACGTATAAATGGACTCAGTTGTGAGGAGCTTGAAAAAGAATTAAGTGGAATAAAAACACAAAAAGCAATTATATCATCGGTGAAAGAAATACCACCAATTATATACGAGCTTTTCTTGTCTAATATTCCATTTGTTCATATACTATCACATGAATCCATGCTTCCGGTCAAAATCGAATATGATACTCCGGAGACACTTGGAGCTGACCGGATAGCTGCTGTAGCCGGGGTTTATAACCTGTTCCCCGGCACCGAGGATCTCATTATTGATGCCGGTACTGCCTTAACATTTGATTTTCTTTCAGCCAATATATACAAAGGAGGTAATATTTCACCGGGATTAACAATGAGATTCAAAGCTTTAAACCAATTTACAGACAGATTACCGCTGGTTTCTCCGACTGAGAGTTTCACATTTCCGGGTCAGAATACAACTGATGCAATAATGGCCGGAGTGATTACGGGGGTTGTGTATGAAATAAATGAGTATATTCGCACGTTTAAAAATAAACATACTGATTTCAATATAATACTTACAGGCGGGGATAGTGAATTTCTTAAAGACAAAATCAAATACCACGTCACATATATGCCTGATATTGTGATTGATGGTTTAAATTATATTCTGGAATACAATGCAAAATAAGCTATTAATTGTCACTTGCATCTCCTTTTTCTCTTTCGCCTTCACGGCCAGCGGTCAGAAGAATATTGATTCCCCTTATTCAAGGTTCAATCTTGGGACGTTGCAACCGGAAGGATCTTTCAGGAGCCTTGGTATGGGAAGTGTAGGAACAGCCATTAGAGATAACAGCTCAATATATTTTTCAAATCCGGCATCATACAGTAGCCTAGATACAATCTCCTTTATATTTGATTTTGGTCTTGATTATGGCAGCAATTTCATTTCCGACGGCATATCAAAATTTTCATCTAATGATATGAACTTTCATCATCTCATACTAGGCTTCCCTCTGGCGAAAGGATGGGGTTTTGCAGCAGGTATAGTACCGATAAGTTCTGGTTACTATCAAATATCACAAACAGTTACTTCAACCGATCCGGGATATGATCCAAATATTGGAGAATACACTCAAACTCATGACGGTGATGGAGGAATTACGAAATTTTTCTTTGGTTCTGGTTTTAAGCTTGGTAAAAACTTTTCTGTCGGAGCCAATTTGTCTTTTCTGTCAGGCCAGATAAAAAGAGACAATTCATCTATATTTTCTGACTTTTATAATGTTTTTAATAATAATAGTGAAGAAAAACTGATATTAGGCGGTATAAACTTTGATTACGGGATACAATATACAGCCTCATTCAAAAATAATTACTTTCTTAATCTCGGAACATCAATAACTACAGGTAATAATTATAATTCAAAATATAGCCAGCTTTCTTTGAAGTATACCGCATACAATGTAACAGATACACTTTCATATACTCCAAATAACTCTACTAAAACTTTTATTCCGGCCACTTACAGGTTTGGCATTTCATTCGGGAAGAAAAATAAATTTACCACCGGATTAGATTACGTTACAACAAAATGGTCAACCTCAAAAATTCCGGGTTCTTCCGGCTATGCTGCTGATACAAAAGAACTTCGTTTCGGAGCTGAATTTATCCCCGATAAATTTTCAAATTATAGCTACATAAGCAGAATAGAGTATCGTATTGGTGGTCATATTGGTGATAATTATTTAATTATCAACGGAGAACAACTTAAAGAGTATGGAGCGAGCATCGGATTTGGTTTGCCATTGCCTATCATACAGGGAAATCCCTTCTCAAAGATGAACATGTATATTGATTATACAAAGCAATACGCTTCGCCCGCAAATAATCTCCATGCTGAAGGATTTCTTACAGTGGGAGTCAGTCTGAATCTATATGATTGGTGGTTTGTTAAAAAGAAGTATGATTAGAGGTTTTGCAGATTATAATAATTAATCTGATAAATTAAAGTATCGGCTTCCTGTTATGAAGAGTCCGTCATCAAAGCTCAGATTTTATTTCATTATTGCAGCAATCATAGTTCTTGCCATGATTGCTACGTCATGCGAAAATAAAATACCTGCCATCCCAAAGTCAGATCTTCTGATACTTCCTTCACTTACCGGAAAGCAAGTCAAAATGGTTATGTCTGATTCCGGACGAATACAGCTTATTATGACAACACCCCTTGTAGAGAAATACGATAAAGTTGATCCCCCGTATGCTGAATTCAAAGCTGGAATGAAAGTGGTTCTTTTTAATAAACAGAATGATTCTGTAATAGTGACGGCAAAATACGCGAAGTGTACCAATAATAATCTGTGGGAGCTCAGAGACAGTGTTGTTGTGATTAATGAGAATAATGAGAAGCTTGAAACTGAGCTATTGTTCTGGAATCAGGAAAAAGATCATATTTACAGTGACAGATTTGTGAAAATGACCAGCGAAGATGTGGTAAGCCAGGGAATTGGTTTCGAATCAGATTCTCATCTCAACAAAAGAAGGATCTTTAAGGAGACTGCAACAATCACTATCAGGAATGAGAAATAGTTCGCTGCTTGTTCTGGAGATAATCTGGATCGCAACCGGAGTCTTGTGCATTACTGCCGGAATCAGGTTCGCAATAACAAGTGGCAGCAGTAAAGTCCCTATTTTTACATTCATGGCTTTAATCTGCTTTGTCTTTGCATGGTTAAGACATAAACAGAGGAAAAAGAGCTAACTTTGATGTATGAACGTAATACTGATAATACTGCTCGCGATAATTCTGTCTGCGTTCTTTTCCGGTATGGAAATTGCGTTTGTCGCTTCAAACAGACTTCGTATAGAACTTGACAGAAAACAGGGTGTATTCGGATCAAAAATAATCAAACTTTTTACCGATAACCCTGGTCAGTATATAGCCACAATGCTTATCGGCAATAATTTTTCGCTGGTAATATATGGTCTGGTTTTCTCACAGATCCTTGGGAAATTGCTCACTCCGATACTTGGTTCCGATCTTTTAACCCTTATATTGAATACCTTAATTTCCACTGCTCTTATCCTGATTGTGGCAGAATTTCTTCCAAAGACTATTTTCGTTATTTCCCCAAATTTTTTCCTTAAGTTTCTAAGTATCCCAACCCTGATTTTCTTTTTTCTTTTTTACCCGATCAGTAAATTTACCCTGGCTGCGTCAAACCTTTTTATCAGATTTTTTTTCAAAAGCAACCCGGGAGAAAACAAACAGGAGAATCTTGTTTTCAGCAAGGTTGATCTGGATCATTTTGTTAGTCACAGTAAACAGAGTAAGGAGGAATCAGAACCTGATCATCACGATATCAGGATTTTTCAGAATGCACTTGACTTTTCCAATGTAAAGCTCAGGGAATGCATGGTTCCCAGGACTGAAATTGAAGCAGTTGAATCAGGAAGTTCTGTCGAGCAATTAAAAGAGAAATTTATTGAAACACGGCTATCCAGGATACTTATTTATCAGGAGACAATTGATAATATTATAGGTTATTTTGAATTGAAGGATATCTTTAGAAACCCTTCCGAAATCAAGTCTATGATAAGAAAGCTGGCAATAGTTCCGGAAACAATGCCGGCGAATAAACTTCTGAAACTATTCGTTGAAGAGAAGAAGAATATTGCACTTGTTGTTGATGAATTCGGAGGAACATCAGGAATGATAACAATAGAGGATATACTTGAAGAGATTGTTGGAGACATAGAGGATGAGCACGATACAACTGATCTTATAGAAAAGAAGGTCGGATACAATGAATATATACTATCGGGTCGTTTCGAGATTGACTACCTTAATGAAAAATATCATTTCAACCTGCCTGAAGAAGATGATTATGAAACACTTGCCGGAATGATCCTATTTTATCATGGAAGTATCCCCGGAAATAATGATGTTATCAGGATAAATAATTTCGTGATCAAAGTTCTGAAAGCTTCAACTACAAGGCTTGAGCTTGTAAATGTCAAAATTGAAAAGTAATACTGAAAAATTAATAAAGTTTCTGATGACCTTATTGCCTTAAGATTGATTTGATTCGATATGATGGCAATTCTATCTTATCTCTGATTCATAGTGTCCTTTCAGCTTTATTTAATCGTTCACCTAGGCTATTATTTTATCAACTCAATTGTAGAAGTTTGTCTGAATGTTTTACCTTTTGAATTTATTCCGTTCAAAACAATCAGATATTTTCCCGGAGTATCTGATACAGTAAATGATACCTTCGAAGAGTTATTTTTGTTCAGTTTAAGTTGTGGCTCCCAATAGAGAGTGTTTCTTGTGTCAGGGTAGTGTACCGGTAGCGGATGAATTCCCGGATAATGACTATTATCAGCAAGAAAACCATAATTGATAAAAACTCCTGATGATGGCAAATCTATACCTCCAAAATCACCATGTTTGGTTATAATGTTAATAATACCTCCATAAGTCTGGTCACCTTTCACATATAGCATGTT